>Ga0315902_10002006_pt1 | contig 32304 bp, 23 predicted proteins | sample LakEriMetagenome_9_FD_203523 | JGI IMG/M metagenome (GOLD analysis project Ga0315902, IMG submission 203523) | Freshwater fungal communities from buoy surface, Lake Erie, Ohio, United States - Buoy 12 MA117 | ecosystem: Environmental > Aquatic > Freshwater > Lake > Lake biofilm | place: USA... | reverse complement strand
GGGCGATTGTGAACCGTCTGTGGCACCGCCTCCTGGGACTCGGGATCGTGCACCCCGTCGATGCGATGAACACCGAGCCCCGAGACTCGGACCTGCTCGATTACCTCGCATTCGACTTTGCCCGCCACGGTTATGACCTGAAGCGGACCCTGCGCCTCATCACCACGTCGGCCACCTATCAGCAGCAGATCCCGGCCGACCGCTCGGCCGATGGGGACAACCTCCAGGATCTTTCACCCATCCCCCGGCGGATGACGGCCGAACAGTTTGTCGATGCCGTCTGGCAACTCACCGACAGCCAGCCTGCAAAGCCCGATGCCGCCGTGGCACGGGCGGTGAACAAGTCGACCAGTGGAGCGTCTCTCCCCAAGGTTGAGGCCCAGTGGATCTGGACCTCGACACAAAAGGAGGTGGCATCCCCCGGGGGAGAAACGGCGACATTCCAGTTCCGGTTTTCGCTGCCTGTTCTCCCCCAACAGGCCGCGGCAGCGGTCACTTGCGACAACGAATACACACTGTTTGTCAACCATCGCCGGATTGCCGGGGATGGAAACTGGGAATCGCTCGAAACCATCCCGCTGGCCGACGCGTTGAAACTGGGGGAGAACACGATCGAGATCGTGGCGAAGAATGGTGGTGAGGGCCCCAATCCTGCGGGGCTGATTTTCGCCGCCCGGATCAACCTCGACGGCCGGGAATCGATGACGATTGTGTCGGGTCCCCAATGGCGGTGGACGCGTGAGGTGCTGAATGAACAGGGGCAATTTGCCAGGGATCCCTCCGACTGGCAACCCGCTGTCCCGGTCAGCAACCCGGGAGTCTGGAGCGGTCGGATTGGTGACGCCCCAGCCCGAGCCCTGGCCGAGTCTCTGGATCCCAACCGGCCCCGGGTCAGGGCCTCGCTGATCAAGGCCGACGAACTGATGCGGGCACTGGGTCGACCGAACCGGGACCAGATCGTCACCAGTCGTCCCACCCAATTCACGACCCTGGAAGCACTCGAACTGGCCAACGGCGATGGCCTGAAGTCGCTGCTGGAACCCGGTTCGCAACGTCTCTCGAAGCGATTCTCGGACCGGCCGGGAGAACTGGTCGACTGGCTGTACGAGTTTGCGACGGCGCATCCCCCCGGTCCCGAAGCGCGACGGTCCGCCATCGAGTTCCTCGGAAACCCGGTGCAACCCGCCGCCGTCGAGGATCTGCTCTGGTCGCTGGTGATGCAGCCCGAATTCCTCTACGTCCGATGACCTCCCGGAATCACTTCTCCCCGAGGGGCTTGGCACACGAGTTGCTCCCCGAATGGGAAGGCGAATCCGACACTCTTCGTTTCTCCTGAAACCCGATCTTTCGCCTGGAATTCCCCCTGCGGGAACCCGGAGGCCCCCATGCCCGCCCGATTGCCTGAGACCCCGAGGACCGAAGCCCTGCGCGAACAGCAGGCGCGACGCGAGTTTCTGCAGCACCTTTCCGCAGCCAGCGCAGCCGCCTGGGTGGGAAGCGCTCCCCGACTGCTGCAGGCCGAAGAGAATTCCCGTGAGGCTCCCCGGGCGACCGCCGACGCCTGCATCGTGTTGTGGATGGCCGGCGGGATGGCAGCCCCCGAAACATTCGATCCCAAGCGGTACCATCCCTTCGAAATCGGCACTCCGGTCGAGAAGGTGATGAGCACCTTCCGCTCGATCGACACCGCCGTCGACAACATCAAGATCTGCGAGGGACTGGAGGAAATCGGCCAGGTTCTCGATCGGGGGACATTGATCCGCTCGCACGTCCTTCCGGACCTCGGAAGCATTCTCCATTCGCGTCACCAGTATCACTGGCACACGGGTTACGTTCCCCCGCAGACGGTCGCCGCCCCCCACATCGGGGCCTGGATGTCGAGAGTGCTTGGTCCCCGGAACCCCGTCATCCCGGCCTTCATCAACATCGGGCAGCGACTGGAGGGGATTGGAGAAAACGAAGAGATCAAGGCGTTCACCCAGGCGGGGTTCTTCGGCAGTGATCACGGCCCGATGAACCTTCCCTTCCCCGAGGAAGCCGCCCGGGCCGTCAAGCCACCGCGCGGCATGGACCCCCAGCGGTTCACCCAGCGGGAACGACTCTACAAGGAATTGCTCAAGCGGACCGATGCCAGTGAATTCCGGCAGGAGTCGCTGGTCCGCTCTCTGGAAAACGCCCATCGCCTGCTGAGTTCGCGGGACCGGGAAGCATTTGACATCTCGCTGGAGCCCAAGGAGAGCTACGACCGCTACAACACAGGCCGGTTTGGCCAGGGTTGCCTGCTGGCCCGGCGACTCGTCGAGGCGGGGGCCCGGTACGTGGAGGTCACGACCGAGTACATTCCCTTCATCCATTGGGACACCCATGCGAACGGCCACGAGACGGTTGACCGCCTCCATCACGAGATCGACCGTCCCATTGCGACGTTGATCCGCGACCTCGAAGCGCGGGGTTTGCTCGACCGGACGCTCGTGGTCCTCGCGAGCGAGTTCAGTCGGGACATGATCATCGAAGGCGTTCCCGGTTCAACCGCCACCGACCAGGCGACAGCCCCGACCGATGTGCTGCGGGAACCAAAGCACTACGGCATGCACCGGCACTTTACCGGGGCCTCCTGCGTCCTGATGTTTGGTGGGGGAATCCGCAGGGGCCTCCTCTACGGCGAAACGGCCGAAGAGCGTCCCTGCATCGCCATCAGGAACCCGATCAGCGTGCGCGATCTGCATGCCACGATCTACACTGCCATGGGGATCAATCCCGCCACCGCCTTCGAAGTGGAACGCCGACCGTTCTACGCCACCGAAGATGGCAAGGGGCAACCCGCCCTGGAACTGTTTGCCTGACGCCCAATGGCTCTGCCCCCCCTTCCCGTCACGCCACAGCCTCCCGGAGGTCCCGCTGCACACAGCGGCTACCGGGTCAGCCGGAATGATCTTGCCGCCATGCAGTCTGGAACCCACTGCCTGATGTATTCGCTGCTGGGAGCACACCCCGATACGGTCGACGGTGTCCCGGGAAGCCGCTGCGCCGTCTGGGCTCCCAACGCCCGGGAAGTCTCGGTTGTCTTTGATGGGAATGGATGGGAACACGGTCGACATCCACTGGGTTCTTCCAATGCCGGTATCTGGTCGGGATTTGTTCCCGGCCTGTGTCATGGCACTGCGTACAAGTACTCGCTGCGCGAACCGACCGGCCAGGTCGAACAAAAGGCCGACCCGGTCGCCTTCCATGCCGAGCTCCGTCCCAAGTCCGCCTCGGTGGTCTATGAACTCTCGGGCTACGACTGGCACGATCAGGACTGGCTCCGCCGCCGCGAACGGACCAACTGGCTCGAACAGCCGGTCTCCATTTATGAAGTCCAGCTCGGTTCCTGGCGCCGGCCCCGCGATGGCCGGGCGTTCTTCAATTACCGCGAACTGGCCCACATGCTGGTCGACTACGCCCGTCAAATGGGCTACACGCACCTGCAACTGCTTCCCATCACCGAGTATCCGTTTGATGGTTCGTGGGGTTACCAGGCCATCGGGTATTTCGCCCCGACCAGTCGCTTCGGCACCCCGCACGATTTCATGTACTTCGTTGACCACTGCCACCGGAATGGCATTGGCGTGCTGCTCGACTGGGTCCCCGCCCACTTTCCGGCCGACGCCCACGGGCTCGAACGATTTGACGGAACCTGTCTCTACGAGCATGAAGATCCCCGCCAGGGTTCGCATCCCGACTGGGGGACCCTCGTCTTCAACTATGGGCGCACCGAGGTGCGCAACTTCCTGCTCTCCAGCGCCCGCTTCTGGCTCGATGTCTATCACGTCGATGGGCTCCGGGTTGATGCTGTCGCTTCCATGCTGTACCTCGACTATTCCCGCAAGCCTGGGGAATGGGTCCCCAATCCTTATGGTGGCCGCGAGAACCTCGAAGCGGTGCAGTTCCTCCAGGACCTCAACACGATCGTCCACGGAGAGTTTCCCGGGGTGGTCACGATTGCCGAGGAATCGACCGCCTGGGGCGGAGTCTCGCGTCCGGTCTACACGGGGGGCCTCGGCTTCACCATGAAGTGGGACATGGGCTGGATGAATGACACCCTCCGCTACCTGCGGCGGGACCCCATCCATCGCCAGTTTCACCAGAACGAACTCTCCTTCCGGATGGTGTACGCCTTCACCGAGAATTTCGTCCTGCCACTGTCACATGACGAGGTTGTTCACGGCAAACGCTCGCTGCTGTCACAGATGCCCGGTGACTACTGGCAGCGTTTCGCCAACCTGCGGCTGCTGTATGCCTACCAGTACACAACACCCGGCAAGAAGCTGCTCTTCATGGGAGGAGAACTCGGCCAATGGACCGAGTGGAATCACGACCAGGAAATCGACTGGGCGCTGTGCGGACATGCGGCTCACGATGGCGTGCGGCGACTGGTGGGAGATCTCAACCGCCTCTACCGCGACACCCCCGCCCTGCATGAACTGGACGTGCAGTCGGAGGGTTTCCGCTGGATCTCCTGCGACGACGCCGTCAACAGTGCCTATTCGTGGATCCGCCATGCGAAAAACCAGCGGGATTCCGTCATCGTCGTCATGAACTGCACCCCGGTTCCCCGGGAAGGGTACCGGGTCGGCATCCCCACCGCGGGCTATTTTGTCGAGTTGTTCAACAGTGACGCGTCGATTTACGGCGGGAGCAATCTGGGAAACCTCGGAGGAATCTATTCCGAGCCGGTTCCTCAGCATGGTTTGCCCCACAGCCTGAAAATCACCCTTCCCCCCCTCGCAGTCCTCATTCTGCGCCCGGTTGCGCCCTGACACCTCAGGGAATTGCCGGACTCACAACCGGGCGATTCCTTGCCAACGGGCAACGGTCGATTGCTGTCGTGTCCCGTCGGCTGTGAATTGAGCCCTGCGAGCGGCCGATCGCTGCATCTCTCCCGAACCCAACAGTTCTCAGCAGCTCTGCGGAAACGGTCTGCTTTTCTTTCGCAAAACGGGGCGTTATCGTCTGCGGGAACGAACCTGGTTGTCGTCCGTCGCCTGGAGCATCGCGCCATGCTGAAAGTGCTGTGTCTTGGACTGGTTGGTTGGCTGATCACCCTGGGAGCCGTGCATTCCCCGGCTTCGGCCCAGGAAATCGGCCGCCCCGCGACCGTCGCCGACAAAGCCGAACTCGTCTCGGTCTACAGCGATCCCCGATTCTTCGAGGGTCCAGTCTGGGATGGAGTGACCGGGAAGCTCTATTTCACCGCATTTGGAAAAGAGAAGAGCGACACCCAGATCCTGCGGCTCGATGAACCCGGCAAGGTGACTGTCTGGGCCGACAAGACCGAGGGGGTCAATGGGATGGCCCTCGGCAACGATGGTCGGCTGATTGGTGCACAGGCGTTTGGACACCGCGTTCTCAGCTACGCGATCGGACCCAACGGCCCCGTTGATCCCCAGGTGCTGCTGTTCAATCCCGGGCTGCACCAGCCCAACGATGTCGCCCAGGCCCCCAACGGTGACATCTACTTCACAGATCCCGATTTCGACGGGAAAAACAAGTCCAGTGCCGTCCACCTGCTGACCGCCAACGGCACCTCCCGGAAGATCATCGAGGATATGCAGGTTCCCAACGGCCTGAAGGTGTCGAATGATGGACGCTGGCTGTACGTCGCCGACGACGGCCCGATGAACTGGCGGCGTTACCCCATCCAGGCCGACGGAACGGTCGGCCCCGGCAGCCTCTTCTTCGATCCCCCGGTCGCAGCCGACAAGCGGACCGCGCCCGATGGTTTCACCATCGACGAACGGGGGACGTTGTACCTCTCGGGGAGTGGTGGAGTCTGGGTGGTCAACCGGGATGGTGTTTCCCTGGGACTGATTCCGATTCCCGAATTCTGCTCCAACGTGGCGTTTGGTGGCGCGGATGGCAAGACGCTCTACATGACCTGCGACAAGCAGGTTTACAGTCTCAGGATGAAGGTCCGTGGAGGACAGTTCACCCGCACCAACAAGCCCCGCGATACGGCCGCTTCTCCCGCCGCAGGTTCACCTGCCAAGCCTGCCTACCTCCTGCAGGAAAACGTTCAGTACGGCACGGGGGGGGGCGAGAAACTGTTCCTGCATTTCACCCGTCCCACCACCGGTAACGGTCCGTTTCCCGTCGTGGTCTTCATTCATGGCGGTGGGTGGTCGGGCGGGAAAAAAGAAGATCACAAGGCCCAGGCGATCGAAGCAGCCCAGAAAGGTTACGCTTCCGCCACGATTGGGTATCGCCTGGCTCCCAAACACAAGTTTCCCGCACAGGTCGAAGATGTGAAATGCGCCATCCGCTGGCTGAGGGCGAATGCCAAGGAACTCAAGATCCGTCCCGACAAGATCGGCGCAGTCGGGTTCTCGGCAGGGGCCCACCTCGCGATGATGCTCGGGACGATGGATCAGGCGGATGGTCTCGAAGGAGACGGCGGGTGGGCCGACCAGTCGAGCAAGGTCCAGGTCGTGGTCGATTTCGTCGGCCCCACCGACCTGTCTGCCACAATTCCCGAAGTCTCGCAGGGAATCCTGAAAAACTTCCTCGGTGGTACCCGGGACGAAATGCCCGAGACGTACAAAAAGGCCTCCCCCATCACCTATGTGAACGCGGGTGACGCCCCCATGCTGTTGATGCAGGGAACCAGGGATCCACTGGTCCCCGGCGAGCAGGCCTGGTTTATGGCCGAAGCTCTCACCAACGCGGGAATTCCCGGCCGCGTCGAACTCATGCTCGGCGACGGACATGGCTGGGGGGGCAAGAAACTCGAAGACTCGGTCCGCGGCATGTGGGAATTCCTCGACCGCAACCTGAAGCCCTGAGCGCCCGTGGCCAGTGGTTCGGTGGCGACTGGCACGGTGGCGACTGGCACGGTGGCGACTGGCACGGTGGCGACTGGCACGGTGGCGACTGGCACGGTGGCGACGCGAGACCCGAAATCAGCGACCAGACCGGAGGCTGCCCCTCCAATTGGCCAGATGTCATCGGGGTCCTGAACCCCAGCCGGCCGCCGAACAAATCGTCCAGTGACGGTCGCTTGTCTGGGTGACCCAGTCGCGCGGAAGACCGACCTGCTGCAACAGGTCGGCCACTTCTTCCACGGTCAACGCCGCCTGCAGTGAATCGGCAAACAGCTTCCGCTGGTGGTCATTCGCCCCGGCGGCATGTTGCACCACCAGTTTGTCGAGCTGGTCCCGGTCGACCGGCCGCAGCAGGTCGCGGACAAACAGGATCCCACCGGGACGCAACACCCGGACCATCTCCCGCAGCGAGTGCAACGGCTTGGGAATGTGATGGATGATGCTGTTGGAAATCACAGCGTCGTACATCGCCGTATCCGAGGGCAATCGCTTGGCATCGACCAGTTCCAGGCCGATGGAATCGGCCATTCCCGCCCGGTCCACATTTCTCTGGCCGAGCTTCAACATTTCTCGCGAAAGATCAATCGCCACGATTCGGACATCGGGACGGCGGCGCACAATTTCGATCGGAATCTGGGCCGTGCCGGTCCCCACGTCCAGCACGGTCCAGCCCTGCGACGGGGTGTGGGGACTGGTCCGCAGCATGTCGACGAATTGATCGGCAAACAGACCATTCACAAACGAGTGGTCCATCGTGTCGTAGTCCAACGCCTCTTCGGCGGTGTCCATCACCTCCGGTTCCAGAACGCGCAACAGCATCGCAACCCCCAGCCAATTTGCGCCGGAGATTCTCCTCCGGCTCTGAAGAATTTCACTCAGCCGCCAGATCGAGAGCGATCAGGTGGTATTCGTAATCGGTGAAGCCCCCCAGCCCACGGAACTGACGGGCACCGGTGACAAACAGCCGTTTCCGGGACAACACCGGAGCGGTCCAGCACGGATAGCCCAATTCGGGATGGCGGACCCGGCTGATCTCCCGGAATTCCTCGGGATTGAGGTCCACCAGGGCCAGCGTGCCCCGTTCCCCCATGACGATCAACCGGCCATCGGCCAGGATGGCTGAACCCCGGCCGTAGAACTTCGGGATGCTGGTTCCCAATCCCGCCTTGGGATCCGGCTCCTCGTCTTCATTCACATCATGGGTGCGCCACATCAACTCGCCATCACTCGCCCGCAGGCACCGGAGATTGGAACCCGGTTCGTGACGTCCACTGAAACCGTAAAGAAACCCATGATGCTCGATGGTGGTCGACCAGTGAGTCTGCATCGCGTCGAGGTCTTTCCAGACCTCCTCGGCCCCCTTGCCATCGGGTTGCACCTTCAACATCAGGGCGCCGGTTTCATACGCGGCCGACAGAAACACCCGGTCTCCGATGACCACCGGTCGGGCGGCGTTGACCGAATCATGGATCACCGACCGGAACCAGGTCGCAAAGTTGACCTCACCCGTTGCCGGGTCCAGTGAGACCAGGCCTGGCCGCATGAAACAAAGCAGGTGCCTCTGGCCGTGAATCGTGGCCACGATCGGAGACGAGTAACTCGCCAGCTTGGCGGGAGGTCGATCGCGCTCGATCCGGATCGGGGGATTGGGAAACGTCTCTGGTCCGACGTTTTCCCAGAGTGTCTTTCCCGTCTTCCGATCAAAGGCCACCATGCCGGAACGGGGATGCCCCCCCACCATCACGAACAGCCGGTCCCCATCCAGCACGGGAGTCGACCCGATCCCGAAAAATCCCCGGGGAATGCGAAAGTCTTTCTGTGTATCCCGCTGCCAGACCTGCTTGCCGGTGGCGAGATCGACGCAGGTCAGTTTTCCCTCGGCTCCATAGGTGAAGCAGTGCTCATCGGTCAGCAGGGGAGAACAGCGGGGGCCCCCGTTGTACCCATACGGATCGTTGAAACTGGTGGGGTAGGAGTGGGTCCAGAGCTCTGCTCCGGTCTCGGGCACGTAACAGTCGATCCGCTCTTCGTCTTCGACCCGGTGGAAGAAAACCAGCCGATCGCCGCGGACCGAGGGAGCCGCATATCCCTCCCCCACTTTCTTCTTCCACAACACCGGCGGCCCCTTGGTGGGCCATTGGGTCAACAAGCCGGTCTCTCCCGAGATGCCTGTTCCCCGTGGCCCCAGGAACTCGGGCCAGTCTTCTCCGGTCCGTCGGTGGGCTGCGGTGGTCCCCGCCTCAGTCTGGGGAACGACCGGGATTTCTTCCTTGTGGAAGTGCGGATTTCGGGACGATCCCTGTTGGTCGACCCCCCATCCCTCGCCAGTCCACACGCTCAGCAGACAAACCCCGGCCAGGGCCCAAGCCCAGCCACGACTCACAATTGGCATGATGCCACCCGATCCATCCCGAGTTCCTGGCACAGTCACCACGCTGGCGTCCGCTGTCGCCGATCCGAACGCCACCCGAATTGAACAGCATTTCCCCTTCGGAATTCAAGCGGGAGAAGTCATTCGTCCCGGGCGTCCTCCCGCTCGGCCTCGCGCAACAACTCACGGCCGGGGGTTCTCAAGAACTCCAGCAGATCGATGAGAGCCTCGCGGGAGAGTTTCTGCTCGAAGCCCTCGGGCATCAACGATTGCCCGGTACTGCGGACCTCGAGGACGTCTGCGACGGGAAGCTGCTCTTCCCGACCGTCGGCCCGCTTCAGGACCAGCGTTTGGGAGGTCTCGGCCACCACCAGGCCCGAAACCACCAGTCCGGATTGCATTTCCACCGAATGGGCCACGAAATTCGGATTCACCTAACGATTCGGATCGAGCAGATCCACCAGGACCGCCTCACGTGGCCTGCCACCGATCCCCGAAAGATCGGGCCCCACCGTGCCCCCCTCCCGCTGGACCTGGTGGCAGACGAGGCAATGCTGGCGAAACAGTCGGGCGCCGTTCAGGGCATTTCCCCTCTGCGGAAGGATCTCCCGATGCGAGTCCACCACCTGCTGCCGATTGGAATTCACCGCCGGTGCGACTTCCCGGGCGATCTCCTGCAGGTCGACCGAGTCAGACTGGAGCAGCACCACGACCAGGTCGGACGGAAAATCGGCCCGTGAGATCACCCCCGCCTCGAACCCCTCCCGTATCACCCGCCCCATCGCCAGCGAGCGGGCGGCCCCCCGCAAGAGCACACGACGGCCGACAGTCCCGACCTGTGGCCAGGCGCCAACAAGTTCCGGCACCAACGAGTCGGTCGCCAGTTCGACAATCACAAAGGCAGCGAGTGCCTGCACCTCGGCTGGCTGCCCCCGCTTCACCAGCGGTATCACGCTGCGGACGGTTTCGACCGGTTCTCCCCAGACGAGCAAGCCCAGGGGAGCGGCCCATGTGGCGGAGTTGGTCGGTCCGGCCGCGGAGTCGGCCCCCTGCTCCACCACGCGACGAGCCCACGCCACCAGTGCCGGGTCGTGCCACGCAGAATGGGCTTTCAGCGAACCGCCGCGCAGTGCCTCACTTTCGGAGATTCCGGCGAGAATCCATCCCACACCAGCCGGTTCGCGTGTTTCTCTTGCCTGCCGCAGCAGCGATTCGAGGCCGCGTTCATCCTGTTCGTCGAGCGGACCAACCCCCAACCTGCGTCCCACACCCCGTAAAAATCGACTGCGTTCTCCATCGGGGCTCAGCCACAGATCGGGGTCGTCACGCACCAGTTGCCGGACCAATTCGAGAGTTTGGCCCGGCGTACGCGCCGCCACCGCCAGCACCACCTCGGTGAGCGGTGACTCGCCGGGGGCACGCTGAACGAGTGTCTTGAGCAATCCCAGCCGTGATTCCGCCTTCCATCCCAACGAAGAGAGCGCCACTTGAAACCGGATGAGAGCCGAGCCCTCCGTGGCCAGTTTCTGCCATTTCAGCTGCAGGGGACGATCCTCAGCCACGTGTGACTCCGACAGGGCGATCCCCTGAACACAGACCATGTCCGATTCGTCAGCGAGGGCCTGTTCCAGGTCGGTCGACTGCAGTTCTCCCAGCCCCTCCAGCGTCCACAAGGCCTGCAGTCTCCCGGCCGCAGTCGCCGCCGCCGACAAGACCCGACGCACGGCGGGCACCAGGTCGACGCGTCGCTGCTCGACGATCAATCGCCGGGCGGTGTCCCGCTGCCAGCCGACGGCATGGTCGAGCCGGGAGACAAGTTCCTCCGGTTTCAGCATCGCGGGAGGGACGGAGACTCTCCTGGCCGGGTCGGTCCCCCGTCGAGTGACACGCCAGATCCGGCCATGTTCGGCCCCTTGTCGCCAGTCAACGCCGTCACGGGCCTCTGGCGACGCGACATAAATCGGATGCTCCACCAGGGGACGATAGAAATCGGCGAGGTACAGCGCTCCATCGGGCCCGGTCGCCAGGAAGACCGGGTGAAACCACGAATCGGATGACGCCAGAAAATCCTGGCGGGGATTGGCTCGGTGCGAACGGGCCAGGACCCCGGAGGCATCGAGCTGGCGCCGGATCACCAGGTTGCTCAGTGACTCTCCAGCAAAGGCATTGCCCGCGTATTCCGCTCCCAGGTGAGGGCTCCGCAGGATCGTCAGACCACAGAGGGCGTTGTAGAAGCTCGCCCGCTCGGCATTGAACTGGCGCGGGGGTGGGCTGAGCGGAAAGATCTCTCCGGTATCTCCGGGGGCGGCGAGATCCACAATCGCCTGCGAGGCCATTTCCGGGCATTCCGCCAGAAAACGGTCGGGAAGCAACTGTTGCCGGATCGGAATCGTGTTCCACGACAGAAAACGACGTCCCCAGTCATCATGCACCTGGCCGAATTGGCTCTGCCCCACCACAGCCTCGAAGGCGGGCGGTTCCAGGCGGAACCGAAAATCGCGTGCTCGAATCGAGACCGTCCCGCCTCCCTTGGGACGGGTCACCTCACCGTCATTGCGACCATTGGCCCCGTGGATCCAGTTGTCGGGGCCCCAATGCAGGGCATTGGCCCGCAACTGCTGAGATCCCGGTTGAAATCCCGTCCAGACGATTTGGCGTTCGTCAGCCTGGCCATCGTCATTCGTGTCGCGCAGCAACCAGATGTGGGGGGCATCCGCCACCAGCACCCCGGCCTCGATGGGCAAGACCGAGGCAGGGAAGTCAAATCCCCCGGCGAACACGACAGAGTGCTCGTACTGTCCATCGCCATCGCGATCTTCGAGCCGGGTGATCCGCCCCAGTCCGGGAGTTTCGGGATAGCCAACCATCTCGGCGACATACAGCCGCTGCCCGGCATCCCAGGCGAGCGCCACCGGGCTGCGAACCGCCGGTTCGCTGGCCACGAGTTGCACTTCCAGATCGGGATCTTCCAGAACGAAGCTGCGGGCCGCCTCGGCTGGAGACAGGGGCGAATCGCCCTCGGCATGACTTTCCCGGTCAGAGACCAGCAGCAGCAGCAGCAGCAGCAGCAGACAGACTCGGATCCAGCTCATGGGGAGATCAATCCTCGGAAGGAAGTCATCCGGGGAAAGATACCGGATTGAGTCGCTCCTCACAGCCAGGATCGTCACACTCTTTCACGGTTCATATGACCGGAGCCGGAAAACCGAACTTTGTCGTACGCATTGACCGAAAGCGGCAGGTGGACAGGACCTCAGCCGCGCGGCCTGGAAGCCGGTCCGTGGATTCCACCACGGTACAATCGCGCCCCTCTCGCTGGTTGCCCCTGTTGACCCATCGGAAGACCGGCTAAGCTGCCGTGTTCTGTCTGTTCCCTTCGCTTCCTCTTGGCAGTGCCCAGGCGTCCCTCCGATGAAGATGTTTCTCGCAGGCCAGTGGCAGGACCGTCCCCAGTCGATCGAAGTCCGCAACCCGTTCAACGGCGAGCTGATCGACACCGTTCCCCACGGGACCCCCGACGACGTGACCCAGGCAGTGACGACCCTGGTGGAGGGGGCCCGGGTGATGCGTGACATGCCGGCGTACGACCGCTCGGCGATTCTCCGTCGGGCGGCGGCTCTCATGCAGCTCCGTGAAGCCGAACTGGGGCGAACGATCAGCCAGGAAGAGGGCAAGACCCTGGCCGAAGGAGTCTTCGAGGCGAGCCGGGCCCGCGAAACGATCGATGTCTCGGCCGACGAAGCACGACGCATCACCGGAGAAGTCGTTCCCCTCGATGGTGCCCCCGGCGGGAAGGGCAAGCTGGGATTCACACTGCGGGTGCCGTGCGGCATCGTGGCCGCCATCACCCCGTTCAATTTTCCGCTCAACCTGGTGGCCCACAAGGTGGGGCCGGCGATCGCCGCCGGGAATGCAGTCTGCATCAAGCCCGCGAGTGACACCCCCCTGTCGGCTCTGAAGCTGGTGGAGATCCTGCTGACGGCAGGGCTGCCCCCGCAGGCGATTGCCTGTGTGACGGGGGGAGGAAGTGAACTGGGGCGGGCGCTGTGCACCGACCGGCGCATTCGCAAGATCAGCTTCACCGGGAGTTATGAGATTGGCGATGCGATCTGTCGCATGGCCGGGGTGAAACGCGTCACCATGGAACTGGGAAGCAACAGTCCCGTGATCGTCCTCGACGACGCCGATGTCGAGCAGGCCGCGGCGCTGGTGGCGATCTCGGGATTCTCCAACGCCGGCCAGGTCTGCATCTCGGCCCAACGGATCCTCGCCACGCCTGGCGTCTACGGACACTTTCTCGACGCCCTCGCCCCGAAAGTGCGGGCTCTGCGAACGGGCGATCCCCTGGCGGCCGAAACCCGCATGGGACCCATGATCCGCGAGCGCGATGCCTGCCGGGTCGAGACCTGGGTCAACGAGGCCCTCACGGGAGGAGCCCGCCTCGTCACTGGAGGACAACGGCAGGGAACGCTTTTTGAACCGACAATCCTGGCCGACGTTTCGCCAGATCTGCGGATCAGTTGCGAAGAGCTGTTTGGCCCCGCGGTGGCGGTCACGCGGGTCGACAATCTCGATGCGGCGATCCAGCTGGCCAACGACAGCCCCTACGGACTGTCCGCCTCGATCTTCACGCAGGACATCTCCCGGGCCTTGCGGTTCGCCCGGGAGGTGGACAGCGGCAACCTGCACATCAACTGGGGAACCCAGTGGCGTGCCGACCTCATGCCCTATGGAGGTCTGAAAGACAGCGGGCTGGGGAAAGAGGGGCCCCACTATGCCATCCGCGAAATGACCGAAGAGAAGATGGTGGTCATTCACGGCTGACGGGGCGGGTCGGTCAGTCGTTTCAGCCCGGCCAACCAGACACCATCGCGAGTGATGCTCGCCACGAAGTCGGAAGGTTTCAGCTGTCTGTCTTCGACTGGCAGATACTCCGGGCGGTTGATCAGGATCACATAGGCGGCACGTTCGGCCCCCGGCCCGCCCCGGGACACGAGGGTCCATTGGTGCTGCTGGCAGACCGGTGTCTGGCGCTGGAATTCTCCCGCCTGCGATTCGTACAGCGTGGGTGCCAGTGCAATCGTGGAACCGGGAGGGACATGCCGGGCCACATCCTCCCAGAGCTCACGGGTGAGTCCATCTCCCCAATAGCTGGGGGGCAGCCCGCAGGCCACGGCCCCCGACAGGCCTCCGACGGCGGCGTTGTAATAGGACAACCAGGCAGGCGAGGTCGACCAGGCTCCCCAGGCCTGGGTCAGCAGCAGACAACTGCCAACTGTCAGCGCCAGCCGGAGTGAACCCAGACGTCGTTGCAGCCATTCGACAGCAGGCACAGCCCCACGTCCGATGAGCAGAGCCCACAGGGGATAGACGACCGAAAACAGGCGTTCGCCATCGTAGACGGCAATCCCGGGAAGACTGAATGCGAGAAGGGGAACCGCCATGCCCCCGATACAGAGAGTTTCGGCGGCTGCCTGTCGCCAATTCCGAATGCCAGACAGAACACCACAGAGCCCAAGCCCTTGGAGTCCCAGGGGAACAGTCGTCGCCAACAGAACCCAGGGATAGTGCCAGGGAAGCTCCCGGTCCGCCCAGGCTCTTCCCTCGTACCAGGCCTGGATCGTGGCCCGAGAAGTGGTCTTCCCGAGATAGAGCCGGACGTTCCCGAGTGGATCATCCCACAGCCAAGGCCATCCCGCGAAAAACAGAGCCCCGGCGACAATTCCCACGATCAGCAGCCAGGCGGGAGCCGACCGCCGCAGCCAGAGTACCGCCCAGGTCCCCAGCACTGGCAGCAGGAAGATCGCCTGGATCTTGATCAGCCACGCCAGGCCCAGGGCGCATCCGGTCCCGAGGGCGGGGCGGATCAAGCCGGAGTTCCACCACGGAAAAGTTCCGGACCGCTCGGTCGAAGCTCGCAAGCCGGGTGATTCCCAGGTTCGCTGGGCGGCCAGCAGACAGGCCAGGTAAGCGAGGTTGATCGCCGTTTCCAGTGAGGCCAGGTGGGCGTGCCCGAAACTGCGTGGCATCAGCACAAGCGAGATCGCCGAGACCAGACCCGCCCAGGGTCCCCACCAGCGATGGGACGACCGTCCCACAAGGAAAACGGTCAGCCCAAAGAGAAACGCCGATGCGACCCGGGCACAGGCGATGGAGTATGGCGCCGTGGAGCCCGAGGGGGGGGACACCATCAGGGCCAGTTCGTGCCCCACTCCCAGGACCACCCGCCCGAGGGGGGGATAATCGGGCAGTGAGGCATCGACGCGACGGAAGCCGGCGAGGTCGGCATTGAACAGTCGGTCGGCGAGAAGCACCCCCTGGGCCACATTCAGCGGTTCATCCGTGGTGATTCCCGGGCCGGCCCACGCCGTGGGGTGATCTCCCGACGCATCGAGTTGCAGGGAGACACAACCGGCCACGAGGGCTCCCAAAATCAGCCAGGGCCAGGCGGGCACCACCACACAGGGAGTGCGCTTCGTCGGCGCCGGTGGCGAAACCTGGGACATGACGGCTGCGGAGGTGCGGAAGGCGGGTCCCCTCGCGGGGTGTTCACGATCGGGCAAGAATACCGGCCCTCCGCCCCAGGCTGCCAGAGCCGGGACAGAATCGGACGACGAGAGAAAATTGACACACCGTTCCCAAAGAAAGCGAACCGGCCTGCTCAGAATTGCTGAGCAGGCCGGCAGGCGAAAACAGCGGTCGTCCTTCGTTCGGGGTGCAGTCGGAGGGACCAAACCTCCGGGGCGGGCCGTCCCTGGCGTCGCTGAACTGTTCCCGGAAGTGAACTGCGGCGAACGAAAGACCCCCGATCACTAGGCCAACTGCTTGCGGCGGCTGACCAGGGTGCGAATTCGCTCGGCCAGCAGGGCCGTATCGAAAGGCTTGCGGAAGGTCTCGCTGAAGATCGAGCGGTCAAACCCGCTCGTGTTGTCTTCGTCGCTCAGCAGACCAACCAGCACGACGTCGGCGTACTCGGCGTTCTTGCGGAGATTCTGGGCGATCATGAGGGCTTCATTCCGCCCCATGATGAAGTCGATCACCACGCAATCGGGGTGAAGCGACTCGGCCTGGATCCCGGCTTCGAAACCGCTGTTCGCGAAGTCGAGCTTGAACGTATCAGCACTCATCTGCTCCCGAAGGCCGCCGCGGATCGTTGCTTCCGCGCCGACAATCAGAATTTTCCCCACGGCTTCATCTTCGAGTTCACCCAGGGGCATCCCGTGTTCCTTGAGGAACCGGATCAGGTGCTCCCGGGGAATCCGCCGGTCCTGTGAACCAGGGATTCGATAGCCGCGCAAGCGACCTGAATCGAACCACTTGCTCACAGTACGGGGGGCTACTTTGCAGATCTTAGCTACTTGTCCAGTAGTAAAGATCGTCTTCATGGCGGGCTCTCCAGTGACTTGTCAGTCGGTACGGCAGAGGGATGCGGGCCCTCTGGAGAATCGGTTCTACCGTGCTGTTCGGCGGTCCTTGCCATGTGGTCCTCCTGGCGTAACAGCACAGTTCTGGGTCGAATCGATCCTCGAGTTGGTGGAAGACGGCTGTTGGTTTTTCGCCTCAGCGGTCTGTCGCCGAAGTTGGCGATTCAAAAAGGCAGACACACGACCAGACTCAACACTTCTATCGAAACCAGGAACAGGCAGATCTCTGTGAGGGATGCTTGCGGAGTCATCCCTCGACAGTCACTGCCGGCATTCCCGGCGACGGAACTGTTTCCCACGGGCAACCCGGCGTGCTGCTTCACCAAATCCAAAGCAACACGACAAGTTTTCTGGAATTCGTTCCGTCGACGTCGTGTACCGGGTTTCAAGCTCGTCAACCCTGTCGATGGGGTCTCCGGGCTGGTGTCTTTTGCGGCGCACAACGTCTGACACAGTTTTTCGATCCAAGACTGGTATTGACTTGAGTCGCTTTGATACCGTTCGCCCCGGTACTGCGGAGGTTTCATCTCCTGACGATCAATCTTGCCACGACGGCGGTCAACCTGGGGGCTTTTTTCAGGTCAAGACCTTTTTCTCCCGCAGAAATTGGGGAATTCCAGATTTTCCATGAAGTCCTCCCGACGAGGCCGGAAGGTTTTTGCCCGGTTCGGTTGGCAACACCTCCCCTTCCGACCTACATTCGATTTTGGTGCTTTTCTCCTCCTGCCACGCGTTTCTGTCCGAATGCACATTCCCGATGGTGTTCTCAGTCCCGGGGTCTGTGTTGGAACCGGGGTGATCGCGGCCATCGGATTGCAACAGGCATTTCGCAGGCTCGATCAAGCCCTGTCCACCCGCACAGTCCCCCTGACCGGAATGGTGGCCGCCCTGGTATTTGCCGGGCAGATGGTCAATTTTCCGATCGGACTCCCCGTCTCGGGGCACCTCATTGGGGGAGCCCTCGCGGCAATCCTGCTGGGTCCCTGGGGAGGTGCCGTGGCACTCTCACTGGTGCTCTTCATCCAGATGCTGCTGTTCAGCGACGGCGGGAAATTTGCCTATGGAGCCAATGCCCTCAACATGGCCTTGGTTGGTTCCATGGGGGCCTGGTGCGTGTTCCAGGCTCTCCGGGCCCGCTTTCCCACCCCACGCGGCACCCTGATCGCCGGGATGATCGCCGCCTGGGTCAGCGTCCTCGCCGCCGCCGCCTGCTTTTGTGTTGAGTTCTGGCTCTCGTATCCGGCGGGCGAATTTCCAATTTCCCGCGTCTGGCTGCTGATGGCGAGTTTTCACAGCCTGATCGGGGTCGGCGAAGCGCTGATCACCGGAGGGATCCTCTCGATTGTGCTCCTCCAGAGACCCGACCTCGTCCAGACCCCCGGGCCAGATTCGGCAACCCGGCTTGGACCGGTCATCGGAGCGGGCTGCATCGTCGCCCTGCTGATCGCAGCGTTTGCCTCCCCCTTCGCATCCAACCTTCCCGATGGTCTCGAAGCGGTCGCACAACAGACCGGCTTCGACACCCGAATTGCCCAAACCACCCCGCTGGTCCTCGACGATTATTCCCTGGCCCTCCCGGGAACCAATCCAGAGGATCCGCTGTGGAGCAAGGTCGCCACGGCCCTCGCAGGGCTCCTCGGCACCGGCACGGTCCTGGTGCTGGGTTGGCTGCTGTCCCGCAGCCTCACCTCGCGACTTCCGTCGGCGGAGGATCTGCATGCGGGCTGATTTTCTCGATCGCTATGCCCGGGGCGACACCTGGTGCCATCGACTCGACCCCCGGAAAAAAGTCGTTGTCGTCGCCCTGGTGATGCTGGTCATCTTGTTGACCCCATTGGCGCAATGGCCCTTTCTCGGGCTGATGGGATGCCTGATCGCCGCCGCCCTGACGATCGCCGAGATTCCCCGGCGGTACGTCTTTCAGCGACTGGCATGGTTGTTGCCCCCGGTCCTCGGACTCGCCCTCAGTGGGCCGCTTTCGCGGGGATTTCACGGCGGCTGGGAGTTGGCGGCCCTGATCATCGTGCGCAGCGTCCTCTCCTTCCTGGCGGCGCTCTGGTTGGTGAACACCACTCCGTTCGAGCCACTGCTGCAGGCCCTGTCGGATCTCGGACTGCCCCGGCGTTTTGTCGAGCTGCTGGCTTTCATGTACCGCTACTGTTTTGTTGTGTTTGACGAACTCGTGCGGATGCGAACCGCCCAGCGTGCCCGCACCGTGGCCCGTCCCTCCCTCTGGCAATCGTGGCGCGATGGAGCCTCTCTGCTGGGAATGCTTCTGATCCGGTCGCTCAACCGGGCCGAACGCATCCATGGTGCCATGTGCAGCCGAGGCTGGACCGGCCAACTCCCCAAGAATCCGTCGTGACGATCGCCCTTTCCAACACCTCCCAGGCAGCCACCCATCGACGGGGTTCGATCCTCAAGGTCGACCGCCTGCGTTACCGCTACGCCTCGGGACAATGGGCCCTGCACGACGTGTCGTTCGAGATCGCCGTCGGTGAGGTTGTCGGACTCGTGGGGCCCAACGGCGCGGGGAAGACCACGCTGCTGCTGCACCTGAACGGCTTGCTGTTCGGCGAAACCGCCCCCCATCCACAATCGGCGCAGCCCGCCAGCCAGTCGCCCGTCGAGGTGCTCGGGCTGCCAGTCACCCCCAGGTCGGCCCCCGAAGTCCGCCGGATCGTGGGCATCATGTTCCAGGATCCGGATGACCAGATTTTTTGCCCGACCGTGGCCGAAGATGTCTCCTTCGGTCCGCGCAATCTTGGGTTCCCCCGCGAAGAGGTTGAGCGGCGGACTCGCTCCGCCCTGGGACAGGTCGGCCTTACCGGCTATGAATCACGGTCCCCCCTGCAACTGAGTTGCGGCGAACGAAAACGGGTCTGCCTCGCGGGAGTCCTCGCCTGCGAACCCGACCTGCTCGCTCTCGATGAGCCCTCGAGCAACCTCGACCCCCGCTCCCGCCGACAACTCATCGGGATCCTCCAGTCCTGTCAATCTGCCCAGCTTATTGCGACGCATGACCTCGAGATGATTCTCGATCTTTGCACGCGGGTCCTGGTCCTCGACCAGGGGCGCATCCAGGCCGATGGCCCCGCCCGTGAAATCCTTTCCAATGCCTCCCTCATGCATCGTCACGGGTTGGAGGTCCCCCTCAGCCTGCAGCTTGGTGGCCGCCCCATCCCCTCCTGAGGGGCGTGAATTCGACGTTGCCGGATGGAGCGGCATCGCGAGCCCAAACCCCAGGCGGGCTAATATTCACCAACCACTTCATTCCCCGCCCGCGTTCCCAGCGCCCGCCAGATCTGCAGGTTGATGTTGGAATTGATCGCCCGGACCGAGCCATCCGCCAGCAGGGAATGCACAATCCCCGTGTGCAGACTGCGGGAGGTCAAGGCGGCATAACTCGGGCTGGTCAGATGACTCCCCTCTTGTCGGGAGTTGTAGTCCACATCAAACGTGACTCCCTGGTACACCCAGGTCACCACCGTATTCGGCCCCAGGGTGGTCGTGAAGCCACTGTGGTGCGAATGTCCATTCGCCCACTCGGTATGCCCGGTCCCATCCGCCGTGGCCAACTGGATGCGGTCCTTCACCCCGCTGTTGGCACAGGCGGCGACATCGGCAACCGTCTGCGGGACTGCAGTGCTGGGAGGCCCCCCATTGCGGGTGTAGGCCTGCCACGAGGCGACCTCCGATGCCATCAGGGTGTTGCTCGTCCCATCCCGCACCGCTGCCGTCGACAGGGCACCGTTCGGGTAGACAATTCCATCTCCCCCCTGGCCACTGACGGGGTCGTAGATGAACCAGGTCCCCATGTTGAAACCATAATTGGTGGGATACAGGTTGATGCCATTGTTCCCGGTATTCCGCTGGATGTTGGCCTTGAAATCCGACGGACAGGCATAGATGGGAATGCGAAAACCGCTGATGATGGGAAAGTTGGACCAGGAACGGCTGAGATCAATCTGAGAGTAGAGATTCGCCTGCTCGAGAAAAGGCATGAGTCGGCCATGAATCGACCACGAGCCATTGGTCGTGACCTTCGGATTGATACATGCACTGGGGGGAAACACGTTGTTGGAGGCGAGGTAATTGTGCATGGCCAATCCGATCTGCCGCAGGTGGTTCTTGCACTGCGTCCGCCGGGCCGCCTCGCGTGCCTGCTGCACGGCCGGCAGCAGCAGGGCCACCAGAATCCCCATGATGGCGATCACCACCAGCAGTTCAATCAGTGTAAATCCAGTGCGTCGCTTCATTCCCAGACTACGAACTCAAGTTGTGAGGAGACTTTCAGGCGAGTCCATACTGTTGCAATTCGCATGCCACCCGGCTGATGACTTCGAGTTGCCCAACACAGCGTACCACATCGGTAAAACCTCCCGCTGGTCAGAGTCCCGGGAACCACATCGGCGTTTTTTCCACCGGCGGCGGCGAAAAAAACACCAGCCCGTTCTGGACGTGATTGTCAGTTGGCTTCTTGTGAGGCCGGTCGCCGTTTCGCGAACCGTATCGATCGCCACCGGCCCCGGCTGCTTTCGATCTGGAAGCCTGCCCGGTACCTTGGTCATGGAGAGAAGTCCCCCATGCGTTGGTCCATCCGCAACCAGATCCTGCTTCCGTTCGCTGGTGTCACGCTGCTGTCTGTCGTCGCGGCGACGGCGGCAGCCGCCTGGCTTGCTGCCCGGGCCCAGGACCAATCGCAATTGGCCGCGTTGCAGCAGGTCGTGGGAACTCTTGCCGAGGCCCGGTTCCCCATCACTGAATCGGTTCTCCAGCAGATGCACGGTCTCTCGGGAGCCCACTTCGTCGCTCTCTCGCCGGAGGGGCAGGTCATCGCCTCGACACTACCCCCTCCCCTCCACGATCTGTCGACATTGGACCTCCCACGGTCGAATGACCTCTCAGGCCTGGCCCAGTTACCGGCGGTCCTCGTGGGAGACACCCGTTATCGCATCGCCCGACTCGAACGCCCCCCCACGTCCAATGCCCGCACCCTCTTCGTTCTGGCTCCCGATCAATCGTGGAGCCAGGCACGCTGGCAGGCCGCCCTCTACCCCCTGTCCGTCGGGGCGATCTCGGTCTGTCTCACCGCAGGACTCTCCTTCCTGATTGCCGAGCGGATCAGCCGCCGGCTCCGCCGACTCGAATCGCAGACCGCGGCCATTGCCGGGGGAGACTTTCGCGAAATCGCCATCCAATCACGCCATGACGAACTGCGGGATCTCGAGATCTCGGTCAACCGCATGACGACCAGGTTGCGGGATCTGGAGGGGACGATCGCCCGCTCGGAACGGGAACGCCTGCTGGCTCAGTTGGCCGGTGGACTGGCCCATCAGCTGCGCAATGCCGCCACCGGAGCCAGGCTGGCGCTGCAGCTGCATGCCCGTCGCTGCCCGGTGTCAGCCGAAGACCAGAGTGTTCCGGTCGCCCTGCGGCAGTTGGCCCTGCTCGAGGCGCAGGTGCGGGGCCTGCTGTCGCTCGGACGCAACGAACCTCGAGCCCGCAGTGCGTCATCCGTCGGTTCCCTGCTGACCGATGTGGCACAACTGCTGGCCCCGGCCTGCGAGCACTCGGGCGTCAAACTCTCCGTGACCCCCAACCCGCAGGAACTCCAGTTGGTCTGCGATCCCGGGGCATTGCAGGCCGCCATTCTCAATCTCACCCTCAACGCCATTGAGGCTGCTGGTCCCCGGGGAGTTGTCACACTCGCAGCCGTGCGAGATCACTCCGGCCTGTCGATCGAAGTCACCGACAATGGTCCTGGATTGGATCCCCGCGTCGCAGCCAACCTCGGACAACCATTTCTGTCCACCAAGCCGGAAGGAGTCGGACTGGGCCTGGCCCTGGTCCGCCAGGTCGCGCAGGACCACCACGGCACCCTCACCTGGCGACGTGAGGCGGAGAACACCATCTTTTCCCTGCAGTTTCCGGTGTAGAATGCACTGTTCCTGCCAGCCCCCGCCCCAACCCCCCCCAGCATGAGCCGAGTCCTGATCGTTGATGATGAACCGGCCATCTGCTGGTCGATCCGGGAAGCGCTCGCCGACGAGGGGCATGCGATCGAGATTGCCTCGTCGGCCGAAGAGGCCGAGCGCCATTTCGAGAGGGGATGGGCCCCCGACCTGGTTGTGCTGGATGTCCGACTGCCGGGTCTGGATGGGCTCTCGGCCCTCGATCAATGGCGCGAGCGCTGGCCCGACCTCGCCGTCGTCATCATGACCGCGTTTGGCGACCTGGATACTGCGGTCCAGGCTGTCCGACGGGGCGCGTTCGACTATCTCGTCAAACCCTTTGATCTCGACCAGGCGCTGGTGCTGTTCCGACGGGCACTGGAATCGGTCGATCACAGGCCTGAGTCAGGACACCCGGGAAAGCGTTCGTCGGGCCCGGCCCAGGCAGAGAAGATCATCGGACGGTCGCCGGTCATGCAGCAGGTCTTTCGGCAAATCGCGCTGGTGGCCCCCTCATCCAGCACGGTCTTGATCACGGGCGAAAGCGGAACCGGGAAGGAACTGGTCGCGCGGGCCATCCACCGGCACAGCCCCCGCAGTTCTCATCCGTTCGTCGCTGTCTGTCTGCCGGCACTCAACCCCGGACTCGTTGAAGCGGAACTGTTCGGACACGCCCGGGGAGCGTTCACGGGGGCCCAGGCCAATCGCCCCGGACTCTTCGAACTGGCGGATGGAGGCACACTTTTTCTGGATGAAATCGGCGACATCGACGAGACGCTGCAACTGAAACTGCTGCGGGTGCTGGAACAGCGGGAGTTTTTTCCCGTTGGCTCCTCCGAACTGCGGCGCGTCGATGTGCGGGTCATCGCCGCCACCAATCGCCCTCTGCGGGACTCTCTCTCGCGGGGAACATTCCGACAGGATCTCTTTTTTCGGTTGAGTGCGGTCCCGATCGAGATCCCTCCACTTCGGGAACGCCCCGAAGACATCTCCCTGCTGGCCACGCATTTTCTGGAACAGGTCACCAGCTCACCGGGAGCAGCATCGCGGTTTTCGAAGACGGCCCTGGCATCGCTGCAGGACCATCGCTGGCCAGGCAACGTCCGCGAACTGCGCAACGCCATCGAGCACGCCGCGGTCCATGCCCGGCAGGGAACCATTGGTCGCGAACATCTTCCCGCCACCTGCCTGGGGGACAACTCCACGACGGCCAGCATCATTGCCGGCGAAGGACTTCCCCAGAAACTGCAAGGCCTTGTCGCCGAGTGGGCCCGGGAGGCGATGCGCCCCGACCTCAAAGTGGGTGAAGAGCCCCCCCGGGGGATCTACGACGATCTGCTCGCCCTCATCGAACCCCCACTGCTCCTGGCGGCTCTCGAACGGACCGGCCAAAACCGGGCCGCCGCGGCAGAGTTGCTGGGGCTGCACCGGGGAACACTGCGGCAAAAACTGCGGACGCACGGGCTGGATTCGTAGCAGGCCATGGTCTGCCGAACTCGTCCGCCTTCCCGTCTCATTCCAGCGGGTCTCCGCTATTCCGCGCTTTCGCTTTCTGCACGAGGTTCGCAGTAGGGACAGGCGGTTGTGGTCGAGGTCGCGTTCCCCATCTGCGCCCATGCAAACCGGACACCACGATCGACGGTCAACACCCCGGTCACAATGACAGCCAAGGCGGCGATTCGCAGCAGGTTGCGTCGCCCCGCGACCGACAACACCGCAGCCCCCAGACCGGTCATCACCATCATCGGTGCCGTCCCCAGGCCAAACAGCCCCATCAACAGCCCCCCCCAGACGGGATGTGATGTGCTCGCGGCCAGGGCCAGGTAGGCATACACCAGCCCGCACGGCAGAAAGCCGGTCAACACTCCCGCCACGAGAATGTCCGGCAGACGTCCCGACCGCAGGAAGTTCGCAAACACCGATTTCGCAGGACAGGCCAGGTCCGCCGCGGCCAGCCCCGACCCCGTGCGATTCCACAACCGGCGGATTCCCGCCGACTGCAGTCCCTGCCAGATCAGCCACAGCCCGGCCACCACCGCGAGGCCCGCCTGCAAACCGACACCCCACGCGGGCCATCGTGCCAGGCGCCAGCCGGCGAACCCGGCCACCATTCCGAGGAAGACGTAGGTCGTGACCCGCCCCAGCGTGTAGACCGACTGTCGCAGCAGGTTCCCCCGCCAGTTCCCGGCCCCCAGTCCGACCGTCAGCGCAAAGCCACCGCACATCCCAAGACAGTGGGATGAACCCAACAGGCCTCCCAACAGGGCCAGTGACAACTCAGGCATGGTTCGACGCCTCGCCAACGGCCGCTGGAGGAGTTGTGTTTTCTGTGCTGCTGACCTTCATGACGGACAAGTCCTCCAACCGCCCGGCTTTCAGGGCGGCCGAAATCACCAGCAGGCTGCTGACCACCATCAACAAGGCAGCCAGGGCGGGATTCAGCCGTCCGCTGCACGCCAAGGCCACCCCCACCAGGTTGTAGCTGAACGCCCACCACAGGTTACCACGAATTGTCCGCACGAGGCGTCGGGCAAACACGATCGCCCATGGCAACCGGTCCAACTCGCTCGACAGCAGGCAGACCTGCGACGAATCGCGGGAGATGTCGGTCCCGCAGCCGAGAGCCACCCCCAGGTCGGCTGCCGCCAGGGCCGGGGCATCATTCACCCCGTCTCCCACCATCGCCACCGAATACCCGCGATCATGGATCCCCGAAATGACCCGGGCCTTGTCCTCCGGAAGCAGACCGGCGTCGACAGGGACGCCCAGATCGCGCGACAGGCGCGCCCCCCGGGCGGGATGATCGCCGGTCAACACCGCGATGTCGAGATGCTGCTGGCGACACCACGCCAGCATTTCGCGAACTCCGGGACGCAATTCCTCATCAAACACCCACCCTCCCCGCACCCGCCCCCCCCACCCCACGAAGGTCAGCGACAACCCCCCCTCCAGCGCCTGCCGCTCCAGCGCCAACAGCCGGGGCTCCAGAATCTGCGTTTGTGAATCCATCAAGCCCCGGTTTCCCAACCAGACAACCCGCCCATCCGCAGATTCCCCGCGCAAACCCTGCCCGGCGACCTGGCGGATTGACCAATCCCCCGCTCCGCCATTTGCCGGGGATTCCCCTTCTGGCTTCGCTCCAGCAGGCGAGGCATTGACCTCCAGCGCCACGGCAATTGCCTTCGAAAACGGGTGCGTCGAATGGGCCGTCAAGGCGCGCGACTGGGAACAGACGAGCGGCCAATCCTCAGCCGACTCGACTTCGAACCGCAACACCCGCGGGCTGCCGGTGGTCAGCGTTCCCGTCTTGTCGAACCGCAGGGCCTGTACGGCCGCGAGTTGCTCAATCGCCTCCCCCGAGCGAAACAGCACCTGTCGGCGGGCGGCGGCCGACAGCCCTGACCAGACCGCCAGGGGGGTCGCCAATCCCAGGGCGCAGGGACAGGCCACCAGCACGACCGACAATCCCGCCAGCAAACCCGCAGGCCATCCCGAACGCACTCCATGCCAGGCGACCGTGGCCAGCGCCACCGTCACGATCACGGGAAACATTCCCGCGGAAATCCGGTCGGTCAGTTCCTGGTACGGCCCTTTCGCCAGGCGTGCCGCCCGCACGAAATCGATGATCCGCTGCAGGGCCCCTTCGCGTGCCGGGGCCAGCACCTCAAGCCGCGCGGCTGTCTCCAGCAGCAGGGTCCCCGCCCAGACAGTGTCTCCCGACTGTCGGGTGACCGGCAGACTCTCTCCGGTCATCAATTGTTCGTCAATCTGGACAACGGCTGTCTGGAGACGTCCATCCAGCGGGATCCTCTCGCCGGGAAGGACACGGACGACCATCCCGGGAAACACCTCGTCGAGCGGACGGACAGACTCCCCGCCGTCAGGGGTGATCACAGTCACCGACTCGGGCAAGAGTCGGGCCAACTGGTCGAGGGCGGCTCCGGCCTGCAGTCGTCCCTGCGCTTCCAGCCAGCGTCCCAGGGTCACCATCACCAGGATGACGCAGGCGACCTCGAAATAGACCGGGCCCCGGTCGCGCCAGACCGAGTGGGCCGAGACGACAAACGCCGCCAGGACCCCGGCACACAGCAGCAGATCGGTCGTCAACCGCCCCCGTCGCAGGTTGTCCCAGGCCGATTCGGCGAGGGGCAATCCCAGCAACCCCAGCACGGGAACCGTGAAGAGCAGCCCCGCCGCCCGCAGCAGTCCCTCCCAGGGTCCGACCAGCGAATCGACCGGCAGATCACCATAGACATCACGGGTCCAGAGGGCCATTGTGAAGGCCATCACGTTCATGCTGCAGAAGACCGCGATCCCGAGTCGGGCGAGGGTCCAGCGGGCTTCGCCCACATCACCACCGGAATCGGTCACATCGGCGGCAAACTGGCAGCCCGTGCAGCAGTACTCCGGACCGGCCGCTTGCGGCCCCCCACCCGCGACTCGTCGCGACGCGAACATCGGCGGGGGAATGGGCAGACCACAGAAGGCACACTCCGAGACCGCGGGAGCAACTCCGTCGTGGGACGGAGCCTTCCCTGCCGCACGACGGGATCGGTCCGCCAATTCGTCGGCCACAATCAGTCCCACAGCCCCCTCCGAGGCGTGCCGAAGAAGCCGCGAGGTGCGGCAGAAAACCGGGGCTGCCCACTCAAACGGATGGCGTCTGCGTTTCCTGGGCGTCGAGCCATTCCTCGGTCTCCAGCATCCGCTGCTTGGGCCCCTCAATTTCCCGGAACATCCCGTGAATCAACGCCCAGCCAAACAGGCAGAAGAACCCGGTGGTTGCCAGCAGGTAGTTCACCATCGGGGTGACGGCAAATGACCCCTCTCCCTGGCCCCGAAAGACGGCCATGAACTCGATGAACTTGGCCACGAACCCCAACATGCTGGGAATGAGGATCACCATCGCAAAAATCAGCGTGGTTACCCGGGCCCGTCGGCTGCGTGAGGAAGGGGAGGTGTTTGCGGAGGACATCAGGCCACCAGGAGTTCCGGAAACAGGGGGTACAAAAGCCGATGGGACTGCGGTTCCTCAGGAGATGGAGGACGCTCGTCTCCCGGTTCGGTCTCGCCCGCTTTGGGCTCGCCGGGGGTGACTCCCTCGGGTGGCGTCGTGGCAGGTTCAGGCTGAGGATCGGTCGGAGCCGGCTCTGCGGTCGGTTCCGGCTGGGTCTTGGCGGACGGTTCCTCGCCCGGTGGAGTGGATGGAGGATCGGTCGTCGTCGGCGAAGTCGCATCCGGTTCCCCGGTCTTGGCTTCTTCTTCGGGGACAGCTCCGGCATCTGGCTCGGTGGCCGGCTCCGCGGGCTCGGCTGTTTCGCCTGTACCGGCCGAGGGGTGCCCCTGGTTGGCGGCATCGATGGCCGCCTGGTCAACCCCCCCCGGTTCCGTTCCTTCGGGCAGATGGGCCGAGGTCCACTCTTCGTAGTACGGGTACGTCGGCAGCCACGATCCCAGCCACTGCAGGTAGGTCAACAGGGCCAGACCCCGCAGGTTGGGCTTGTCGGGAGCCCCTTCGAAAAACCAGGGGTACTCGGGCATGACCGAGCCGTCCGACAGGATTGTCGGCTGGAACAGGTGGACCGCCTGCCAATCGTTCGATCGACGCCCCCCCTCGCGACTCAGGTCGGGGCCCACCCGGCGGGTGCCGAACAACACGGGACGCTGCAATTCGTTCTGGTATTCCCACGACTCTGAGACAGGTCCCCAACGGCGGGATTCTCCCGAGACCGGGCGCACGAACTGGCTGTGACAGTGCCAGCACGCCTCACCGGTATAGACCTTGCGGCCAATCCGCAGCAGGTCGGCACAGCGGGCGTTGAGCCACTGTTCCTTTTCGGGGCCATCGGCGGGCACCTGCCCCACGTGCTTCGCAAACGACTCGGGAAACCGGCGGGCCAGGTCTTCGAACTGGTACCGCAGGTTGGCGGTCACCAGCTCCTCGGCCGTTTTTTCCGGCAAATCCTTGTACATCAGGGCCGGCACCAGGGCGTTCGACACGAACGCCAGGGCGAAGAAAAACAGCCCCGCAATGACCAACACACTCCCCTTGCTTTCCAGCATGCTTCACACCTCGCAGAAACCTCGAACCGCCGTCTTTGCCCCGGGACTCACGTCACTCCCGGCCCCACTCAGGCCCCCGCCAGGGCCGGGCTGCGGGCCGGAGCGGTTTCCACACTCCCTGCCTGCGCCAGTTGGAACGTGCGGTAAATGTTGACGTAGAACACGATCTGCCCGGCAAACATTCCCAGGCCGGTGAAGACACGGACCACCCAGAATGGCATCGACGCCTCGATCGAGACGTCCCAGGGGAGCAGTGCCCGCCAGACGTAGCCCTGGACCAGGCCCCCGGCAATCAGGTCGATGGCCATCGCAAACAACGACACAGCCGACAGCCAATAGTGCCACTCGCACAGCTTTCGGCTGTACCACTCGTGACCGATCAGCCGGGGCAGGAGGTAAGTCATGATCCCCTGGATCCACAGGCCAAACACCCCAAACATCACAAGGTGGGCATGCCCCACCACCCAGTCGGTGAAGTGGATGATCGCCTGGAACGTCAGTGTCGTCTGGAAGGCACACTGCAGGCAGGTGAGGAAGTAGAAAACCATGCCGGTGTAGAACCAGCGGATCGGCAGGTTCGTGATGAAGGCCGAGCCCGACCCCCTCAGGGTTCCGAAGAAATTGATGATCACAGTGGCGACCACCAGTTCAACGGCAATCGTCGAAACCACCGCCCCGTACTGCAGGAACATCGGGATGGGCGTGTAGAGGAAGTGGTGAATCCCCTGGAGCGGATAGAAAAACGCCAGCCCCCAGAACCCGACCAGCGACAGGCCGTGGCTCCAGATCGGCTTCTTCAACAGGATCGGGACGAAGTAATACATCAATCCCCAGCCGATGGGGGTCACGAACAGACCGACGAGGTCATGGATAAACAGGCCCCCGACCGCGCCGGCGGCCGAGCCCGAGACAAAGTACTGGGGCATGAAATTTCCCATGGCGTAAGTGAGGAACGTCCACACCAGGGCCGCCATGAAGTACCAGAGGGTCACGTACAGGGGCCCCTTGGTCATCACGATCGACGGGAGGAAGTTCACGACCACGAGAGCTAATCCCAGCAGCGCCACAGGGTCGATCCAGGTGGGAGTCTCACCCCATTCGAGTCCCTGCGCCTGCCCCAGGAGAATCCCCCCGGCCGTTGCCAGCACCACCCCCTGCCAGGCGATGAAGATGAACCAGCTCAGCCACACGCTGAGGACCGGCCGCAGGGTCAACCGCGGGACCGCCCAGAACATCGAGCCCAACAGGGCGTTGGCGATGAAGCCGTAGGCAATCGCGTTGGTGTGCACCATGCGCCAACGTCCCGGAGAGAAGATCTCAATCCCCGACAGCGGGTTGTGACGGATCAACTGGAAGGCCATCAGCAGCCCCCCGAGCATCGAGACAAACAGGTAAGCCAGTGCCGCCAGATAGAAGTACAGCACCAGTTTGCGATCGACGAGCCGATCGGTGTCGACAGTCCGATTGTCGGTCACGGTTGCACTGCTCATGCCTGTTCCACTCCCGCCGCCGGAGCACGGAATCGCCCCAGCGGGTACAAGATCGCCATCGTCAGTCCAAACACCACATGGGTGACAGCCGCCACCCACCAGGGAAGCACACTGTTGTCGGTAATCCAGCGACCGCCGCAGGTCAGCGGTTGCAGCCACGACAGGATTCCGTAGAAATTCACCACCCAGACCAGCAGACCCAGGGCCACCCCCAGCACCAGGCGCTTGAGAAACGAGCGGTCGGCGTACCGGCGGAAGACCGGCTGGAAAATCGCCCCCAGCAACATGCCCGTCCCCAGGTACAGACAGCAGCCAAACGCGAGAATCATCCAATCTCCGAGGGGACTGCCCAAGGAACCACCAATCGAACTGCCAGCGACCTCGCGCGTTCCCAGCGTCAGCGCCTTTTCTCCCAGGGGAAACGTGAGATACACCCGGATCAACTGCAGGGGATCCTTGCTGTCGGCCGGTGCGCCGATGACATTCAGCAACAGGGCGACAATCGCCCCGGCAATCCCCAAAACGAAGCCCGACAGCGCCTCATACGCCGGGTACTCCCCCGTGGGGGCCCAGGGGCCCGGGTGAGACTGCAACTCCGATTCGAGCTGCGCCACCCGCTCCTTCAATCGCTCAAACTCGAGCTGTTTCGCCGTCTGTTCCATCTGAATTGCTCCAGCGCTCGCTCCACAACGCACCCCAGGCAGGGTCCGACTCGACTTTCGCTCCGGGGATTCCAGCCGCCAATGACAGGGTCAGTCGTCACCACCCGCAGCCGTCGCCCCTCCCGCAGGACTGCGGGGATAGGCGACCAGGCTGCCGGCATCCGGGATCTGCTCGGGCCGGGATCGCCGTCGTCCCGACACGTACAGCACATACGAGACCAGGTCCCAAATCGTCTCGGGTTCCGCCGAGAGGGCGGTCTTGAATTCGGGCATCGGTGTGCCGTTGATCCCGGCGTAGATCCGCCGGTAGATATCGATCGGCTCCCGTCCCCCATGCAGCATCCCCGAAGTGAGGTCGGCGGCTCGGGTCGGATGACCCCAGACATCCACCAGTTTTGACTCGAGGTTGTCGAGCGTCTGACCCCGGCCATCTTCACCGTGGCACTTCGAACACCCCTTGGTCAAAAACGCCTGCTGGCCCCGCGTCACATGCTCGGATGTGAACTCGGGCTTGGGAGTTTCGGGATTCACCGCCGTCGACTCGGCCGTGTTCCAGTCGGTGACAATTTCCTGGGCCAGCCCGGTCACGGCCTCGGCGTCCAGTTCGTCGGCCCCCTCCGCCTCCAGAGCGATCTGGAATTCCAGTTCTCCCCGATGGGTCAGCACCAGCACATAGTCGACGACCGCCGCGAGTTCCGCCTCCGAGAGAATGGCGAACGAAGGCATTGAAGTCCCCGGCACACCCAATTTGACCGTTCGGACCAGGTCACTGCGGCGGGGCTTCGAGCCGTAGGGGGACGATGTGAACTTGAAAATCCCGCGACGATAGTCGCGTGGACGGGGATAGAGCTGCGCGGCTGCCGGGCCGGCACCATCTCCCGTTTCGCCATGGCATTGCCAACAGCGCTGCATGTAGACGTCGCGACCAAGCTTCAGCGTCTCAGGCCGCGACTCCAGGGCCCCCAGCAACTTCGGTTCCGCGGGGGTTCCACAATAGTTTTCCAGGGCCTCTCGCACCTGTTTCTGCATCTCCTCGGGCAGTTTCTGGATCTCGGCACTCGACCGAAACTGCGCGGGAACAGGCGCGAGGCGCTCACATCCCAACTGTCCCAACAGGATCAGCGGGAAACACCAGTGCAGACGCTGAGAGACCGACATGGATGGTTCGGATTCTCGAAACAATGGACACAAAAAAAGCCCGGAGACACACCGTTGTGCCTCGGGCCTGCGTGACAATTCGTGCGCCGGAACACCCGCCATGAGTCTTCCGACCCCAGTTTTATACGTGGACAATTGGCGCATCGTCAACCGCCCGCCCCGCCTTTCCCGGAAGTGCGAACCAGGCGGGAGCATGCAGCCGCCGGTTTCCCGATACCCCCTCCGGAATTCGTCCAATCCATTCATCCCAGTCTTCGATTCTTGTCGGTGATCCCGAACCGGTCCCCGCATTCGGTGGTCTTTTCATCCCCCCCACGATGAC
>Ga0315902_10001999_pt1 | contig 32385 bp, 28 predicted proteins | sample LakEriMetagenome_9_FD_203523 | JGI IMG/M metagenome (GOLD analysis project Ga0315902, IMG submission 203523) | Freshwater fungal communities from buoy surface, Lake Erie, Ohio, United States - Buoy 12 MA117 | ecosystem: Environmental > Aquatic > Freshwater > Lake > Lake biofilm | place: USA... | reverse complement strand
GTCGCATACAACTGCCTCGACCGGCATCTCGAGACCCGCGACGACGAAACCGCCATCCTCTGGGAGGGCGATGAGCCGACCGTGTCAGGCGGCCTGACCTATCGGGAACTCCACGCGGAAGTCTGCCGCATGGCCAATGTGCTCAAGGGTCTCGGCGTGGTGAAGGGCGACCGGGTCACCCTGTATTTGCCGATGATCCCGGCAGCCGCTGTCGCCATGCTGGCCTGCGCCCGCATCGGCGCCGTCCACTCGGTGGTCTTCGGCGGCTTCTCGCCCGACAGTCTGGCGGGACGGATCGAGGACTGCGGCTCGAAGATCGTCATCACCGCCGACGAGGGCCTGCGCGGCGGCAAGCGGGTGCCGCTGAAGGCCAATGTCGATGCCGCCCTCGAACGGCCGGGTGCAGGCATCGTCGAGACCGTGCTGGTCATCGCCCATACCCGGGCCGACATCCCGATGATCGAGGGCCGCGACGTCCGCTACGATGAGGCCCGGGACGGCGTCAGCGCCGACTGCCCCTGCGAGCCAATGAAGGCCGAGGACCCGCTGTTCATCCTCTACACCTCGGGCTCGACGGGTAAGCCCAAGGGGGTGCTGCACACCACGGGGGGCTATCTGTTCTGGGTGGCCTGGACCCATGAGCTGGTGTTCGACTACCGGCCGGGCGAGGTGTTCTGGTGCACCGCCGACGTCGGCTGGGTCACCGGCCACAGCTATTGCGTCTATGGCCCCCTGGCCAATGGCGCGACCACCCTGATGTTCGAGGGCGTGCCCAACTATCCCGACCACAGCCGTTTCTGGCAGGTGATCGACAAACACCAGGTCGAGATCTTCTACACCGCCCCCACGGCCCTGCGGGCCCTGATGCGCGAGGGCGACGCGCCGGTGAAGGCGACCAGCCGCAAGTCCCTGCGTCTGCTGGGCAGCGTCGGCGAGCCGATCAATCCAGAGGCCTGGCGCTGGTATCACGAGGTCATCGGCGACGGCCGCTGCCCCATCGTCGACACCTGGTGGCAGACCGAGACCGGCGGGATTCTGGTCTCCCCCCTGCCCGGCGCCACCGACCTCAAGCCGGGCTCGGCGACCAGACCCCTGCCCGGCGTCGAGCTGCAGCTGGTCGATGCGGAGGGCGTCGTTCTGGAAGGCGCGGCCTCGGGCAATCTGGTCATCACCGACAGCTGGCCCGGCCAGATGCGCACCGTCTGGGGCGATCACCAGCGCTTCTTCGACACCTATTTCAGCGCCTTTCCGGGCAAATATTTCACCGGCGACGGCTGCCGCCGCGACGCGGACGGCTATTACTGGATCACTGGCCGGGTCGACGACGTCATCAACGTCTCGGGCCACCGCATGGGCACGGCCGAAGTCGAGAGCGCCCTGGTCCTGCACGCAGACGTCGCCGAGGCGGCGGTCGTCGGCTACCCGCACGACATCAAGGGCCAGGGCATCTACGCCTATGTCACCCTGAACGCCGGCGTCGAGCCGCACGACGACCTCAAACGCGCGCTGGTCGCCCACGTCCGCAAGGAGATCGGCCCGATCGCCGCACCGGACGTCATCCACTGGGCCCCGGGCCTGCCGAAGACGCGGTCGGGGAAGATCATGCGGCGGATATTGCGGAAGATCGCCGAGGGGGATGTCGGGGCGCTGGGGGATACGTCGACGCTGGCGGATCCGGGGGTGGTGGAGGAGTTGGTTAAGGGAAGAGCCGAGCCGCGATAGCAACCGCATAGCAGCTCGGCTTCAGCGCCATAACTGTCAAGAAAATGAAACCTTTGCAGGGTTGCGCCGCGAGTGGATCACATGCACAAGCCGATCAGCGGTCTTTGAACTCGCTCAAGGGTGGTCTGGACTGTCGCGATCAATGGCGGCGTCAATGCTTGTATGCCCGAAGCGAGGACCGAGGCGGAGCGACCATGTCGAATTTCACGATCACACCATCTTCCATTCCGGACGTGAAGATCATCCAGCCGCGTACCTATGAGGATGACCGCGGATTTTTCCTCGAGACCTATAGTCAGCCCGCTTTGCTGCAGGACGGCATCGACATTGCCTTCGTCCAGGACAACCACTCCCTTTCCACCCAAACAGGAACGCTGCGTGGCCTCCATTTCCAGAGGCCGCCGTTCGCTCAGGACAAGCTGGTGCGCGTCGTTCGCGGCCGCATCTGGGACGTCGCCGTCGATATGCGCCGCAGTTCCCCGACGTTCGCACAGTGGTTCGGCCTGGAGCTGAGCGCCAGCAACCGAACCCAATTGCTGGTGCCGATCGGCTTCGCGCATGGCTTCCTGACGCTCGAGCCCGACACCGAGGTACTGTACAAGGCCTCGGCCCCTTACAACGGCCAGCACGACTCCGGTGTCGCCTGGGACGACGCGGATCTGGCTGTGAAGTGGCCGCTGTCCGGTGCCGTCCCGTTCCTTTCGGACAAGGACCAGACTCTTCCCCGTCTGGCCGACGCCATGACCTTCGATTGAGAGAGAATTCCTGATGCGCGCTATCATCACGGGCGGTTGCGGATTCATCGGGTCCGCTGTCTGCCGCTATGTCGTCGGCGAGCTTGGCTGGTCGGTTCTGAATATTGACAAGCTGACTTACGCCGCCAACCGGGCGAACCTGACGTCGATCGACGGCAATGACGCCTACGCCCTTCTGGAAGCCGACATCTGTGACCATAAGGCGATGGCGGCCGCCTTCGCGGACTACCGCCCCGACCTGGTAATCCACCTCGCCGCGGAAAGCCATGTGGACCGGTCGATCACCGGCTCCGCCGAGTTCGTCCAGACCAACATCGTCGGGACGCACAGCTTGCTGGAGGCGGCTCGCCAATATCACGCCTCACTCGACACGGAGGCCCGGAAGGCCTTCCGGTTCGTCCATGTGTCGACGGATGAGGTCTACGGCTCGCTTGGCCCGACGGGGCTGTTCACCGAGACCACGGCGTACGACCCGCGATCGCCGTATTCGGCCTCCAAGGCGGCGTCAGACCACCTGGTCAGCGCCTGGTTCGAGACCTATGGCCTTCCGACCCTGATCACCAACTGCTCCAACAACTACGGACCCTTCCACTTCCCCGAGAAGTTGATCCCCCTCATCATCCTGAACGCCCTTGAGGGTCGGCCCTTGCCGGTCTACGGCGATGGCTCCAACATCCGCGACTGGCTGTTTGTCGAGGACCACGCGCGTGGCATCGTCGCCGCCGCCCTGAAGGGAAACCCGGGCGAGAAATATAATTTCGGCGGACGGGCCGAGCGGCGCAACTTGGAGGTCGTTCATGGCATCTGCGACGCGCTGGACCATGCTGTGCCCGGTGAGGGATCACGCCGTGACCTGATCACCTACGTCACCGATCGCCCGGGCCACGACCAGCGGTATGCAATCGACTGCACAAAGGCCGAACGCGAACTGGGCTGGACCCAGACCGTGAGCTTCGACGAGGGCCTGCGCCAGACAGTGCGCTGGTATCTCGAGAATGAAAGCTGGTGGCGGCCGCTCCGCGAGGGCGTCTACTCCGGGGGGCGGCTGGGCCTTGTGGGAGGTTAGGGTTCGGTAATGGTGCGAATTCTCGTCCTCGGCCAGACCGGGCAGGTCGCGGCCGCACTGCTGGCGCGATTGCCGCTGGATGGCCACCAGGTGGAAGCCGTCGGGCGCGCTGGTTCGGACCTAGGCGATCCGACCGCCGCGCGAGCGTCAGTGCTGGATCGCTCACCCGATATCGTCGTCAACGCCGCCGCCTATACTGCTGTCGACCGCGCGGAAGGGGATGAGGCCGCCGCACGCGCGCTGAACGCTGAAGGGCCTGCCGCCGCCGCCGCCGCCGCCGCCGGGATCGGGGCGGCGTTCATCCATTTTTCGACCGACTATGTCTTCGACGGTTCCAAGGGGCGGCCCTACGAAGAGCACGACGCGCCGCAGCCTCTGGGCGTCTACGGCCGCACCAAGCTGGACGGAGAACTGGCAGTCGCGGCCGCCAACCCCCGCCATGTCATCCTCCGGACCGCTTGGGTCTGCAGTCCGACAGGGTCCAACTTCGTTAAGACCATGTTGCGCCTTGCCGGCGAGCGCGAATCCTTGGGCGTGGTCGACGACCAGCACGGCCGGCCTACTTTCGCCAATGACCTGGCGGACGCCGTCGCCGCCATCATCGCCCGCCTGCCGCAAGACGGGACGAGCGAAGGCTGGGGCGTGTTTCACGCCGCCAGCCAAGGCGAGACCACCTGGTGCGGCTTCGCGCGCGCCATCATGGATGGCTCCCGGGCCCGGGGCGGGCCCGCAGCTGATATCCGGCCAATCACCACCGCCGATTTTCCGACGCCCGCCCGGCGGCCCGCGGATTCACGCCTCTCTACCGAGCGGCTGGCCTCGGTCTATGATGTGCGACTCCCCCACTGGCAGACATCGCTCGACGTCTGCTTGGACGAGATCTACGGACTCACGACAACAGGAACGACACGATGAAGGGCATCATTCTGGCCGGCGGCAGCGGGACGCGCCTGCATCCACTCACCCTGGTGACCTCGAAGCAGCTGCTGCCCATCTACGACAAGCCGATGATCTATCATCCGCTGACGACGCTGATGCTGGCCGGGATCACCGAGATCCTGATCATCACCACGCCTCACGATCGCGCGGCGTTCGAGCGCGTTCTGGGCTCCGGTCAGCAATGGGGCCTGTCCCTCTCCTACGCAGAGCAGCCCTCGCCCAACGGCCTGGCCGAGGCGTACATCATCGGCGCGGAATTCGTTGATGGGCATCCGTCATGCCTGATCCTCGGAGACAACATCATCTATGGGCACGGTCTGCCGCTGGCACTCCGGAGCGCGCGCGAGAAGCTGCAGCAGGGGGCGACCGTGTTCGCCTATCAGGTCAATGACCCCGAGCGTTACGGCATCGTTACCTTCGACCAGAACGGCGTGGCCCAGTCCGTTGAGGAGAAGCCCGAGAAGCCCAAATCCGACTGGGCCGTGATCGGCATTTATTTCTATGACGCACAAGTCGTCGACATCGCACGCAATATCAAGCCGTCCGGACGGGGCGAACTGGAAATCACGGACGTGAACCGCAGCTATCTCGAGCGCGGCCAACTGAATGTCGAACAACTAGGGCGCGGATTTGCATGGTTCGACGCGGGAACTCATGAAGCTTTGCTCCAAGCGAGTGACTACGTCCACATTCTTGAAAAGCGGCAAGGACTCAAGATCGCATGCCCAGAGGAGATTGCTTACTCACTCGGCTTGATCGACCGTCAAGAAGTTGAACGCGCTGCGCAAAGGTTCAGCAAAAGCGAATATGGCGACTACCTAAAACGTTTGATAAAAACGCAGTATAGATAACACTCCAGATATTGAATATGAATAACACTTGCAATAATTCTGAATAGCGAACAACATATGAAATACGGCGTTGTATGCACAAACTTCAATAATACGCACTTCACGGCAAAACTGATCGAATCTCTATCATTAAATAAATTCAAACCCGCCAGCGTAGTTGTGGTAGACAACAACTCTATAAAAGAATCCGTAGTTGCGTTGGAACAGCTTAGCGCTGTGTACCCCATACTAGAAACAGTACTAAACTCACAGAACGTCGGATATTTTCGCGGCTTGAACGATGGAATACATAGATTATTGTCTATGAATTCTGACTTAGATTTTGTAGTTATAGGCAATAATGATTTGGAGTTTCCTGTCGATTTCGGCTCTCGGCTTGATGATTACCAATATGAATGGAGCTCCCTCCCAGTCATATCTCCCGCAATCATTACACTAGATGGCGTTCATCAGAATCCGCACGTGATAGATCGTATTAGCGTATTTCGGCAGTTTATATGGGATCTGTACTATACAAATTACTGGTTATCACGGCTAATCAGCGCGGTAGCTACTCGCACACGTGAATTTTCAGATCGCAAGGATGAAATGCAGCATGATACGGCGCGGTTCATCCACCAAGGTTACGGTGCTTGTTATATACTGACACGATCATTTTTCGAGAACTTTGACGAACTATGGGCACCGGGCATGATGTTTGGCGAAGAGTATTTCCTAAGCCGACAACTCGCCGGCCGAGGCTTCCGAACCTACTACGACCCACGCATCAGCGTCACTCATCACTGCAACGGGTCAGTTGCTAGCGTTGCCTCGCGAACGCGTTGGGAGCTGGCACGTGACGCGCATCGTATCTATCGGCGCTTCGTAACCCCATGGGGTCTAGCTAAAGCTCCAAAATAAATCCATTTAGTGACCCGAGAAACGCGCGAAGAGACACTGCGAGCAAAATGAAAAACTACCAGATTTGCACAAACTGCGTAATGGACACTTCCGACAAGGAAATCGTGTTCGATGATCAGGGCGTATGCGATCACTGCAACGGGTTTCGTTCGCACGTCGCTCCCAAATGGCATCCCAACGAGACAGGCCGGCAGATGTTCGCGCGGACTGTGGAGCAAATTCGCCAGAGCGGCCAGGGCAAGCCGTTCGATTGCATCATTGGCCTGAGCGGCGGGCTGGATAGTTCTTACTTACTACACCGTGTCGTAACTGAATTCCAACTGCGGCCGCTTGTTTTCCATGTCGACGGCGGCTGGAACACTGATATAGCCGTGAACAACATTCAAGTTCTGGTCGAAAAACTCGGCTTAGAACTGTTTACTGAAGTAATCAATTGGGAAGAAATGAAGGACTTCCAGCTAGCATTTTTTAAATCTGGCGTTCCCCATATTGACATACCGCAAGACCATGCCTTTGTAGCTACGCTGTATCAGTTTGCCAACAAGCACAACATAAAATACATTCTAAATGGCGGCAACATTTCAACGGAGTGTGTTCGTAACCCGCTAGAGTTCCTCTACTACGGGACAGATATGCGTCAATTACGTGATATACAAAAGCAGTTCTGTACCGTAAAATTGAAAACTTATCCCTTCAGCGACATTCTCTTTCACAAGATTTATCTGCGCTACATCCGCGGCTTGAAGGTCGTGAAGCCGCTTGACTGGATGCCTTACACCAAGGCGATGGCGCGCGAGACCCTGAGCCGCGAGTACGGTTGGATGCCTTATCCGCAGAAGCATTTCGAATCGCGCTTCACCAAATTCTACGAAGGCTACTGGCTGCCTGAACGGTTCGGGTTCGACACTCGGCGGGTGCAGTTTTCAAGCCTGATCCTGACTGACCAGATGACCCGTGAAGACGCTCTCAGCCAACTGGAGCGACCGGCGTACGACCCAGAGACCATCGCCCACGAGTTCGATTACATCGCCAAGAAGCTGGGCATCACCAGCGAGGAACTTCGCGGCTATTTTGAAATGCCGCTCAAGTCGTACCGCGACTATGACAACTCGCTGTGGATGTTCAATTTCGGCGCCAAGGTGCTACAGGCGATCGGCGTTGAGAAGGCGATCAAGCGTTGATCGCGATCCTCCACTATGGCCTGGGCAACATCAAAGCCTTTGCCAACATCTATCACGAAGCGAATATTCCGTTCCGCGTCGCTGAATCGGCGGAGGACCTCAACGGTGCCAGCAAGATCATCCTCCCTGGTGTAGGTTCATTCGACCATGCCGTGCAACAGTTTCGCCACTCGGGGATGGCGGAACGCGTGGAGGAACTCGTCATGGGCGACCACATCCCGGTCCTGGGCGTTTGCGTCGGCATGCAGATGCTGGCGCGTTCCAGCGAGGAGGGAAGCGAAAGCGGTCTGGGATGGATTCCGGGGGTCGTCCGAAAAATCCGATTTACTGACACAAACGCTCGAGAACTGCTCCCCCATATGGGTTGGAACACGATCGATCCCGATGACCAAGAACCCCTGCTGGCGGGGCTGGATCCGGCGGCCGGTTTCTATTTCCTGCATTCTTATCGCTTCGAATGCGACAACGAAGCCAACGCAGTCGCCCACGCCGACTACGGCGCGCGGTTTGCCTGTGTCGTGCGTGAGAAGAACGTGTACGGAGTGCAGTGCCACCCGGAGAAGAGCCACCATAACGGCATTCGTCTTCTCAAAAATTTCGCGGGGCTCTGAGACTTGCTGCGTGCTCGCATTATTCCTTGTCTTCTTGTTCGTAATCGCGGGCTGGTGAAGACGCGCAAGTTTGGCGAGGATCGTTATGTGGGCGATCCCCTGAACGCCGTCCGCATTTTCAATGAGAAGGGTGTCGATGAACTAATCGTTCTTGATATCGATGCGACGACCCAGGGGCGCGAACCCGACTATGGCCTGATCGAGAACATGGCTGCCGAGTGTCGCATGCCTCTCGGCTATGGAGGCGGTGTCTCAACCGTCGATCAAGCCAAGCGGATCATGGCGCTTGGCGTCGAAAAGGTATCGCTGAGCGCCGCCGCTGCGGCTCGCCCTGCCCTTGTCGCTGAAATCGCCCGGCAGGTTGGTAGCCAGAGCGTTGTCGTGGTCCTCGACGTCAAGAAGAAAATGCTCGGGGGGCACGGCATTTATGTCCACAACGGCACGAAAGACACGAAGCGCGATCCGGTCTCATTTGCGCGTGAACTCGAGTCGCTTGGCGTGGGAGAGATCGTCATCAACTCGATCGACAACGACGGGATGATGAAAGGCTACGATCTCGCGATCGCCGAAGAAATCCGACGCGCCGTTTCTGTACCGATTACGGTAATGGGAGGCGCAGGCTCGGTTGAAGACATGAAGCAGGCCGTGCAACGCCTCGGGGTGGTAGGCGTCGGCGCCGGCAGCCTTTTCGTCTTCAAAGGACAGTTTCGCGCGGTCCTGATCAGTTATCCATCTCCAAGTGAACGGGATGAACTTCAGGCCGTCCTGAAGTAGAAGCCGACGAAGCTCAGCGGATGGGCGATTAACAGCCTCCCACCCTAGCGCGGGCGACTATTTTTGGACTATGTGCGCAAACTCGCGTCCTCCCCACCGTGACCAGACCAGAGGCATCATGCGGCAGATCGTGCAACACATGGGCCAAGGCCTGACGGAGATCGTGGAGGCACCCGCTCCGTCGCTCCAAGCCGGCTCGCTCATCATAGCATCAACGGTGACGCTGATCTCTGCTGGCACCGAGCGAATGTTGGTGGATTTCGGCCGGGCCAATATGATCGACAAGGCTCGCCAGCAGCCTGAGAAGGTCAAGATGGTGTTGGCCAAGGTGCAGACCGACGGCCTGACCGCCACCGTCGATGCGGTCCGGTCTAAACTCGCCCAGCCCTTGCCGCTCGGCTATAGCAACGTCGGTCGTGTCGCGGCCGTCGGCGCTGGAGTCGATGGGTTCAAACCCGGCGATCGGGTGGTGTCGAACGGCTCTCACGCTGATGTCGTCCGTGTTCCCAGAAACCTGTGCGCACGCATCCCCTCCGCCGTAGATGATGATTCCGCGGCGTTTGTGGTGGTGGCCAGCATCGGACTGCAAGGAGTCCGACTTGCCCAGCCCACTCTGGGCGAGGCCTTTGTCGTCACGGGGGCAGGCCTGATCGGCCTGCTGACTGTACAGTTGTTGCGCGCCCAGGGCTGCCGGGTGCTGGCGATCGATTTCGATGAGGCCAAACTCGAGCTGGCCCGACAGTTCGGCGCCGACACGTGCAATCCTGCCAACGGCGAGGATCCCGTAGCCGCAGGCATGGCCTTCAGTCGTGGGCGGGGCGTCGACGGCGTAATCATCACCGCCTCGACCAAATCCAGTGACCCTGTCACACAAGCGGCCCGCATGTGCCGCAAGCGGGGCCGGATCGTCCTGGTCGGCGTTACCGGCCTCGAACTGAACAGGGCAGACTTTTACGAGAAGGAAATATCCTTCCAGGTGTCATGTTCCTACGGCCCCGGCCGTTATGATCCCCGGTATGAACAAAAGGGTGAAGACTATCCCTTCGCCTTCGTGCGGTGGACGGAGCAGCGCAATTTCGAAGCGGTCCTCGATCTGCTGGCCTCGGGTCAACTGGATGTAAGGCCCTTGATCAGCCACCGTTTCCCGTTCGAACTGGCCGGCCAGGCCTACGCAATGCTGAGCGAGGACAAGTCGGGCCTTGGCATCCTGCTCGACTACACCTCGCCGGTTGAAGAACGGCTGGTGAGCAAGGTTGCTCTCGTCGCCGATGCGCGGTTCGACTCTCACAAGCCTGTCATTGGCTTCATTGGCGCAGGCAACTACGCCTCGCGCGTACTGATCCCTGCATTCAAGGAGGCAGGCGCTCAACTCCACACGGTCGTCACCTCCGCAGGCCTGAGCGGCGTAACCAACGGTCGCTCCATGGGGTTCGCTGAAGCCTCGAACGACGTCACTGAAATGCTGGCGGATTCTCAAATCAACACGGTGGCCGTCGCAACGCGTCACGATTCTCATGCACGGTTCGTGACGCAGGCCCTGAGGGCCGGAAAGAACGTCTTCGTCGAGAAGCCCCTGGCTATCGACCACGACAGCCTCTCTGACGTCGAGGCTGCCTACGCTGAGGCGCATCGAGATGGCGCGGGACCACAGTTGATGGTGGGCTTCAACCGTCGCTTTGCGCCGCAGGTCCGAAAGATCAAGGAGCTGCTGGAGGGTGTGCGCGAGCCCAAGGTTTTCATCATGACGATGAACGCTGGTGCAATTCCCGGAGAGCACTGGACCCAGGATGCCGAGATCGGAGGTGGCCGTATCATCGGTGAAGCGTGCCACCTCATCGACCTCATGCGCTTCCTGGCCGGCAGCCAGATTGTTTCCGTTCAAGGGCGCCGGATGGGAGACGCGCCGGGTATCGATATTGCCGAAGACAAGGCGGCGATCACCTTGGGCTTCGCCGACGGTTCGTTTGGCACGATCTTCTACCTGGCCAACGGCGCGGCTGACTTCCCCAAGGAGCGGATCGAGGTTTTCTCGGCCGGTAGGACCCTCCAGCTCGACAACTTCCGCAAACTGAGAGGCTTTAATTGGCCCGGTTTTCGGCAGATGAACCTGCTGAACCAGGACAAGGGGCAAAAGGCGGGTGCCGCCGCGTTCCTGAAAGCGATTGAGGCCGGTGTGCCGGCTATCCCAGTGGATGAGATATTTGAGGTCGCCCGCATCACTATAGACGCGGCGTATCAACTGCGTGAGCAATGAGCGGTCTACGCTCCAAGGCGCAAACCATTCTGGGACTCGGCCTCCTGAACCTGGCTCGGGTGGCTGGCTACCGCATCGGCGTCCGCAGCGGCCTGCATCCCGTGCGCCGTATACGAGCGTCGTCGCCGATCGGGCCGTTCTTCCTGGACGTCGAGCCGGGCGGGTCGCGCGCCGCGACGCCCGCGGAGCCGGCCTTGCTGTTCAGCCGCTGGTCGGCCACCGCCGCCGGAGATCCGCCGGACTGGCTGGCCGACCCGCTCACTGGAAAGCACATCGACCGAGCGGAACAGCCGTGGTGGCTCATCCCCGATTTCGATCCGGCGGTGGGCGACATCAAGCGCATCTGGGAGCTTTCCCGCCTGGACTGGGCGCCACGCCTCGCCCGGCGCGCTCGGTCTGAAGGCGCGGAAGGGAGCGACCGACTTGAGCGTTGGGTCGCCGACTGGGTGGCATGCAATCCGCCCTACTGCGGACCAAACTGGAAATGTGGTCAGGAAGCATCAATCAGGGTCATGAACCTGGCTATGGCGGCGCTGATTTTGGGGCAGGCGGATCAGCCGACACCGGGAATGCTGGACCTCATAGAGGTCCACCTGAGACGGATCGCGCCTACCATCCAGTATGCGGTGGCTCAGGACAACAACCATGGGACTTCTGAAGCGGCCGCGCTGTTTATCGGCGGAGCTTGGCTGGCTGACCATGGCCGGAGCGGCGGAGCTGGGTGGGAGCAGACGGGCCGGCGCTGGCTGGAGGAGCGTGCGAAACGTCTGATTGGACGCGACGGAGGCTTCAGCCAGTACTCCCTGAACTATCACCGTCTGATGCTCGATACTCTGAGCATAAGCGAGATCTGGAGACAGCGGCTGCGCCGTGCACCGTTCTCATCACAATGGCACGAGCGCGTTCAGGCGGCGACTGAATGGCTGCGGCACATGATCAACCCGTGGAACGGTGACGGCCCCAACGTCGGGGCCAACGATGGTGCCCGTCTGCTGCAGATTACTGACACCCCCTATCGCGATCATCGGCCGACGGTGCAGTTGGCGGCCGCGCTTTTCCTCGATCGGCGGGCGTATGACATCGGCCCCTGGAGTGGAGGCCTCGCTCTTCTCGGCGTCGAGACACCCATCAAACCATCGCCTCCTGCAGGCAGTCGGGTCGACGATGACACAGGCTTCGCCGTCCTGGCGCGCGATGATGCAAGAGCCCTGCTTCGCTATCCGCGATTCCGTTTTCGCCCCAGTCAGGCGGATGCGCTCCACCTCGATCTGTGGATCGGCGCGGAAAATCTTCTGCGCGACGGCGGCTCCTTTAGCTACGCAGACGCCCGAGTGGTGGAATATTTCGGTGGCGTGTTCAGCCACAACACCATTCAGTTCGATGGACGGGACCAGATGCCACGCTTGGGTCGCTTTCTGTTCGCTGACTGGCTGCGGACAAGCAAGCTGGAACCCTTGTGCGAGACTGACGATGCCGCCAGCTTCGGCGCCGCGTATCGGGACGGGGCCGGTGCCAGCCATATGCGCCGGGTCCTACTCACGGCCAACAGCTTGGTCGTCACAGACGAGATCTCTGGTTTCAAGGGAGCTGGCGTGCTGCGCTGGCGCCTCGCGCCCGGTGACTGGCGTCTGAAGGACGGGCTCGCCGTTGTATCTGGCGACCGGACGATGAAAATAGCCGCGACGGCTCCGATCGTACGCTGCGAACTCTTGTCGGGACGGGAGTCCCGCCATTATCTCGAGGAAAACCCGCTCCCGGTTTTCGAATTGGAAGTCGCTGGGCCATGCGTGCTTACGACCTCTATCAGCTGGGGCGATGGGCCTGATCTGGCTCTGGGTTTGACCTGCCCCTGAGAATTTCCTCCACGCGGCGCTAGAGTCCGGCCCTTGAAAGGACGGACGGAATGAAGCGAGCGAGATTCACGGAAGAGCAGATCATCGGGATCCTGCGGGAGAACGAGGCGGGCGCGAAGGCGGGCGAGTTGGCGCGCAAGCACGGCGTTTCGGGGGGCACGATCTACGCCTGGAAGGCCAAGTTTGGCGGGATGAGCGTGTCGGACGCCCAGCGGCTTCGGGCGCTGGAAGACGAGAACGGCAAGCTGAAGCGGTTGCTGGCGGACGCCATGCTGGACAAGGCGGCGCTGAACGATCTGCTTTCAAAAAAATGGTAGGGCCCGTCGCGATGCGCGAAGGCGTCGCCAGGATCCGGACGGTGTTCGGGATCAGCGAGCGGCGGGCCTGTTCGATCGTGAAGGCGGACCGGAAGATGGTGCGCTATCGATCCTGTCGTCCGCCGGACACGGCGTTGCGCGAGCGTCTGCGGGAACTGGCGACGGAGCGGCGAAGGTTCGGCTATCGCCGCCTGTTCCTGCTGCTCAGACGCGAGGGCGAGGCGTCGGGCAAGAACCGCAACTATCGGCTTTATCGCGAGGAGGGCCTGACGGTGCGCAAGCGTCGGTCGCGTCGGCGAGCAATCGGGACACGGGCACCCATCCTGATGGAGCACCGCGCGAACGCGCGCTGGTCACTGGACTTCGTCCACGACCAGTTCGCCGGCGGGCGTCGCTTCCGCATCCTCAATGTGGTCGACGACGTCTCCCGTGAATGCCTTGCGGCCATCCCGGACACCTCGATCTCTGGTCGGCGGGTGGCAAGGGAACTGACGACGTTGATCGTCCGGCGAGGGCGTCCTGCGATGATCGTCAGCGACATTGGACGGAGTTCACCTCGACCGCCATCCTGGCCTGGTCGCAGGATCACGCCGTCGCCTGGCACTACATCGCGCCGGGCAAGCCGACGCAGAACGGGTTCGTGGAATCCTTCAACGGGCGGATGCGCGACGAGCTGTTGAACGAGAGCCTGTTCTTCGACCTCGGGCATACCCGCGAAAAGCTGGCGGCGTGGACGGACGACTACAACCACAGCCGTCCGCACTCGGCGATCGGCTACCTCACCCCTGCGGCCTATGCCGCGAGCCTGACCGCAACAGGCCGACCCGCTGCGCGACTTGAAAGCTGCGCGGCCCGGCCTGTTGCTCACACCGCGCTGAGAAGCGTAACAAACGCCGGGACTCAGGTCGCCGCTGGATGGAAGCTCAGGGGCAGGTCACGGACAGCGTGCGTGGTCGTGGCGCAGCCGTGTAGAACCTGTCCCATAATCCCTCCCGGAGTGGGCACTCAGCTAAACTGAGTCCCCCACAATCCGGGACTGAACATCTAGAGTCCACCGCGCGCCCCACTTTCCCCGGCACGGCCACTGTACCAAGACGCCGAAGCCACTCGACTGCTTTGGGGCTGAAATCGCATACTATTTATAATCAGAACCACCCATGTAGCAGCCAAAACCAGATATGGGGTATCCCAAATAAGCAGGCTTATTATAAATGACGTATAGAAATATCCTATCAAAAATATGTAGAACGATGCTGCGAAATAGGACCTTCTATTGGATACTAATCTGTAATAAAAATCATGAACCAAAGCGCTCGCAACTGCGATCAAAGCAAGGGATCCAAACAAACCAAAATCAGTAATCAGTCCTCTAAAATATGTGAAAATATTAGATTGAAGGAAATCGCTGTACTGGAAATATTCGGCGTATACACCAGGTGGAACATAACGATTATCGCCGAACATCTGAAAAATTGACATAACTGTGTAAAATCCGTACGACTGATGCTCTAACGCGTAAAACTGTCTTGAAAGACCTCCAGTGTAACTGGTGAACCAATCAGAGAACGCATACAGGTGCCCGGATGTGTAACTAGCGTAATATCTCAACAGGGGCCTGAATAAGGTATCTAACCGCTCTTCCTGAAGACCTCGAGATATGAATGAAATAGTGACAATCGGGATCAGAATAGCAAAATACCCCAAAGACTGGACTGCTATTTTTCGGTTAAATATTTTTCGATCTCCACTATGAACACGGCGAACGATTGTACCAGCGACAAACATAGCAATGCTCAAAAACAGCATGCCTTTTGCACCTTGCGCGAGCATAACGACCAGAGACGGGATCATGGCGGCGGCCGTGACCGTTACTCGGCTCATCAACTTGCGCTTCCCTGCAATGATGAGGCCGCCCAAGCTGGCCGCAAGGTACGACAGAACGTTTCCCGCCTGGCCGAACAAGTTAGCAACGAGATCGCCCGAATAGCGGCGCTCGATGTAGGCTCCCGCAGAACCCAGCAGATTGTTGGACAGGTCGGAAAGGGACACGCCCTGAAGAACCATGTCGACCAAAATGCAGCCGATGCCGATTATGGCGGACGCGTAGAAAGCACTCGCTAGGAACGGCGTGTCGTAAATTTGCCCGGCCTGCCCCTCGTTGAGCGCATTGACCCGCCACGCAACGTACCATCGGCGCGTGAATACACCCACGGAAAAGGCTAAGCCGCTCAACAGGATGAATAAAATTGCCAACGGATTGGCAGGAACCGTCGGCAACACGGCAAGCGGGATGAAGGTGTAGCCGAACCAGAATAGGCAGTACATCGCCGCTGGTGCCGACCACGCGCCGACATAACGTCGCACAGCGATCGCGTTAAGCAATATGCCAAAGCTCAGCAAGATGCAGACCAGCTTTTCGGCAAACTCCATCATGCTAATCAAACTTTTCAGAAAGTCTGGAGGATAAGCGGGCTCACGCCGCGCGTCTATATTTCCAGAGCACCATAATCAACAACGGCGCTTCGGCGAACGCGAAGGCCATGGCGGCACCGAACGCACCCAGCCAGCGAGTTAGTACTACACAAACAATGACGTTGATCAACCCCGTCGCGAGTATGGCATAGAAGAAATATTTTCGTGCATTCAAGTAGTTGAGACCGGCTGATCCAAACATGAAATTCATAATCCCGAGAAAAACCGATGTAACCATTACCGCCCCTAGAATTACAATCCGCTCTCCGTCAGGGTAATCACGGATGATAGGCGTGAACCACCAGAACAGCGTTATCGAAACGGCAAGCCCGATAATAACAAAGAACATTAGACCGAGCTGGACTGTTGTATATCGCATTATCAACCTCGCCGCCGTTATATTGGGAGCGGCCACGCCACTTAGCCGCCTAAGCAGGCGCGGGAAGAAAAACTGGGTGATTGGTCTCATTGTAGCCTGAAGCATCTTGATTAACTTTTCGGCAAGAGAATAGGTGGAGACACTGACTGGTCCGGCACCGACCGCGCCAAGGATGAGCACGTTAAGATCGCGGTACAACAGAACCGAAAGGTTGCCGAAAAGGATTTCCTTTCCGTGTCTGAGCAAGAATAGAATCTCGGTCCATTCAGGGCGCTGCGGCTTCAGTCCCAAAACTAGAGCCGCGTAGGCGACAGACGCCAGCCCCCCGACCATGAAAGTCAAACCGATCGCCATGGGCACCAGATAGGCCGTGTCCGCGCCCTTGAGCATCAGCAATACGATCAGGACCGCGGCCGCCCGACTCAGAAGTGTGAACACCGCAGCTGGAATATTTCGCTCCAGCCCTTGGTACAGCCAGGTGGCATGAAAAATATACCCCAGCGGTACGAGCAACCAGAGGGCCATGAGCGTCGGCGGCTTGCCGGTTGCAATGGCAACCCCGCCAAGAGCAAGCACCGCCGCAATGCTCCAGATCAGAAGGCGCGCGTAGAAGATATTGGCATATATTTTCCCAATCTCGGTTCGGTTGTCTCGTATCGTCAGATTTGAGACCCTGGCTACCCCGTCTATTTCGAAGCTGAATATGACCAACGTCAAAACAATATTGGAAACGGCTTCCGCGAGAACAATCTCGGAGAACGGACCCGGTCCTAGGACGAAAAGCGCGTAGGGAAAGACGAGGATCGGCACCAGGGCATTGGAAACCTGGATACAGGCCAAAGCAGAGATATTGGTAAAATGCCGACGGATAGTCATTCTTTGCCTTTTCAACCGGCACAACGCAAAGTTCGCGGCCGACCGCGCCGTTTCCGGCTTTGCGCGAGTGTGCCCAAAGTAGGATTTTTCTCCGGATTCCGGGGCCCGGCCGCTCGTCCTGTCAGGCGGGATAGACGCGGATCCCTTCTATAAAAGGCGTCAAGCCCGGTTTTCAGCCCGGACAGTGGCCTGCTCCATCACCGTGCGGATCGCTGCGCAGGTCTTGTCTACCTCGCGGTCGGTCAACGTCGGGTGTACCAGAAAAGCGATGCTTGTCTCGCCCAGTTCGCGCGCCACCGGCAGTCGTTCGGCGGGCCGCCAGCCGGTGCCGTCAAACGCTTTCTCCAGATAGATTTCCGAGGCCGATCCGTGGAGGCAGGGCACGCCTTCGGCTGTGATCGCCGCGATTATACGGTCCCGCGTCCAGCCCGGGGCCAGCCGATCTAGTCGCACGAAGGCGTAGAACCTGTACCATGCATGAATGACTTGGCCGGGCGTCGCCGGCACCCGGAGGGCCGGGTATCCAGCGCATGCGTCGGCCAAGGCCAGGGCGATCCGGGTACGCCGCTCGGTCCACGCCGCCATCCGCTCCAGCTGGATCAAGCCGATGGCCGCCTGCATCTCGATCATGCGCCAGTTGGTGCCGAAAGTGTCGTGCACCAGCCGCGGACCTGGCGGGTGGCTGCGTTCATAGACCCCCTCCCAGCTCTTGCCGTGATCCTTGTAGGACCACATGGAGGCCCAGAGGTCAGTGTCATCGGTGGTGACCATCCCGCCCTCGCCGCCGGTTGTCATGATCTTGTCCTGGCAGAAAGACCAGGCACCGATGTGACCGATCGACCCCACGCTGCGCCCGCGATAGCGCGCGCCATGCGCCTGTGCGCAATCCTCGATCACCTTCAGGTCATGCGCCTCGGCCAGGGCCATGATCGGATCCATGTCGCACGGCATACCGCCGAGGTGGACGCAGATTATCGCCCGGGTGCGAGGCGTCAGGACGGCGGCGATGGTGTCGGCGGTGATGTTCTGGCTGTCCGGATCGACATCGGCGAAGACCGGCACAGCGCCGGCTGTAACGATACAGGAGGCCGACGCGAGGTAGGTCCGTGAGGTGGTGATCACCTCATCCCCCGGCCCGATGCCCAGCGCCTTCAACGCCACGTCCAGCGCCACTGTGCCATTGGTCAGGGCCACGGCATGTTTCGTGCCGACCCAGTTAGCGAAGCGCGACTCGAACGTCCGACAGCGATCGCCGGTCCAATAGTTTACCCGGTTCGAGGCCAAGACGGCAGCGACGGCCTCAATCTCTTCGGATGTAAAGCTCGGCCATGGGGAGAAGGCGGTGTTCAGCATACGATCATTTTTCCAGGAGGCGGGCAGGATTTCCTATAATGGTAAGGCCATCATCGACATGTTTGACGACAACCGCGCCAGCGCCGATGCGGACCCGGCTGCCAATGGAGACGCCTTCCCGTACCGCGGCTCCGATGCCGACCCAGCTAGCTTCACCGACCCGGACCCCGCCGGCGAGGTGCGCGCCCGGAGAGACATGGACGCCGTCAGCAAGGTTGCCGTCATGGTCAACCGTTGCGCCCGTATTGATGATGACAGCCTGACCTAGGCGGGCGCCGATGTTTACGACCGCCCCGGCGAAAACGACCGTCCCGACCCCAAGGAAGGCGTATGAACTGACCGTCGCCTTGGGGTGGATGACCGAAACCACGCGCGCCCCTTGGCCAATCAATTGCCTTTGCCAGTCCAGTCGGGTTGTGTTGTCGCCGATCCCGACAACCACTCCTTCAAACTCAGAGAGCCGGGCGAGTAGGTCCGACCCCGTCCCCTCGGCCCGCCAAGGGCCATGGGTTGCGGGCGACGGGCAATCGTCAAACGCTGTGATCTCAGCCCATCCGGCCATTTGCGCGCAGTCCGCTACGACGCGACCGTGCCCGCCAAACCCAAGAATCGCCAGAGACCCCATCCATGTTATCCCATAAACTTTTCGGCGGTAGCGGCACCCTCCGCCGTGATTCCGTCGCGTTTCAGGATGCGTTCGACCGTCAGGGCCAGAATTTTTAAATCCAGCCAGAAACTGCGGTTGTCGATGTACCAAACGTCCAGGGCGAACTTCTCTTCCCAGTTTATTGCGTTCCGGCCATTGACCTGAGCCCAGCCGGTTACGCCCGGCCTCACTTCATGCCTGCGCTGTTGTTCCGGCGAATAGAGAGGCAGATAGTCCATCAACAGAGGTCGGGGTCCTACCAGACTCATGTCGCCCTTCACCACGTTCCACAACTCAGGCAGTTCATCCAGGCTGGTGGCGCGCAACCAGCGACCGAATGACGTGAGACGTTCGGCATCGGAAAGGGGGAGCCCTTTCTCACCATAGGCGGCACGCATGGTGCGGAATTTGACCATTTCGAAAGGACGGCCGTCCAGGCCAGGCCGTACCTGCCGAAACAATACCGGTGCGCCCATCTGGTGCCGCACCAGCAACGCCAGCATCGTCAAAAAGGGTAGCAAAACAATCAGCCCGGTCGTCGAAACGACGATGTCAAACATGCGTTTGAGGGGCATGCTAGGTCTCCCGCGCCACGATGGCACCCTCGAGGGTGTCCACCAGCTGGCTGGCCAAGGTCTGGCGCGCGAACATGCGGGTGCCCAGGGCCAAAGCCGCATTCCCTCGTCTGCTGGCTTCTTCCCGGTCATCGGCGGCGGCAACCAGGGCGTCCGCAAACGCTTCCGGATCTTCCGGGCGGACCGTCCACCCGCAATGATGCTCGCGTACCAAACCCGCGAGCCACCCCGGATAATTTATCAAGACGGGTCGACCGCCGGCCAGATAGTCGAAGAACTTGTTTGGCGACGTGCCGTCATAGAATGCTGGCACATTCGCCAATATCTGCAGCCCCGCATCTGCACCGCGAATCAAGGCGGCCACCTTGAGTTTCGGCAGGGCATCAGCGAAGCGCACCGTCTCCAAACCCTCAGCGTCCCGCATTAACTGGGACTTCTCAGATCCCGAACCGACCAACAACAGCTTTATGTCAGTGCGTCCGCGCTGTTTCAGGACCTTGCCGGCGGCGACCGCCGCTCCAAGTCCATTCGCCTTGCCGTGAGCGCCGGCAAACACGGCGACGAAGTCGCCGGGTGCGATCATCTCGGGATACAGATCCGAGGGTTTGATCGGACTGGCAGCGGCAAACAGTTCAAGGTCACAGCCATTCGGGACCAAAGTTATCCGTTCGTTCGGAAAGCCCGTTCGGGCCACACCTTCCTGGATCCCGGGAGCCAGCGCGACCACGTGGTCAGCCGTTGCATAGGCCGAACGTTCCAGCAGAGCCATTGCGCCAAGGAGGAGAGGATTCTTCATGCCCATGGCGCGAGGGAGTTCCGGCCAAAGGTCCCGAACCTCAAAAACAAAGGGCTTCCGCCGGATCAGTTTGGCCGCGATACCCGGAACAGCGGCGGTCAGGGGTGTCGACGTCGCAAAAAGCAAATCGTACTGTTCGCTCAGCGCCGTCCCGATTGTCCGTTTTGCGAAAACTGCAAAACGCCAGGACCGCGTGAGAAGCGGGTCGTTGTTCGAATAGCCCAGTGCGAACTCAATGACCCGGATACCGTCCACCAATCCCTCTCTGCGCCCTTTGTCGAAGGGGTTCGTCAAGCCTGTCGCCGAGCGGTCCGAAGAGGCACACACCATGGTCACGTCGTGCCCGGCGTCGATCAGCGCGCGCGCCATCTCATAGGAGCGCGTTCCGCCCGCGCCCACCGGAGTGCCAAAATACTGATGGACATATAGTATGCGCATCAAGCTCGGCTTGCCATTCCGCAAGGTTTGACATCGCCGAGATACCTCTGCGCCAAGGCGTCGACGATCCGGCGCGCCGAGTTGCCATCGCCATAGGGCGATCGTTCGACCAACATAGCGGCACGCGCATGCGGCTCGTCGATTAGCCGAAGGGCGTTCTCGACGATTGTCCTTCGTTCCACGCCGATCAACAGCGCCGCGCCGGCGGTTACACCCTCCGGACGCTCCGTCTCTGTCCGAAGCACCAGCACCGGAGTCTTCAGGGTTGGCGCCTCCTCTTGCACGCCACCAGAATCCGAAAGCGCGATCGAGGCTCCAGAGAGAGCGGACAAGAACTCACTGTAGTCGAGCGGCTCTCGCAGAAAGACGTTCGAGAGGTCGCCTAGCGCCTCATGAACCCGGTTTTTAATGTTGGGATTTGGATGCACCGGCCAAATGAAACCAAATGCAGGTCGCGCCAAGGCAATCTCGCGAATAGCCGCGATGATGTTCTCGACAGGCTGTCCGAAATTCTCGCGCCGGTGGACCGTGATGAGGCCGAAGGCGTCGAACCCCGGCAGCGTCATCGGTTCGATGCGCGCGCGCGCGATCTCGACCGCATCGATCACCGTATTGCCGGTCATCAAGATGGTCGTCGGGTCTATTCCCTCGCGCAACAGAGCATTCTGCGCCAGCTCGGTCGGCGCAAAATGCAGACTGGCGAGCTTGCTGGCGGCCACCCGATTAAACTCCTCGGGGAACGGACTGCGCAGGTCGCCGCTACGCAGTCCAGCCTCGACGTGGGCGAAGGGCACACCGCGATAGAAGGCCGCCAAGGCAGAAGCGAACACAGTTGTGGTGTCCCCCTGCCCCACCACGCAAACGGGGTCGCACTCGCTGATCACCCGGTTCAAGCCCGTCAGGCACCGCGCATTCAGGTCCGCCAGCGACTGGTCGGGCGTCATCAGGTTCAGGTCGTAATCGGGAACGATCTCGAAGATGTCCAACACTTGGTCGAGCATCCCCCGGTGCTGCGCCGTAACGGCCACCTTGTAAGGTGCCCCTGTTTCGCGCAGACGGCGGACCACCGGGGCCATCTTGATGGCCTCGGGCCGCGTCCCGAAGACACAGAGAACCGGCTTCATGGAACAGACGCTGATCGTGGCAAGACGCCTCGCGTGTCAATCACGCGGGCCCCTTGGGCGATGCGGGCCGCACTCTCCTTGAAGGCCTTGTGATCAACCAGCAAGGCTACGGCGTCGGCGCGCGCCAAGGCGGTCTCAAGGTCAACCAACTCGACGCCTGCCTCTCGAAGCCGGGAAGGCAGCTGGTCGATGTTGGGCTCAACCGCCAGTACAGTAATGCCGGAAAGGCGAGCAATGTTCAGAGCCACGTCGACCGCAGGGCTTTCGCGCAGGTCGTCAATGTCCGGTTTGAAGGCCAGGCCAAGGCAGGCGACCACCGGCGAACGGAGCCCGGCGAGCGAGGCTCGGACCTGTTCCACAATCTTGTGTGGGCGCGCGTCGTTTACTCCCCGTGCCGCTTGGATGACAGGGGTGTCATTTGGTGCGGACTCAACGATGAACCAGGGATCGACCGCGATGCAGTGCCCCCCGACGCCGGGGCCGGGGTTAAGGATGTTCACACGCGGGTGCCGGTTAGCCAGGCGGATAACTTCCCAAACGTCGATGTCCTGAATATCGCAAACGTTTGCAAGTTCGTTAGCATAGGCGATGTTTACGTCCCGGAACGCGTTCTCAGCCAGTTTGCAGAGTTCGGCCTCACGAGCACGGGTTGGCACGAGCTCACCCTCAACGAACAGTTTGTAGAGGTCGATCGCAAGCTCCGTGCAGGCAGAGGATAAACCGCCAATAGCTCGGTCGTTCGACACCAACTCCTCAATTACCTTGCCTGGCAGCACCCGCTCTGGGCAGTAAGCAACATGAATATCGATCTGCCCGTTGTTGCTAGGTCCGGGAAACCGCAGATCAGGGCGGGCCTGCGCCATTCGCTTGGTGATCCGGTCAGTGCTGCCCACCGGCGACGTCGATTCCAGTACGACTAGATCCCCAGCCTTCAGTACAGGAATAATCGCATCGACTGCGCTGAGCACGGCGCGCATGTCTGAGGCCTTTTCACTGTTGATCGGCGTCGGTACGGCGATCATGAAAGCGTCGGCGCTTTCCGGGCGGGTCGCAGCCTTTAAGCGTCCGGACCCGACGGCGGCCTGAACTACTGCATCAAGAAGCGGTTCTACGATATGAACTTTTCCTTGGTTGACGGAGTCAACGACGGACTGATTGATGTCTACTCCAACGACATCAATGCCGCGCGAAGACATTAGCGCTGCCGTCGGGAGGCCAATGTAGCCAAGCCCGACGACACAAACCTTGCTGAAACTCATCGCTCCCTGCTCCCCGGGCTCCGGAGGACCGGACCGGTTAATGACGCCGGCTCTGTCGAATCCATTCGATTGCAAACTCGATTAGTAAATATTCGTTCGCACCGAAGTTGAACGGCGCATGTTGAACTGTGCATCTTGCGAGCGGCCCGGCACAAAATAGGGGCATGCAGGCTCATATTCACCACCCAGGTCAGGGTCCGCCGCGCGCTCGCGCCTCTGCAGGACGCCGGTCATTTCATCCGCTCCGCCGTCCGCACTATCCAGCCCCGATCTAACCGCACCCTATACCCCAAGCACGAACGCCTCGTTCGCCGCCCTTTCGCAGAACAAGCGGGCACCTGCAAGGATATAAGCTCGTCAGCCGCCACCGCGTTTGAACCGAAAAGCGCCTGTGCCGCTAACAGTGTTGACCGCTCGCTTGCAGTGCTGGCCAATGAAATGGATCCTTGCGGGCCGAAACAGGGCTGAGCGGCTTGCGCATCGAGGCTCTTGTCGCTAGCCAGTCGCCCCAGATCGGCCCAGTTTTCCGAGGGATTGTCACCCGTGACACGCACATTTTTGCTCTTTTCGATCACTTGGGCATTTTTGTTATCAGGCTGCGGAGGTTCCCGCATGGAGCTCGGTCAGATGACCGCCGCCGAGCCAGTTGATCTGCCGACGGTTAGAATTGTTGAGACAAATCCTACAGAATACCTGATTGGCGTCGGCGACACGCTGAGCATACTGGTTTTCCAAGTTGAAGATCTTTCATTCGAAGAGTTGGTTGTCGATACCTCAGGCAATGTTCAGTTACCGCTAATCGGCGCCGTACGAGGTGCAGACCGGACGGCAAGCGAAATGTCGGCCGATATCGCTAGGCGGTTTGCTGCCCAATACCTCCGTGATCCCCAAGTTACCGTTACGGTAAAAGAGGCGGCCAACCAAAAGATCACCGTCGATGGTGCCGTCACTAAACCTGGTGTTTATGAGATGCGCGGGTCTACGTCCCTTCTTCAAGCCGTGGCAATGGCGGAAGGCCCAACCCGCGTGGCTGATTTGACCGCGGTCGCTGTCTTCAGGACAATAGATGGAAGACGCTCGGTCGCACTCTTCGACCTGAACGCTATCCGCCAAGGGAGGGCGGGGGACCCGCAGGTCCTAGGGGACGATGTGATCGTGGTAGACGCCTCACGGCTTAACTCTGCCCTACGAGAAGTGGTGGGGGCTCTGCCCGCTCTCGGAGCCTTTGCAATATTCTAGTTGTTGTGCGGACTTTTTGTTGTGAAGCCCCTCGCCCCGAGCTCGGGTATTGGGGGTAGCCTTGCCCACAGGACCGATCATTCGACGAATTCGTAATGCGCGAGTTCGGCCAATGCGATACCAACCGGCGGATTTCATGCGGACGTAGCCGCAACATTATGACGGATTTCAAGAATGCTGGGCGACAATCAATTCGCTGACGAGCGTGGCCGGCGACCTCAGGGCCGTGAAACCGACCCCAGAAATGCGTTTGTCGAAGGGGAGCCGGTCTGGTCGGGGCAAGTCAGCGATGAGCCCTCAATCGATCTCGCCTCATATTGGCGGCTGGCCCTCAAGTACCGGTTCCTGATAGCCGGCTGCTTCCTCGGGGCCCTAGTTATCGGTGCCGCCCTCACACTCCTCATGACGCCCATCTACACTGCCCAAGCGACCCTGCAGATCGACCGTGAAGCCGCACGCATTATCAACTCGGAGGATGTCACCCCAAGCGAGAACATGATGCAAGGCGAGGAGTTTTTCCAGACCCAGTATGGCTTGCTTCGTAGTCGGTCGTTGGCCGAGCGCGTCATCGAGAGCTTGGGACTCGCGAGATCCAATGAGATGCTTGAGGCCTTGGGGGTTGATGCCCCTGAGGGCAGCGGAACCGCTGCGGCGCAAGCCTCGCGGCGCAGGGCGGCTGCGCTCAAGGCGGTTCAGGAAAATGTCAGTGTTTCCCCTGTACGCGGCTCGCGCCTAGTTTCGGTCGGCTACAACAACGCAGATCCGACCCTAGCAGCGCGCATCGCAAATGGCTTCGCAGAGAATTTCATTCAGTCCAACCTCGATCGGAAGTTCGAAAGCTCTTCCTACGCCCGGGCATTTCTTGAAGAGCGCATCGCGCAAACCAAGGAACGGCTGGAGTCAGCCGAACGTCAACTCGTCGCTTATGCGACGAATCAGCAAATCATTAACGTTGGCGAACCAAGTGAAGGGGCTGCATCGAGCAGCGCGACAGAGTCTCTGACATCAAGCAATCTGGTCGCTCTGAATAGCGCCCTTGCCCGTACGCGGGCGGAACGCGTAGCGGCAGAGGAACGCTGGCGGTCGGCAGTTACATCGGACCTAATGACCTTGCCCGAAGTTCTTCAGAATCCAACTATTCAGAGATTGACGGAACAGCGGGCGCTTCTAGACGGGGAATATCGGCAAAAGCTCAGCATCTATCAGTCTGACTATCCAGAGATGTTGCAAATAAAAGCCCGGATAGACGAATCTGATGTCCAGATCCAGACCATAGCCGCCAATATTCGCAGCTCTATTCGCAGTCAGTATGAGATCGCCGCCAATCAGGAACGCTCGCTCCAGGCTCAGGTGAACAGCCTTACGGGAGACGTCTTGGACCTAAGGGACCGGTCCATTCAGTACAATATTTTGCAACGTGAGCTGGACACTACCCGAACCCTCTACGAAGGGCTGCTTCAGCGCTACAAGGAGGTCGGCGTGACTGGCGGGGTAACCGCCAACAACATCTCCATTGTCGACTTTGCTACACCACCCCTTAAACCTTCTAAACCTAACCTGCTGCTCAACTTGGCGCTCTCCGCCTTGCTCGGTCTCGGTCTCGGTTTCCTCGTGGCCCTGGTTTTCGAAGCTCTCGACGAGACACTCGCAACGCCAGACGACGTCGAGAAGAAACTCGGCGTCCAGGTGCTGGGGGTTACGCCCCTACTCGAGAAGGGGGAGACCCCGCTCGAAGCGCTTGCCGACATCCGATCCGGGTTCTCGGAGGCCTATTACTCGCTGCGAACAGCGCTACAGTTCTCCACACCGGACGGTGCGCCGAGTAGCCTGCTGTTAACCAGCGCCAGACCGGCGGAGGGCAAGTCGACCACCGCCTACGCCATTGCGCTCAACCTGGCGCGTGTCGGCAAGCGGGTACTTCTGGTCGATGGCGATCTGCGCAACCCGTCCATGCACCGCGTCGTCGGTGTTGAGAACGAGCGCGGCATGAGCAATCTTCTTTCCGGTTCGGCGGATCTGGCGGGGGTGGTGCGACCCACCTCCCAGGAAAATCTCTTCTTCATCCCCTGCGGTCCACTGCCGCCCAACCCGGCGGAACTCTGGGGCGGCGATCGCCTGCGCCAATTCCTGGCCGAGACCCGCAACAGTTTCGATCACGTCGTCATCGATGGTCCGCCAGTGCTGGGCTTCGCGGACTCCCCGATGCTGGCGGCCGCCGTCAATGGGGTCCTCTTCGCGCTGGAATCCCGCGGGACCCGCCGCGGCCAGGCACGGGGAGCGCTCAAGCGCCTTCAGGTTGGCCGCGCCCACCTGCTCGGCGCGGTGCTGACCAAGTTCAGCACCAAGTCAGCCGCCTACAACTATGGCGGCTATGACTACGCCTATGACTATCACTACGGGGCCGAGCCGGAAGCCAAGGCCGGCAAGAAGGGCAAGCGCGGTTGAGGGACAGGGCCAACAGGACCGCTACTCCGCGCCGGGCCATCGGCGCAGGGGAGCTCGCCTCCTACGGCCTGATCATCGGTGCCGTCCTTCTCGGCTGGCAGATCGCCATCCAGCCCCTGATCCAGCGCGCTCCGGTCGAGATGGCGGTCAGCCTGGCGCCGGGATCGCCGCTGGTCCTGCGCCGGGCGGCCGAGTCGGAACTGGCGGCCGGGCGTATCGAAAATGCCGCGTCGCTGAGCCGGGACGCCCTGGTCCGGTCGCCGTTTGATGTGCGGGCACTCCGCGTCTTCGGCCTGACGGAAGCCCGCGCCGGGCGCGAGGATGCCGCCGACGAAATCCTGACCCTGGCCGGCAACTGGAGCCTGCGGGACGACCCGGCCCATGCCTGGCTGGTGGAACGTCGCCTCCGCCGCGGTGACTACGCCTCATCATTCGCCCACGCCGACACCCTGGTCCGGCGCCGGGAGGATATCCAGCCCCAGGTGTTTCGCCTTTTCACGGCCGCTGCGGTCGCGGACCCGCAGCGAGCCTTGCCGGTCGTCGCCCGTCTGCTGGCCGCCAAACCGCCATGGCGCCCCGCCTATCTTGCCAGCCTGAACCTCACCCCCGAGGGGCTGCAGGTCGCGGGCAACCTGGCGATTCTCCTTCAGGCCGGCCGGGAGCCCTTCTCCAATCAGGAACTCCAGGACCTCTACGGTGGCCTGATCAATGCGGGCGGGATCCAGGCGATCCAGACCGTTCGCGGGCGACTGAACCGGCCCTCGCTCGCCACTCTTGTGACCAACAGCGGGTTTGATGAAGCCGACCATCCGGGACCTTTCCAGTGGCGACTGTTCGAAAAGGCAGGGATTGCTGCAGAGATCACCGCCGATGACCTGGCACCGTCCAACATCGCCCTGCGCGTCGTCTACGACGGCTATGCGACCGGCACCGTCGCCGAGCAGCTGGTCTATCTGGCACCGGGACCCTATCGCCTGACCGCTGCGGTCAGAACCGAGAGCGGCAATCCGGCCGACCGTCTGGCATGGACCCTCACCTGCGCCACCGCAGGCGGCGGGGACAAAGCATCCACACCGGCCGGTGCCCGGGGCGCCTCGACCGATGCCTGGGTAACCATGTCTGGACGTTTCGAGGTGCCGGCCAACTGTCCGGCCCAATGGCTGAGGCTGGAAACCCGCGCTGCAGACCGGCGGGATCCCACGCTGGTCTGGTTCGACCGGGTCAGGCTAGCTCGCGCAGGCTGAAGGCCGCCACGCCATGGCCGCGGCAGATTAAGGTGAATCCGTATTGCTTTTGAAACCCTCGCCCGCTAGAGGTACCGCGTCATTCGAGCATCGAACCCAAGGGATCGGCGCGTTCAAGAGGAATAGAACCATGCGTAAGACCATCGCCGCTGTGACCGCAGGCCTGCTGCTCGTCGCCGGACAAGCCGCTGCCGCCAACACCTCTGCCGTCGCCCGCGTTGGTGACCGCGTCGGTGCCTCGGCCGAAGCCAACTCCGAGTTCGCTGGCGTCCCGATCTTCGTACTCCTGATCGGCGCTGCCGTTCTGGTCACGACGATTGTTGTTGCGAGCGACGACGGCGAAAGCGCCTAAGATAGGATACTCGCTGCTTGTGTCCGCTGGCTATCTCAGCGAGTGAACAAGTTCGATTTTAAAAACCAGTGGGACGCTGTGGCTTTTGCTTCGGTAGTCCTGCTGGTTTTTTCGTTTGCGCTGGGCGGGGCCAGCCGGGATCAGGCTCTGCGGCTAGCCGTGATCGAACTGGCGGCCCTGCCCCTTCTGGTGATGGCAGCGGGCCGTCTGATCAAGGACGACGCCTGGCGTAAACATCGGTTCCTGCTCGGCCTACTGGCAGCCCTTGTCGCCATTCCCTTGATTCAGCTGATACCCCTGCCTGCGGCGGTCTGGACCGGTCTTCCCGGCCGCGACCAACTGGTGTTGGCCCTCGAAATCACGGGGCTTGCGCCGGGCTGGTCGCCGATGACCCTTACGCCGGACAAGACCTGGGCATCGGCCTTGGCGCTTGTACCACCGGCAGCCATGCTTCTTGCCTTCTTGTCCCTTACCCATATCCAGCGGCAGCGTCTGGTTTACCTCTGTATTGCCGCAGCCATTGCCAGCATTCTCCTCGGGGCCGCCCAGCTGGCCAGTGGCGGTGACAGCCTCTATCCATGGAGCTGGACGGGTGCAGGCTCGGTCACCGGCTTCTTCGCCAACCGCAACCATCTGGCGTCTCTCCTGCTGATCACCCTGCCGTTCGCCATCACATTCGGCGCAGCGACCCTCCGTCGCCGCGACCAGAGGACCACCGCCTTGTGGATCGGCGGCCTGTTCGCGGGCCTCGTCGTCGTGGCCCTGGCGGCGATTCGCTCGCGGGCAGGAATCACCCTGTTCGCGCCCGTCATGGTGTTCAGCCTACTGGCCGCCTGGATTGCCGCCGGGCGCGGCAAGCCGGGACCGGGTCTGCTGGTTCTGGTCGGTGGGGTCGGGGCCGCACTGACCGCCGTCGCCGTGCTGGCCCTACCCCCGATTCTCGCGCGCTTTGACACCGAAAACCAGTTCGAAGGCCGATCGGATCGTTGGCCTCTCGTGGCCGAGACGGCGCAGACCTACCTTCCGCTCGGCTCCGGCATAGGCAGTTTTGATGCCGTCTATCGCTCGGTCGAGCCACTGGAAGAGCTGGACAGCACCTTCTTCAACCAGGCCCACAATGAATACCTCGAGACTTGGCTGGAAACCGGCTGGCTCGGGATCGGCCTGATCCTCGGCTTCTTCGTCTGGTATGCCCGGCGGACCTGGACCGCCTGGAAGGCCCCCCCGTCCCGGGAAGGCGACCTGCAACGCGCCGCCAGCATCGGCATCGGCGTGCTGATCCTGCACTCTGCTGGCGACTACCCGCTCCGGACCGTGACCTTGGCCGTGGTCTTTGCCCTCTGCTGCGGTCTTCTCGAACTGGCCCGACGGACCGAGCAGACCGGCTGAGCCCGGATGCATCAAGAGACGGCTGGCCGCCCTTTACGCCAATCCGGCTTCACGCCCTCGCTTCTGGCGACCGGATGCCCGCCAAAGCCGGCGAACTACCGGACGCCTTCGATCTCGGCTTGAGCGGGCTCAAGCCGCTCCGTCTGAAGCATCACGCCGGTATCGTCCGTAGGCAGATATTCTTTACCCCCGCTTCGAGCCTCCGAGCCGCGCCGCGGCCCAACGGCCCGCAGGAGATCACGTTCAAATCCCTCCAGCCGCAGTGCGCTCAGCACCCCCGAATGGTAGGCCTTTGTGTCGATCCCGATCCGCCGATGGTCCGCATGAACGCGAGGGGTGGGCGTATGGCCGTGGATGACTACCTGCTCGAACGCCGTCTGGCTGTCCAAAAACGGCTGCCGGATCCACATCAGATCCCCCGGCGACTGCCGGTCCAGCGCCACCCCCGGACGGGCTCCGGCGTGGCTGAAGAAATAGTCCCCGACGGTGAAGCTCAGTTCAAGGTTCTCGAGGAACTCCGTCTCGCGCGCCGTCATCTTGTGCCGCAAATCGGCCGCCACCCTCGCCCAGGCCTCCGTCCGGTGCGCGAGGTCGGGTACACGCAGTCCGTAAGAGCGCAAGGCGTTGTCGCCTCCGTACTCGCACCATTTGGGTCCGGCGGACGGTTCATCCAGAAATCCCAGCATCGCCTGCTCATGGTTCCCTTTCAGAAACCGCCACTCGACGCCTTGATCAGCCGACAGGCCGGCAAGCAGGAGGAGCACGCCGCGCGAATCTGGCCCTCGGTCGATGTAGTCGCCGAGGAAGACGACGACACGGCGTTTTGCCGCGCGGTCACGGGGATCTGCAACAATCGCCTCCACCAGCGGCTGCAACAGATCGAGCCGACCGTGGATGTCGCCCACGGCCCACACAACCGTTCCATCCGGAACGGCTGGCGACGCCGGCGCGGCGACCTTGGTTCGGGAGCGAAAAAGCTTTGAAAGCATGAGCCTCTGAACTCAACTGTCCGCGCGACGACGGTGGTCAACGCCCGTTTCGACGCGAGAGTCCCCTATAGCAGCGACGTTGCGGCGCAAGAAGGGCGGCCCCGTCGCACCAGCTTCACATCCCTGCGCGACACGGGCTCTCAAGCCGTGAAGCAAAGGCGGGTCAGAGCGACTCTCGGGCGTTTGCGGACGCGTCCTGCCTGAGCCGCGCGAAGTTGCGTTAACATTACCAAAGTGTAAACATTAGATCGAGGAGCGCAGCATGATTGAAATCCATTCGCAAAACCTGGGCTCTATCGACAGCTGGAATGCAGCGCCGTCGCGCGCCGCCGGGCTCTACGGTGAGCTGCAGCCGTTGCCGCTTCCCGTCCCCGCGCCTGTACCCTCCGCCATGGCGCGCAAGCCCCGGCCCAAGGCCGCTGTGACCGGCTAGGTGCCTCAGGGTTTGGCCAAACGGCCCGTCGTTTCCCGAAGCTGCCGGTACGCTGCCACGATGTGGTAGAGCGAGCTCGCAGGCGCGGGCTCCGTCTCGAACGCGCCGTTCGGGCCGAGCTTGTCCTGCCAGAGACCATCCGGCGTGAGATAGAGCCACAGTCCACGGAAGGCCGCTCCGGCGCTGTCGATCATCCGCTGGCGCGCCTCACCCTCCGCTTCCTCCGCCAGGATCAACGCAGCTTTCAGCCATTCCGTCTGGGGCCAAAGCCGGGCACGCGTGGATCGCGGGCGCAGCGTTTCGTCCAGCTCGTCGATGGCCACGCCCCGCAGCGCATCCAGCCCGCGCTCGCCAGCCACAAACAGTCGCCGCGCCGCCTCGAGGGCCCAAGGATCGCCACGCAACCGGCCCCACCGCGTCAGAAGCCAGGCCCATTCAAACTGATGCCCTGGCTCGACCAGCCGCCCGGCCTCACCCTCTGCCGGCCGCCAGTCCGGTCCGAACAACTCCCGCAGAAATCCGTCCCGTTCGTCGATGAAATGTGCGCGGGCCAGACCCACAATCGCGTCCGCCATGCGCGCCCACGGCCCGTCCGGCTCCAGCGCCTCCCAGGCCAGCGCCGCCTCCAGCAGATGCATATGGGCATTGGCCTGAAACTCTGGTCCGGCCGGCTCCCGCCAGCCGCCCTGCGGCAGGGCCAGCGTCGCAAGCGCGGCCTGCACCGCCGCCGCCGTTCGCCGGGACCGCTCCACATCCACCCCGGCATCCACAGCCGTGGCCGCCGCCAGCAGGACGAAGGCCTGGTCGTAGAGCGAGGCCGTATCGTCCAGAACGGTGCCGGTTCCGCTCACCCGCGTCCGGTAAAGACCGTCATCGCGCCGGTTGGTGACCGCAAAACGGGCCAGACCACGCTCGACCAGGGCGGCATGGCCCGCGCCCCATCCCCAGGCCGCAGCGAGGCTGAAGACATAGGCCTGCCGGGCCTGTACCCGCGCCCGCCGGAAGTCTCCGACCGGCGCGCCCGCCTCATCAAGCGCTTCGACAAAGGCCCCGTCGGCGTCCACCCCCAGCGTGGCCCACAGCGGCAGGGCAGCCAGCTTGAGCCATCGTTCGAACCGTTCGGCGAGCACCTCCAGCGAAGGCGGCGCGGCAG
>Ga0315902_10001998_pt1 | contig 32404 bp, 24 predicted proteins | sample LakEriMetagenome_9_FD_203523 | JGI IMG/M metagenome (GOLD analysis project Ga0315902, IMG submission 203523) | Freshwater fungal communities from buoy surface, Lake Erie, Ohio, United States - Buoy 12 MA117 | ecosystem: Environmental > Aquatic > Freshwater > Lake > Lake biofilm | place: USA... | reverse complement strand
GCTCACCTCGGTGCGCTGCGACATTGCGGGTTTCGGCCGGGCGATGGCGCAGACGATCCTCGCCTGGCTCGAAACCGGCACCCGCCCCGCGCCGGTCACCATGACCCCCGTCACCCTCGTCCCCCGTGCGTCGAGCCTCGGGGGCTGAGGACGCCGGCCGCGTCCTTCCCGTCCTGATCCTCAGCCGGTCTCCCCCAGGATCACCGCCGCCACCGCGGCGGGGTCCTCCTCCTGCGCCAGATGCCCGCGCCCCGGCAGTTCCACCACCCGCGCCTCGCGCATCAGCGCGGCCGCCCGCCGGCTCGTCTCGGGCGGCACCGCCAGATCGCCCGTCCCGATGATGAAAACCGCCCGCGCCGGGTTCTGCGGCAGCCGCTCCAGAAGCCCGTCCAGCCGCCATTGCGCCATCATGGCAAGCGTTCCGTCCACATGCCCCCGGTCGCTCGCCAGCCGGCGGTAGAACCCGATGCCGTCTGCGTCGATCTCGGACCCCGTGCCCCGGATCAGCGCCCTGACCGACGGCTCTGTGACGGTCGCGGCAAACAGGCCCGCGGTCAGCGGGCTTAATGCCAGGGCCTTGGCCAGCATCGGGAAAAGCCACCCCGCCATGCCCTGGAAATTGCCCAGTGCGGCGTTCACGCCCACCACCCGTGCGCTCGCCCCCAGTTCGGCCATGCGCAGCGCGACCGCCGCACCGGCGGAATGGCCGACGATCACCGCCGGCGCCCAGCCCTCGTACCGGCACAGCGACCAGAGATCCTCGGCCATGTGGTCAAGCCCGAGGCGTGACCGCGCGCCGGCCTGGGTGAAACCCTGTCCGGGCAGGTCCACCGCCACCACGCGCGCCCGCGCGGCCAGCAGCGGAAAGACCCCCCGCCAGGACTGCGTCGCCCCGCCCGCCCCGTGGATCAGCAGGATCAGCGGCCCCGTCCCCGCCTCCTGCACATGCCAGCGATGCGGCCGGTGCAGCACAAAGCGCGAGTGGTCGGCCATCGGCCAGCCCGCCGCATCCTGCGGCCAGCGCATGTTCAGTCCAGCGCCGCCGCGACCGCCCGCGACAGCCCCCGCGCATCCGCCCGCGGCATCGCCAGCCAGACCCCGTCCATCGCCCGCGCGAGGTCCTGCAGCGCCGGTTCCGGCCGGTTGCCGGTGTCGATCACCACCGCCTCCACCCCCGCCGCCCGCAGCGCGCGCCCCATCGCCAGCGCGTCTTCGCCCGCCCGCGCGCGGTCGCCGCGCCCGTCCAGCGCGACATTCGCCCGCCCGTCGGTCAGCGCCACGACCGTAGGTGTCAGCCCCCGCCGCCGCGCCTGCCCGGCCATCGTCAGCGCTGCACCCAGCCCTGCGGCCAGCGGCGTGCCCCCGCCCCCCGGCAGCGCAGCGAGCCGCCGCTTGGTCTGCACAAGGCTCCGCGTCGGCGGCAAGAGCACCTCGGCCCCGCGCCCGCGAAAGGCGATCAGCGCCACATGGTCGCGCCGGGCATAGGCCTGCGCGAGCAGCAGCTCCACCGCCCCCTTCGCCTCGGCCAGTCGTGCCAGCGCGGCCGAGCCCGAGGCATCGACCGCAAAGACAAGAAGCCGGTCCGACCGCTCCTCGAACCGGCGGAACCGCAGGTCGCCCGCGCGCACCTGCACGCCGTCACCCTGCCGCAGCCGCTGCCAGGGCGCGGCGGCCCGCAGCGTCGCCACGACATCGACCCGCGCGCCCTCGCCCATCCGCCCCGGTCGGGCGGGCAGGGGCCGGCCGCGCCGGTTGCCCTTGCGCGCAGCCCCCGTGCCCTCGCCCCGCCCCGACCGTGTCCGCCCCGCCGCCAGCCGGTCGAGCAGATCGGCCGGCAGCAATGCCCGCACCGCATCAAGGAGCATGTCGGCCGGCAGATCGCCGGGCAGGACTTCGCCCTCGGCCTGCTCCGCCTGTTCCTCCGGCGGCGGGGGCTCTGCAGCCTCCGGCTCCGCCGCCTCCGGCACCTGCGTCGCGCGATGGGCGAACACGAGCGCCGCCGCCACGGCCAGATCCCCGGGCGCGACCTGTTCCCGCCCCGCCAGCGCCGCATGCGCCCGCGCCGCGCGCAGGGCAAAAAGCCCCGCCCGCCCGCTGCCGATGCCGCAGGCCGCCATCGCCCCGGCAATCTCGGCCAGCATCCCCTCCGGCAGCGTGACCCGCGCCAGCCTTTCCCGCGCCGCGGCCAGGGCCGTCCCGTCCCAGGGGAGCCCCGTCACCGCGCCCGCCGGCACCTCGGACAGGTCGACGGCAAAGGCCAGCCGCTCGGCCAGCGCCGGCGCCAGCCTCTCCTCCGGACCCGCGCCTTCGTCCAGCGCGATCATCGCGTGCCCGCGCCCCTCGTCCAGCGCCTGCGCCAGCCGCGCGGCCATCCCCGGCCCGGTCCGCTCGGCCATGGCAAGCAGCAGCACCGCCGGCCGGGCCAGAAGCCCCCGGCCCGTCACCACGCGCCCTGCCGCCAGCGTCGCGGCCAGGTCGAGCCCGCCAAAAAGCGCGCCATCCTCCATGCCCGGATGCAGCCGCACCACCGGCAGCCCGGTCGCCCCGGCCAGCGCGGTCAGCGCATCGCGCACCGGCCCCGCCCGCGCCCGCAGCGCAAGCCCGCCCAGGCCCCCGGGATCGACCGCCAGCAGCCCGAGCGCCGTCAGCGCCCTGTCCCAGGCCTCAGCCAAGCACATCCTCCAGGATCCGCGCCACGCGCGTGCCCGTCCCCGCCTCGTCCAGCGGGTCGCGCCGCAGCCGGTGCCGCAGCGCCATCGCCGCGACATCGCGCACATGGCCGCGCGTCACCGCCGTATCGTCGCGCCAGGCTGCATAGGCCCGCGCCGCCTTGAGCAGCGTGAGCTCGCCCCGCAGCCCGTCAGAGCCGAGCGCGAGGCACAGCCCCGCCACATCCGTCAGCGTCCGGTCCGGCGTATGCAGGTCGCGCAGCGCCTTGCGCGCGGTCAGGATGCGGTCGCGGATCGCGGCATCCTCGGCCTGCCAGCGCAGCATGAAGGCGGCATGGTCGTTCTCATAGGCATCGCGCCGCCGGATCACCTCCACGCGCGTCTCCACGTCGCGCGGGCTCTCGACCTCGACCGACAACCCGAACCGGTCCAGCAATTGCGGCCTGAGTTCCCCCTCCTCGGGGTTGCCCGACCCCACAAGGACAAAGCGCGCCGGATGCCGGATCGACAGCCCCTCGCGCTCGACCACATTCTCGCCCGAGGCGGCCACGTCCAGCAGCAGGTCGACGACATGATCCTCAAGGAGGTTCACCTCGTCGATATAAAGATAGCCCCGGTTCGCCCGCGCGAGCAGCCCGGGCTGAAAGGCCTTTTCCCCCTTCGTCAGCGCCTTTTCGATGTCCAGCGCCCCGGTCACCCGGTCCTCGGTCGCGCCCAGCGGCAGGTCGACCACCGGCGTCGGCATCTGTTCAACGACGCGCGCCTGCAACCCCGCCCAGTCCGGCACCGCGGCGGGCGTCTCGGAATTCACCGGACAGCCGCGAACCGCCATGATCGGCGGCAGAAGTGCGGCCAGCGCTCGGACGGCCGTGGATTTGCCCGTGCCGCGGTCGCCAAAGACCAGAACGCCCCCGATCGCGGGGTCGATCGCGGTCAGGATCATCGCGCGCTTCATCTCCTCCTGCCCGACGATGGCCGCGAAGGGGAATGGCTGTCTCATGCTCATGCGGCCTCCGGATGCTGCAGCGGCGATTGCCCGTTCCATGTCCCAAGGTCGGACAGGACCGAAAACCGCGCATAGAGTTCTTCCCTGAACCAGCCCTGCTCGCGCACGGCACGGATCGCCTCGGCATGGGGGCCGGTCCGGGCAAAGCCCGCCATGGCCCGTTCCGACGGCCAGATCGAAAAGGTCACCTGATGCAGAAGCGGGACCTCGCCGATCCCGATCTTGAAGGCGACGTTGGGGTCGGCCCCGATCAGCCGGTCAAGCTCGGGCACCCGCCGCCAGAACCGCGCCGCAACCGCCGGCCGTACCGTCGCCCGCGTCAGCGCGGCCAGCGGCCCCGCGGGCGGCGCCGCGACCGTCTCGAAAGGGGCCACGCCCGCCCATTTGCCCCGAGCCGAGATGGGGGCGAGGAACACCGTCCAGTCCTCGGCCGCATGCGTGCGATAGCGCCGCCAGACCGGCGCCGCGGTCACCCGCGCCCGCGCCGTCGCATGGTCGGGCCAGGTCGCGAGGATCGCATAGACCGCCGTGTTCGGCACCGGCGTGAAGCCCGCCCCCGTGCCCGATCCGCACAGCTTCCAGAACCCGATGTCCGGCGTCCGCGCCAGCGCCCTGCGCGCCAGACCCATCTGCGCAAAGGCCCAGAGCCGCGCGGCAGCGCCGCCGAAGCGGAAGAACGAAAGACTCACCGTCTGGGCCAAGACGCGGACTCCATCTGTCAACTTATCCTGACAGAAGCTTGCGCCCTTGAAAAGTGCCGCCGTGCCAGGACCCCCGCCCGTCCTGCCGCCGCGCCATTCCCCCGCGCCCGGTCTGCGCCGCCCCGACCGAAAGCCCATGCGTTTCGCGGAAAATTCCGGACAGGACCGCAGGAGGAGGGCAGCGCGCCCCTTGCGCCGCCGGCCCCCCGTGACCCCATTGTCAGACCCGCCCGCAGGCGATACTGTCAATCCATGTTGACAGATCGCACCCCGTCCGATCCCGAAGATGCCGCATCCCGGGCTGTGGTGATCGGTGCGGGTCTCGGCGGACTTGCCGCCGCCATGCGGCTCGGCGCCAAGGGCTGGCAGGTCACCGTGCTCGACCGGCTCGACAGGGTCGGGGGCCGCGGCTCCTCGATCACGCAGGGCGGCTACCGCTTCGACCTCGGCCCGACCATCGTCACCGTGCCGCAGGTCTTCGACGAACTCTGGGCCGCCACCGGGCACGACTTCCGCCGCGACATCGACCTGCGCCCGCTCGACCCCTTCTACACGATCCGCTGGCCCGAGGGCGCGCAGTTCTCGGCCACCGGGGACACCGCCCGCATGCTGGCCGAGGTCGCGCGCCTCTCTCCCGGCGACGTGAAGGGCTACCAGCGTTTCCTGCGCGATGCCGAGCGGCGCTTTGTCGTGGGCTATCTCGGCATGGTCGCCAAACCCATGCACCGGCTGTGGGAAACGGTGAAGGTCCTGCCCGAATTCGCCCGCCTGCGGGCTGACCGCTCGATCCTCGGCCTGGCCAGCGCGCGCGTCCGCGACCCCCGGTTGCGCATGGCGCTGTCCTTCCATCCGCTCTTCATCGGCGGCGACCCCTCCCGGGTCACCTCGATGTACGCGCTCGTCAGCCATCTGGAAAAGGAGTACGGCGTCCACTGCGCCATCGGCGGCGTGCAGGCCATCGCCGATGCCATGGCCCGGATCATCCGCGCCCAGGGCGGCAGCCTGCGGCTTGGCACCACGGTCGACCGCATCACCTTTGCCGGCGACCGCGCCACCGGCGTCCGGCTGGCCGATGGCACGGCCATCCCCGCCGCCCTGACCGTGTCGAACGCCGATGCGGGGCACACCTATACCCACCTGCTGCGCGACCGGCCCCGCCGCCGCTGGACCGATGCGCGCCTGACCCGCGCGCGCTGGTCGATGGGCCTTTTCGTCTGGTATTTCGGCACCCGCGGCACCCGCGGCCTCTGGCCCGATCTCGGCCATCACACCATCCTTTCGGGTCCCCGCTACAAGGGGCTGCTTGACGACATCTTCATCCGCGGCCGCCTGGCGCCCGATCACAGCCTCTATATCCACCGCCCTTCGGTGACCGACCCCACGGCTGCGCCGCCGGGGGATGACACGTTCTACGTCCTCTCTCCCGTGCCCCACCTCGGCCATGCCGACCCGGTGGACTGGCAGCGCGAGGAACCGCACTACCGCGACCTTGTCGCCGCCACGCTCGACACCGTGATGCCGGGCTTTCGCGACCGCATCGCCGAAAGCCTGATCTTCACGCCCGAAACCTTCCGCGACCGCTACCTCTCGCCCTTCGGCGCGGGCTTCTCGCTCGAACCGCGCATCCTGCAATCCGCCTGGTTCCGCCCCCACAACATCAGCGAAGAGGCGCAGGGCCTCTACCTAGTCGGCGCGGGCACGCATCCCGGCGCGGGTCTGCCCGGCGTCGTCTCCTCGGCCCGCGTGCTGGCCGATCTTGCGCCCGACGCGCCCGCCCGCCGCCCCGCGCTCCGCATGGCCGCCGAATGACCCGCGTCCCCGCCATCGCGCCTGACGACCTTGCCCATTGCCGCGCCGCGATCCGCACTGGCTCGCGCTCCTTCCACGCGGCCTCGCGGCTCCTGCCCGGCGCGGTGCGCGACCCCGCGCTCGTGCTCTATGCCTTCTGCCGCCTGGCCGACGATGCCGTGGACGAACATGCCGAAAAAGCCCGCGCCGTCCTCAGCCTCTCCGACCGGCTCGACCTTGCCTATGCCGGCCGGCCCCGCAACGCGCCCGAAGACCGCGCCTTTGCCGCCATCGTCGAGGCCTTCGACATGCCCCGCGCCCTGCCCGAGGCGCTGCTCGAAGGGCTGGCCTGGGATGCACAGGGGCGGACCTATCGCACGCTGTCGGACATCCGCGCCTATTCCGCCCGCGTCGCGGCGGCGGTCGGGGCGATGATGTGCGTGCTGATGTGCGTGCGCGACCCCGATGCGCTGGCCCGCGCCTGCGACCTTGGCGTGGCGATGCAGCTCACCAATATCGCCCGCGACGTGGGCGAAGATGCCCGCGCCCGCCGCCTCTATCTTCCCCTCGACTGGATGGAGGAGGCCGGGATCGCGCCCGCCGCCTTCCTCGCCGACCCCCTGCCCACGCCCGAGATCCGCCGCATGACCGCGCGGCTCCTGTCCGAGGCCGAACGCCTCTACCGCCGGTCCGAAGCCGGGATCGCCCGCCTGCCGGCCGCCGCGCGGACGGGCATCTGGGCCGCGCGCCTGATCTATGCCGGCATCGGGACCGAAGTCCGCCGCGCCGGCTGCGACAGCGTCTCGCACCGGGCGCATACCTCGGCCGCGCAGAAATCGCTCTGGATGGCGCAGGCCGCGCTGCGCGCCGCCGGCTCCACGCTGATGCCGGAACCTGCGGTGATCTTTGCCCCGCCCCTGCCGGAAACCGCCTATCTCGTCTCCGCCGCCGGACGCGCCACCTCGCGCGGCGGGCGCACGCAGAATCTGCTTTCCATCCTCGCCGATCTCAAGGCACGCGACGCAAGGCTTGGCAGCGGGCCGCAGCAGGCCTAGAACCCCGTGGCGTAACCGCCGAAAGGTCTGCCCGATGGATGTCCTGCTTTTCGCGATCTTCCTTGCCGCGACCTTCGGGGCCGGCGCCACCGGCGCGATGTTCCCGACCGGCCAATGGTACAAGTCCCTGGCCAAGCCCGACTGGACCCCGCCCAACTGGGTCTTTCCCGTGGTCTGGACCTCGATCTATGTCCTGATCTCCATCGCCGGGGCCCGCGTCGCGGGCGAACCCGGCTCGGCCTTCGCGATGGCCTTCTGGGCCGCACAGATCGCCTTCAACACGCTCTGGACGCCGATCTTCTTCGGCCTGCGCCGGCTCTGGGCCGCGCTGCCGGTCATGGCGGCACTCTGGGTCTCGGTCCTTGGCGCCACGATCACGCACTGGCAGGTCGACTGGGTCGCAGGTCTCGCCTTCGTGCCCTATCTGGTCTGGGTGACGATTGCGGCCTTCCTCAACCTCTCCGTCGCCCGCCTGAACCCCGGCGTGCCCCCCCTCCGCCCCGCCGACCTCTAGCACCGGGACCGCCGGGACGCCGATCCCGCCGGGCATTCTCCGGCCGTCCCGCCGCGACACGCGGCCCGCGCTTTTCGCGCAACGCGCGGTGGCTTCACGGGGCAGGGGGGCGCTTTCCGCACCGACGCAATACCGACGTGATACCGACGCGATACCGAAAGCCCGTTTTCGGCCTTTTTTCGCGTGTTAACCCCCGATTCGCCGCTCTTCCAGCAGGGCCGCGCACAAACCGCTCTCCGGCACCGCCATCTCTTCGATCACGTCGAAATGGTGCCGCCCCGCCGCCACCGTCAGCCGCGCCTCCCAGACCCGCGCCAGCATCGCCGCCTGCTCGACAAAGACCGGCCGTTCCAGCGCGCCCACCCAGACATGCACCGGCACCCCCGGCGCGGGCCACAGCGCCGGACTCTCCGCCGCCGCCTCGGTCGCATCAAGCCGCAGATCGCGGTTCATCCCCGTCCCGACCAATGGCCGCAGGTCCGCCACCGGAGAGATCGGCACGATCCGCGCCACCCGCCCGATCACCGGCAAGGCCACATCCGCGCAGCCCATCCGCGCCACGAGATGCCCCCCCGCCGAATGCCCGGTCAGGACAAGCGGCCCCGGCACCCGCGCTGCAACCGCCTGAACTGCCTGCGAAATCTGCCGCGTGATCGCCGCGATCCGCACGTCCGGGCAGAGGTCATAGGACGGCATCGCCACCGCCCAGCCCCGTGCCACCGGCCCCGCCGCCAGATGCGACCAGACTTCGCGCCCGAAGGCCCGCCAGTAGCCGCCATGGACAAAGACCACCGTCCCCCGCGCCTCGCCCGCCGGCAGGAACAGGTCAAACCGCGCCCGCCCGCCCGCGCCATAGGGCAGGTCCACCAGCCCCCGTGCGCCGGCCCGCCAGGCCTCGGCCGCCGCCGCCCAGCGCGCGGGATAGCTCTCCCCGCCCGGAATATGCGCTGCATTGGCAAAGGCCGCATCCCATCCCGTCACCGGCATTCTCCCTTTACGCCGCCCGCCCTGCATGGTTTCTGGCCCGCACTCCCTCGGGCCTCAACCGGATGCAGCCATCATGCTCGACACAAAGACCGACCTTGCCAGCCTGCTCAAGACCCCCGACCTCCTGCGCAGCCAGGCCTTCCTTGCCGGGACATGGACAAGTGCCTCATCCGGCAGGACTTTTCCCGTCACCAACCCCGCCCGCGGCGATGTGATCGCCGATGTTGCCGACCTTTCGCGCGCCGAGGTGGCCCAGGCCATCGCCGCCGCCCATGCCGCGCAGAAGCCCTGGGCCGCCCGCACCGGCAAGGACCGCGCCCGGGTCCTGCGCCGCTGGTTCGACCTGATGATGGAACATCAGGAGGACCTCGCCATCATCATGACCGCCGAACAGGGCAAACCCTTGGCCGAGGCGCGCGGCGAGGTCGCCTACGGCGCCTCCTACATCGAATGGTTCGGTGAAGAGGCCAAGCGCATCTACGGCGAGACGATCCCCGGCCACATGCCCGACAAGCGCATCACCGTGATCCGCCAACCCATTGGCGTCGCCGCCGGAATCACGCCCTGGAACTTCCCCAACGCGATGATCGCGCGCAAGGTCGCCCCCGCGCTCGCCGCCGGCTGCGCCTTCGTCGCCCGCCCCGCCTCGCTCACGCCGCTCTCCGCGCTCGCCATGGCGCGCCTGGCCGAACTGGCCGGCGTCCCCGCGGGCGTGCTCTCGGTCGTCACCTCCACCGCCTCGGGCGATGTCGGGCGCGAATTCTGCGAAAACCCCCTCGTGCGCAAGCTCACCTTCACCGGCTCGACCGAGGTCGGCCGCGTGCTTCTGCGCCAGGCCGCCGACCAGGTGATGAAATGCTCGATGGAGCTTGGCGGCAACGCCCCCTTCATCGTCTTCGACGACGCCGATCTCGACGCCGCCGTGCAGGGCGCGATCCTGTCCAAGTTCCGCAACAACGGCCAGACCTGCGTCTGCGCCAACCGCATCTATGTCCAGCGCGGCGTCTATGACGCTTTCGCGCACAAGCTCAAGACCGCGGTCGAAAAGCTCGCCGTCGGCGACGGCCTGACCCCGGGCACCGACCTCGGCCCCCTGATCGAGCCCAAGGCCGTCGACAAGGTCCGCGAACACCTCGCCGATGCGCTGGCCCGCGGCGCGACCGTGCTCACGGGCGGAGACCTGCACAACCTCGGCGGCCAGTTCTTCAAGCCCACGATCGTGACCCATGCGACGCAGGACATGCTCGTCGCCCGCGACGAAACCTTCGGCCCCTTCGCCCCCCTTTTCATGTTCGAGGACGAGGACGACGTCATCGCCAAGGCCAATGACACGATCTTCGGCCTCGCCTCCTATTTCTACGCCCGCGACCTGTCGCGCGTGACCCGCGTGGCCGAGGCGCTGGAATACGGCATGGTCGGCGTCAACACCGGTATCATCTCGACAGAGGTCGCCCCCTTCGGCGGGGTCAAGCAGTCCGGCCTCGGCCGCGAAGGCTCCCGCCACGGGATCGAGGATTATCTCGAGATGAAATACATCTGCACCAGCATCTGATGCCCGCGCGCAGCCCAACGTAGGGTGCGCTTAAGCGCACCCTACCCAGGCCGCGCCCGCCCTTCCCTTCGCCCGTCCGCGGGACTAGCCTCCGGTCATGGCTGACTTCGCACATCTCGGCGTCGACATCGGCGGCACCTTCACCGACGTGGTGCTCGAAACGCCAGCCGGTCTCTTCTCGGTCAAGGTGCTGACAACCTATGCCGCGCCCGAAGACGCGATCCTTGACGGCATGGATCAGGTCTGCGCCCGCGCCGGCATCGCGCCGGCCCGCCTGACGCGCATCATCCACGGCACCACGCTCGCCACCAATGCGCTGATCGAACGGCGGGGCGCCCGCACCGCCTTCATCACGACCGAAGGTTTCCGCGACGTGATCGAGATGCGCAGCGAATCGCGTTTCGAGCAATACGACCTCAACCTCACCCTGCCCGATCCGCTCATCCCCCGCGACGACCGCCTGACCTTGCGCGAACGCGTCGATGCCGGCGGCGCCATCCTCGTCCCCCTCGCCCTGGCCGAGGTCGAAGCCCTCGCCACCCGCCTCTCGGGCTACGAATCCGTCGCCGTGGGGTTTCTGCATTCCTACCTCAACCCCGCCCACGAACATCTCGTGCGCGATGTGCTCGCCCGCCTGCAGCCTCGCATGTCGGTTTCGCTCTCCTCCGATGTCTCGCCGCAGATGCGCGAATACGAACGCTTCGCCACCACCTGCGCGAATGCCTATGTCCGCCCGATGATGGCCAGCTACCTCGGCCGGCTTGCCGAACGTCTGGCCGGCCGCGGCGCGACCTGCCCGGTCTTTCTCATCCATTCCGGCGGCGGCATCATCTCGATCGACACCGCTGCCGCCTTCCCCGTCCGCCTCGTCGAAAGCGGCCCCGCGGGTGGCGCGATCTTTGCTGCCGACATCGCCCGCCGCCACGGCATCGGCCGCGCCCTCTCCTTCGACATGGGCGGCACCACGGCCAAGATCTGCCTCATCCGCGACGGTGCGCCCAAGACCGCCCGCGTCTTCGAGGTCGCCCGCTCCTACCGCTTCAAGAAGGGCTCGGGGATGCCGATCTCGATCCCCGTCATCGACATGGTCGAAATCGGTGCGGGCGGCGGCTCGATCGCCCATCTCGACGCGATGCGCCAGATCCGCGTCGGCCCCGAAAGTGCCGCTTCCGAACCCGGCCCCGCCTGCTACCGCCGCGGCGGTACCCGCCCCGCCGTCACCGATGCCGACCTTCTGCTCGGCCGGCTCGACCCCTCAGCCTTTGCCGGCGGCGCGATCCCGCTCGATCCCGCTCTCGCCGACAGCGCCATTGCCCACCACATCGGCCAGCCGCTCGGGCTCGACCCGCTTACCGCCGCCCAGGGCATCGCCGAGGTGGTGGACGAGACGATGGCCAACGCCGCCCGTGTCCACGCGGTCGAGAATGGCGAGGATCTGGGGGATTACACGATGATCGCCTTCGGCGGCGCCGCCCCCCTCCATGCCGCCCGCCTGTGCGAGAAACTGGGGATCGACCGGCTGATCGTGCCTCCCGGCGCGGGCGTGGGCTCTGCCATCGGCTTCCTGCGCGCGCCCTTCGCCTTCGAGGCGACGCGCTCGGTCTATATGCGCATGGACGCCTTCGATGCTGCGGCGGTGCGCGATCTCCTTGCCGCGCTCGAAGCGGAAGCCACCGCCTTCGTCCGCGCCTGCGACCCGGTCTCTCCCATCGGCACATCCTGCCGCGTCTACATGCGCTACCGCGGCCAGGGCTGGGAAATCCCTGTCGCCGTGCCCCACGCCCTCGCCCGCGCCCCGGATTCAGCCGCCTTGCTCGCCCTCTTCGAGGCCGAATATGCCGCCCTCTTCGACCGCACCGTGCGCGGCATGGCGGTCGAGGCGACGGTCTGGGCTGTCAACGCCAGCACCCCCGTCCCGCCCACGCCGCCTGTCCCTCCGGCAGCCGCGCCGCACCCCGCCCCCACGCGGCCGCGCCGGTTCTTCGACCCCGCCATCGCCGCGCTCGCCCCCGCGACCGAGACGCCCCGTGCCGCGCTGTCCGACGGCGCGACCCTCTCGGGCCCCGCCGCCATCACCGAGGCCGAGACGACGACGATCCTGCCTCGCGGCTTCACCGCCACGGCCCGCGCCGATGGCTGCATCGACATCCGCCGCACATGACCGCCCCCGCCCGCACTCCCTCCCGGTGAAAGCCTCCGATGACCCTCCTTTCCCGCCAGATCATGTGGAACCGCCTCATCTCCGTGGTCGAGGAGCAGGCCCAGGCGCTCATCCGCACCGCCTTCTCCACCTCCGTGCGCGAGGCGGGCGACCTCTCGGCCGGCGTCTATGATGCCGAGGGCCGGATGCTCGCCCAGGCCGTCACCGGCACGCCCGGCCATGTCAACGCCATGGCCGAGGCGGTGGCCCATTTCATCCGCCTGATCGGCGCCACAACCATGGCCGAGGGCGATGTCTACATCACCAATGACCCCTGGATGGGCACCGGCCACCTGCACGACATCACCGTCGTCACCCCCGCCTTCCACCGGGGCGCGCATGTGGGCTTTCTCGCCTGCACCGCCCACGTCGTCGACATCGGCGGGCGCGGCTTCGGCGCCGACGGCAACTCGCTTTTTGAAGAGGGGCTGCAGATTCCCATCATGCGCCTCTTCGACCGCGGAGCGGTCAATGAGACGCTGATCGCGATCCTGCGCCAGAACACCCGCGAACCCGATCAGGTCATCGGCGACATCTATGCGCTGGCGACCTGCAATGGCATCGGCCGGCGCCGGCTTGCCGCCATGCTGGCCGAATACGACCTGCCCGACCTCGCCGATCTCTCGGCCTTCATCCTTCAGGCCTCCCGCAGCGCCACGCTCGACCGCATCGCCGCCCTGCCGCGCGCGCGCGCCAGCGCCACGATGCAGATCGACGGTTTCGCCACCCCGATCACGCTGGCCGTGACCGTCGAAACCCATCCCGACCATGTCAGCGTCGATTTCACCGGCACCTCCGCCCCCGACCCCAAGGGCATCAACGTGCCCATGGTCTATACCCGCGCCTATGCCTGCTATGCGCTCAAATGCGCGATCGCCCCCGACATCCCCAACAATGCAGGCTCGCTCGAGCCCTTCCGCGTCACCGCCCCCGAAGGCACCATCGTGAACGCGCAGCACCCCGCGCCCGTGGCGCTGCGCCATGTCATCGGCCACCTCATCCCCGATACCGTCTTCGGCGCGCTCGACCGTATCCTGCCCGACACCGTCCCGGCCGAAGGGGCGGGCGCGCTCTGCAACTTCCAGGTGTCGCTCACCCATCCCGACGGCGGGCGCAGCGAGGTGCTCTGCTTCAACTCCGGCGGCGCCGGGGCGCGGCCGGAACATGACGGGCTCAACGCCACCGCCTTCCCCTCGGGCGTCATGACCATGCCGGTCGAGGCGACCGAACATGCCGGCCCCGTCATCATCTGGCGCAAGGAACTGCGCCCCGATTCGGGCGGTGCCGGCCGGTTGCGCGGCGGCCTCGGCCAGGTGATGGAGGTGGGCGCCCGCCCCGGCTGGCACTTCGACTTCTCGGCCATGTTCGACCGCCTGCGCCACCCCGCCCGTGGCCGCGACGGCGCCGCGGCCGGCGCGCCCACCACGGTCACCCTCTCGGACGGCACTGTTCTGCCCGGCAAGGGCCGCTTCCCCGTGCCCGATGGCCAGACCGTCCGCCTCGCCTTTCCCGGTGGCGGCGGCATCGGCAGCCCCGCCGACCGCCCCCGCGCCGCCGTGCTGCGCGACCTGCGCCTCGGTTACATCACGCCCGAGTCCGCGCGCATCCTCTACGGCCTCTCGCCCGAGGACATCGCGAGGGTCATCCCGTGACGACCGCCCTCCCGCACGGCACTTACGACCTCGTCATCATCGGCGGCGCGATGATCGGCTCCTCCGCCGCGTGGTGGACCGCGCGCAACCCCGCCTTCCGCGGCCGCATCCTGGTCGTCGAACGCGACCCGACCTATCAGTTCGCCTCGACCACACACACCAATTCCTGCATCCGCCAGCAGTTCGGGACCGAGGTCAACGTCCGCATCAGCCAGTTCGGCATAGAGTTCATCCGCAACTTCCGCGCCTTCATGGAAGATGCCGAAGCGCCCGAGCAGCTCTTCCTCCACGCCTTCGGCTATCTCTACCTCGCCGATACGCCCGCCTTTGCCGACACGCTGCGCACGAACGCCGCCATGCAGAACCGCCTTGGCGCGGCCACCCGGATCATGACGCCCGACCAGATCGCCGCCGAATGGCCCTTCTACGCCCTTGACGGCATCCTCGCAGGCTCCCACAACCCCGTCGACGAAGGCTATTTCGACGGCGGCACCATGTTCGACTGGTTCCGCCGCAAGGCCCGCCAGAAGGGCGTCGACTACATCCATAACGAGGTGACCGCCCTCACCCTCGCCAGGGGCCGCGTCACCCATGTCACCCTCGCCTCGGGCGAAACCATCGCCGCCGGCACGGTGATCAACGCCGCAGGACCCCGCGCCAACGTGGTCGCCCGCATGGCCGGCCTCTCGATCCCCGTCGAACCCCGCCGCCGCTTCACCTTTGTCTTTGCCGCCGCCGAACCGCTCTCCCACGACCTGCCGCTGACGATTGACCCCTCGGGTGTGCATGTCCGCAGCGACGGCCGCCATTACATGACCGGCTGCCCCCCCGACGACGGCGACCCCGCCGCCGCCTTTGACGATTTCCACATGGACCACGCCATCTGGGAGGACAAGGTCTGGCCCGCCATCGCCACCCGCGTCCCCGCCTTCGAACGTGTCAAGGTCCTCAACAGCTGGACCGGCCATTATGCCTACAACACGCTCGACCAGAACGCGATCATCGGCCCCCATCCCGACCTTCCGAACCTTCTCTTCGCCAACGGCTTTTCCGGCCATGGCCTGCAACAGGCCGCCGCCGTGGGCCGCGGCCTGGCCGAGCTTGTCACCGAGGGCCGCTTCACCTCGCTCGACCTCTCCCCCCTCGGCATGGACCGCATCCTGCGGGGCGAACCCCTTCTCGAACGTGCCGTGATCTGATCCCCTCACCCCGGCCCCGCCCCGCGGGTGCCGCCCCCCCTGGCCGCCAGCAACGAAAGGCCCGACCATGCTCAGGAAACTCGTCCTTACCGGCGCCCGCGGCGCGCTCGGCACCGTCCTGCGTGCCCCCCTCGCCCAGCTCTGCGACAACCTCGTCTCCACCGACATCCTCGCCGCCCCCGACGATCTTCGCCCCAACGAAACCTGGCACCGCGCCGACCTCGCCCGGATGGAGGAGATCGCCCCCCTTCTCGACGGCGCCGACATGGTCGTCCACTTTGGCGCCATCGTCGACGAAAAGCCCTTCGAGGATCTCTGGGGCCCGAACTTCGTCGGCGCCTACAACGTGTGGGAGGCGGCCTGGCGCCACCGTGTCCGCCGCGTCGTCTATGCCTCCTCGATCCATGCCGTCGGCATGTATCCCGTGGCCGACGGCATAGACACCGACGTCCCTCACCGCCCCGACACCTTCTACGGGCTTGCCAAATGCTTTGCCGAGGATCTGGGCCGCATGTACTGGGAAAAGCGCGGGCTCGAATCCGTTCACCTGCGCATCCTCTCCTGCACGCCTGCGCCGCAGAACACCCGCGCGCTCGGCACCTGGCTCTCCCATGCCGATCTCGTGCGGCTCGTGACCCGCGCCATCGACACGCCCGTGACCGGCTTTGCCGTTGTCTACGGCGTCTCGGCCAATACCCGCGCGCCGGTGTCCAACCACCGCGTCCCCTTTCTCGGCTACCGGCCCGAGGACAATGCCGAAACCCATGCCGCCGCGCTCTTCGCCCGCGCCCCGCAGCCCGATCCGCAGGACCTCGCGCTCAGCCGCGTCGGCGGCCCCTTCGCTGCCGTGCCGCTTGGCGAAAGCGGCGTCGCAGCGATCCGCGCCATGTCCGCCGGCCGCCCCACATCGGCCAAGCCGGAACCCGGCGGCAAGCCCGCACGGAAAAAGGCGAAATCCAACACGCGCCGCAAGGGATGATGTCCGGTCGAGGGCTCCGTCCGCATGGGGAAAAGGCATGTATCCGTCAATTCGCTGCTGCGGCGTCTACACCTCGGAACTCGGGGTCCTTTTCCAAAGGAAGATCGGAGACGAGGTCTGGGCCCTGCCAGGTGGAAAGCCCGAAGGAGGTGAGACATTGCTCGCCTGCCTGGAGAGAGAATTCAACGAAGAATTTGCACTGCACATCAAGGTGGGGCGATGCATCGCCGTCATTGAAAACACGTTCTCACTCGATGGCCAGCAAAGATCGGAAGTAGGCTTCTACTTTCAGGTTGCGGGCCCAAGCGAGCAAGGCACCGATCTTGTTGTCGAAAGCGGCCTTGAATACGCTTGGATAAAGACGGGAGACATGCAGTCAGCATCAATTGTCCCCGCCGTTCTCAAGACCATCCTGAGAGAAGGGAACAATAACATCCCCCAATTCCATTTCTTGGAGCGATTCACTGACCGCGAATCTTCAAGCCGCACCTGACCAACGCCATTTTTTTTCCACCGATCACTGCGGTCGGAATGCACAAGATTGCAGGCGGGCTCCGTGCCGCCCTCGTTGCATGGAGGCGAAACTTGCCAAGACCGCGCACCCATGCGACGCTGACCCTGTTCCGCCAAAAGGCAGCGAGGCTTTCCCCGTGCAGACCGAAGGACAGCTTGCCGGCGTGGCACCTCAGGCGCGCCAGTTGCCGCAACTCCACCTGCCCCGCAATGCCGGCATGGCGCTCGACCTCGACTGGATCGCCCGCGTTCAGGCCAATACTTCCGCCATCGAACGCCGCGCCGCGACCCTGCCCGGCCGCCGCGCGGTGAAAAAGGACTGGCAGGCCGCCTGGCTCTGCAAGGCCGTCACGCTCATCGACCTCACCACCCTGTCGGGCGACGACACGCCCGGCCGCGTCCAGCGCCTCTGTGCCAAGGCGCGCCAGCCCGTCGCGCCCTGGCTGCTCGACCGGCTCGGTCTGCCCGGGCTCACCGTCGGTGCCGTCTGCGTCTATCACGAGATGGTGGCGACCGCCGTCGCCGCCCTTGCCGGCAGCCATATCCCGGTCGCCGCCGTCTCGACCGGCTTTCCCGCCGGCCTCTCGCCCTATCCGCTCCGCATCGCCGAGATCGGCGAAAGCGTGAAGGCCGGCGCGCGCGAAATCGACATTGTCATCTCCCGCCGTCACGTCCTGACCCAGAACTGGCAGGCGCTTTACAAAGAGATGCGCGAGATGCGCGCCGCCGCCGGCGAGGCGCATGTCAAGGCGATCCTCGCCACGGGCGAACTGGGCACCTTGCGCAACGTCGCCCGCGCCAGCCTTGTGTGCATGATGGGCGGGGCCGATTTCATCAAGACCTCGACCGGCAAGGAGGCCGTCAACGCCACCCTCCCCGTCAGCCTCGTGATGATCCGCGCCATCCGCGACTATCACGAACGGACGGGCTTCCGCGTCGGCTACAAGCCCGCGGGCGGAATCTCCAAGGCGAAGGACGCGCTCCTTTACCTGGCGCTGATGAAGGACGAACTCGGCGAACGCTGGGTGCAGCCCGACCTCTTCCGCTTCGGCGCGTCGTCGCTTCTGGGCGACATCGAACGCCAGCTGGAACACTATGTGAGCGGCGCCTATTCCGCCGCCTGGCGCCATGCAATGGCCTGAGGTGCGCTGGAAGCGCACCCTACGCCCTTGCCATGTAGGGTGCGCTTGCAGCGCACCTTTCTTCGCCCCAAGGACGCCGTCATGACAGTCAAGGATATCTTCGACAGCCTCGCCTATGGCCCCGCCCCGGAATCGACCGCCGAGGCCCGCGCCTGGATCGCCGCGCACAAGGGGCGCTTCGGCCATTTCATCGCCGGGCGCTGGACCAGACCCGGCGCCACCTTCGCCACGACGAACCCCGCAACCGGCGAGCTGCTGGCCGAGGTGACCCAGGCCACCCCCGACGACGTCGCCGCCGCCGTCAAGGCAGCCCGCCGCGCGCAAGCCGCGTGGGAAAAGGCCGGCGGCCATGCCCGCGCCCGCGTCCTCTATGCACTCGCCCGCATCCTGCAGAAACAGTCCCGCCTCTTCGCCACGCTCGAAAGCCTCGACAACGGCAAGCCGATCCGCGAAAGCCGCGACATCGACATCCCCCTCGCCCAGCGCCACTTCTCCTACCATGCCGGCATGGCGCAGCTGATGGAGGCCGAACTCCCCGGCCGCCGCGCGGTGGGCGTCTGCGGCCAGATCGTGCCGTGGAACTTCCCCCTCCTCATGCTCGCGTGGAAGGTCGCCCCCGCGCTGGCCATGGGCAATACCGTGGTGCTGAAACCCGCCGAGTGGACGCCGCTCACCGCACTCCTCTTCGCCGACATCTGTGGGCAGGCCGGCGTCCCCGCGGGCGTCGTCAACATCGTCACCGGCGACGGCGCGGTGGGCGAGATGATCGTGGCCTCACCCGTCGACAAGATCGCCTTCACCGGCTCCACAGCCGTCGGCCGCCGTATCCGCGAGGCGACCGCCGGAACCGCCAAGGCGCTGACGCTCGAACTGGGCGGCAAGTCGCCCTACATCGTCTTCGACGACGCCGATCTCGATTCGGCGGTCGAGGGGCTGGTCGACGCGATCTGGTTCAACCAGGGCCAGGTCTGCTGCGCGGGATCGCGCCTTCTGGTGCAGGAAGGCGTGGCCGAGACCTTCCACGCCAAGCTCCGCACCCGCATGGACGGGCTGCGCATCGGCGACCCGCTCGACAAGTGCATCGACGTCGGTGCCATCGTCGACCCCGTCCAGCACGCCCGCATCAGCGCGATGGTCGACAGCGAACCGGCCGGCACACGCCATGTCTCGCGCGCGCCCCTGCCGGCGACCGGCTGTTTCTATCCGCCCACGCTCATCACCGGCCTCTCGCCCGCCTCGCCCCTGATGCAGGAGGAAATCTTCGGCCCTGTCCTCGTCTCCACCACCTTCCGCACGCCGGCCGAGGCGGTGGAACTGGCCAACAACACCCGCTACGGGCTTGCTGCGACGGTCTGGACCGAGAATGTGAACCTCGCCCTCGACATCGCGCCGAAACTCGCCGCGGGCGTGGTCTGGGTCAATGCGACCAACCTCTTCGACGCCGCCGCCCCCTTTGGCGGGGTGCGCGAATCAGGCTTCGGCCGCGAAGGCGGATGGGAAGGGCTCATGGCGTATACCACCGACCGCCGCCGGCCCGGGCCGCTCAGGCCGGTCCGGCCCTTCCCCGGCGACGGCACCCCGCCCGAGGCGCTGGACCGCACCGCCAAGCTCTATGTCGGCGGCAAGCAGGTCCGGCCCGATGGCGGCTATTCCCGCGCCGTCCACGGGCCACGTGGCGCCCTTCTCGGCCATGTCGGGATCGCCAACCGCAAGGACGTCCGCAACGCGGTCGAGGCGGCGAATGCCGCCCGCGGCTGGGCTCGGACGACGGCCTACAACCGCGCCCAGATTCTCTACTACATCGCCGAGAACCTGTCCGCCCGCGCCGCCGAATTCGCGGCCCGGATCGACGCGATGACCGGCCGCGGCGGCCGCGCTGAGGTCGAGGCGGCGATCCGCCGGCTTTTCACCTATGCCGCCTGGGCCGACAAGTTCGACGGCCAGACCCGCGCCGTGCCACTGCGCGGCATCGCACTTGCAATGCGTGAACCGGTGGGCACGATCGCCGCGCTCAGCCCCGACGAGGCGCCGCTTCTGGGCCTCGTCTCGGTCATGGCCCCTGCCATCGCCATGGGCAACCGCGTGGTGCTCGTGGCCTCCGAGCCCTTTCCGCTGGCTGCGACCGACTTCTACCAGGTGCTCGACACGTCGGATGTGCCGGGCGGGGTCGTGAACATCCTGACCGGCAGCCATGCCGAGCTTGCGCCCGTGCTTGCCTCCCATCTCGACATCGACGCGGTCTGGAGCTTCTCCTCCACCGACCTTTCGGCGGTGATCGAGGCGAGATCGGCGGGCAATCTCAAGCGGACCTGGGTCAACCGGGCCCGGGCTCGCGACTGGTCCGGCCCCGAGGGCGAGGGGCGCGCCTTCCTCGACCAGGCGACCGAGGTCAAGACCATCTGGGTGCCTTACGGCGAGTGACGTCCGCCTGGTGTGGCGGGAATTCACAACAGATGTGCCGCGTGCGCTTTCCGCAGGCAACAGGGCCCTGAGGGGCCGACAAGAAGCACATGACCGTACAGGGCTGGGCCTCGCCTTGCGGGATCAGGCGCCCGACCCGGTCAGGCTGCCGCCGTTTCTGCCAGCGATTGCAGCCAGGCCCTGTGCGGCAGGCATTGCGCCGCTGCGCGGCGATACTCCGCCTCGAGCCCCGCCCAGGCGGCCCGCGCCTTTTCCCGCCCGGCAGGGTCCCTGGCCATCGCCGCCTTCGCCGCCTCGCGGTTCAGCAGGCCCAGCCCGTCCAGCACCGGCACGTAAAGCTGCTCTTGCACATGGGCGAACCCGAGCCCCTCGAGCCCCGGCGGAAAGCGCGGAAAATCCTCCCGCCCCGGCACCTTCGTCCGCCAGAGCGCGAGCCTCTCCCGCACAACCGGCGGATGGCTTTCGGCCACGTCGCGCCAGAACGCCGTGTCGCGCCGCTCGCTCACGTAATGCAGCCGGATGAAGTCGCGGAAATCGTCCACCTGCCGCGCCACCGCCGCATTGTAGCGCGCCGGTCCGTCGCCCGTCCCGAGCCAGTTCGACAGCATCATCATCTGCACGATCGTCCCGTGGATCGACGTCGCCTCGAGCGGTTCGAGAAACGACGACGACAGCCCCACCGCCACGCAATTGCCGACCCAGACATCCTTCAGCCGGCCCGCGCTGATGCGGATGTCGTTGCGCGGAAAAATCTCGTAGCCCAGCGCCCGCTCGATCTCGGCCTTGGCCTCTTCGGGGGTCGTATGCGCGTCGGAATAGACATAGCCCGCACCATAGCGCCCCTGCGTCGGAATCCACCACAACCAGCCTGCGCACTGCGCCCAGGCCAGCGTGCAGGGGTCGATCTCCTCGCCCTCCTTGAGGTCCACCCAGAATGGCATCGCCCGGTTCACTGGCAGCACATCCGCATAGCTCACCCATTCCACGCCAAGGGGCGAGACAAGCGCGCGTCGGAACCCCGTGCAGTCGAGGAAGAAGTCCCCCTCCACCCGCTGCCCGCCTTCAAGCCGCAGCGCCGTTATACCACCCTCGCCCGTCTCCACCCCTGTCACCTGATCGTCGATCAGCGCGATCCCCTTGGCCTTCCGGCGCAGCCAGGCCCCGACCAGCGCCTGGTCGAAGTGATAGGCATGGTGGAACGGCCCCGCCGGCACGTTCCGGCCCCCGACATCGGCAACCGGCGCGCGGCGCCCGCGCAAGAGATGCTGGAAGAGATGTGCCTCCGCCACCGGGCGCCCGGCGGCCACCGCATATTCGTCGAGCCGAACCCCCGGCGCGACCATGTGCGGATCGTCGATCGGCCCGTCATAGGCATGGCCCAGCCGCCGCCAATCGCGATGGCGGATGCCGTACTTGATCGTGGCCCCCGTCTCGCGCAGGAACTCCTTTTCATCCAGGGCGAAGTGCTTCAGCATCTGACGGAAGACCGCCGTCGATCCCTCGCCGACTCCTATCACCCCGATCTTCGAGGATTCGATCACCGTCACCCGCGTCCCGGCCTTGCGCCGCGCCGCCTCGTCCGACAGCATCATCGCGCACAGCCAGCCCGCCGTGCCGCCGCCGACGATGACGATATGCGCAGGCCAGCCCGTCATGCCGCCCTCCCCTTGGGCACCCGCGCGAATTCCGGCAGCCAGTCGCCATGTGCCTCCAGAAGCCGCGACGTCAGATCCCAGATCTGGTCGAGGTCCAGCTCTGCCCCGGTATGCGGGTCCAGCATCGCGGCATGATAGACGTGCTCCACATTCTCGGTCAGCAACGCCTGCACGGTCAGGTCCTGCACGTTGATGTTGGTCCGCATCAGCGCGATAAGCTGCGGCGGAATCCCGTCCACGACTGTCGGCTGCAACCCGTTGTCATCCACCAGCGTCGGCACCTCGACCGCGCAGCCCGCGGGCAGTTGCGGGATGAATCCCTTGTTCGGCACATTGCCATAGATCACCGACGGCTCGCCCGTGACGACCGAATTGACGATCTGGCTCGCATATTCATGGCTCGGCTTGACGACGATCTCGTTGGCCTCGCGGTATTCCTTCGCCTCCCGCTCCCACCGGGCGATCTGCTCGACGCAGCGCTTGGGGTATTCGTCCAGCGGAATGCCGAAGCGCTCGATCAGGTCGGGCCGGTCGCGCTTGATGAACCAGGGCGTGTATTCCGCGAAATGTTCCGAGCTTTCGGTCACGAAATGGCCCAGCCGCATCAGCATCTCGTAGCGCACCTTGTTGGGACAGCGCGGGTTCCAGTGGCTGGGCTTCGGAAACCGCCCCTCGCGGTAGCCCTGCTTCAGCGCGGGGTAGAGGTCGCGATAGCTCCCGTCCGGCTGCCGATGCTCGAAATTGAGGTAGAAGGCCATGTGGTTGATCCCGCCGGCGCGGTAGCGGATCTCCTCGATGGGAATGTCGAGGTCGCGCGCCAGTTCCCAAGCCGTGCCCTGCACCGAATGGCAAAGACCCACCTGCCGCACATCGGGATATTTCGCCCCGATAGCCCAGGTGTTGATCGCCATCGGGTTCACGTATTGCAGCATGATCGCCCGCGGCGCGTGCTGGCGGATGTCCTCGGCTACCTGCCAGAGCACCGGCACCGTGCGCAGGCCCCGCATGATCCCGCCGATGCCCAGCGTGTCGGCAATCGTCTGGCGCAGGCCGAACTTCTTGGGCACCTCGAAATCGGTCACCGTGCAGGGCTCGTAACCGCCGACCTGGAAACAGCAGACAACGAAATCCGCCCCCGCGATGGCGCGGGTCCGGTCGGTATAGGTCTCGACCCTGGCATGGCCGCCCAGCGTCTGCGCCATCTTGCCCACCACGATCTGCGATTCCTCGAGCCGCTTGGGATTGATGTCCATCAGCCGCACGGTCGCGCCCTTCAGCGCCTCGCGGCTCAGGATGTCGCCGGCGATGTTCTTGGTGAAGACGGTGCTGCCCGCCCCGATGAAGGTGATGATGGGTGATGCCATGTCGCTTCCTCTCTGCTCTGCCGGCCTGATTGTGCCAGCCGATATCCCTTTGCCCTCAGGCGGCAATCTCGAAGGCGGCGCGCACCAGCCGCCGCGTATAGTCGGTCTGCGGATTGACCAGCACTTCCGACACCGGCCCCTGCTCGACGATGCGCCCGTGCTGCATCACCAGAACGCGGTGACACAGCGCCCGCACCACCTTGAGGTCGTGGCTGATGAACAGATAGCTCAGCCCCTTGTCGCGTTGCAGCTTGCGCAGAAGCTCGATGATCTGCGCCTGCACCGACAGATCGAGCGCCGAGGTCGGCTCGTCCAGCAGGATGAATTCCGGCTCCATCGCAATGGCCCGCGCAATCGCGATCCGCTGCCGTTGGCCGCCGGAAAACTCGTGCGGGAAGCGATGCGTGATCGTGTCGGGCAGCCCGGCATCCCGCAAGGCCGCCTTCACCCTCTCGAACCGCTCCGTCGCATCCTGGCCGATGCCGTTGACGATCAGCCCCTCCTCGATGATCTGGCGCACGCTCATCCGCGGGTTCATCGAACTGAACGGGTCCTGAAAGACGATCTGCATCCGGCTGCGGTAGGGCCGCATCGCCTTGCGGTCCTTGCCCTCGATCCGGTCGCCGCAGAAGGTCACCTGCCCCGCATCCATCCGGATCAGCCGGATCAGCGCCTGCCCGAAGGTCGTCTTGCCGGACCCCGATTCGCCGACCAGCCCGACCGTCTCGCCGCGCTGCACATCAAGCGACAGCGAATCCACCGCGACCAGCGGCTGATAGGTCGCGTTGAAGAAGCCGCCCTTCTTCAGCGTGAATTCGACACGCACGCCCTCGCCCTGCAGCACCGTTTCGCGCGTCTCGCCCAGCGGATTGGCCATGCCCTTCGGCTCCGACGCGAGGAGACGCCGCGTATAGGGATGCTGCGGATCGGAAAAGATCTGCTCCGTCGGCCCCGACTCCCGGACCTCGCCGTGCTGCATGACATAGACATGGTCGGCGAACTGCCGCACCACGGTCAGGTCATGGGTGATCAGGATCACCCCCATCCCGTATTTTGCCTTCAGATCGGCGATCAGTTGCAGGATCTGCGCCTGCACCGTGACATCAAGCGCCGTCGTCGGCTCGTCCGCGATCAGCACATCGGGCCGGTTGGCCAGCGCCATCGCGATCATCACCCGCTGGCGCTGCCCGCCCGACAGCTGGTGCGGATACTGGTTCATCCGCGCCTCGGGCTCGGGCAGGCGCACCTCGTCCAGCAATTCCACCGCCCGCGCCCAGGCCTCTTTCTTGCCCAGGCGCTGATGCAGGATCAGCCCCTCCACGATCTGCCGCCCGACCGTATAGACAGGGTTCAGCGACGACATCGGCTCCTGAAAGATCATCGAGATGCGGTTGCCGCGCAGCTTGCGCATCTCGACCAGCGACAGATGCGCCATGTCCTGCCCCTTGAACAGGATGCGCGTATGGTCCGCCACCGTCGCCCGCTTCGACAGAAGCCGCATCACCGCCCGCGCCGTGACTGACTTGCCCGACCCCGATTCGCCCACCAGCGCCGTCGTCTTGCCTGGGAAAAGCTTGAACGACACGTCCCGCACCGCCTCGACCACGCCGCCGTCGACCTTGAAGGTCACGCCCACCTGCCGGGCGTCGATCAGCGGCTCCAGGCCCGCGACATCCTCATGCTCCACGGCGCGCGCCCCCCTCAGTACGGGTCGATGGCATCGCGCAGGCCATCGCCCAGCGCGTTGAAGGCAAAGACCGTGATCAGCACGAATCCAACCGGCGACAGGATCCACGGATAAGACCCGATCGAGGCGAAGGTCCCCGCATCCTGCAGCATCAGCCCCCAGGAAATCAGTGGCGGCTTCACCGCGAACCCCAGGAACCCCAGGAACGACTCCAGCAGCACGATGGACGGAATCCCGATCGTCACCGCCACGATCACATGGCTCATCACATTGGGCAGGATATGCCGCGTGATGATCCGTCCGTCTGACGCCCCCACCGCCATCGCCGCGCGCACGTAATCCACCTGCCGCAGCGCCAGCGTCTTGGACCGCACCTCGCGGCTCAGCTGCGCCCAGCCCAGCCCCACGATCACGAGGATCACAAAGGCCAGAAACACGTTCGTCGGCGCCGTCACCGGAATGAGCGAGGCGAGCGCCAGGTAAAGCGGCAATTGCGGGAATGCGAGGATGATCTCGACAAAACGCTGGAACCAGCTGTCGAACTGCCCGCCGATATAGCCGCTCGTGATCCCGGCCAGCGTGCCAAGCACGGTGATCAGCGCGACCGAGACCAGCGCGATTATCAGCGAAATCCGGCTCCCGATGATCCCGCGCGACAGGATGTCCCGGCCGAGCTTGTCAGTGCCGAGGATATGCAGGGGCGAGCCGTCCGCCGTCCCGATGAAATGCCGGCTCATCGTGATCCCGAACAGTTCGTACTCCCAACCCTTGGCAAACAGCACGATCGGCCGGGGATTGTCGAAATCCGGCCCCACCACCGGCTGAAAGGTCACGGGGTCGAACTCCCCCTCCTTTTCGACGATCGGGAATGTCACCGGCAGGATGCGCCAGCCCGCCTCCGGCCCCTCGCCCGGGACATACCAGGAAATCTTGTCGGGCGGCGCAAAGGCCACGTTCGGCGCCTTGGGGTCGACCGGCGCAAAGAACGGCGCAAACAGCGCGATGATCAGCAACGCCGCGACCAGGATCAGCCCGATCATCCCCGTCACCGACTTGCGCAACCGCCGCCAGACCAGCGCGCCATAGCTCTCGCTTTTGGTCGATCCGGTCGACTGGCGCAGGTCTACGCCCTCCGCCTCGGGCAGGGGCTCGATCGTCCCGGGGTCGGTCGAGGCGGTCATCTCAGTCGTTCCCCACCCGGATGCGCGGATCGAGATAGGCCAGGAGCAGGTCGGCAATGATGTTGCCCACGATCAGCGTGGCCCCGAGCACCAGAAGCAGCGTCGCCGTCACATAGACATCCCCGATCCCCATCGAGGCGACGATCGCTGGCCCGACCGTCGCCAGTGCAAAGACGATGGCCACCTCGATCTCTCCGGTCAGCATGTAGGGCATCGCGACACCCTGATAGGCCACCAGCGGATGCAGCGCATTGGGCACCGCATGGCGCATGATCACCGCCCCCTCGGGCAGGCCCTTGGCGCGGGCCGTCTCGACATATTGCGCATTCAGCGTATCGAGCAGGTTCGCCCGCATCACCCGCATGTTGTAGGCGAGCCCGCCGAAGGTCGCGATGGCGATCACCGGCCAGACATGCTGGATCAGGTTCCAGAACTTGGCCCAGTTGAAGTCGAACCAGCCCAGCCAGTAGGGCTGCCCGCCATAGCGGCTGGAATAGAAACTCCCCAGTTCCTGCACGTTCATCTTGTAGGCCAGGATATAGAGGATGATGAGCGCGAGCAGGAAGCGCGGCACTGTCATCCCCAGAAACGACACCACCGACAGCGTCGTGTCGACCCAGGAATACTGCCGCGTCGCCGCCAGAATCCCGAACCCCACCCCGATCAGCGTCGCCAGCAGGTGGCAGGTCAGCGCGATGATGATCGTGGGCGGCAGCCGGTCGGCCAGCACATCCGCCACGGGGCGGTTGTAGAAATAGCTGTGCCCGAAATCCCCCCGTGTCAGGATGCCGCCGATCCAGCGCACATACTGCACCACCATCGGGTCGTTAAGGCCGTTATCCTCGCGATAATCCTCTGCCGCCGCCTCGGCCGTCGCGATCGAGGCATTGCCCTGCGTGATCATCATGTTCCGCAGGTAGTCGCCATAATCGCCGGGCGGCGCCTGAATGATGATGAAGGTGATGATGCTCATCACAAACAGCACCGGGATCGACTGCAAGATGCGGATCACGAGGAAACGCAGCATACGGGTCAGACCTCATGGTTGGGCACGGGGAAGGCGCGGCCCGGACAACCGCCCGGGACCGCAAGGTGCGGCGGGCAGCACAGGCCGCCCGCCGTGGGAGAACATCGTCAGCCGGCCGTCACCGGGCCGGGCGTGCCGGGTGCGCCCGGCAACGTGTTCAGATGCAATTCATGGTCCTGCTGGGCGTCAGCCGGCACGAACACCCGCTCGCGGATGATGTTGTCCTCGGCCCAGTTGTACATGAAGATCGGCGCGCCCGCGGGAATGTTGGCGAACCGCTTGTTGATGACCAGCGCACCCGGATAGGCCGTCAGACCCACGCCATAGACGTTTTCGGTGTAAACGCGCTGATACTCCTTCATCAGGTCGGCCCTTTCCGTCGCATCGCGGGACGCGATGAAGGCGCTGACGATCCGGTTCAGCTCTTCCTCGAACGGCATCAGCTCCAATTCGCCCGCGGCATTGGCGAAGTGCGTCCGCATCGTCTGCGGGCCAAGAGGTGCCAGCTGCGTGGTGTTCTGCACCACGGTGATCAGCTCGGACTGGTTGCGGAAGATCCGCCAGTCCCAGCCGCCAGCCACACCCACGGCGTCCATGTCGTTGGAGCTCAGCGCCTCCAGCGCCACGCGGATGCCCGCCTCTTCCATCATCGCCACGACGCCTTCGGCGAGGTTGCCGTCGGTCAACATGTCGGCGTTGGTCAGCAGGGTCACCTGCACGTCCGCCCCGCCTAGCACGTCAGCCGGGTGGTTGAGGAAGCCGTTGCCATCGGTGTCGGTCAGCCCTGCCGCCGCGAAATGCGCGCCCGCGCTTTCCAGGCTGTAGGGATAGAACACGGTCGAGGCCTCGTCATAATAGGAGGTTCCAGGATAGAGACCGCCCGGATACTGGACGGTGAACGGCCCCTTCACAAGACTCTCGCCGATCCGCGCCCGGTCGAGCGCCTGCGTCACGCCCTTCCGGAAATGCTCGTTGCGGTTCAGCTCCCGCACCGCCTGCGCCCGCTCGTCGGGTTCGCCCCAGCCATTGGCCGAGAAGTTCATGTAGAGCGAATAGCCGATCGTCCGCGGCCCGAAGGCCAGCCGCGCCGGTGCCGCCGGATCGGCCGAACGCTGGAGCGCCTCGACATAGTTCTCGGCCTGTTCGAGGTTCGAGAAGTCGCCCGTCCCCGCCACGGCCTGCACGTCGCGGTCCGCCCAGGTCGACAGCCGATAGTGCATCTCGTTGAGATAGGGCAACTGGTTGCCTGCCTCGTCCACCTTCCAGTAGTAGGGGTTGCGGCGCAGCACGACGATGTCGTCGGGCCGATGCTCGACCACAGCCCAGGCGCCCATCACGGGGAAGTTCATGTAATCGGGCGGGAAGGCGTTGCGGAACGCCTCATAGCTCTCGCCGCCAAAGGCCGGGTGATGGGGCTTGAGCATGTGGCTCGGGCCGGGGCAGAAGTTGCCATAGGCCATCGCATAGAGCACCTGCTCGGGGAAGGCCGTCGTGAAAGTGAACTTGAACTGATAGGGCCCGAGAATCTCGAGCGTCGTACCCGCGCCATAGGTGTCCTGCGTCGCGCCCATCAGTGGCGTGACCTCGGGGTCCATGATCACGTTGTTCCAGTAGAAGTCGATGTCCTCGGTGTCGAACGGATCACCGTCCGACCATTTCGCCCCTTCGATGAGGTTGACGGTCAGGCTCATCCCGTCCTCGGACCATTCCCACGACTTGGCAAGGTTCGGCAGCGGCTGCAGATCCTCGGAATTCACCTGGAACAGCGGCCCGGTGCGCGTCAGGCACTCGACCATGCCGATGTCGATGCCGCCCCAGCCATAGGACTGCCCGGCCCAGAAGTTCCAGCCCTCCGGCCGGCCGCCGATCACATGGCGCATCACGTCGCCATAGACGCCGACCCCGTCTGGCATGTTCGCCGCCGAATAGACCAGCGGCTCCGCCGGAAGCCGCTCGGCCACGGGCGGCAACAGCCCGGCATCGACGAAAGCCTTGACGAAATCGGGCTCGTTGTAGCTCTCGAGCGCCCGATAGGTGTACATGTCGGCCCGGTTCACAAAGACCGGCTCGCCCTGGGCCTCGAAGACCGGGGCCTCGGGCGGCGTCGTGGGCTCCACGATCTGCGCCAGAAGCGCCCCGGGCGCGACGCCCAGAAGCAGCGCCGCGGCAGCGGCGCGGTTGATCATTCTCATATGTCGTCCTCCCAAGGAGAATGGCCGGCCGTTTGGCTGCGGACCTGACCACATGTTCCCCATTCCACGCCTGACGGACCTCCTCGACCCGCCTGACACCACTACCTTGCCGTCCACACCTCTCTCACATCAAGAGAGAATTTCCGCGAAAGGGGATCGAGACCCCGGATCGGCACGAATTCCCGGGCCCCCCTCATCAGAAGTCGAATGGGGCCACGGTGACGCGCCGACCGATCGTCATCGCATCGGCGACAAGTACCATCGGCGCCAGATCCACATCGCTTTCTCCGCCATGGACCAGTTGCGCCATCCGGGCATAGAGGGCGGGATATTCTCCCATGATGTCGGCCTCGCCCCCGGCCTTCGTCCCGCCGATCCAGAGCTCGTTGCCGCCAAAGCGCAGCGCCATCGGCCCCGCATCCGTCATGACCGCGATATCCCAGGTTTGCGGGCCCTCCTGCCGCCAGTCGAATTCCGCCGTCACCCCGCCCGAAAAAGCCAGTTGCGCCGCGATCGGCGCATCGCGGTTGGCGGGGAATTCCAGCACCGCCCCGGTCAGATGCACCGGTGCCGGCAGGATCTCGGTCAGGATCGACAGCGCGTTGATCCCGGGATCGAAGACGCCCATCCCGCCCGGCGCAAAGACCCAGTCCTGCCCGGGGTGCCACTTGCGCACATCCTCGCGCCAGGTGATGTGCGCGCCGGTCACCTGGCGCCCGGCCAGCCATGCCTTCGCCGCCGCCACCGCCCGCGCCTGCCGCGAATGCCAGGTGGCATAAAGCGTCACCCCCGCCCGTGCGGCCATCGCCTGCAGCGCATGGACCTCGGCCAGGGTCTGGCCGGGCGGCTTTTCCAGCATCACATGCCGCCCCGCCGCCAGCGCCGCCTCGGCATAGGCAAAGCGCGGCTGCGGCGGCAGGCAGAGCGAGACCACCTCAACATCGGGCCGCGCGGCCAGCATCGTGGCGATGTCGGTGAAACCCTCCACCCCATCGACCCGGCCCGACCGGCTGACCGTGCAGGCCAGTTCGAAATCCGGACTGGCCACCAGCGCTGGCACATGCTGGTCGACCGCGATCTTGCCGATGCCGACCAGCGCGACGCGGCGCCGCATCAATGGCTCTCCCGCGCCACCGCCGCACCGCGGCAGCCCTTCAGGAACCGCAGGTCAGCCCCGGTATCGGCCCCCTCGACCTGGGTCTGGTGGAGCCAGGCATAGCCCGCCTCCGGCGCCCCCGCGGGCGGGCGCCACGCGGCCATCCGCGCGGCCAGTTCCGCCTCGGGAATGTCCAGATGCAGCCGCCGCCCCGGCACGTCGAGCTCGATCATGTCGCCGTTTCGGACCACCGCGAGCGGCCCGCCCGCCGCCGCCTCGGGCGCGCAGTGCAGCACCACCGTGCCATAGGCTGTCCCCGACATCCGCGCATCCGAGATGCGCACCATGTCGGTGATCCCCTTGCGCAGCACCTTGGGCGGCAGCCCCATGTTGCCAACCTCGGCCATCCCCGGATAGCCCTTCGGCCCGCAGTTCTTCAGCACCATCACGCAGGTCTCGTCGATGTCGAGCGTCTCGTCATTGATCCGCGCCTTGTAGTCGTCGATATCCTCGAAGACGACCGCCCGCCCGCGATGAACCATGAGCGACGGCGTCGCCGCCGAAGGCTTCAGCACCGCCCCCTTGGGCGCAAGGTTGCCCTTCAGCACCGCCACCCCGCCCGACTGGGTCAGCGCCTTCTCCTGCGGAAGGATCACGTCCTCGTTCCAGTTCCTGACCTCGCGAACCTGCTCCCACATCGTCTCGCCCGAGACGGTGAGTGCCTCCTTGTGCAGAAGCCCCATCTCGCCCAGCCGCTTGATCACGACCGGCAGCCCGCCGGCATAGAAGAACTCCTCCATCAGGTACTTGCCCGACGGCATCAGGTTCACGATCGTCGGCACGTCGCGCCCAAGCCTGTCCCAGTCGTCCAGGCTCAGGTCCAAGCCCACCCGGCCCGCGATCGCCAGGAGATGGATCACCGCATTGGTCGACCCGCCAATCGCCCCGTTCGTCCGGATCGCGTTCTCGAAGGCCTCGCGCGTCAGGATGTCCGACGGCTTGAGGTCGTCCTTGACCATCTGCACGATCCGCCGCCCGGTCAGCTGCGCCATCATCCGCCGCCGCGAATCGACCGCAGGAATCGCCGCATTGCCCGACAACGCCATGCCCAGCGCCTCGGCCATGCTCGCCATGGTCGAAGCCGTGCCCATCGTGTTGCAGGACCCCGGGCTGCGGCTCATCGAGGCCTCCGCCTCCACGAACTCGGCCGAGGTCATCTCGCCCGCCTTCACCGCTTCCGAGAACTTCCACAGATGCGTGCCCGACCCCACGCGCTCGCCCTTGTAATAGCCGTTCAGCATCGGCCCGCCGGTCACCACGATCGCCGGCAGATCGCAGGACGCCGCCCCCATCAGAAGCGATGGCGTGGTCTTGTCGCAGCCCACCATCAGCACGACGCCGTCCATCTGCTGGCCGCGGATCGCCTCCTCCACCGCCATCGCGGCAAGGTTGCGAAACATCATCGCCGTCGGCCGAAATGCCGATTCCGACACCGAGAAGACCGGCACCTCGACCGGGAAACCGCCCGCCTCGTAGATGCCGTATTTCACCCGCTGCGCCAGATCGCCCAGATGCGCGTTGCAGGGGTTCAGCTCCGAGAAGGTGTTGAGAATCCCGATCACCGGCCGCCCGTCGAACAGGTCGGCCGGATGGCCCTGATTCTTCATCCAGGACCTGCGATAGATGTTGTCCTTGGAATGCCCCCCGAACCATTCCTGCGAACGCAGCTTGCGGGGCCAGGGCTTGGGCGTGAACGGCATGTCTCTCTCCTCAGAGCGCGCGAACGCCCGCCACGCCCTCGTCGGGCGCAAGGGCGAGCGGGTT
>Ga0315902_10001997_pt1 | contig 32412 bp, 26 predicted proteins | sample LakEriMetagenome_9_FD_203523 | JGI IMG/M metagenome (GOLD analysis project Ga0315902, IMG submission 203523) | Freshwater fungal communities from buoy surface, Lake Erie, Ohio, United States - Buoy 12 MA117 | ecosystem: Environmental > Aquatic > Freshwater > Lake > Lake biofilm | place: USA... | reverse complement strand
TCATCCGCCAAGTTGGCGATTTGCGCAAAATGGTCGACGAATTTTCATCCTTTGCAAGACTGCCCAAGCCGGTGTTCCGCGGCGAAGATCCGGTCGACCTGGCGCGCCAGGCGCTGTTCCTGCAGGAAGTGGCACGGCCAGAGATCAACTTTGCTTTCGCGGCGGACCCCGGGATTGGCATAATCGCCTGTGACCGACACCAGTTTGGCCAGGCTATGACCAATGTGCTCAAAAACGCCACCGAAGCGGTGGAGGCCCGCGAAAAGATTGCCGAGGCCGACTATCGCGGAAGGATCGACGTTGCGCTGCGGCTGTCAGGTGAGGACCTGGTGGTTACCGTCACCGACAACGGTATTGGCCTGCCGAAAGATCGGGAGCGGATTGTCGAACCCTATGTCACCACGCGTGACAAAGGCACCGGTCTGGGCCTCGCGATCGTGAACAAGATTGTCGAGGAACACGGCGGGGAAATGAGCTTTGCCCCGGCCGAAGGGCAGGGGACTATCGTCACATTGCGCTTTGCGCGCGATCCGCTGGGCAGCGGACGCACCAGCGAGGCGGCCGAATGACCAGGGAACAGGACTGAACGATGGCGCTTGATATCCTGATCGTCGATGACGAACGTGACATCCGCGATCTTGTGGCCGGCGTGCTGAGCGACGAAGGCTATGAATGCCGGACCGCCGGGGACAGCACTACCGCACTGGAGATGATCGACCAGCGCCGGCCCAGCCTCGTCCTGCTGGACGTCTGGCTGCATGGCAGCCCGATGGACGGGCTGGAAGTGCTCGACGCGATCAAGGTGCGAGAGCCGGAACTGCCGGTCATCATTTTCTCCGGTCATGGAAACATCGATACGGCCGTTTCGGCGATCGGGCGCGGGGCGATGGACTTCATCGAAAAACCGTTTGAAGCTGAACGGCTGCTATTGCTCGTCGCGCGCGCGACAGAGACTGAACGGCTGCGGCGCGAAAATGCCCGGCTGCGCGAAGGTTTCGTCACCGCCGATGAGTTCACGGGTAATTCAAGCGCGATCAACCAAGTGCGTGCCACGCTGAAGCGCGTGGCCAGCACCGGCAGCCGCCTGCTGATCTCAGGCCCGGCCGGTGCGGGCAAGGAAGTGGCTGCACGCCTGCTGCACTCCTGGAGTGCGCGCGCCGACAGCGCTTTTGTTACGGTCAACTCGGCCCGGATCACGCCCGAGCGGTTCGAGCAAGAACTGTTTGGCGAGGAAGCGGGCGGCAAGTTGGTACGGGCCGGGCTGCTCGAACTGGCTGACGGCGGCACGCTTTATCTTGATGAAGTGGCCGACATGCCGCTGTCCACCCAGGCGCGGATCCTGCGCGTGCTGACTGAGCAAAGCTTCGTCCGGGTTGGCGGCAATCGCCAGATCCGGGTCGACGTAAGGGTCGTCTCCTCCACGGCGCGCGACCTTGAAACGGAAATTGCCGAGCGGAGGTTTCGCGAAGACCTGTTCTACCGCCTCAATGTCGTGCCGGTGGCGATCCCGTCACTGGCCGAGCGGCGGGACGACATTCCTGCGCTGGTCGATCACTTCTTTGCCCGCTTTGCGGCTGATCAAGGCGTTTCACCGCCAGAAGTGTCGAACGAAGCACTGGCCGCGCTGCAAAGCTACGAATGGCCCGGCAACGTGCGGCAGTTGCGCAACCTGGTGGAGCGCACGATTATCCTCAATCCGCGCGAACGTCTGGCGCGGATTGAGGCCGACATGCTCCCCGGTGAGCTGCTGGGTGTTCGTATGAATGGCGATGCCAGCCTGGGTGCGCTGATGGGTGTACCGCTGCGTGAAGCTCGCGAAAGCTTCGAGCGAGAGTATTTGCGGGTGCAGATCCGTCGGTTTTCAGGCAACATATCGCGCACTGCAGCCTTTATCGGGATGGAGCGATCGGCGCTTCACCGCAAGCTCAAGCTGCTCGGCATGGTCGAGAAGCGTGAGGATGAGTGCGAGGATGAACCGGTCGACTAATCCTTGTCGGTTTGTGCATTGCGGTAAAACGTGTTGCGGGTTAGCATTCACGCAATAAGCGGCTGCCCCACTGGCAGCCAGACTGCGGACCACAATCGTGGCCGCCAAAAACGAAGGAGCCAGTCCATGTCTTCACGCACGCTGAGCGCGCGCCCGCGCCCACCCAAGGCCGGACCCGAAATCGAAGAGGCCGAACCAACCGCAGCGGTGCCCGCCGCAGGTAAGGGGCAGAACCTGCAGGATCAGTTTCTCAACCTGCTGCGCAAGAACAAGACCCCGGTGACCATGTTCCTGGTCAAGGGCGTCAAGCTGCAGGGCATCGTCACCTGGTTTGACAACTTCTCGATCCTGCTACGCCGTGATGGGCAATCGCAGCTGGTGTACAAGCATGCCGTCTCCACGATCATGCCCAGCCAGCCAGTTGATGCCCGCCAGTTTGGCAATGCCGGGGAAGGGGGCAAAAAGACCCGCCTACTGCAGGACGTATTCCTTTCGAGCCTGCGCAAGGAAGCGGTGCAGGTCACGATGTTCCTGGTCAATGGGGTGATGCTGCAGGGCCGTGTTGCCGCCTATGACCTGTTCTGCATGCTGCTGGAGCGTGAAGGTTACGTTCAGCTGGCCTACAAGCACGCCGTGTCGACGATCCAGCCGGTTGAGCCGGTGGACCTCACCGGTGAGGATTATGAGGACGAGCCAGCCTGAGCTTCCTTGACGACAATCGCGAGGACGTTGCCCGCGGGGCACGGGCCGTCGTCGTGTGCCCGTCGTTCCGCGCACGGGGCGCGGCGGTCGATCCCGAGGCGCGGCTCGAAGAGGCCAAGGGTCTGGCCCTGGCGATCGGCCTGGTCGTGGTTGAAGCGCTGGTCATCCCGATTCGCGAGGCCCGGGCCGGGACACTGTTCGGGGAAGGGCAGATCCAGAACATCGCGACCGCTTGCACGATGGAACAGGCCGAGTTGGTGATCGTCGATGGTGCGCTGACTGCGATCCAGCAGCGCAACCTTGAGGAAAAGCTTGGCCGCAAGGTGATCGACCGGACCGGGTTGATCCTGGAAATCTTCGGTGAGCGCGCCGCCACGGCCGAAGGCCGCCTGCAGGTTGAACTGGCGCACCTCGATTACCAGGCCGGCCGACTGGTCCGCTCATGGACCCACCTTGAACGCCAGCGTGGGGGCTTCGGCTTCCTCGGCGGTCCTGGTGAAACCCAGATCGAGGCGGACCGGCGGATGATCCGCGACCGGATGGCCCGCTTGCGCCGCGAACTCGAACAGGTCCGGCGCACCCGCGGCCTCCACCGCAGCCGCCGCGAGAAAGCGCCCTGGCCGGTGATCGCGCTGGTGGGCTATACCAACGCCGGAAAATCAACGCTGTTCAACCGGCTGACCGGGGCGGGGGTGATGGCGGAAGACCTGCTGTTCGCTACGCTCGATCCAACCATGCGGCGGATCCGCCTGCCGGGGGTCGAAAAGGCCATCCTGTCCGACACCGTGGGCTTCATTTCCGATCTGCCAACCCAGCTGGTGGCAGCATTCCGCGCCACCCTGGAAGAGGTCACCGCAGCCGACGTGATTGTCCATGTTCGCGATATCGCCAATCCCGATAGCCAGGCGCAGAAGCAGCAGGTGCTTGATGTCCTGGCCGAACTGGGCCTGATCGAGACCGACGGGGCGGCCCCGCAGGTCCCGATCGTCGAGGCGTGGAACAAGTGGGACCTGCTCGCCCCGGAACGCGCCGCCGAACTGGTGGAGCAGCGCCAGGCCCGCGCCGATGAAGTGATCGTCCCGCTCTCGGCCCTGACCGGCGAAGGCTGTGACGAATTGCTGGAAGCGGTCAGCAAGCTGCTCACCGCCGGTGCCCGCGTGCATCAGTTCGTGATCCCGGCCAGCGATGGACAGCGCATCGCCTGGCTCCACGCTCATGGCGAAGTGGTTGAGGACAACGAGGCGGGGGAGGATGAGCGCGGGCCGCTGCGCGCGCTGGCCGTGCGGCTGGAGCCACGCGAGCTAGGTCGGTTTACCCGGCTCTGATTGCTTGACCGCGTCCCACAGCGCTTCCTGCTCGTCCAAGTTCAGGGCATCGAACTGCGCGCCTTGTTGCTGCGCGAGGTCCTCCATTGCGCGGAAGCGCCGCTCGAACTTGGTATTGGCGGCGCGCAGGGCTTCTTCCGGAACGACGCCATAGGCGCGGACCACGTTGACCGCGGCAAACAGTAAGTCACCGGCCTCCTCGGCGCGTTCTGCATCTGTTTCCGCAGCGCGCAACTCGTTGGCTTCCTCGCTCAGCTTGGCCACTGGGCCTTCGCGATCCGGCCAATCGAACCCTGAGCGTGCGGCGCGCTTTTGCAGCTTCTCGGCGCGCAGTAGGGCCGGCAACGCAAGCGCAACGCCATCAAGGCTTGATTGTGCACCTTTGGCTTGTCGTTCGGCCGCTTTCAGAGTTTCCCAGCGTTCTTCGCGTGATTGGCCGCTGTTGGATTCGGATCCGAAGATGTGCGGGTGCCTCGCTTCCATTTTGGCCGATATTGCCGCAGCGACGTCATCAAACGCAAAGTGACCGGCTTCCTCGGCCATGCGCGCGTGAAACACAACCTGGAGCAGGAGATCGCCGAGTTCGTCCTTCAGAGCATCAAGATCGTTACGTTCGATCGCATCCGCCACTTCGTATGCTTCCTCGATCGTATAGGGGACAATCGTGGCGAAGGTTTGCGCCAAATCCCATTCGCAGCCGTGCTGTGGATCGCGCAAGCGGGCCATTAAGCCAAGAAGACGCTGGAGAGGGGCTGTGACAGGTTCAGACATATAAGGATGATAATATATATTATGTAAAACAAAAGCAGCCGGAAACCGGCACTAACCGGCCAACTGCCTCACAATAAGCACGCCCAAAACGATGATCACTATCCAGGCCACTGCCATCTTTACCGTTGTGCTCAAGGAAAGCCCGTGGCTTTGAAATCCGCGTACTACCAGAAACAGACTCAGCAAGACCGAGACGATGCCAACGATCTGTGCGGTTGTGCTCACAGCGCAATCTCCAGTCCGTCATAGCCAACCAACACGTGTGGCGGCACTTCGCCGGATAAGGTGGCATAATCCATGCTCTTGTCGAGATGCGTCAGAACGGCGGCATTGACCCGGCTCGCCTCGATCAGCTCAAGCGCCATGCCCAGATGCGCGTGGGTCGGATGTGGCTCGCGGCGCAGGCAATCGACCACCAGCAGGTCAATCCCGGCAAACAGCTCTACCATTTCCCGGGTTATCGCACTGAAGTCTGTCGCGTAACCTACGGTTTTATGGTCACAATCGAAGCGAAATGCTGTACTCTGTGCTGGTCCGTGCGGCATCTGGCAATGGCCGATCCCGAACCCGGCACAAACCTTAAGCCGTTCCAGCGCTTCCAGTTCGACCAGCGTATAATAGCCGTGCTGGCCGCTGAAAACGTAATCGAACCGCTGGCGCAGCCGTCGCGCCGTTTCACCAATGGCATAGCCGGGTATCGGCCCGCTGCGGCCATAGCGCAGCGGACGCAGATCATCGATGCCGTGGGCGTGATCAGCATGATCGTGGGTCCAAAACACGGCGTCGATCCGGTCAATGCCATTGGCCAGGAATTGCGCTCTGAGATCCGTCGAAGTGTCGACCAGGATGCGCTGTCCAGCGGCATTCTCTACGAGAATCGAGGCCCGCGTCCGGCGATTGCGCGGCTCGGCCGGGTCACACAGGCCCCAATCATTGCCGATTCGCGGCACTCCGGTCGAAGTACCGGAGCCTAGCATCAGCAATTTCACAGCGCCGCCTTACCGAACAGCTGCTGGAAATTGCGGGTCGTGGACTCGGCCAGAGCTTCGGCAGAGGTACCACGCAGTCCGGCCACAAAGCGGGCTGTATCGGCCACGAAAGCTGGTTCGCACACCTTGCCGCGATTGGGCACTGGCGCCAGGAACGGCGCGTCGGTTTCCACGAGCAGCCGGTCTTCGGGCACTTCAGCGGCAACAGCCTGCAAAGCACTGGCATTTTTGAAGGTGACGATCCCGGACAGCGAGATTGTCAGGCCCAGGTCAAGTACGATCCGGGCAAAATCGGCCGAAGCAGTAAAACAGTGGATAAGGGCAGGATAAACGCCCCGCTCCATTTCGTCGGCCAGGATCGCCGCCGTATCCGCCTCGGCATCACGAGTGTGCACGATCAGCGGCAGCCCGGTTGCGCGGGCGACGGCAATGTGACGGCGAAACAGCGCCTGCTGCGTTTGCCGATCCGAATGGTCGTAGTAATAGTCCAGCCCGGTCTCGCCGATGGCAATTACCCGCGGGTGCGCGGCTATTTCCAGCAACGCAGCTTCGCCCAGGTCGGCGTGGGCATCGGCCTCATGCGGGTGAATGCCCACACTGGCCCAGACATCCGGCTCACGCTCGGCCGTGCCAATTACCTGGTTCCATTCGCGCTGACGGGTCGAAATCGAAAGGAAGCCCCCCACCCCGGCGGCTCGGGCGCGGTCAAGCACACCGGCCTGATCTTCGACCAGGCCCTTGTATTCCAGGTGGCAGTGTGAATCGATCAACATCAGTCTGCCGCCTCTTCAGGTGGCAGTTCCAACCGCGGGAAGACTCCGACCGGCTGCGTCAGGTTTAACCCGCTCTCGATCAGGCGATTGAGCCAGCCGGCATCACCTAGCGCTGCAAAGTCCCGCGCATCCGCTGGCAGGCCCATCTGGTCCAGTAGGCGATCTGCCGATGCCGGCACGACCGGACGGATCGCGATGGCCAGGCTGCGCACGGCACAGAACAGCGTCGTCAGCACTGCCCGCATCCGTTCCGGATCGGTCTTCTTGAGAGCCCAGGGCGCTTGCTCGTCAACATATTGGTTGCAGGCAAAAACGGCCCGCATCCAGCATTCAATCCCGCTCGAGAAATCGAGCGCCTCGAAGGCTTCGGGCAGCTCGACGGCGCAGGCCCGGTCGACCGCAGCCAATAGCGCAACATCGGTGCCGGCCTTGTCAAACACACTCAGCGTGCCGTCCAGGTTCTTGAAAATCATGGACAAGCTGCGCTGCGCGAGATTGCCGAAGCTATTGGCCAATTCGGCATTGCAGCGGGTGACAATGGCTTCTGGTGAATAGGATCCATCCTGCCCGAAGGCGACCTCGCGCAGCAGGAAATAGCGTAGAGCATCGACCCCGTACTGTTCGGCCAGCACCATCGGGTCGGTGACGTTACCCAGTGATTTCGATTCCTTCTGCCCGCGGTTGAGCAGAAAGCCATGGCCGAACACGTGCCTTGGCACCGGCAGGCCGGCGCTCATCAGGAAGGCTGGCCAATAGATCGTGTGGAAGCGAACAATGTCCTTGCCAATCAGGTGCAGATCAGCCGGCCAGTACTTCGCATAGTCACCGGTTTCATCAGGAAAACCGAGACCAGTCAGATAGTTCGCCAGGGCATCGACCCAGACGTACATCACGTGGTTATCACTGCCGGGAACCTTGATCCCCCAGTCAAAACTGGTGCGCGAAACCGACAGATCCCGCAGGCCTGAGCGAACAAAGCCAAGCATTTCATTTCGGCGGCTTTCGGGCCGCAGGAAACCCGGGCTTTCCAGCAGTGTGATCAGCTTGTCCTGATAGGCCGACAACCGGAAGAACCAGCTTTCCTCGACGGTCCATTCAACCGGGGTGCCTTGCGGGGACAGTTTCTCCCCCCCTTCCCCGGCCACCAGCTCGCTCTCATCGTAATAGGCTTCGTCGCGGATCGAATACCAGCCTTCGTAGCGATCGAGATAAAGATCACCATTGGCTTTCATCCGCCGCCACAGTTCCTGGGTGGAGGCATGGTGACGTGGTTCCGTCGTGCGCAGGAACACATCATAAGATACGTTCAGTCCATCGCACATATCAATGAAATAGCGCGACATTTCAGAAGCCAGGTTGGCGGGAGTCACGCTCAGATCGCGGGCCTTCTGGGCCATCTTGAGGCCGTGTTCATCGGTCCCCGTCTGGAACCGCACGTCACGGCCCATCTGGCGCTGGAATCGCGCAATGACATCGGCAGCGATCGCCTCATAAGCGTGGCCGATATGGGGCTTCCCATTGGGATAGGAAATCGCTGTGGTGATATAGAACGGTTCGGCCATGGCCGGTGGTAATCTTTCGTCTGTCTGGGTTAAGCGGCTTCTCTAGGCATGGCGGCCGAGGCCAGCAACCCGCCAATTTCCATCGCCGCCAGTCCGGGATCGAAGTTGTAGGTGGGCATTTGGCCTGCAAGCCTTACCAGTTCACTATGGGCGGCGATGATCCGTCCCTGCCGTTCACGCGGGGCTATGGCCAGATCGTTAGCCAGGACCGCGCGGGCTAGTTCAGCCACCGCCTGCATCCGCTCCCGGTCTGGCCGGGCACCGATTTCAGCCGCCAGAGCCCCGCGAGCGGCAAAGTCCGCATCACCATTAGCGACGATCCCGCGCATGATGCGGTGCACTTTGCCCAGGTCCAGATCGAGAAATTCGAGCGCCACGCCAGGCGCACCCTGCGCCGCGGCCACGGCGGCAGTGCGATCGTCAGCTGCAGCCTGAGGTGCTGTCGTGCGTAGCACGGCATCGACCTCACCATCAGTCAGCGGCGCGAACCGTAAGGTCCGGCAGCGTGAGCGAATGGTCGGCAAGAGCCGTCCTGGCCGGTGTGTTACCAGCAGGAAATAGGTTCCGGCCGGCGGCTCCTCGAGGCTCTTCAGCAGCGCGTTGACCGCTGCTTTTTCCAGATCATCCGCCGGATCGATGATCACCGCGCGGCGTGCGCCAAGCGTCGGGCGGGTGGTCAAGCGCTGCTGCATCGCTCGGATTTCGTCGATCGGGATAGACCGCTTTCGGCGGATATCCTCGTGCCCTTCAGCGCGGCGTTTTTCCTCTTCCTTGGTCTCCGGCGGATGCTCGGGGATCAGAATGTCGGGATGACGCTCGGCTGGTGGCTGCGGCACGCCGGCCTCGGCGACCAGTTCGGCGGCGGCGGCTAGGGCGAACGAGGCCTTGCCCAGTCCGCGCGGCCCCGAGAGGATCCACGCATGGTGCATGCGTGCCGAAGCCAGTGCAGCCCGCCACTCTTCCCACGCTGCAGCATGTCCGATCAGCCCGGTCACAGCAGTGATTCCAGTGACGTCATGACGGCGCGGTGAACCGCTTCCGCACTGGAATCGCCCGAAATTCTTGCGAACCGTTCCGGTTCGGCGGCGGCAAACCGGCCAAAGGCGGCGGCAACGGCGGCGTGATAGGTCGCGTCGCGGCCGCCGATCCGGTCCGCATTGTCACCGTCACGCAGCGCCAGCCGCTCGGCCACCACTGTGGGCGAAACTTCGATCAACAGGGTCAGGTCGGGCAGCAATCCGCCGCTGCCGATGCGGTGCAGATCCAACACTTCCGCGTCGGACAGGCCGCTCCCGCCGCCCTGGTAGGCCCGGCTCGAATCGACAAAGCGATCACAGATCACCCATTCACCGCGTTCCAGCGCAGGCAGGATCAGGCGCTCCACATGGTCAGAACGCGCAGCGGCAAACAGCAGGGCTTCGGCCCGGGGGTGCCAGCCTTCGCCTTCGGTGCCGAGCAAGAGCGTTCGGATCGCCTCGGCTCCCGGTGTGCCGCCTGGTTCGCGGGTGATGACGCAGGCCTGGCCGCGCGCCCGCAGGGCTTCGGCCAGCAACCGCGCCTGGGTGCTCTTGCCGGCTCCCTCCCCACCTTCGAATGCGATGAACTTACCCCGGATCATGGCAGCAGCCCTAGCAGGCCATTGGCCACCCTGTCGAATGGTCCGGCGCGGGCAACGCTCTCGCCGGCGACGAGCGGGAGATCGTGCGGAGGCTGGTCACCAATCGTCACCTCCAGCCCGGCAACGACAGTACCGCGCCTGATCGGTGCGCGTAGCGGACCGAGATAGACAATCCGGGTGCGGACCCGCTGCTCTGCACCCTTCGGCACCGCAATTCTCCAGTCGCGGGCGGAAGCAAGACTGACACTGCGGCGGGTACCATCCTGGACCTGTGCAGCCCCCACGATCTGCCCGGTGCGCACGGCAAGTCGGCTCTCCCATGCCGCATAGCCCCATTCTAGTAACCCGCGCGCCACCTCCGCTCGGGCCGTTTCGCTTGGCAGCCCTGCCACCACCAGCACCAGCCGGCGCCCTTGCCGCTCCGCCGCGCCGAGGAAGGTGTAACCGGCCGCGCTGGTGTGCCCGGACTTGATCCCGTCAGCCCCGGCAACGCGCCCGGCAAACGGGTTGCGGCTGGTCAGCGGCAGGCCGCGCCAGGCCATCGCAGCATGGCCGAAGTATCGGCGATAAAGCTCCGGATGTTCTTCGATCAGCGCCTTGGCAAGGCGCACCATATCGCGCGCGGTCACCCGGGTCTTGCCACCATCCGGCCAGCCGCTCGGGCTGGCGAAGTGACTGTCGGCCATCCCCAGCGCCCGGGCGCGGTCGTTCATGGCCGCGAGCCAGAGGGCCCGCCCGCCCAGCCCATGCCGAACAAGGACCTCGGTGGCATCATTGGCCGACACGGTGATCATCCCCGAGAGGAGATCCTTCACGCTCACCCGTTCGCCAGCCCGCAGCGCCAGCGTTGTGCCTTTGCCCGACCAGCGCGCGGCCAGATCAGCATCCACAATGACCAGCGTCGTTTCATCCAGCTTGCCAGCCTTGATCAGATCGAAGGCGATCAGCGCGCTCATCGCCTTAGCCATCGAAGCAGGCAAAAACGAGCGGTCCTCATTGCGAGCGTAAAGTGTCTGGCCAGCCGACAGGTCGACCAGCAGCGCCACCGGTGCCGTAGCGACCAGCGCAGCATCCGGCGCGGCCGGCTGCGGGGTCAGGATGTCAATGGCTGTGGCAGACGGCGCCAGCGCTACCAGAGCAAGTGCGGCAATGATGCGTGGCAGACGCAAATCAACCCCGTGCGACGATGCGCGCGGGCACCCGAAGGCTAGTCGGCGCGCTGGATTCTGGCGTCGGTATAACCCGCCGCCCGGGCCTTAGCCAGAGCGGCATCGGCCTCCGCACGACTGGCATAGGGCCCCATCCGTACCCGGAAAAGCTTCCCGAGCGGCGCCACTTCGGCACTAACTTTCCCGGCAACAGCGGTAGCGCGCTCGCGGGTTGAGAACGCACCGAGTTGAACAGTCCAGCCGCCCTTCACAGCCGCAGCAGTCTTCGCTTTTGGCGCAGCCGGCTTTGCCGATGGCGGGGCGAAAGGTGCCACAACAGGTACCTTAGCTGCAACCGGGGGAACCTTGGCTACCGGATCCTGCTTGGGCGGTGTCGGGGCGACCGACGGCAACTTGTCGGGGGTGGGCATCGGGCCTGGTCGCGACACCAGGGTGCCAGCACCCTGCTGCTCCAGTCGGCGTTTGAGCACCGTCAGCAGCGACGGCGGAGTGTCCATCCGTAAAGGCGCGCTTTGTCCGCTGCGCAGAGCCGCCCGCTCGGGTTCTGGCGGATTGACCCGGCGCACCCGCACCGCAGACCTTGGCTGTCCCTCGATCCCGAGCTGTGCGGCAGCAGCTGGCGAGAGTTCAACCAGCAAGGCTCCGGTCATCGGTCCGCGCCGTTCGAGCCGCACCAGCACGGTACGGCCGGTTTCGAGATTGGTCACTTCGACATAGCTGGGCAGCGGCAGCGTCCGATGGCTGCCAATGATCCCGCTTCCGCCCGCCACGGTGCTCGCGGCATAGCCTACGGCGTCATAATTGAGCGTGTCAGCCGGGGTGTAGGTTACCCCTTCAACCTCAAAGGGCTGGCCCAGCACCATCGGATAATCGGCCTGCGGGCCATTGGCCGGCAGCGGCGGGGTCAAACGGTCCTTCGCCCCAGCCGGAGCGCCAATGGCAAGGAGGATCGTAAGCGCCGCGAACGGCAGGCGTCGGTTAACGGGCAATCTCATCTGCAAGTAACCCCACGGACAGTGCGTAGTAGTTCGAGCAGTTATAATGGAGGATAACCCGATAATTCCCGGTTAAGAGAAATGCCCCGTTGCCCGCCCCATCAGGTTCGAACAGCACGGCCATAGTCGAATCCGCAATTGGTGCGAGCGGGACAACCCCTAGTGCGCGCCATTCCGCCGCCGTCTTCCAGACCGAATGCCGGGCATGGACGCGCGGGCAAGCGGGAGATTCTATCCGCGTAGTCAGCTGGCTGCGATCGAATGCCGCAGGGACACTGGCACGCACGCCCCAGGGTTCACCCGCGCGCCAACCTGCATCGGCAAAGTAATTGGCGATCGAAGCAAAAGTGTCGGCCCGGCTGTTCCAGATGTCGGCATCGCCATCGCTGTCACCGTCCCGTGCGACCCGCAGGTAAACCGAAGGAAGGAACTGGGGATTGCCGAAAGCCCCGGCCCAGCTCCCCAGCATGCGGCTGCGCGGCACCCCGCGATCGGCCATCTTCATCAGCGCGATGAGCTCGCCCTCGAACAGGTCACGGCGGCGGCCTTCATAGGCCAGGGTCGCGAGGGATCGGGCCAGATCGAAATCGCCCTTGATCCGGCCGTAGAAAGTTTCCTTGCCCCAGATAGCCACAATCATGCTCGCCGGCACACCGTAGCGCGCTTCGGCATTGGCGATCAGGCTGTAATTTTCAACCAGGGCGCTGCGGCCGAGATTGATCCGCTCGGCCCCAATGTGGCGCACGTAATAGGGCCCAAAGGCAGGCGGCGAACCCGGGTTCGAGCCCGGCTGCGACCGGTCAAGCGATACCACGCGCTGATTGTAGGTAAGCCCGGCTAGAATGCTGTCGATGGCCTGCTGGCTAACCCCCTGCCCCCGCGCCTTGGCCGCCACCAGTTGAAGATAGGACTGGAACCCATCGGCCTGACTATCCGCGCCGGGCAAGGGCTGCACCACGGCCCCAGCGCCCTGCTGCGCCCCCAGCGGCCCCTGCGGGACCGAGAAAACCACAGCGGCGAGGCCAAGCGGGGCAACAAGACGTAATTTCCGCAGCAGCTCCATTGCCTATGCTTCGCACAGTCATGCCGATTCGGGAAACCCAATGGGCGTGACAATGCCGCTGTCTGCCGCTAACGGCCCACAGTCTGGCAAGGACAGGTGGCCGAGTGGTTTAAGGCAGCGGTCTTGAAAACCGCCGTGGGTGCAAGCTCACCGTGGGTTCGAATCCCACCCTGTCCGCCAGTTGGCTGAGCTGCGCAGCCCGATTGTTGGCCCGAAATCGATAAGCAGACGAAAGGCTGTTTTCCACGCTTCGGAAAAAGGCTCGGCAGTTACAATCCGGCCAACACGACTGTCGACCTTCACCTTCAGGAACTCATCGAATGCGATCGGATCGGCAGCCGGTGTGTCCTGACCGTGATAGCAGTGCATAACCAGCTAGATATGTAAGGCCCGCCCATAAGCGCCGAGCACGCTTTCGTGCATCATTTCGCTCAGCGTGGGATGCGGAAAGACTGTCTGCATGAAGTCCTGCTCGACCAGTTCGGCCTGCTTGCCGATGGTATAGCCGTGGATCAGTTCGGTCACTTCCGCGCCGATCATGTGGGCGCCCAGGAGCTCGCCAGTCTTGGCGTCGAACACGGTCTTGATGAAGCCCTCCGCCTCGCCAAGGGCAATCGCCTTGCCGTTACCGATAAACGGGAATGTGCCGGTCTTGACCGTGTAGCCAGTTTCCTTGGCCTTGGCTTCGGTCAGGCCGACCGAGGCGACCTGCGGATGGCAATAGGTGCAGCCCGGGATATTGCGCTTATCCATGGCGTGCGGGTGGACGTCCTTGTTGCCCAGTTCCTGAGCGATCGCCTCGGCCGCGGTCACGCCCTCATGGCTGGCCTTGTGCGCCAGCCAAGGCCCGGGCGCGCAGTCGCCGATGGCCCAGAGAGCCGGCACATTGGTGCGGCCCATCGGATCGATCTGGATAAACCCGCGGTCCGCTGCGACGCCCAGCGCCTCCAGCCCGATGTTCTCCGTGTTGGGGACGATCCCGACAGCAACGATCACATGGCTGAAATCGCTGGTGACAACCTTGCCGTCCTTGCCCTTGATCGCAGCTGTCACGCCCGAGGCCGTGACGTCGATCTTTTCGACCCCAGCCCCGGTCAGGATCGTCATGCCCTGCTTGATCAGCGCCTTTTCAAGGAAGGCCGAAACGTCCGCATCCTCGACCGGGACGATCCGATCCATCATCTCGACAACAGTAACTTCGCTACCCATATCATTGTAGAAGCTAGCGAACTCGATCCCGATCGCGCCCGATCCAATCACCAGCAACTTCTTGGGCAGTTCGCCCGGCGTCATCGCATGGCGATAGGTCCAGACCCGCTTGCCATCCGCCTTGGCAAAGGGCAGCTCGCGCGCCCGCGCCCCGGTGGCAACAATGATGTGCTTGGCGGTGAGGGTCTCAGTCCCCTTGTCTCCGGTGACTTCGAGCTTGCCCGCGCCCTTCAGGACCCCGGTGCCCATGTGCACCGCGATCTTGTTCTTCTTCATCAGGTGCGTGACGCCCTGGTTGAGCTGCTTGGCCACACCGCGGCTGCGCTTGACCACGGCATCCAGATCGGCGCGGATATTGTCTGCCGCCAGGCCATAGGCAGCGGCGTGCTTCATGTTGTGCAGTACCTCGGCCGAGCGCAGCAGTGCCTTGGTTGGGATGCAGCCCCAGTTGAGGCAGATCCCGCCAAGGTTCTCCCGCTCGACAATGGCGGTTTTCAGGCCAAGCTGGGCCCCGCGGATCGCCGCGACATAACCGCCGGGGCCGGAACCGAGAACGATGAGGTCATAGGAACTGTCAGCCATTGCCGATCCTGCTTTGGTAAGAGGCCTGTGGACCACATGGACCACTGTTCAGAGACGAAAAAAGTCGCGCACCTGCGGACGAGATTGAACGGCTGCCGATGTTGAAAATGTCATGCGTCATCCATGTCTGATCGCACGCAAATGGAAGTGTAGGAAAGCGCATCAGCAATTCCTCCGCCCCACCCCGTGAGAGGAGAGGGGCAAATCGCATTCCCTCAGGCCAACAGTCCCAGCGGGTTTTCGATCAGGTGCTTGAACGCCTGCATCAGCGCCGCGCCATCCGCGCCGTCGATCGCCCGGTGATCGAAACTGCCCGTGGCGCTCATCACCGTTGCCACGGCCAGGGCACCATCGACCACGAAGGGCCGCTTCTCGCCCGCGCCGACCGCCATGATCATGGCTTGTGGCGGGTTGATCACGGCATCGAACTGCTTGATCCCGAACATGCCGAGATTGGAGAGGCTGGCCGTGCCGCCCTGGTATTCATGCGGCTGCAGCTTGCCTTCGCGCGCCTTGCCGGCAAGGACGGTCATCTCCTTCGATATCTGCGATACGGTTTTGCTGCCCGCATCAACGATGATCGGGGTAATCAGGCCGGAAGGTGCAGCAACGGCAACCGAAATGTCCGAACGGCTGTACTTGCGCAGTTCGTCGCCGGCGAAGCTGACATTGCACTTCGGCACAATCTCCAGCGCCTTGGCCAGCGCCTTGATCATCAGGTCATTGACCGAGAGTTTCACGCCCTGCGCCTCAAGCGCGGCATTGAGCTCGCCCCGCAGCTTGAGCAGCGCGTCGAGCCGAACATCTACGGTGAGGTAGATGTGCGGGATCGTCTGCTTCGCCTCGGTCAGGCGGCGGGCAATGGTCTTGCGCACATTGTTGAGTTTCTCGGCATCGTAGGGGATGCCAAAGTCTGGTGTTGGCGCGGCGGCAACCGCCACTGGTGGCGCTGCGGCAGCGGAGGCTGCTGGCGCTGTTTGGGCCGATCCAGCGGCCGCTTCGACGTCGGCTTTAACGATGCGGCCATTCGGGCCGCTGCCGCCCAGCCCGGCAAGATCGACACCAAGCTGCCCGGCCAACCGCTTGGCCAACGGTGAAGCGATCACCCGATCTCCGGTATCCTTCGGCAGCGGCGGCGCTGCCGACGCAGGTGCGGGAACCGAAGTGGGCGCGGGTGCGGGTGCGGGTGCGGGTGCGGGTGCTGCTACCTGAGGTGCTGGCGCGGCGGCCTTGGGAGCGGGTGCATCGGCGCTCTCATCCTCGCCGGCCAGGGTGGCGATCACGGTACCCACCTTCACGCCTTCGCTGCCCTCCGCTACGGCGATGGCAACGATGGTCCCTTCGTCAACCGCCTCGAACTCCATCGTCGCCTTATCGGTTTCAATCTCGGCCATGATGTCGCCAGAGGAAACCTTGTCCCCAACCTTGACCAGCCACTTGGCCAACGTGCCTTCCTCCATGGTCGGTGAAAGGGCGGGCATCTTGATCTCGATCGGCATTGCGCGCGTGATTCCTGCTGGGGTGGATTTACCCTACGTCTCTGGCCAAATTGCGTGCCAAGGGCAAGGTTCTTGCGCGGAATACGATTTCAACCGATACTTTGCCCGTAGAAGGGGCAGATTGATGCGCGTCTATCTGGTGATCATGGACGAAACGGAGGAGGCCACTGTGGCCCTGCGTTTCGCCGCCCGGCGCGCAGCGCGGACGGGTGGTTCGGTTCATTTGCTCGCGCTGGTCCCGCGCCAGCAGTTCGTTGCGTTCGGCGGGGTACAGGCCACAATTGAGGAGGAAGCGCGGGTCCGGGCCGAAGCGCTGGTGACCAGTGCGGCGGGCGAAGTCATGGGCGACAGCCCTACCCCTCCAGTCATCTCGGTGCGTCAGGGCGACGGGGTCGAAGTGATCCGTACCTACCTGACGGATCATCCCGAAGTCTCGGCACTGGTGCTGGGTGCTGCCGCCAACGGCGGCCCAGGGCCATTGGTCAGCCACTTTGTCGGCATGGCGGGGCAATTGCCCTGCCCGGTCTATGTCATCCCCGGCAGCATCAGCGACGCCGATCTGGAGCGGCTGAACTAACGCCGCTTGCCCCGGCCCTGATGGCGGATATTGGCCGGCCGTCCGCGCTTGCCGGCCAGGTGCTTTCCGCGCGGTTTCAAGGGCAGTGGTCGGCCACGCGGTTCGATCCGACCGCCGGTGTGTTCCTCGGGCTCGAACTTCAATGCACCCGTCAATGGGTTTGCCTCGGCCAAGCGCAACCGCAGGCGGTCACCCATGGCGAAACGGGTGTGACCACTGTCACCTACCAGTACCTGCGATCGTTCGTCGTAATGGAACCGTTCGTCGCCCAGCGTCGAAACCGGGACCAGGCCATCGCCACCCAGCCCAACAATGGTGGCGAAAAGGCCGAACTTCTGCACGCCGGTCACCCGGCAATCGAACACTTCGCCAACGCGGGCTGAAAGCCAGGCGGCAACATAACGGTCAATCGTTTCGCGCTCGGCTTCCATTGCGCGACGTTCGGCCATGCTGATGGCATCACTGATCCGCGAGAGGTCGCTGCGGTCGCGGTCTGACAGGCCGGAGCGCGGCGGGATGTCGCCCTTCGGTTCGGGCTGCTCCAAGCCAAAACCATCGACCAGCGCGCGGTGAACCAAGAGGTCAGCATAGCGGCGGATCGGCGAGGTGAAGTGCGCGTAAGATCCCAGCGCCAGACCGAAGTGCCCGGCGTTGCGCGGTCCGTAATAGGCCTGGGTCTGGCTGCGCAGCACGGCCTCCATGATCAAGGCCTTTTCGCTCTCATCCGCAACGTCCTTGAGCAGGCGGTTGAACAGAGCCGGGGTGATCACCTGCCCCAGCGAGAGCTTGCGATCGAAGGTGGCGAGATAGTCCTTCAGTGCCACCAACTTCTCGCGATTGGGCGGCTCGTGAATGCGGTAGACGATCGGAGCGACCTTGCTCTCCAGCGCCTTGGCTGCCGCGACATTGGCAGCGATCATGAAATCCTCGACCACGCGGTGGGCATCGAGCCGTTCGCGCAGGGCGATTTCGGTGATCCGTCCCGCCTCGTCCAATTTCACCCGGCGTTCGGGTAGATCGAGATCGAGAGGATCGCGGTCGGTGCGCGCCCGTTCCAGCGCGCGCCAGGCTTCCCACAGGTTGGCCAGGTGCGGCGGCGGCGCACCTGCATCGATCCGCCGCTGCGCTTCCTCGTAAGCGATGACTTCATCGATCCGAACAATGGCGCGGGTGAAGCGCCAGTCGGTGACCTTGCCATTGGCGGCAATCGTCAGATGACAGGCCATGGCCGCCCGGTCTTCACCCGCCCGCAGCGAGCAGACATCGGCGCTGAGTACCTCGGGCAGCATCGGCACGACCCGGTCAGGGAAATAGACCGAGTTGCCGCGCTCGCGCGCCGACCGATCCAGCGCGCCGCCCGGGCGAACATAGAAGCTGACATCGGCAATCGCGACGAGGGCGCGAAAGCCTCCTGCCTCATCCGGTTCGGCCCAGATCGCGTCATCGTGATCACGTGCGTCGCTGGGATCGATGGCAACAATCGGCAGGTGGCGCAGGTCTTCGCGGTGGTCGGCGCTGAGCGGCAGCTTTGCCGCCCGCTGCGCTTCCTCAACCGCTTCGGGCGCAAAAGCAAAGGGAATGCCGTGCTTGTGAATGGCAATCAGGCTGAACGCCTTTGGCGCCAGTGGATCGCCCAGAACGTCGGTTACCTTGACGCCTGAACGCGGGCTTCGACCGGCCGGCTCGGCCAGCACCAGGTGCCCGGCCTCGGCTCCGCCCAGATCGGCAATCGGTTGCGAATGGCGTTCGCGCTTATCGACCGGGGCGAGCCAGCCCTTACCCGCTCCATCAATCTCCACCACACCCATCACCTGATCGCTACGGGCAGGCAGCTTCTTCATCGGGTGGGCGATCCAGCCAGTCGCAGTTTCCTCGGTCCGGGCGAGCACACGGTCACCTACGCGCAGCGCAGGCTGGGCAGGCCGCTTGCCCGCGCCTCGTTCGATCAGGCGAAGCCGTGGCGGCGGCGATGCGTCATCCGGTTGCCAGGTATCTGGTACGGCCAGCGCCTCGCCATCTTCGGTGCCCACCACACGCAGCACGGTAACCTTGGGCACCCCGCCCATGCGGTGAAAGGCAGTGCGGTTGCCGTCAATAAGCCCTTCGTCCGCCATGTCGCGCAGCAAAGCCTTGAGCTGGATCTTCTCCTGCCCCTTGAGGCCGAAGGCGCGCGCAATTTCCCGCTTTCCGGCGGGTTCGGCACTGTTGGCAATGAAGTCGAGGATCTGCTTGCGGGTCGGCAGACCGGGCTGAAAGGACTGACGGGGCGACTGTTTCTTCACCAAGTCAATAAGCCCGGGCGACGAAGATGCGTTCCACCGCCGCCTCTCCCGTGAACAGGCAGGTACCGGAAACCGGTTCCCCATCCATCGGCGTGTTGCGAATAGTCAGTTTCAGCGCCTTGAGCTTGGCCACAACGGCTTCAAGCGCAGCGCCGGTTGGCCGTGACCAGACCACTTCCACCCAACCCGGATAGCGCTTGTCGGCGCTGAAGAAGGCTTCAAGGCCCGCAAGGTCTGTAACGCCGCGGTGAATCTGCGCATCGCGGCGCGCGGTGGCCTCTGCATGGAGCGCGTGTTGGATATCCTCCAGCTCTGCAGCGGCCGCGCCGACGAAATCGTCACGCGATTGGCCGACAAAGTTGACCTTGCCATCCTCGCGGTAAAGCCGGTCACGCCGCACGGCGGAAACCTGCCCGCCCGCAGCATCGCGCCCGCCGATTTCGAGGATCAGCGGCACGCCCTTCTTGACCCAGCCCCAGCGCTTGGCCGTGGCCTTACCAGCGCGCTTGTCCAGCAGGACCCGGATCGGTTCGCCTAGCGCCCACTGGCTGGCGAGCGCAGCGCGCAGCTCCTCGCAATAGGCAAGCAGGGCTTCATCACCATCATCCTCGCGCAGCATCGGGAGGATTACGATCTGATGCGGCGCGATCCGTGGCGGCACCCGCAAACCATCGTCATCGCCGTGCGTCATGATCACACCGCCAATCAGGCGGGTCGAAACGCCCCAGGACGTGGTGTGACACAGCTGCTGCCCGCCTTCCTTGTCCTGATACTTGATGCTCGCCGCTTCAGCGAAGCCGGTGCCCAGATAGTGCGAGGTGCCAGCCTGCAGCGCCTTGCCATCCTGCATCATGGCTTCGATCGAATAGGTCGCAACTGCGCCGGGAAAGCGCTCGTTTTCGGGCTTCTCGCCAGCGATTACCGGCATGGCAAGATCGTCTTCGGCATGGGCGCGGTACATTTCCAGCGCGCGCAGCGTCTCGGCCATGGCGTCGGCGCGGTCGGCATGGGCGGTATGGCCTTCCTGCCAGAGGAACTCGCTGGTACGCAGGAACATACGAGTGCGCATTTCCCAGCGCACGACGTTGGCCCACTGGTTGGTCAGCAGCGGCAGGTCGCGCCAGCTCTGCACCCAGCGGCTCATCGCCTGGCCGATCACCGTTTCCGAAGTCGGTCGGACGATCAGCGGTTCTTCCAGCTTGGCTTCGGGATCAGGCACCAGCCCGCCCTTGCCATCCTGGATCAGGCGGTGGTGCGTGACGACTGCCATTTCCTTGGCAAAGCCGTCAACGTGTTCGGCTTCCTTCGCGAAATAGGACAGCGGGATGAACAGAGGGAAATAACAGTTCTGCACGCCCGCCGCCTTGATCCGGGCGTCCATCAGGTGCTGGATACGCTCCCAGATGCCATAGCCCCACGGCTTGATCACCATGCAGCCGCGCACGCCGCTTTCCTCGGCCATCTCTGCTTCGGAGATGACTTCCTGATACCATTGGGCGAAATCGTCGGCGCGGGTGACGGAAAGAGCGTGCTTCATGGGGCGGCGCGATAGCGGAGCGCCCGCCCCCCGGCAAGCCGCGCGCTACTTGCTGAGTTCGTCCAGCTTCTTCTGCATGGCCGCCATCTGCGCACGGAGCTGGGCGATCTCGTCGTCCTTGCTCTCGCTGCTGGCAGGCTTGCTATCGTTAAGGCCGGGAACAAAGGCCGAAGCGGCGGCTTTGAACATTTCAAGGTTGCGCTGCGCGAGCTTGGCCAGCGGGTTATTGCCAAGGCTGGCTTCGAAGGCTTCCCGCAGCTTGGCCTGGTTCGACCGGAAGTTCTCCATCGAGGCTTCCAGATAATGCGGTACCAGGCTTTGCATCGAATTGCCGTACATGCCGATCAGTTGGCGCAGGAAATTGACCGGGAGCATCTGCTCACCGCTGGCGCTTTCCTCTTCCATGATGATTTGCGTCAGGATCTGATGCGTGATGTCAGCCCCCGTCTTGGCATCCAGCACTTTGAAGTCGACGCCCTCCCGGGTCATCTTGGCGAGGTGCTCAAGCGTGATGTAGCTCGATGACTGGGTGTTGTAGAGACGCCGGTTAGCGTACTTCTTGATGATTACGGTGTCACCCTTTGCCTGCGCCATGCCATGCCCCTTCGCCTTAGCAAGTGCAGCACTGTTAGCACCCGCAACAACGGCATTGCAACATGGCATTTGCTGCGCAGCATGGCTTCGTTACCGGGCGAAACGCAGGCCCAGCAAGGTCAGGAGTTCGTACTGCGAAAGGGCAGTCGCGGCGGCCGCGGCAGGTAGTGCATAGTCGACGTCCAGCCAGTCTCCTTCAGCCAGATCGGGTGCGGCATCCAGATCGACAATCGTCATGTCCATCGACACGCGGCCAATCACCGGCAGGGGCCGGCCCATGCTGCGCAGCATCCCCTGCCCGGACCACGCGCGCAGGAACCCGTCCGCATAACCCAGACTGACTACGCCGATCCGCATTGGCCGGGGCGCGACGAAGGTGGCGTTGTAACCCACGCCTTCACCCGCCGCGACGGTGCGAACCTGCAACAAGGCGGCCTGCGGGGTAACGACTTGCCTGATGTGCTGCGCCAGCGCGGCGCAAGGAACCCCACCATACAGCGCCAGGCCGGGACGGGTCAGATCGCCATGATAGGCCTCACCCAGCATGATGCCAGCACTGTTGGCCAAACTGGCGCGACGATGCTGCAAGGTCTGCCGAGCAGCATTCCAGCGTTCCACTTGGACAGGATTTAGCGGTGATGCCTCTTCCGCCGAAGCAAGATGCGAATGCAGCACATCGATATCCAAGGCGGCAACTGCCGGGTCGCCCAGGGCATCGAGCGGCAGGCCGATGCGGTTGATCCCGGTATCGACCATCACATCGCAGATACCACCCCCCGCAGCCAACCATAACGCAGCCTGGCGCTGTGTGTTGATCACCGGCCGCACCCCGCTCGCTTTGGCAAAGGCTGCTTCGTCAGGTGTATTTGGGCCGTGGAGGACGACGATGGCAGCCGGATCGACCTGCCCGAGCAAAGCCGCCGCTTCTTGCCAGTGAGCGACATAGAACCGGCTGCAGCCAGCGGCAGCCAGCACCTGACTGACCATTGCTGCCCCCAAGCCATAGCCATCGGCCTTCACGGCTGCACCGGCCTGTGCGGCGCCGGACAGCTGGTCAAGCACACGCCAGTTCCCGGCCAGCGCCGCCTGATCGATCTTCAGGCGGAGGCTGGCCGGTGGCAGTTCAGGCAGGGTCATCGGCAAAGTCGCGCGGCTTTCCGTCCGGCAGGCCCCACCAGGCAACGATCATTGCCATCAATACTACGACCCAGGTGTACCACAGGCCCGAATAGGGATCCCCGGTACGGGCCACGATGTAGCCGGCAATGAATGGCAGGAATCCCCCAAAATAGCCGGTACCAATGTGATAGGGGATCGACATCGAACTGTAGCGCACCTTGGGCGGGAACATTTCCGCCAGCAGTGCCGCAACCGGACCATAGGTTGCAGCTGAAAGCGCCATCAGCACCAGCAGCGCGGCAATGATCATCGCCGACTGCGCGAGGCCCGGCTTGTGCTTTTCAAAGTTGAAGACGGTCTTGCCAGCGCGCGCCTCGATGTCGGCCTTGCGGGCCTTGGCATCGTCCCAGTTGAGGCCGTCGAGCTTGATCACCTGGGTGCCACCCATGACAAGTTCCAGCTTATCACCAGTCTCGAGCGTATAGGCCACGCCCGCCCCGGCGAAATCGCCCATCAGCTTACCGCACTGGGTTTCCTGCTTGGTGGCGAAGGGGTCATACTCGCAATCGTTGCCGCGGATGGTCCATTCGATCGCCGCATGCTGTGCCGGGTTCTTGGCGACCGAGCCCATGAACCAGAAGGTCGGGAACAGCAGCAGCAAGGTCAGTGCATAACCGATCACGATAGGCTTCTTGCGCCCGATCCGGTCGGACAGCTTGCCGAAGTAAATGTAGAAACCCATGCCAATCAGCGCGGAGAGGCCGACAATGATTTCAGCCGTTGTATCTTCCACGTGCATCGACTTCTGCAGGAAGCTCAAGCCCGAGAACATTGCGGTGTACCAGATCACCGTCAGCCCTGCGGCGATGCCAAACAGGGCGATCAGGATGCGCTTCTTGTTGCCGGGATAGGTGAAGCTTTCGACGAAGGGATTGCCCGAAATTTCCCCCTCTTCCTTCATCGCCTTGAACACCGGGCTTTCCGACAGCTTCACCCGCATCCAAAGCGAAATGGCCAGCAGGATAATGCTGAGCAGGAACGGCACACGCCAGCCCCATTCGTTCCAGGTTTCAGGGCTCATCGCGGCCTTGCAACCCAGCACGACCACCAGACTCAACACGAATCCACCGACTACGCTGGCCTGGATATAGCTGGTGTAATAGCCGCGTTTCTCGAAGTCCGAATGCTCGGCTACATAGATCGCCGCACCGCCGTATTCACCGCCAAGCGCCAGGCCTTGCAGGATGCGCAGCACGATCACGATGGCTGGTGCCCACAGCCCGATTTCCGCTGCGGAAGGGATCAGTCCCACCCCCGCTGTGGCAACCCCCATCAGCGTTACCGTGACAAGGAAGGTGTACTTGCGGCCAAGCTTGTCACCCAAATAGCCGAACAGGATCGCGCCCAGTGGACGAAACCCGAAGCCGACGGCGAAGACCAGCCAGAACAGCAGCATTTCCAGCGTGGCGTTGCCGGTCGGGAAGAAGGTCTTGGACAGGATTGCGCCAAGCGCCCCGTAAATGAAGAAATCATACCATTCGAAGACGGTACCAGCAGACGAGGCTCCGATAACCAGCCGCATTTCAGATGCGGTTGGCTCGTGATGAACGGGCTTGGTGGCCATGGCTTCCCCTGTTCTTATTGACTTACTGGTGCTGCTCTAGCCAAGCTTTGCCGCAGAGGAAAGCGCATCGAGCGCCGCCTGCCAGGGCAAGAGGATCGCACCGTGACGGGCTGGATAGTCGCGGGCGGCGGCAATCGTGGCCAGGCCTGGCCAGTCCGGCATGTCGGCCTGACCCGCAAGCCAACCCTGCAGCTGTCGGGCCGTCGAGGAGATTTCCTCGAGCGAGCGGCCCTGCGCCGCCGCGGCGAAGATCGCTGCACTGGCTTGGCCGATGGCGCAGGCCTGGGCCTGGAGCCCAATTTCAGCGATCCGCCCTTCATCGGTGGCAGTCAGAGTCAGCTGCATCGTACTGCCGCAGGCAGCGGACCGCGCCGATCCGTGCCTCGCCATGGCGGCTTCAAGTGGCCACTGGCCCAACGCAGTCGCAAGAGCCAGCACTTCGCGGGAATAGAGAGCGGCAGTGCCGGCCAATGTCAGGCTTTCGCAGGCGAGAGGCGTTCCGCTTCTGCATCGACAGCTGCCTTGCGGCGCTCCGCGATCATCTCAACCAGCGCCTCGCTACTGGCGTTGATGAAGGGATAGGTCCGGGCCTGCGTGATCCAGTCAGGCCGCCCACCTGCGCCCCACACGGTGTCGTAGCCCAGCACCAGCAGCGAAAAGGCTATTACGGTAATCACCAGGCCCTTCACAGCGCCAAACCCGAGGCCCAGCAACCGGTCAATCGGGCCCAGTACCGAATCCCGGCTCGCTTCGCCCATCCGCTTTGCTGCCAGCTTGACGATGGCATAGGGCACCAGCAGCAGCAGGGCGAAAGCCAGCACGCTGGCACCAGACTGGTTGCCCATTGTGGGCAGCAGCCATTCGGTCAACGGGGTGTGCAGCTGGTGAATGGCGAACAGGGCGATGACCCAGGCGGCCAGCGCCAAAATCTCCTGCACGAAGCCGCGCAGGACACCAGTGATAGCGCCCAGACCGACCAGCACGAGAACTGCGATGTCGAAACCCGTCATGAGATCAAATCTAGGATTCACCCATAATCCGGTCAACGAGATTCCTAAGCAATCCCACTTCGCGATAGTCTTTTCCGCCACCGCTGGCGTCAGCGGGGCCGAACGCGCGCCCGAACCCCAGTTTAGCCGCCTCGCGCAAGCGTAGGCCGCAATGGGCAACCGGGCGAACCTCACCCGCCAGCGAAACCTCACCAAACCACACCGCATCGCCTGGCAAGGGCTTGTCGGAAAGTGCCGAAATCAGCGCTGCCGCGACCGCCAGATCGGCGGCAGGATCAGACAGGCGATAACCGCCCGCGACGTTCAGGTAGACTTCGCACGATGAAAAATTGAGTCCGCAGCGCGCCTCAAGCACGGCCAGCAGCATGGCCATCCGGCCATTGTCCCATCCCACCACGGCCCGGCGCGGGGTGGCCCCGCTGGCCAGGCGCACGATCAGCGCCTGAATCTCGACCAGCACCGGACGCGTCCCTTCCATCGCCGGAAAGACTGCGCTGCCGGGCACCGGATTATCCCGGCCGGAGAGGAACAGCATCGAAGGGTTACCCACTTCTTCCAGTCCCTGGCCCGCCATGGCAAAAACGCCTATCTCATCCACCGGCCCAAACCGGTTCTTGAGGTTGCGCAGGATGCGGTACTGGTGGCTGCGCTCCCCCTCGAAACTCATCACCACGTCGACCATGTGCTCCAGCACGCGCGGACCGGCGATCGAGCCATCCTTGGTGACATGGCCCACCAGAACCAGCGCCGCGCCGCAATCCTTGGCATAGCGGATCAGCTCAAATGCTGAGGCGCGAACCTGGCTGACCGTGCCGGGCGCGCCCTCGATCTGGTCCGAATGCATGGTCTGGATTGAATCGATCACCAGCAATGCAGGTGGAGGCATTGTGCCAAGCGTGGTCAGAATATCGCGAACGGAGGTTGCAGAAGCGAGGCGAATCGGAGCCTGGGCCAGCCCCATGCGGTCCGCTCTCAGGCGAACCTGGCCGGCGGCTTCTTCCCCGCTGATGTAGACCACTTCGCCGCCGGCCTGGGCCATGCGCGCCGCCGCCTGAAGCAATAGGGTGGACTTGCCGATGCCCGGATCGCCACCCATCAGTACGGCCGATCCCGGCACGAGCCCGCCGCCCAGCGCCCGGTCAAATTCGGCAATCCCGGTGCTGCGCCGTTGCAGCGCCTGACCCGGCGTATCGAGCGGCTCGAACGCAATCGTCCGCCCACCGCCAGACAGGTTGTGCTTGGCAGAGAAAACGGTTTCCGGCGCCTCTTCGCTCAGCGTATTCCATTCGCCGCAATCAGCGCATTGGCCCTGCCAGCGGAAGGTAACACTGCCACAGGCCTGGCAGACATAGCGGCGTTTGGGTTTGGCCATGAAGTCACTTAATGGGAACGAAGAGGGAACGCAAGACTGGCTGCAACTGGCACGACAAGTTATCGCCAAGCGATAAATTGTGCCTATATGTGCAGCATGCGCCAGAAAGAACTCCGGATTGCCCTAGTCTGTTACGGCGGAGTCAGCCTGGCGGTTTACATGCATGGCGTTACCAAGGAGCTGTGGAAGCTCGCCCGTGCCAGTCGCGCCCGGTTTGCCGATGAGCCTAGCAAAGGCGGCACCGAAGCCGTCTATCAGCGGATGCTGCGCCGGATCGAAAGCGATCATGGCCTGCGGCTGCGGATGCTGCCGGATATTGTCGCCGGCGCCAGTGCGGGCGGGATCAACGGCGTATTTCTGGCACAGGCCATTTATTCGGGACAAAGCCTGGAACCGTTGACCGATCTCTGGCTCGAACGGGCCGATGTCGATGTACTGACCGATCCCGATGCCCGGCCAATGTGGCGCTTTGCCAAATTCTGGGCGATGCCAATTGTCTGGTGGCTGCTGAAGCGCCCCGGAAATGCCGTGTCGGAAAGTGTGGCACCAGAAACGCGCACCGAAGTGCGGGCCAAGTTATCCCGGCTGATCCGTTCGCGCTGGTTTGAACCGCCGTTCTCTGGCCTTGGCTTTTCGCGCCTGCTGGCCGAAGCGCTGGACACAATGGCCGCTGGCGAAACTGGCCCGCCACTTTTGCCGCCCGGTCATCCACTGGATCTGTTTGTCACAGCGACCGATTTCAAAGGCCATCCTCAGGTGCTCCGGCTGAACAGCCCGCCTGAGGCGCTGGAAAGCGAACACCGGCTGTCAATCGGCTTTCGCGCCAAGGCTCCCGGTGCTGGTGGGCACAGTCTGGCACCAATCCCCGAACTGGTCTTTGCGGCGCGGGCCACGGCAAGTTTTCCGGGCGCTTTCCCAGCTCTGCAAATGGCTGAGAGCATGGCCTTCGCAGCCGAACGGGGTGACGCCTGGCCGAGCCGAACCGCCTTCCTGGAGCGCATCATGCCGCACCACAGCCAACGCGGCGTGGTCGACCATGTCGCGCTGATCGACGGGTCCGTGCTCGTCAATGCGCCCTTTGCAGAAGCGATGGGTGTACTGCGCGACCGACCGGCCCATCGCGAGGTCGATCGACGGTTCGTCTACATCGATCCGCATCCTGATCGGGTCGGCGGCTTACGGCGCGACGACCCCCGACCACCTGGGTTCTTCTCGGTCATCTTCGGCTCGCTCTCGTCGATTCCCCGCGAACAGCCGGTGCGCGATAACCTTGATGCCATTGCACGCCGCTCACGCGAGCTCGACGAATTGCGCCGTATGGTCGAGGCCTTGCGGCCCGACGTTGAGGCCGAAGTTGAGCGGCTGTTCGGTATGACGCTGATGTTCGACCGGCCCAGCCTGCGCCGCCTGACCGGCTGGCGCGAGAAGGCCCAACAAGCGGCGGCGGATCGGGCGGGCTATACCTATCACGGCTATGGTCAGGTGAAGTTCGGCGCAATTGTCGACCATCTGGCGGCCACGATCCATGCGGCGGCACCTGACCTATCTCCAACCGGACCAGACCCGATTGCCCGGCATCTGACGAGCTGGCTGGCCACTTGTGGGCTCGATCATGTGGCAGCAGCACGAGGGGGCGCCTCGCGCGAGGCGATTGCCTTTTTCCGTGACCATGACCTGGGCTTCCGTATCCGCCGCTTGCGGCAGCTGGCCCGACGGCTGTCAGAAGATTGGGAGGACCTTGATCGCGAACACCCCACCGCGCGCGAGGCCGGGCGTGAAGCAGCCTATCAAGCCCTAGGGCATTACTTCGACCGCGAGAACGCGGCCTATTTCGGTGCCGATTTTCCGGCAATTGCGCGGCAGGTTTTCCTAGACCCGCAGCGCGTATTAACAGAGATCGCCCGGCGACGCGGGCTGGTGTTACTCGATGCAACGGTCGATGCCCTGCTTGTCACCGCTATGAAGCCTCTGCCCCGCCAATTGCGGCGGCGGATGCTGCTCACTTACCTCGGCTTCCCGTTCTACGACACCGTAACCCTGCCGCTGCTGCGCGGGGAGAACATGAATGAGCTCGACCCAGCGAAGGTTGACCGCATTTCACCGGATGATTGCCCATCGATCCGGGAAGGCGGTGCGGCCGCAACGTTGCGTGGTGTCGAATTCTATAACTTCGGCGCATTCTTTAGCCGCGCCTACCGGGAAAACGACTACCTCTGGGGACGGCTCCACGGGGCCGAGCGGATGCTCGATCTGCTGGCCTCGGCCCTCCCGGCGGGCAACCTGTTTGACCCGGATGAGCTGAAGGCCTTTAAACGCGAGGCGTTCCTTGCCATCCTTGAGGAGGAGGAAGGCCGGCTTAAAACCGATCCGCAGCTGGTTCCCCAGATCCGGGAAGAGGTGCTGCGCAGTTGAGCTAGGTCAGGTCGTTCCAGGCATCCTTGAGCCGGTCGAAGAAACCCTTGCTCTCCGGGCATTCCTCCCCGGTTTCGGTTTCCTGCAGCTCGCGCAGTAGTTCCTTCTGCCGGGCAGTAAGCTTGGTCGGCGTTTCGACCATGATTTCCATTACGAGGTCACCGCGTCCGCGGCCTTGCAGCACCGGCATCCCGGCTCCGCGGCGGCGAAGCTGCTTGCCGGACTGGATCCCAGCAGGAATCGGCACAGTATGGCGTTCACCATCGATGCCCGGCAGCTCGATTTCGCCGCCAAGCGCGGCCACGGTAAAGCTGATCGGAACACGCGTCAGCAGCGTCGTCCCGTCTCGTTCGAACACCGGGTGGCGGCGAACGTGCACGAAGATATACAGATCCCCCGGCGGTGAGCCGAACGGTCCTGCTTCGCCCTTGCCACCCAGACGGATACGCGTGCCGGTGTCGACGCCTGGCGGGATAGTAACATCCAGTTTCTGGGCCTGGTCGACCCGCCCTTCCCCGCCGCACTTGCGGCACGGCTTCTCGATCACTTCACCGCGGCCATGACAGGTCGGACAAGTCCGCTCGACCATGAAGAAGCCCTGCTGGGCCCGCACCTGGCCGTGGCCGCCGCACAGGTTGCAGCGGCGGGTACCGGTGCCGGGTTCGGCTCCGCTGCCCCCGCAAGGATCGCAGGAGGCCGCCACCTCGATCTCAATCTGCGCCTGCTTTCCGTGGAAGGCTTCTTCAAGGTTGACCTCAAGGTCATAGCGCAAGTCCGCACCGCGGCGCTGTTGCTGCCGGCCGCCGCCGAAGGCACTGCCAAAAATGGTCTCGAAGATATCGCCGAGGTCGGAGAAGCCGCCCCCGCTCGGACCCGCCCCGCCCCCGCCATTTTCGAACGCGGCATGGCCATAGCGGTCATAGGCTGCCCGTTTCTGCGGATCGGACAGGCAGGCATAGGCCGCGCTGATCGCCTTGAACTTTGCTTCTGCTTCCGCATCGCCGGGGTTGCGGTCCGGGTGGAACCGCATTGCCAGCTTGCGATAGGAGGATTTGATCGTCGCCTCATCGGCGCTCCGCTCAACCTCGAGCAACTCGTAATAGTCGGCTTCTACCGCCATTGCCCCACCCTGATGCAGCACCCGCTGCCGCGCGAACTGGCACGGCAGCGGGCATCATGCATGGCTTGATCAGCCCTTGTTATTTTCGTCGACTTCCGAGAACTCGGCATCGACCACTTCCTCGGCGGCGTCGTCAGCAGCAGCCGCACCCGCGCCGGGAGAAGCGGCAGCGGCCTGCTCTTTCTCATAAATGGCCTGGCCCATCTTCATGGCCTTTTCGGTAAGGGCCTGGGTCTTGGCGGTCATTTCGTCGACATCACCGCTTTCGATCGCGGTCTTGGCTTCGGCAATCGCTGCCTCGATCTCAGCCTTGAGCTCGGCGTCGATTTTGTCGCCATTCTCTTCCAACTGACGCTCGGTGGCGTGGACCAGGCTGTCGGCGTTGTTCTTCGCCTCGGCCGCCGCACGGCGCTGCTTGTCTTCCTCGGCGAACTTTTCCGCGTCCTTGACCATCTGGTCGATGTCCGCATCCGACAGGCCGCCAGAGGCCTGGATCTTGATCTGTTGTTCCTTGCCCGTGCCCTTGTCCTTGGCGGACACGTTCACGATGCCATTGGCGTCGATATCGAAGGTCACCTCGATCTGCGGCACCCCGCGGCGGGCCGGAGGAATGCCAACCAGATCGAACTGGCCCAGCAGCTTGTTGTCAGCCGCCATTTCACGCTCGCCCTGGAACACACGGATCGTGACTGCGCCCTGGTTGTCCTCGGCGGTCGAATAGACCTGGCTCTTCTTGGTCGGGATCGTGGTGTTGCGATCGATCATGCGGGTGAACACGCCGCCCAGCGTCTCGATACCCAGCGACAGCGGGGTCACATCGAGCAGCAGCACGTCCTTGACATCACCCTGCAGCACGCCAGCCTGGATCGCCGCGCCCATGGCGACGACTTCATCGGGGTTCACGCCCGTGTGCGGTTCCTTGCCGAAGAAGTCCTTCACGACTTCGCGGACGCGCGGCATGCGGGTCATACCGCCAACCAGCACGACATCGTCGATGTCCGAAGCCTTGAGGCCGGCATCGGCCAGCGCCTTGCGGCACGGCTCCAGCGTACGCTGGATCAGGTCGGCAACCAGCTTTTCCAGGTCCGCGCGGCTGATCGTCTCGACCAGGTGGAGCGGCGTGGTGGTGCCGCCTTCCATGCGAGCCGTGATGAACGGCAGGTTGATCTCGGTGGTCTGGGCGCTCGACAGCTCGATCTTGGCCTTTTCGGCAGCTTCCTTGAGCCGCTGCAGAGCCAGCTTGTCGGCCTTGAGATCCATGTTCTCCTTGGCCTTGAACTTGTCGGCCAGGTACTCGACCAGCTTGGAGTCGAAGTCTTCGCCGCCGAGGAAGGTATCCCCGTTGGTCGACTTCACTTCGAACACGCCGTCGCCGATCTCAAGGATCGAGACGTCGAAGGTGCCACCGCCAAGGTCATAGACTGCGATCGTCTTGCCATCATTCTTGTCGAGGCCATAGGCCAGCGCCGCCGCAGTCGGCTCGTTGATGATGCGCAGCACTTCGAGGCCGGCGATCTGGCCGGCGTCCTTGGTGGCCTGACGCTGGGCGTCGTTGAAGTAGGCCGGCACGGTGATCACTGCTTGGGTAACGGTTTCACCCAGATAGCTTTCAGCCGTTTCCTTCATCTTCTGGAGCGTGAAGGCGCTGATCTGGCTGGGCGAATAGTCTTCGCCACCGGCCTGGACCCAGGCGTCCCCGTTCTTGCCCTTAACGATGGTGTAAGGGACCAACTCGGTGTCCTTCTTGGTCACCGGATCGTCGAAGCGGCGGCCGATCAGGCGCTTCACCGCGAAAATCGTATTGTCGGGGTTGGTCACCGCCTGGCGCTTGGCCGGCTGGCCGATCAGCCGCTCACCATCCTTGGTGAAGGCGACGATCGAAGGCGTGGTGCGCGCACCTTCCGAATTCTCGATAACCTTTGGCTTGCCACCATCCATCACAGCCACGCAGCTGTTGGTGGTGCCGAGGTCGATACCGATTACTTTACCCATGTTACTGCCCATCCTTGGTCATTGTTGGACACCGCATTTGCCCCCTCCCGATCCCCGGCAAAGGAGCGCTGCGGCTCAGTATTGGGGCGGATATAGGTGTGGTTTTGCTTGGCACAAGGGCGCCGCCGCATTAGGCAGTCGCGCAGTTCCAACCCCTTGTTTTTTGAGGTACCCGATGAAGCGCCTTGCCGCCGTGCTGCTGATTGCCACCACCGCCCTTGCTGCCTGCGGTCAACCTGCCGAGCAGGCTGCAACGGCGCCGGAGGTCAAACCCGGGCTGGCACTCAACGAAGGCCGCCTAGTGTTGCCGGCGGTCAAGGGCAATCCGGCCGGCGGCTATTTCATTTTGGTCAACGGCGGCGACAAGCCGGTCAAACTGGCCGGTGTCTCGGTGACTGGGGCCGGCCGGTCCGAACTGCATGAAACGATCGGCGAAACCATGTCTCCACTGGCCCAGCTGGAAGTGAAACCCGGCGAGACGGTCGAATTCAAGCCGGGTGGCAAGCATGTTATGGCCTTTGACCTCGAT
>Ga0315902_10001994_pt1 | contig 32430 bp, 24 predicted proteins | sample LakEriMetagenome_9_FD_203523 | JGI IMG/M metagenome (GOLD analysis project Ga0315902, IMG submission 203523) | Freshwater fungal communities from buoy surface, Lake Erie, Ohio, United States - Buoy 12 MA117 | ecosystem: Environmental > Aquatic > Freshwater > Lake > Lake biofilm | place: USA... | reverse complement strand
CGATTGAGTCACTTCGTCAAGAAAGCGGCGGCCGCCTAGTTTTCAAGGGATGACCGACGGTTTTGCCCCCTCTTGTTTCAGACGACAAGCCCAGCGATTGCTGGGTTTTTTCGTTGGTACCCGCGTTCCCGTTTTTCTGAATGTGCACAGAGGTCCGTTTCTTCCGGCGGGACGGTGATTCAAACCGCGCGACTTGAGGATTTCATTGCTGCAACCAGGGGGGCTTGGGTCGAAGAAGATAGACCGGATGGTCTGTTTTGTTTCCCCGAAGGTCCCAGATAAATCATGAAAATGGATCGCAATCGCTACTTCATGTTGGGGGTGATTTTGCTCCTCTTAGGCCTGCAATTTCGGCTCGTCGACAGTTTCGTATTGAATGAGACAAGCACTCGAGCCTTGCACAAAATCACGAAGACCAAGGCGGTCGATGCCAACTCGGTAGCCAGGGATGTTTTTATGCAAACCGCCCCATCCCCCAAGAAGGCCCTAAAGCCCCCGAGATGGCTGGGATTTGTGCTGTTGACCGCAGGTGGGATTATGGCATTGCATGCATTGGTGCTTCCAAGAAATAGCTGATCCGTTCTTGACTTCAAAGCAGAACCGCTCCTAGCGTTTGCTAGCCTCTCCATACGTTCGTTTGCTAGCGTGCTAAATTAATGCAACTACTCGAGCGGCCGCATCTACTGCGTTCCACCGTCTGGCGACAGGTGCCTGGCACCGATTCAAGGGGGCTGTTTTGCTAGCAATCCGGGCTAGGGCGACAGGTGCCTGGCACCGATTCAAGGGGGCGCGGTTTGCTAGCGATCCGGGCTAGGGCGACAGGTACCTGGCACCGAATCGGGAGGCGGTTTGCTAGCGATTCTGGCAGGGGCAACTGGTGCCTGGCACCGATTCAAGGGGGGCGGTTTGCTAGCGATTCTGGCAGGGGCAACTGGTGCCTAGCACCGATTCAAGGGGGCGCGGTTTGCTAGCAATCCGGGCTGGGGCAACTGGTGCCTGGCAACTGGTGCCTGGCACCGATTCAAGGGGGCGGTTTGCTAGCGATTCTGGCAGGGGCAACTGGTGCCTGGCAGGGGCAACTGGTGCCTGGCACCGATTCAAGGGGGCGCGGTTTGCTAGCGATTCTGGCAGGGGCAACTGGTGCCTGGCACCGAATCGGGAGACGGTTTGCTAGCATTCTGGGCTAGGGCGACAGGTGCCTGGCACCGAATCGGGGGGCGGTTTGCTAGCGATTCTGGCAGGGGCAACTGGTGCCTGGCACCGATTCAACGGGGCGCGGTTTGCTAGCGATTACGGATCGGAACCCTGGCTCGGGTAAGCAGTAACTTGCTAGAATCGGTTGGATTTTTGGTCGGTTCTTTCAGGGACATACCCCCTTGGGGCGACTATCCTCGGCCGTTGCGATGGCACCTATGACCCGATCCTTTTTGACCCTCCCATGGCACCTAGCGACTCGACCGAAATTTGGGACTGGGGCTCACTGTTCGATCAACACCAACGTTGGCTTTTGACCATCGTTCGCGCTCGATTGGCAGATCCCCATGCGGCAGCCGATGTGCTTCAGGAGGTCGCTCTGGCGGCCATAAGCCAACCGAACCGTCCACAATCCCAGGATAAGGTCGCTCCTTGGCTCTATCGCATCGCGCTGCGTAAGATCGTCAACCACCACCGGGCTACCGGTCGTCGCAGAAAGCTGCTGCACTCGGCTTGCGAACTGAATACATCGGCTCGAGCCGAGGATTCGACGTCCCCTTGCTCTTGGGTTCTGATGACCGAGACGCAAGCTTCGGTTCGAAAGGGGCTTGAAAAACTACACCCACAGGACCGCCAGTTGCTATTGCTGAAATACACCGAAGGATGGGGCTACGAGCAGCTCGCATCGCACTTGGGGGTCTCCGTCAAAACAATCGAATACCGGCTTCTCAAAGCCCGCCGAGCTCTCCGGTCCGTGCTCGCGAACCAAGGCCTCTGCGATTGATAGCTTTTAATCAATGTTTTAAATCATGGTGTTTTATGAATCCTCTTGACCTCCAACGCATTGTCGACGGAGAGCTTTCCTATGAGCTACGCTCCGAGCTACTCAGGTCGCTTGAGCCTGACTCCTTGCAATGGCAGGAATTGGCTTTGCTGCTCCTTGAAGATCAGGAACTCTCTAAGCAGATTCGTAGCGAGCCACCAATCGAGCCTCTAAGCCTTGTTCGAGCAAGCCTCGAATCGGATGTTCTTAGAACGACTCGCTCTAAAAAATCGAGTCTTGGGTATCGACTGCTTGCGGTCTGCGCGATTTTCTCCGTTGGACTTGGAAGCGGTTTTTGGTTCAAGGCGATCGCTCCGGAGTCTGCTTCTACCACACAGGCTTCGAGCCTTACGAAGTCGGAGTTGCCCACGTCCATTCCAAGCGATTCCATTCGAAATCGCGTAGAAGATTTTGCTGGAGATTCCACAGTCGCCCAACTCGTGGATTCTATTCCCTCTAGCGGTGCTTCGTTCGAGTATGTATCCCCGTGGCGGGTGCGTGTCGAAAACGCTAGCGATCGCGCGATCGAGATTCCCTTGGTTGATGCTCGGGAAATCGATCCGCAACTGATCCTTGCTAACAATGCACTTGAGATCGCAAAACTCAATCAGCAGCTAAAACGCAGGGGCTACGAACTCGAAGCCAAACCCACCATGTATTCGGGTGCCTTGGAAGACGGCCGCAGGATCATGGTTCCGATCCATAACGTATCGCTGAGACCTTACGGTCTCTAATGCGTCACCTTTGTTGTTTTTGAATTGACCTAGTCTTAGTTTGCCCCCAATTTTTGTGAAGGAGTTTTTATGAGTACCCTCCCAGTTGGTCCTGTGCGTTCCGTTAGCCCTGATTGTTTCCGGGCGGCTCGAGGACGATTCCGTAGTTTGTTGCTTGGCGGATTTGTCTCGGCTGTTTCGATGAGCCTTGCAACCATTTTGCCCCATACGGCGTTGGGTCAAAATCAAGAGGAGTCCAAAACCGAGTTGAAGCGAACTTTGATTGTGCTCAATGACGAAAACGGCAGTGCCGAGAAGATGCTTGAGCAACTGCGTGAGCAACTCCAAGCTTTACCGCCGGCACAGCGAGATGAGATTTTAGCGAGCGTTGCCAAAGCGCTTGAGCAGGCGACAAAACGCTCGGGCCAAGACAAGAAGGTGGTGGTCACGACTGTCGAAGCTGATGGAAAGCCACTTTCGACCGAGGGGAATATCGTGACGATGACCATCGTTCAGGAGGCCGACCCGAAAGGCACCAAATCGGGCGAATCTCAGATGCGAGTCATCGCGAGAGTCGAAGGCAAGGACAAGGCCCAGAACGAGAAGGCCCAGAACGAGAATCTTTATCCTAAGTCGATGGCCGATGGCATGATGCTACCAAGAGTAGCCAATGCCAAGAGTTTAGGGGGCCCCAAGTTCCGGATCGGTTTGAGCGTCGAGGCGGCCGACCAAGGAACTGAGGGGGGATTTGGGGAAGCTACAGCCGAGGGCAAATCGGTACGTGGACTAATCGTCGAGCGGATTATGGATGAATCGCCCGCTAGCGAAGCGGGAATCGAGCCGGGCGATGTCATCGTCATGATCAACGGAAAGGAGGCTACGGATTTTGTTTCTCTCCAAGAAGCCGTTCAGCAGGCGGGTAAAGAAGATCGCCCGGTGAAGTTGAAGCTTGAGCGAGATGGCAAGGAGCTAACCGTCAAGATCAAGCCCGTGGAGTCGGCGGATGTCGGAGCGATGAGTTTTGATTTGGTACCTCCTATCGGAAGTGTATTGCCTTTGGACATGCCAGGGGTGGGAATGGCGGAGGGTCGGGTTGTCGAGGGCTTTCGGATGTTGAGCCCGATGGAGTTCGGGGGCAAAGCATCAGAGGAGACGACCAAGGAGATTGCCGAGCTCAAAGAAGAGATTCAAGAGCTCAAGGAGATGGTCAAGAAACTATTGGAGAAGGTTGAGGCTCGCCAGTAAGGCCAGCAGAGCTAGGATCTATCCTCAACATGACTCGGATGGAACCTCGCTTGGACGATTCGTCGAAGCGAGGTTTTTTCATGGGATTTGACTAGTCGGGGACCCAGAGTTTCGAGCCACCGCTGGCGGAGTCTGGGGAGGAGGAGCTAGGACCGTCTGGGGTCCAGATTCCGCTGCTGTTGGCACCACCGGCATCGGCGATATTTCCGGCGGAGCTTTGGCCACCGAGGCCCGAGTTTCCGCGAGCGGCCATTTCGCTCTGCTGCATTAGGGATTGAATGTATCGCATGAGCGTCGGATCCGATGAGTTTTCACGTACGGCGTTTTCGAGGAAAACGCGGGCTTCGCCGTGTCTGCCCAGCATGCTCAGCAGTTCGAACCGTTCGATAATGGCGCTGCCGATCGAGACGTTGAGTTTTTTGCCGGATTCGATAATGCGGGCCAGGAGTTTTTCGGCTTCGTTGGGATCCGAACAGACTCGCACTTTCAGGTTGTGGAGTGTGTATTCGGCGGATCCTCGAAGTTCCTCGGGCCACTGGGTGCTCTGAGCGCGATCGATCAGGGGTTGGTACATCGAGGCGATGCCACGGGTCAGCGAGGACTGCATCAACTGGATCAAGCTTTGGGGGTCAATATTCGCCAGATCGGTCCAGTAGTAGGCTGCTCCGCCGACGAGGTCAAAGACATCGAGTTCGGGGGAGAGTTTTGGTTCGGAGACTTGTAGACGCTTGTGGATTGCATCGAAGTCCGCATCGGTAAATCCGCTTGGATTACGGGCTTGCCAAGACAGCAGGACTGCTTGGAGGGCCACTCGGTATTCTGCTTTTCCTGCAACTTCGCGCATCGATTGGTTACCGAGGCATTCGAGTGGAATATCTAGGGCTTCTTCGGTATTGAGATGTTTGATCGCATCGGAGAGGGCCAAGCGGCGTTCGTCTGGGATCTGTTGGCGGATCATGACTTGGCTGCTGATCCGTTGGACGAACGGCAGATGAAGTTGTTCGATCAGTTCTCGTTTGACGGAGTTGAGTCCGAGGTCGGATTTGATGCTGTCGATTTGCTTCTTTTGGTAGCCGGAGTTTGCCTCGAGGGCGACTAAACGGGCAGGTTTGTCCGTTTGTTTGCCGTAGAAGGCGATCCAGGTTCCGACGCGCAGGGGTTCGGATTCGGCGAATTGTTCTTGGAGGACAGCATCGGTGCAAACGTAAGCGACTTTGGGAGGTACTTCCTCCTGAAGCATCATTTGCAGCATTTCCTTCAATTGATCGACCGGTACGGGTTGAAGGGATTTGACCGTTGCGAGTTTGCTTTCGAATTCCGGATCTTCGATGGTGTAGACGACCAAGTCATCTTTCAGGGAGATCCCGCTCGATTGGGGGGACAGGTCGAAGGCTAGGGATTGGTAGTAGACTTTTTGGTGTTCAGGCAGATCGGGGCATTGGGTGAGTTTACGGCAGGTGGCTGCCGCTGATTCGCCATCGGTGAGGATCAGTTGGCAGTGCAGGAGTGCTTGGAGGATCGCTGGTTGAGGACCGAATTCTCGGATCATCGATTCGAGTTTCGTCTTGGCTCCGTTGATGCGGATCGCTTCGATCAGAGACGAGGCTTCATCGAGTCGTTCGGCGTAGGGTGCGTCTCCTGGATCGACCGGGGAGGGAATCGTCTCGCGGAGCAGGCTGCTGCTTTGGGCGTCGGAGACGATCGACTGGTATGCGGACATACCGACTTGTTGCATGGGTTGCCCGAGGTCCATGAGTGTTTCCGCGTGGAGCAGGGCAGGGAGTATTGAGCCACGCTGGCCGATGAATTCGATCAAATTCATTCCGACCATTGCGGTCATCGGGTGGATGGTTTCTCCGGAGTCTGCGATGGACTGCAGGAGTAGCGAAGCGCCTTCTTCGGTATTCCCACGAACGATAGCAACCATGGCTCGGTGTAGTTTGGCCAGAGGGTTGTCGGGTTGGAGCCGGATGAACTTCGCGGAGGTCTCTTCGAGCGGTTCGAGTTCGCCGAGGCGCAGGAGCAGATCGCACTTCATGGCAAGGAGCCAGGGCTCCGAGGGCATGGTTTTGAGGTTGGCGTTGATTCGGTCCAGGGCGGCGACATTCTGTTCGCCGGAGATCATTCGATAGATATCCTGCATCTCGGGAAGATGCTCGTGGCATTTGCAAAACTTGATTTTTTTGCCATTGCCGCAAGGGCACAGACTGTACTGATCGAGAGAAGCCATGAAGGGACCGTAATTCGTTGTTGATTCAAGGGGTTGTACGATGGGCGGTCAGGCCAATGGTCTGGTCTCGAACCGCGTTAAGCTGTGTGATTTTCGGAGACGAAGTCTACCACAAAAGGTTTGGGATAGGCTAGGACTCAATGGGCCGGAGCCGAGCCCGGATCGGTCTGGGTATCGAGATCTTTAGGCGGGTGGAAGAACAGGGCCAAGGCGATTGCTGCGAGGGTCGCTACGGCGCTTGGGAAAAGGAACATGCTACGGTAATTGATGGTTTTATCTGCCCCGGCTCCTTGGACAAAGACGTTTTCGGCTAGCCAAGGGCAGATCGAGTTTGCGACCAGAGCGCCGATTCCCAAGATCATGACATTGAATAGGCCTTGGGCGCTACTGCGTACATTCTTTGGGAAGTAGGCATCGACGAAGATGTAAACGGTTGCGAAGAAAAAGGCATAGCAGATGCCATGGAGGATTTGCACCAAGATGATCAGGTTTTGGTTTTCCGGGAGCAGTGCGTAGACCAAAAAGCGTAGGGCATGGCCGAGAATCCCGACGATCATGGTCCAGCGCCAGCCGAGGTTTTTGAGGGTGACACCCAGGACAAACATCGTCAGGATTTCGGCGATTTGGCCGACACTCATGACGGGCATGACCCAATTACCTGGGATTCCAACACCACCGGCTTGGCGGCTGGCCCCGAGGAATCCTCCGGTCCAATTGAAGTAGCAGTTGTGCACAAAGGCGTCGATGAACGTCACGAGCCAGAGGACCAGTACGAAGGGGTGTTTGAGCAATCGTACGGCATCCATCCAAGCAAGGCCGTCGTTGCCGCTGACTCCGCGTTTCGGTGGAGTATGGGGCAACGTTAAGCTATAGAGAGCTAAGATCAACGATGCGATTCCCGCGACGATGAAGGTCCATTTGGTCGCATCCAACAGTGCTTTATCCATCAGGGGACTGGCCAAGACGGTTCCGAGCCAATCGACGAAACCCGTGGGAGCGGCTTCTTTGACCTTAACCCAGTCGACGAAGATAAACGTAAAAGGCCAAGCGGCCAGGATCCATCCGATGGTTCCACCCATCCGGACCAGACCGAACTCTTTGGTCGCGTCCTTCATGTTGGCAAAGGCGATCGAGTTGGTGATGGAAATCGTCGGGACATACAGCAGGCAGTGGACGAGCATGAGCAGAAAGAAGGGCCAGAAGGACCGGGTAAAACCGCACCCGAGGATGGCCAGTCCGCCGACGAGGTGGCTAAAGGCGAGGAATTTTTCGGCGGCGAAATTTCGATCTGCGAATTGGTTGCTGAAGAACATCCCGACGATCGCCGCGACCGGGAAGGCATTAAGGATCAGTGAGGTTTGCCAAGGGGTAAAGCCGATCCCCGGCAGGTAAGCGAAAATCAAGGGAAGCCAAGCCCCCCAGATGAAGAACTGCAAGACCATCATCAAAAATAGCCGCCCCCGAACGCTTGTTCCATCGGGGGCAGTTGCCGGTGAATGCTCTTGGTCTTGACTCATGGCACTGCCACTCCAGTTCTTTTGATAAACCGATGGATTTGGGAAAGGTCCCCGATTGATTCGCCTTGGTGATTCGCCTTGGGATCCCTGCTGCGACTCGAAAGCTCCGACGGAGGCTTGCGGATCCCTTAGGGTCCGCATAATCTCATAGACAATCGCTCTGAAATCAAGTCCCCAAAGGGGTAAGTTCTACGATTCCCCAGCTATAATTCCAGTCTTTTGCACCGTCGAAGCTGCCCCGGGCGTCTTTGGCCATGCACAGCAACACCGGTCGCAACAGCATGGACGCAGAGTCATGGACGCACAGTACCAAAAGCTTTTAGACCTGGCCCCTTATGGACCGTCGGACTACCAGCGTTGGGAGTCGGCCAAGCAGTCGTTGAGGGATAACCCTCCGTCCTCGACCGGCCAATTGATCAAAGCCGGCACTCCTCAAGCTTGGGAACTCGATCCGATTCCGGTGGTTCTCGACAGCCAGGAGTGGGAGCATTTTTCCGGAGCTTTGAGCCAACGCATGCGATTGATCGATCTGCTGCTGCAGGACGTTTACGGACCGCAACGTTGGATCGCCGAGGGGATATTGCCTGCGCAGCTTGTTTACAACGCTCCTGGATACATTCGAGCAGCGCGCAGGGCGGGCGAAATTGAAACCCGAGCAATTGAAACGCGTTCATCTGAAAGCCCGATGCTCTATCTCTATGCGGTCCAAGCATCCCGGTCGGCATCTGGTCGATGGTTGGTCCACGCCGATCGGACCCAGGGCCCGAGCGGTTGTGGGCATGCAATCGAAAATCGGCTGGCTATCTCCCGCATCCATGCAGAGAGTTTTCAGTCGCTGCAGGTATCGCGAATCGCCGATTTTTTTATGAAGCTCAGGCAAGCGATCCAAGACCGAGCGCCGGGCAAAGACAAGTCGATGCGAACGTTATTGCTCAGTCCCGGAGTGCAAAGTCCGACCTATTTTGAGGATGCGTACCTTGCAAGGTACCTGGGTTATACCCTTTCGCAATCGGCCGATTTAACGGTCCGCAGCGGCAAGCTCTATCTCAAGACTCTAGGCGGGTTGTTACCGGTCGATTGTATCTTGCGAAGACTCGCAGATACCCAGTGCGATCCTTTGGATATCGATCCGAACCATACCGAAGGGGTCGCCGGGCTCGCTGCGGCGGCCAAGCTTGGGAATGTTTTCCTAGCAAACGCCTTGGGAACAGGTTGGAGTGAAAGCCCAGCAGTCACGGCGATGCTCCCGAAGCTTGCCAAGTCGATTCTCAACGAGGAGTTACGGCTGGCCAACAGTCCGATGTGGTGGTGTGGAGATCCTGAGTCGTTGGAGTATACGCTCGAGCATTTTCGGGAAATGTGGATTCGCGATGCGTTTGTACGCCATTCGGCCAATCAGATCGATGTGGCCGCATTGTCCGCCCTGCAGCAAGACCAACTCCTTGCGCAAATCCGCGCCGAGCCATGGGCCTATGTCGCCGTCGAACCCCCGAAGCTCAGCTATGTTCCGACTTGGGTCGATCGCCAAGTCGTCGCATGGCCGGCCATGTTTCGGTTCTTTGCAAGCCACCAACGAGGGCAAATCCACGTGCTACCCGGGGGGGTGGCACGCGTAGCGGCCGATCCGAGGCAACTCGATGAGAGCCTTGCCTCGGGAACCATGAGCAAGGACGTTTGGGTCTTGAGCCAAGGGCCGGTCAAACCCGTCAGTTTGCTCTCGGGCTCGAGAAATTCTTCCGAGCTTCGCCGCTCGGGTTTGGATTTACCGAGTCGGGTCGCCGAGCATCTGCTCTGGCTCGGTCGGTTCTGCGAAAGAACGGAGTTTTTGGCAAGACACGCTCGCTACTGCACGGGTCAACTCACCAGCGAGCGTGCGAGCGATTCGGTCAGTACCTCGTGGTGGATCGTCCGCGCGCTGTCGGATTTCATGGGTATGGCTGCGATCTCCGACAGCAAATCGGCAACCGTATTGTTGCGGGGTAAATTGGCTGAGTTCCTTCTGGATCGGACTCGCAGCGATGGAATAGCCAACGCCATCGATGGAATTTTGCGCAACGCCCAGAACATCCGAGACCGGCTGAGTTTCGACTCATGGCAGATCATCTCTCGATTGGATTATTCGGTACTAGTCCCCTGGGCTACTCCTCGCAACACGATCGGAGACACGCTTTTGATACTTAATCAAATCATCGGACTACTTTCGGCTTTTTCGGGACTCGCATCCGAGAGCATGACGCGTGGCCCGGGTTGGCTCTTTCTGGACCTTGGTCGGCGCATCGAGCGCGCTCATTGCCTGCTGCGACTCTTGGATCGAACGCTCGTCCCGGTGCAGGCAAACCATCGCCCGATACTCGAGTCCCTCTTGGATATTTGCGATTGTTCGATGACCTACCGCTACCGATACCTGATGAGCTTCGAGACCGGGCCTGTGTTGGACTTGCTCGTCGCCGACCAGACCAACCCGCGAGGATTGTCTTTTCAATTCATGAAGATTGCCAATCATCTCGATGCATTGAATATCGGAGACAAAACCGAGTTGGCGGTTCAACGCAAGCGTTTGTCAGAGATCCGTGGCTCTCTGCGTCTGTTTGATTCCGACGCGATCGGAGAGTACTCCGAGGTGAATACTCTGCTGGGTATTTCGGAAAGGACACTCTTGAAGCCCCGCTTGGCTGAGTACACCGAGAGCTTGATCCAACTGACCGATTTCATCACGCGAAGATTCTTCACCCACACGCACGTTCGGCAGTTGCAGGACATGGTCAATCAGTGATGCAGGCTAGAGGCTAGAGGCTAGAGGCTAGAGGGGGGATCTGCTTGGTCCTTGAGGACCTGGTCGAGGATTCCCATGAGGATATTTCGGTAGACGCGTTCCAAGAGCGGATTGGATTTGATGAGCTTCATCGTCTTGTAGAGTCGCTCTCCGTTTTCGGCGTCGATATCGATCGTCTGCGTGAGGCCTTGAGCGTCGATCATAACGATCACATAGCGTACGTTGTTTTGTTCGTCGGTTTGTTTGGTGATATCGTGCATCTGAGCCGTCGAGACATCGAATGGTCCCGAGGCCCCTGTGGGGTCTGGTTCCTTGGCTCGTTTGCCAAAGATACCGCCGAAGAACTCCGACATTTCGTCGACGGTCTTTGGGGTGCTGTTGCGGCGCAACTCTGCGCTGAGTTGATCGAGTTGGCTGAGGTTCTCCTGATCGCCTCGCTCCTGGGCTTGCTCGCTCCTAGCTTGGATGTCCTTGAGAATTTTAGATCGATCGAATCGCTCGGACATCGGCTCGATGCGCAGAGGGTCCATGCTCACTTCTGCGGAATCTTCGGCGCGTTGACGAAATCCGCCATCGATTTCAAGAGGTTCGGATGTAACGAGCTTGGTCGGATTGATCGCGTAAAGCCAATAGGCCACGAACGCAGACACAACGCACGTATGAAGCAGCAACGAAAGCCACCAGGACCAGGTCCAGGCGCGCCGTAGGAAGGCGGAACGAATTCGGGGGCTCCAGGCGGGTCGCATGGCTAGAGTCGGGTTGGAAATCTGGAATCGTTCATCGAAGAAACGAGGACCTAGGTCCCGTCGTTTAAAGGCTGGCTACTTCGCAAATAAGCCATCAGGTCGCGGAGTTGAGCGTCGTCGAGTTTGTCGAGCAATCCTTCGGGCATGAGCGAAAGGATTTGGGGATCGAGCTGTTCGATGTCGCTGCGCTGCAGGGTGATCGATTGGCCGTCGGTATTTCGCAGGACGATTTGGTCGGGTTGGTCGGATTCGATGAAGCCGGTAAGCACGAGGGAATCGGCCGTAAGGATCCGGACCATTTGGTAGCCTTCGCGGATTTCGAGGCTCGGGCCGACGATATTTCTCAGCAGAGCTTCGAGTTGGTCGCGTTGGTAGCCGGTCAGATCTGGGCCAACCTTGCCTCCATCGTCGAAAAGTTGGTGGCAACGACCGCACATTTCGCGGTAGAGTTTTTTCCCTTGGTAGGGGTCTCCGTTGCCGCTTAGGATTTTTTCTGCAAGGCGTTTGGAGGTTTGGGTCGCAGCAGCAAGGCTTACCGAGGCGAACTCAGGGTACGCCGTTGCGATGCGTTTTTGCAAGGTTTCCTCGGGGTGCAAACGCATCGTTCGGATCGATTCCGGAGGTAGTTCGTCGGCCGAAACCGCTCGGGCATCGACCGCATCGAGCCATGCAGAAATCCAAGCAGGACGCGTCGAGAGGACCGAACCGGCAGCGGGTCGAAGCTCCGTCGGTAGGCTTGGCCACCATTGGATCAATCGTTTGGGAATGCTCTCGGAGTTGAAGTTCGCCAGAGCGCTGATCGCGCTGATTCGGACAGGGGGCTTGGCATTCGAATCGCCTGCGAGCGCCAGCAAAGCGTCGAGAAGTTCGGGGTGGCTCGAGGCCCCATCGAGCTCTCCGGCGAGGCGTGCAAGTTGCATGCGCATTGGCGCCGGGGTGTTCGGGTCCTGGATCCTCTTGGCCGCTTGGGAAAAGGCTTGCGAATCGCCCCTTCGGACCTGGAGAGTCAAGGGTGGTTGTCCCAGAGCAACCATCGCATCGATGAGGCTATCGGGGACCCCTGCAAGGCTTCTTCCGACGAACGCGGCCTCGAAGGACGCTTGGCAGCGGTCGGTGGCCTCGGAGCGAAAGGGCTCGTTCAAAGGCGCGATCGTTCCCAAGAGCATGGAGATCGAACCGTAGGCCTCAGGGGTTGCCAGACTCGCCCAGCGGCGAACAAGGTTTGGAAATACCGTTTTGAGGGCGATCGGGTTAGTCCATCGTTGAGGGTCTTTGAACAGTGCATGCTCGATGGCTTGGAAGTCTCCCGCATGGGACTCGATGGCCCACCAGACCAATAAGCCGAAAAACGGGTCTTCCAGTGCTCGGGGTTTGTCCAGGAGTTTAGCGACCAGAGCCATGGCGGAAGTCGCCTTGAGCCTGCGGGCCGAGCAAGCGATTTGGCACAGGGTGTGCGGATCGGTCTCAACGGCAGCGAGCTCCTCGAGGGCTTGCAAAGTCCCAGGATCGAGTTGCCCATCGTCGCAAACCAAACGCACAGTCCAGCTTCGCACATCGGCCTGAGGATGTTTCATCAGGACCTCTGGAGCCAACGTGGAATCGACCGGGTCGAATGGGATCGTATCGGGGATCGCTCCGAGCGCGTGCAGCGTCCAAAGGTATTCCAGGGAAAGAGAGTTGTGGGAATCGTGCCCTTGGAGTTTGTGGTCCGAGTCCAGGAGGGCTTTGGAGAGGATTTCGATCGCGGAATGGCGCAATGGGTGGTTTGCGATCATCCATCGAGCTTGCCATCGTTGCCATCGGTAGGGGTGATTGAGCAAACCGATCGCCTCTTGAAGGGAAGCAGCGTCGGGGGCGTCGCCAAGCCGTGGATTCCAGGGTTGGATACTCGGGTCAGAATGAAGGTTACTCAGGCGGTAGACGCGGCCTCGATCCCGATCGAGACGTCCCTCGAAGGCATACAGGTGAGCGACGACCGAGTCGTACCAATCGCAGACATACGCAGCGCCATCGGGCCCGTCGCAGATGGCGACAGGACGGTACCATTTATCGGAGCTTGAGACCGCCTCGGCGATGTCTTTGGTTTTGTAGGTTGAGCCGACGTTCAGGAGTTCGGTTTGGATCAGTTTGCCGTGAAGCGGATCGACACCGAGCATTTGTTTGGCTTGGGATGTCGATGCTTGGGCGTGTGCAAGTGCTGTCGATTCGGTCAGGAGCATCGTGTGGGTAAATCGCGGGATGGGGTCGTGCTGCATCGGCTCGAGGTAGCCGTAGCTATGGGGGTTCGAGAGGCTTCCGTGTTTGGAGAAGCCTTTGCGGTAGTAACCACCTTGGTAGTAGTGGAACCCGCGCGTATCGCCGCCGTTGTGTCCTGAAAAGATTTCGCCTCGGTCATCGAAGGCCACGCCGAAGGCGTTACCGCCCCCTTCTGCGAATATTTCGTATTTGCGAATTTTTGGATGGTATCGCCAGATGGCTTGACCGAGACTTTGGACGGGCTTTTCTGAAGATCCAGTAGCTTTGACTGCCCCGCTGACGGTGCTGCCTTGGGCGCCGTAGATCCAACCGTCGGGTCCGAGCGTTAGGTTGTTGACGACCGAGTGAGTGTCTTCGAGGCCAAAGCCTTCGAGGTGGACTTCGGGAGGGCCGTCGGCTTTTAGATCGCCATCGCTGTCGGCGTAGAATAGCAAGTAAGGAGGATTCAGGACCCAAGCGCCCCGATCGACAGGAAGGACGGACGTGGCGATATTCAGTTCATCGACGAACGTGTGGTGCGTATCGTAGTTTCCGTCGCGGTCTTTGTCTTCGTGGACCGAGATGCGGTCGCGGCCTGCGAGCCCACCGAAGCCTGGGGGTTTGGGGACCGAGTCGTAGACGACCCGCCAATGACGATCCTTGCTGAGAACTTTGAGGCCTTCGGGATTGGGATACTGTCGGTACTCGACGACCCACAAGCGGCCATGGGCATCGAAAGAGACCATCAGCGGTTGGGTGATTTGTGGTTCGCTCAGGAGCAACTTCCAGGCGAGGCCCTCCGAAAGCTTGAATGTCTTTTCGGCAAGGGCCGGTTCGACTGCTGGCTCGGTGGCCGAGTCGTCGGGTGTTTGGGAACAAGCCCGCGGCGTCAGACCAAGCCACACGATGCCCATCAGGCTCGAGAGGATCAGCGACGGGAGTCGAAGGGAGTAGCAGAGCATGGATGGGACTCAGGGCTGGGCACAGTAGGGAAGGGGACACTAGGGCAGGCAAGTCCCCGTGGGTGGGATCGGTTGGCAAGCCCACGGTCCCTGATTATAGACCTGATCGCTTCGGTACGTCCTTGATTTGCAGCAGGATTGGAAAAAATCGAATCTCAGGCTCCAGAGGCGGTCGTCATTGGCAAGGGGTCAAAGCAAAACGGCCGGCGTGGAAAACCGCGCCGGCCGCTTTGAGGGGTATTTCAGGAGCTACTTCATTGACCGAGTGCCGTCCGATAAACTCATCCCAAATCAATAACGCTCGATCGAGCACTACGGTCCAGAGCTCGCTATGTACTCCTTCTCGTACTCAGCATCGCCTCAGTTCAAACAGCCATCGAGTACGAGGAAGTCGAAATTCGATGCGATGCACGATCTAAAACGTTAACGCCGGAGCTTGTGAGGGACTACCAAGGCCCACGAACGGGGTAGACACCAAACTGGTCGGTGTGGGTCGGCCAGACGGGAGTCGCACGGAAGATGCCGCCACCAGCACCGTTGGGAGGGTTGCCCCCGAACTGGTGATAGACTGGGGTCATCGTATTTTGAGAGACTCCCCAGGAGTAGTTCGATTGCATGGTGACCGTCGGTGGAACGACCAACGCTGTCGGCTGTCCCGTTCGATGCCAGTAGTAATTGCCGTGCCAAGGGCGTTGGTTGGCTTGCGAACGAGCCCAGTAATCTCCCCAGGAGGAGTGCCAGATCCAACCTGCGTTGGAACCGAAACCGTTGGCGTTCGCACCGCTTGCGGCAAGCGCGCCGTAGTTGAGCATGTGACCTTGGATCGCTCCACCGACGGCATGGACGCTCGATCCTACGTGAGCGACAGCCCCGTGGATGTGCGAGCCGGCAGCGTGGATGTGCGAACCGGCAGCCGGGGGACAATTGTTGCAAGGTACCGAAGTCGTCTGAGCTTGGGCATCGTTCCAAGCAAGACTCGCCGAAAGAGCGATGCTTGCAAGCGAAATTTTCCGAATCATGAGGGGTTCACTCCAGTGAAAAATAGTGTCCGTAAAAAGGTTGTTTCCGTTGAGTCTCAGTTGGGCGACTTCCGTGAAGCTCAACTGAACAAACTTTTTTCGAGACCTGGGATCCGACCCTGGTGTGATCCGTCGATCGACGAGTCGCTTAGCGGTGTGGCAACTGAATCGATTTGTGGAGCCAGTGCACTGCGCTGCGTGCCGGTGGGGCAATGTAGCTTGCATGCGTCCGGTTCAAACCTCGACCACCGTCGTAGTACGAGTGATAGCGGTCGTGGTGTTGGTAGAGGTATTGGTGGGGGTAGAAGGGTTGGTAGGTGTAGTAGGTGTGTCCGACGTTACCTGGGACACCGATCGGCGAGATGTACATGCCCGCGGTCGCTTGGTTTGCGTTGCCTTGGGTGAAGTAATTTTCGAAGAGGGGTTGGGTTCCTCGTCCGAGGATATTTCCGTAAGCGACGGTGTTGCCGGGATGGCTCGCAGCGGCCTGGGCCGTCATTTGGTGCATCGTCGAGAGGCCGGGAATTCCATACCCCCCGTAGCCCTGGGAACCGACTGCTGGTACCCCAACGCCTGGAGCCCCAACAACTGGTGTACCGGCAACTGGTGCACCTGCGTACTGGCCCTGCAAAGCAGGAGACTGAACCACCGGAGCACCCGCTACGGCGTGGTTGCTACCGCAGGAGGGGCATTGAGCCTTGGCAATCGACGAGCTTGCTTGGATCGATGCCAAAGCAAGGCTGCTGGTTACCGCAAATCTAATCAATCCGTGAAGTCGCATTCCATTCACTCCTGTGCCCGCGACGCCCTGTTGTGGCTTAAGCCAAAAACGACCAAACGCGGTCGATCGCGTAGGTACGCGACTTTGGACTGAGCCACCATCTCGTCGGAGGATCGGCCGAAAAAGGGGGTCGGCGGAAAAGAAACCTTCGGCCTGTCGTGTGAATCTTCAATTCTCAATTCGTTCGAACCGAAGAAAGGATTTGTAGCGAAAAGGGGTCCTGCTAGCATAAAGTCGACGTTTTTTACCCAGTCCTCAAAATCGAGCAACTCGGTATGATTTACCGTACTGTTCCGCACCCCGATACCAATTCGCTTCGTGATTTACTCCCTGATTTGCCCCCTATAGACCCAACGGAATGACCAATCCACCTTCCAAGGCACGCCGAGCCACCGCCGAGTCGATGGCCACCAAGCAGCGCGACGTGTCCGTCAGCGAGTTTTTTGCCAAGAACCGGCATTTGCTCGGTTTCGACAACTCTCGCAAAGCCTTGCTCACGACCGTCAAAGAAGCCGTCGACAACTCGCTTGATGCTTGCGAAGAGGCGGGCATTTTGCCAGAGGTTTGGGTGCGGGTCGACCAGCCGCAGCCCGGTCGATTTCGCGTCGCGGTCCAAGACAACGGCCCGGGAATTGTCAAGAAACAAATTCCGTTGATCTTCGGCAAGCTCCTCTACGGGAGCAAGTTCCATCGATTGCGTCAGAGCCGTGGCCAGCAAGGCATCGGCATCAGCGCCGCCGGCATGAACGGGATGCTCACGACCGGACGCCCGATGCAGATTCTGTCGAAGACCTCCAAACGCTCTCCGGTTCACTACTTCCAACTCCAGGTCGATACCAAGAAGAACCAGCCGGAGATCATCAATGGAAAAGGGGAGGGGATCGATATCGCCTCGGGCGAAAAGGGGCTGCAGTACATGCGAGACCAGGACATAGCCTGGGAGTCCCGCTACCCGGAGAGGGAAACGAAAATCGCTGATACCGACACGCCAGAGGCAGAGGCCCAACTTGAATTGCTCGAGACCTCGGTCGCCGAGCAGAAAAACGCAAAACGCAGGACTGCCGAGCGCAAGGCTGCTGCGGGCAAGACCAACGAACCTAAGCTCATTGAGAACAAGCCCGGTTCGGAGGTCGAGTCTGGGACCCGCGTTACGATCGAACTGACGGCCGTCTACAAGCGCGGTCGCGGCAGTGTCGATGAGTATCTCGAGCAGACGGCGATCGCCAATCCTCACGTGACGATTCATTGGCAGAGTCCCGATGGTGAAAAAAGGACCATATCGCGGACCACGACCGAGTTGCCCAAAGAGGCCAAGGAGATCAAGCCCCATCCTTATGGGGTCGAGCTAGGTCGATTGATCACGATGCTCGGGGCAGAGAAGGGTACGACGGTCACCTCGTTCTTGACGAGTTCCTTTTCGTGTGTGACCCCCGCGGTGGCTCGCAAGGTATGCGAGGTGGCGAATATCTCGACACGCTCGACGGCGCTGAAGGTCGGTCAGACCGAAGCCGAGCGTCTCTACAAAGCGTTGCAGGAGACCAAGATCCGGCCGCCGTCGACCGATTGCATCGCACCGATCGGCAGCGAATTGCTCTACAAAGGCCTCAAGGCGATTGTTCCGGGGGAGTTTCACGATGCGATCACCCGCCCACCTTCGGTCCAGCGCGGGTCGCCATTCCAGATCGAAGTCGCCTTGGCCTACGGTGGCAACGTCGCGGCGCAGAAGATCACTCGCGATGAGTTGGTCGATCTGATCGGGCAGTCGGATGCCAAGACGCTTCGCAAATTCCTGATCGATACCTTTGCAGGGATCGGTTCGGACTCGGCCGATAGGATCATTACCGAGACGAAGCTACCGACGCGATGCAGTCCGCAGAAGCTGTCGAAAACCCAGCTCGATACGCTCCACACGGTGATGCGCGAGATCAATATCTCCGAAGGCCAATCGATGCAGATCTATCGGTTTGCCAACCGCGTCCCCTTGCAGTTTCAACCATCGGCCTGCGCGATCACCCAAGCGGTTTTAAACACCAACTGGCGGCCTTATGGGCTCACCCAATCCCGCAACTCCTTGCCGATGGGACCCGTGACCTTGATCGTCCATGTGGCCAGCGTCTGGGTTCCCTTTACGAGCGAATCGAAAGAAGCGATCGCCACGACGCCCGAACTTGAAAAAGAACTCCGGCTCGGTATCCAGTACATCGGTCGCTCGTTGGCGAGCTTTTTGAGAAAGCGTCAGGCGATTGCCGCGCAAGGCAACCGTCGGAATGTCTTTTTGCGGTACCTCAAAGAGGTCGCATCGGCGGTCGCTTCGATTCAAAAGTCGCAGGCCGATCCGATCTATTCGGATCTTCTGCATGTGGCCAGGCACAAAACGGCCGTGGCCGACATCAAGCTCGACGAATATGGCAAGGCGATCGTGCAGGAACAAGAGTAGGGGGCTAGGCTGTGTTCCAAAGGGTCTTTCAGAGGGAAGACAGGGAAACACAGAGGCGCAGAGGGCACAGAGAAGAGAAGAAGAGCGGACTTCGCAACGCTTAGAGTTTTTTGTTTTTAAATGGTTAGTGTTAAGTGGTCATTGCTCAGTGACCAGTGGCTAAGTGACCAGTGGCTAATCGTGCCAACCCTGATGCACACGCATATTCGTTGATACAGAACTACAGATAACCGCTTGGCCCCCCCTCGTCCCCAGGGCTTTGGCTGGGGGCAAGGGGGGACAAGGGGATTGCCATGGTACCCTTGGTTCACGAAGTCGTTCCTCAAGGGTTAGGTTTCCGATTAGAGATGCTCATCGATCTGCAATACCTTAGTCGTCAAAATTCTCAATCGCCGATGACTCCGCTTGCACACGCGGCAAGGATTTTGTCGAAGTCGGATCCTGAGTACACGCTGGTCTTACCCGACAATTCGACAAAGCCCTCGAATGCCAGAGGGATGTTAAGTATCACATCGAAAGCCCAATCGGATTTAATGGCTGATATCAAGAAAAAGATCAAAACGCTCCGAGAGTCCGGCATCAATCGAGCCGATGACCTAAAATTCATTACCGACGGCAAGAATGTTTCCTTTGAATTGGTAAGCGTTGGATTCAACGATCAAAAAGACTTTAAAGCCTTAGTCGTCGAATACGTCATTCCTACTGCACCGGCGAAAATCAGCCGGTTCGTCATGGAGAACATTCCTATTGAACCCGTTGGCGACCGTGAAGCTTTATTAGCCTATGTCAATCAGGCCAAAATCGAGGCTCGCAATCGACGCGAAGCCGAAGTTCAAGCCCGTCCTGAGATGCCGTCTCCGGAGTTCAGGACGTGGAAGGATAAAACCGGTAACTTCAGCATCGATGCGAAACTCATCGAAGTCAAAATCGATGCCGTGGTGCTCGAGAAGACGGATGGCAAGCAGATCACCGTTACTAAATCCAAACTGAGCGATAAAGACCTTGAGTTTCTCCGTAGTCGATAGTGCAACAGAAGATTGCAGCAGCAGATCGGGAGCTAGAAGCAGCAGAGCAATGGTACGAGGACACAACCGAACTGCACTACGAAGCTGGAGGTTCTAGGCGTGAGCCTAGAGGGCCCATCCATCGTAGCATGGGGCTCCGACCCGTGCGTCATTGACTCAGTCAGCCTCGCACGGGGCTCAGAGGCCACATGCTACGGCTAGACGAAGACTCCGGACCGTGCGTTTGGGTTGATGCATACCCCAAATCGGCCCAGGTCACCCACTTCAGATGCAGCGCGTTTAGCAAAACGAATACATACAGCCAAATCGGTACCAGGCACGAATGAAACCTTTTTCCGACTCGGGGAACGCCCGGCAAGCCTGCTTCTCGGACTGATAGATGACTTTGCCCGTGTTGCTGACCTTGACCAGTCGCGACAAACTGAAAGGGCAACGAGTCATTTACTGCAATGGCTGGCGTCGTGGTCGCTGGACAGGACTTTAGGGCGGTACGCGTTCACGACGGGGCTGGCAGGGGGGCCGGCCGGGGGACTGTCGGTAGAGGCACCTTGAGAGACAACCTTGCGACTCCTTCTTCGCCGCTAGAGAGACGGTATTTGAAGGCGATCTGGTTGTATCGGTTGAAATATCTGGCGTTGGTCAACCGCGGATCGACCACCTCGAAATCCTGGATCGTTGCCCCGAACATGAATCCCTCTGTCCGGAGGGCGACTACCAGGGGGCTTGCGGGGTTGCCGACGAAGATTCCTTTCCCGCCCGGAAACGTCGCCAGCAGCGCCCAGTTCCCCTGGCGGTTGATGGTGACGTGAATGATGTCACTGAGCGTCATCCCGCCAGCGGTGGCGGGCAGTGGCGTCACCGTATCCGCGATCAGGATTGGGGCCAGGCCGTCGTGGAAAAAGGCCGCTCGCGCAACACCCGGGCTACTGCAGGTGTACACGACCGCTCCCCACCGACTGACGCCGCCGATCACCATCGTGGCGCGGGAGAAATCCGCAGCGACGCCGGAGGTCCGGTTCCCGATCCTTCCCCCGCGGAACACAAAGGCGCCATTCAACAGGTCGTCCCCCGCTCCGCTGGTGGTGAACGCGACCGCTCCGCGTTCGTTGATCTTGCCGTCTAGCGGCAAGCTGCCAAGCCTTCTCACCCAGTCCGGAGCGAGGATGCGTCTGATGATGCGGCGGTGAGTACGCTCCCAAAGACACCCTCTCCCACCGAGCGAGTCGGTTCCGAAGGCAGCGACTCGGTTTTGGATGTCGAGAAGGGGCTCGCGAGTGTGAAAACCGCCCGACAGCGACCCACCATCCTCGACGGGAGCTCCCGGTCCCATGGATTCCCCTACTGGGGAGGGAGTGCCCGCGAAATCGGTCCGATGGATCACGGCATCCTGTTTGTACGCGACCACTCCCATGGCATTGATCGCCACAGGGCTGAACGCGCTGCGGTTGGTGTCGTGGCTGACTGTGATTGCGGGAGTCAGTCCATTCCCCCTTCTGATCTCACTTCCCGTGCCGAGGTCGACCAGGTAAGCGACCTGGCCGAGATCGCTGACGCCATAATGCTGCTCCGTTCGAATCCTGTATGGTAGACCGGTATCGGAGTCTATCGTACTCAGGGCAAACCCGTTGCCAACATGGATCGAGTGCCCCCCGCCGACGTTTGAGGCGGTGAAACCGACGAACGGCGCGAATCTCGGCGAGTCGGCGAGGGTCGGTGCATTGAAACCCGAGAGTGCCGGGAAGGCCCCTCGATTGTCGGCGATGCGGTTGAACGAACCGGGCATGTTGGCGTCTCCGTAGCATATAGGAAATTTGATTTCCTATATGCTGAGCAGATAGCAGATAGCAAATAGGAGATTTGACGACTCTCACGAATAGCAGAGAAACTGCTTGAGTCAAGCGATTGGAGTGTTAAAAGTCGGGCGCACCCGCCTTTTAACTATTAATCTGCAGTCCTTGCTGGAGGCGGCGAGCGGTTGGAGGCCTGTTCGAGGGCATCTGGCAGGCTGCTCTAGTCAAAATCGGCGCTGGGCTTACAACTTGCGCGCAGGTTCCCCATGCCGACCCGAGTCGGGGATGATCAGAAGCTCCCCAGGAAGGTGTGGATGTCGACGGCAGACAAGTGACAAAGTCTCCATTTGGCTGACTTGGATCGCTCCCCCCAATTGATTCCAGAAGAAGGGCTCAGTAGGACGACCTGCGTAGGCGATTGCGAGGCTACTCGAAAATCCATGTAATCTGCGACAACGCATCCTTTCACAAGTCGAAGGATGTGTGACATCTCCATGAGACAATCACACGAAACCACCGATGTAAATCGATGGAGGAGCTAACCTCCCTCGCCATAGAATGGCTCAGGCACAACAACTACTACGCCGACATGCGGAATACATTCGCTCTTGCTGTGTAGCGCACCAGAAAACGCTTGGAGCTATTTAGCGGACTTGTCGTCCATCCCAAGGGACCCCGCGGTAGGCCGTCGGAGGGAGTTGTTGCGGGGCTGCCGGGGGAGGAACTGCTACGGGACCAGGAGGGGCGACCTGGATCGGAGTGACGGCCTGCGGAAGCCCTTGATTGAATTGCACCAAATTGATCACCTCGTAGCCGTTTTGGTTCGGTAGGTCAAAGTTGACGTTGGAATTGGTGTCCAACGCATTGATGACATAACTACCAATCGTCACGTCGATCTCCGTGGGTGGATCGATCGCAGGGATCAATTGGATCAGAACCCGGTGAGGCAAAGCCATCGAGATCGAGGAGTAGAAGTTGTGATCGCTCTGGTTGGCCGAGGCAACCAACCGCCCCGTTGGATCCTTCAGGTAGACGTGTCGCGAGAAGCCAAATTTCGGGTCCATCACCAACGTGCGGGTGTAACTCCCCGTAGCGCTCGGAGCCAGGGTGGTCAGCTCGAGCATTCCATCAGGGCGCGGAATCGGCGCGCCGAGGACTTGGTAAGGGTCCAGTTCGCTGATGCCCAAGGCTTCGAGAATCCACAGCGGCGAGACCGGCAAAATCCTTCGGATCGGTTGCGCTTCGAACTCGTCGTGGCGAGCAAAAAACAGTTGGGGTCTCATCCCATCGCGCACGCTCATCCAAAACCACTGCTCGTTGCTGCCAACCTCGAAATTGTTCCCCATCATGCGGGAAATCCCACCGGAGATTTTGAATCTCCGCGATCGCTGCCAAACCAAACTCGCGTCGAGGTTGCGGATTTGGTTTGGATTGATGGTCACAAAGTTCGACTGAAGCGATTGGATGTTCTTGGAGCGATTGACCACCTGAGCCATCTGCTCGATCGAAGGTGGAGCGGTGAAAATCGGCTGCGGTTGGAATTCGGCCAAAGGGCGCTTTGGAATGCACGTCGCTCCGGTGGTCATGCACAGAACGGCAATAGCCAAGAGCCAACGAGAACGCTCGAGTCCCTTGAGGAAAACGCCCGTCGCACGCTTGAGCCGCGAGGCTCCAAGGGAAGCGAAGGGAATGGCTTTGCCGAAATTCACGGAGCGCATTAGGACTCGCTGAAAAGCAGTTGGTTCAGTTCGGCCTCGAGCAGCTCGCTTTGCTCAAGGTCCAGGTCACAGACCGGTATGCTAAAGTCGCGGTTTGTAGGGGAGTGGGTCAAGTGCAATACGAGCGATTCCTCCGGTGGTACCACCGAATCGAGTTTCATCGAAGTCGGTTCGCTCAGGATTCGTCGCCGGACCAACAGAAGGCAGAGAAGATAGGCAAGATCGACTTTGGCGGGATCCTCCAAAAGGGCTTCGAGGGTTGCTAGCAAAACGTGCGTAGGGGCAGGTTTGGGTTTGCCTGGGTTTTTCTCGGGGACTTGGCAAGTCCACCAGCCGACGGTCTGCTCCGGAGGGCCGCTCCAAGCTTCTTTGCAGAAATCCTGTCGAACCAACGAACTGCCCTGGGCCACGACCGCTGAGTAATAGCATTCGCCCGGCGCCAGGGCGCGGTCGGTCTGGTGGCAACGACGATTGCTGCGATGGATGGTATATTCTTGCATAGACTTTTCCATACGCGATTTGGCGATCAAGGGAAAGACGAATCGATTGTTCCAATCCGACCCGACCGCCGACTCAACAGCCTACGAGAAAGAGAACCCAGTGTCCGACGCTTTCTACGAAAACCCATTGATCACCCGTTATGCTTCCAAGGAAATGGCTCGACTCCTGAGTACCGAGCACCGAATCAAGCTTTGGCGGGAGCTGTGGATCGTCTTGGCTGAGACTCAAAAGGAACTTGGACTGCCCATCAGCGATGCTCAAATCGATCAATTGAAGGCGTTCCGAAGCACGCTGAATCTCGAGGTCGCAAACGCCTACGAGCGCAAGCTGCGTCATGACGTGATGGCTCAAGTCCACGCGTATGGGGATCAATGTCCCGATGCGATGCCGATCATCCATTTGGGGGCGACGAGTTGCTATGTCACCGACAACTCGGACCTGATGATTTTTCGCGATGCGATGAAGATGGTTCGCCAGCGACTGCTCGGTTGTTTGCAAGCGATGGCAAGTTTTGCCAAGCAGCATGCGGGATTGCCCTGTTTGGCCTACACGCATTTGCAGCCAGCTCAACCGACGACCGTCGGCAAGCGGATGACGCTATGGATGTACGATCTGGTTTTGGATCTTGCGGAGATCGACCATCGTCTATCGAGTATGTTGGCTCGCAGTGCCAAGGGGACGACCGGGACCCAGGCGAGTTTTCTGCAGTTGTTCGACGGGGACCATGAAAAGGTTCGCGAGCTTGAACGCAGGATCGCCCTGAAAATCGGCTTCCCTGGAGCTTATGCGGTCACAGGCCAAACATACACCCGGAAAATCGATGCCTATTTGACCGACACGCTCAGTGGTGTTGCCACCTCGATCCACAAGATCGCGACGGACTTGCGGATCTTGGCACATCGCAAGGAAATCGAAGAGCCCTTTGAGACCAACCAGATTGGGTCCTCGGCGATGGCTTACAAACGCAATCCCATGCGCAGCGAGCGGATGTGCTCGTTGGCTCGTTTTGTGATGAGTTTGCAATCGAGTCCGGTCATGACGGCCGCGACGCAATGGATGGAGCGGACACTCGACGATAGTGCCAACCGGCGGCTCGTGATGCCTCAGGCGTTCCTGGCCGTCGACGCGTGTTTGATCCTTTTGGAAAACGTTTCCCAAGGATTGGTCGTCTATCCAAAGACCATCGAAAGGAATCTACGCGAGGAGCTTCCCTTTATGGCCACCGAGTCGTTGCTCATGGCAGGAGTCGCCGCCGGGGGCGATCGCCAGCATCTTCATGAGGTCATCCGCGTGCACAGCCAAGCGGCCGCATTGCGGGTCAAGCAAGAGGGGATGCCTAACGATCTACTCGATCGGCTGGCCAGCGACCCTGCTTTTGCGAATATTTCAGTGACGGATGTGATGGCCCCCGAACAGTACACCGGTCGGGCCGAGCGACAAGTTCACGAGTTTCTTACCGAAGTGATCGAGCCGATCTTGGCCCAAACCGATGCGGCAGGGAGGCTCAGTGCAGAAGTCCATGTTTAATCTCCGGAGGCTAGTGCGTCTGGTTCGGCTCAGTGCGTTCATCGGTGGGTTGTCCATCTCGATCCCTGCCATACAACCCGGATCGGTACTGGCCCAATCGCCAACTCTGGAGGATCAAGACCAAGAGGATCGGATCGATGTTCAATGGGGAAAGGCTTGGGAAACGATGATTCAAGGTAAAGGGAACCGTTGGAATTTGGAGTTGCCGACCCTAGGAGGCAAGCAGTTCTGGACCGATCACCGTTGGTGGAACGGTTACCGCTTGCAATACAACCCGACGCTTGAGCATTGGCGATTGATCGATCCGGGTTCGGTCCGCAAAGGATGGGGGACCAAGGAAGCGATGCTCGAATTGCTCGGTCAGATTCAGGAGAAAGAGACTCAAGGCCCTCAAGATAAAAAGCCTCAGGAGTTCACCGAGGTGTTCCTATTGCTCCATGGCTTGATGCGGACAAGCTCGAGCATGAAGCCCGTCGAGGAGGAGTTGTTAGCTCGACTCGGCCAGAAGGAGCGAGCCGATTCGGTTGCCATCATACGATTCGGATATGCCAGCACCCGCTCGACGATCGCCTCGCACGCCCAAGCGTTCCGCGAGTTGGTAGAAAACCTTCCTGGCAAACCTCGCATCAAGATATCCGGCCATAGCCTAGGAAATATCGTCACGCGACTTGCGATCGCCCAGTGGACAGAGCAGGGGGATCCTCAAGGAATCCTCAAGCGAATCGATCGCGTGGTGATGATGGGACCGCCGAACCAAGGGTCCTCGTTTGCCAAACGGTTGTCATATTTGGGACTATTCGAAATGGTGACTGGCAAGTCGGGCATGCAGCTCGGTCCGCAATGGGATGGGCTTAGCTCGAGTTTGGGTATCCCGCCTTGTCCTTTCCAAATCATTGCAGGCGACCTGACTGGCTCGACGATCCAAAACCCGCTTTTGGATGGGCCTAACGACGCGGTGGTGACGGTCGAAGAGACCAAGCTCGCTGGGATGACCGAGCTCAAAACGTATCCGGTGCTGCATTCGTTTTTGATGCGGGATCCCAAGTGCGTCGCCGATGCCGTCGAATTTTTGCTTCGGGAGATTCCGCCGATATCTAACGCAACGCCAGGGCGATAGCCCAGGTCTGGCGGACAACCGCTTGCGATGATTGGCTCACCGGCAGGTGATTTACCTTGTAAGCCGCATGGGCGCAAGCCGCGGGCTATTGCTATAAGCCACACACCGAATGGATGGTACTACACCGCCGGGATCTTCCTTTGCGTCCTTGCACCTTTGCGACTTTGCGTTCATTTCTCCTAAACAACCAAACAGCCTTACGCGCGGTCGCCCCTCATCCCCCCCGCCCCTTACTCCCCCGGTCAAAGCCCCGGTGGAGAAGGGGAGCCAAGCGGTTATGGGTATTCTCGATAGCTGAAAAACTGGGGACTGTCCCCGGGTTTTGTCTCACCTGCTGGTGCCCAAACGCAGCGTCCTGGCGGGCTTAATCAAATCGCCCAACCGCTTGCGCTGGTTGGCTCACCGGCAGGTGATTGGCCTATAAGCCCCACACCGAATGGATGGTGCTACACCGCCGGGATCTTCCTTTGCGTCCTTGCGTCTTTGCGTCTTTGCGTTCATTTCTCCTAAAAACGCGGGGAAAGTCCCCACGTTTTGTCGGGCCGAGGATTGAATCCCTTCGGGATCGGTGGTGCAGACGATTTACCCGATCCGTAGTGGATTACTGGACCGGGCTAGTATTGTACCGGATGGCCGGGCCGGGCCAGGGCTTCCGTCGAGCCATGGGAATACTTGGCGGGGTGCCGAACCCCCAAACCGACGGCACCACGCTCTTCACGTTCACGTTTCACCCAATCGCGATTGACCACCGGCCACGAGACTTGTAGGATCCAGATGTCCCGTATCCGCGAGTAGCCAAGAGATCCCGACAAGTGCAGATGCGCTATGAAGTCGGCTTCACTCCCTCCCAAGGGCAACCCAATGAACACATCCGAACGCATTTTGTTTGACAAGATCAGACAACTTCCCCCGCAGCGGCTGGCTGAGGTCGAGGACTTCGTTGACTTTCTGCGGACCCGGGAGAACGAACGGCGGCTTGTGCGCGGCGCGGCCAAGGCCAGCGAAGCCAGCCTTGCGCAGGTCTGGGACAACGACGACGATGCGGCTTACGACCAGCTGTAACTGATATGACCATCGCCTCGAGATTTGACTTCGGCGACGTGGTGCTCAAGCCGGTCTTCAGCACCATCGAGCAAGGGCTCGTGATTCGCGTGTTAGGCCACCTCTCGGGCACCGACCTGCAGTCGCTGCAAGGGCTGCTCGGAAATGTCATTGGGTGAGCAAATGAAAGCGCGGAAAAGGCGGAAAAGCACAGGCATAGTCCCCGCGTTTTTCTATTGTTGATTGGCTAGCTCGTTGACATGCCGGACGCCTCTTGTCTCGCATCCATCTTGTATTGCAGCCAGCCAAAAATGCAGGCGGCAACAAGAAATGCGATACCGGCCCACGGCGCGTTATCGAGCACGAACTTGATTTTTGAGTCCGGTTTGAGTTCGATAAGCAATTCCACTCCCGGAGCCATGAGACTCGCACCGGCAATCGCCATACACCATGCGGCGTTGCGTCTTGCCCAGGTCCGATTGACCATCTCGTGTTGGAGAATCACAAGATAAACGAATCCTCCGACGAGGAGAGGCAGTCCGAAAAGTGCGATCCATTGCGGCTCAAATCCCAGCATCCATAGGAGCAGAAGGACCGCCGTCGCACCAGTCACCGCAATCGGCGCGGCGAGCGTTTGCCAGAACGGTTTGGGCTGTGCAGCAATCGGATGTGATATCCCCTGAGCGGTTCTATTGTGACTGCCGCTCGTATTATTGTCGTTACCGTTGATGACTTGGACGCTCGCTCTATCACCGGCGTAGATGTGCAAGTCGGACCTGCGGTCCTCGGTCTTTTGGATCGAAGCTACCGGCGCGATGCCGTTTAATAGCTCTCGGACATTGAACTGATGTCCTTCGAAGGCATATTTCTCCAAGCCCTCGCGTTCGAAATCGATCAATCGGAAATACTCAATCGCGGCGTCGGGTTTGTTTGGGATTCTCACGGGAACCATCGGTTCTGGGCCGATCTCCTCGAACAACGAATGAACCCATTCCAGACCCTCGCGCACGATCCGCAGGGCTTCGCGCCTCTCGTTGGCGGGTCCATGGACGAAGATCTCGACCCTGCGGACGCGTCGATCAGAACGCACCAGGATCTTGCACGCGCCAACTACCAATACGACGCCGTTGGCCCAGTAGGTTGGCGGCTTCGACAGGTAGAGGTGCATCTTCACGATGAATCGGGGTATCAAGCCTTTCGGGATGTCCTCGTAGTCGTAGCGGAAGCGGAGCACCTGCGGGTCCTCGACGCGGTCCAAGCCGGTGTCGATCGCATTCGGCGGCAACTGCTCGGGCATCAGATAGGTGCCGGGTTGATCGGCGATTTCGAAGCTCAAGCCGCATTGCACCGTCTGGTCGACGATGTATTGCCAGCGATCCTTCGGGTATTTGTGCGAGGCGTCCTCTAAACCCATGAGGAGCCGGCCGAGGTCGTCGACGCGAAACCGTCCCCCCTCCTTGACCACGTCCGAGTGCGTCAGCACGCGATAGATCGCCGTCGTCAACCAGTTGGGATCGAGCAGCGTCCTTTCCTTGTGCAGGATCACCACGCCGATGTCCCCGAGCAATTGCAGCAGGCGGCGTTGTTCGTCCTCGCTCGTAACGGGGTGCGCGACGTCGCGGCAAATGTTGGTGAAGCTAACGACATCGAACGAATGTTCTGCTTTGGCGATTTCTCGCAACTGTTCTTTGACTTCGAAGTAACTGAGAGGAAATTCGTCGCTGGCCTGAGGGATCTTGAGGCGGATCGTGTCGATGATCGTCTGCCGCAACTCGATGATCCCTTTGCCGCCATCTTTTTGATCTTGCTTGGGGTCGCGGCATGACGTGCGGATGAAGTCGATGATGGGGTAGGTTTTTTTGAGGGTCGTCTCGTCCAGCCTCAGTTCCCGATCTCCTTCGGACTTGTTGATGACGACGATGACTGGCACGTCGTCACCGCCGCGATTGCGAATGGCGCGCATCCAGTCGTGGAGTACGTTCTCGGCGTCCGCGACGTTCTCGCGCCGCGCTTCGAGCACGATCAAATAGAGAGAACGCGCCGTCAGGAAGAGCTTGTGCGTTTCGCGGGTAACCTCCTGGCCGCCGAAGTCCCAAACGTTCAGACGCAGCTCCTCGGTGTTGGGCGTCGTGTGGTGCGTATCCCAGCACGTGACCTCGATACGTTCCTGGATGTGTAAGCCTGGTGTTTTATCGGTATCGCGACAAGGTTCGTTTTTGATTAGATAGTTCACCAAAGCCGTCTTGCCGACCGCTTCATTACCGACCACGATCAGCTTTGCCTCGTTGAGCTTCCGCTTGCCTTCGCTCTGCGTCCGTCGGAAATAATCTCGCAGCCCTGCAGCATCCAAAGACCGAGTGAGTTCCTTCGGTAAACGCAGCAACTCGTTGTCGTGCAGAAAAATGGTATGAAGTAGAGGCAATCCCTCCGCCAAACGCCGCACGGAATCGTCGGTAAGACGGTTACGCGGGAGGTAGAGCGATTGGAGATTAATAAGATTCTCGGCAATGGCACGGGTCCCGGCATCGCCGACGTTATTGAAGCCGAGTTCGAGCACATAGAGGTTGGTAAGATTCTTGGCAATAGCCTGGGCCCCGGCATCGCCGACGTTGTTATTGTCGAGGAGGAGCAACTGGAGGTTGGTGAGGTTATCGGCGATGGCCATGGCACCAGCGTCGCCGACGTTGTTTGAGCTAAGCTCAAGGTGCTGGAGTTTAGTGAGCTTATCGGCGATGGCCCTGGCACCTGCCTCGCCGACGTGGTTGGAGCTGAGGTCAAGCGATTGGAGGTTGGTGAGCTTCTCGGCGATAGCCTGGGCACCAGCCTCGCCAACGTTGTTGTTGTTGAGGTGGAGTGACTGAAGGTTGGTGAGGTTCTCGGCGATGGCCCTAGCGCCGGCTTCGCCGACGTTGTTGGAGCCTAAGTGGAGCGTTTGGAGTTTGGTGAGCTTCTCGGCGATGGACCTGGCTCCGGCGTCGCCCACGTTGTTGTTAAAAATGTAGAGCGTGTGGAGTTTGGTGAGGTTTTCGGCGATGGACCTGGCGCCGGTAGTTCCGACATTGTTGCTGAAAAGTCCGAGCGTGTGGAGGTTGGTGAGGTTTTCGGCGATGGCTCTTGCGCCGGCATCGCCGACGTTGTTTCCGCTGAGGTCGAGCGATTGGATTTTGGTGAGGCTTTCGGCGATAGCCCTAGCGCCGGCTTCGCCGACGTTGTTGAGACCGAGGTTGAGCGTATGGAGTTTGGTGAGGTTCTCAGCGATGGACCTGGCACCAGCGTCGCTAACGTCGTTGAAGGTAAGGTCGAGCGATTGGAGGTTGGTGAGGTTCTCGGCGATGGACCTGGCACCTGCCTCGCCCACTTTGTTGGAGCCGAGATCGAGCGATTGGAGGTTCGTGAGCTTCTCGGCGATGGCCTGGGTACCTGCCTCGCCGACGTTGTTGGAGCTGAGGTTGAGCGACTGGAGGTTGGTGAGGTTTTCGGCGATGGCCCGAGCACCGGCATCGCCGAGATTCACATGCTGCAAGGCAAGTCGGCGAAGACTTGTGCATGCGACGATAGACACGAGGTCGTCCCATGAAACGGAATCGTCGCGGGTGAAGATTTCCTCCAACTCCCAGCCATTTTCCACATACCAATCGACGCGATATTGGCGGGGTAACAGTGCTAGGCCGCTGCGATTTCCACGCTGCCATTGGGCGAGCAATTGTGGCAATTCAACCCTGCTAATCGTTCGGACTTCGTGATTGCGACTGGGCATACCAAGGGCCTATTCTTCAAATGGCGTTAATCAAAGTGGCAACGTGATAGAGCCCTACCACAGTCGCCGAGAAATCTCAACGATCTCCTAACTACCCTGAACTTGGAACTAACAACCTCCGCAACCGGCCCGAGGCTGTCTTGGAACTCGTCGGCCTTGACGTCCACACGCTGCCGCATCATGAGCAGCAGGTTGCGGAGGCGCACGGTGCTGTTCACGTGTCGCGAGCGATAGGGTGACAATGAGCGCGAAGGTGTGCTTCATTGCGATTATTATTCTACTAGGTCCGGCATAAACTCGGGGACTGTCCCCGGTTTTTCTTAAATCGTCCAACCGCTCGCTGATTAGCTCACCGGCAGTCGGCTACACCTTGTAAGCCGCATGGGCGCAAGCCGCGGGCTATTGCTATAAGCCACACACCGAATGGATGGTGCTACACCGCCGGGTTCTTCCTTTGCGTCCTTGCACCTTTGCGTCTTTGCGTTCATTTCTCCTAAACAACCAAACAGCCTTACGCGCGGTCACCCCTCATCCCCCCCGCCCCTTACTCCCCCGGCCAAAGCCCCGGTGGAGAAGGGGAGCCAAGCGGTTATGGGTATTCTCGATAGCTGAAAACTTAGGGACTGTCCCCGGGTTTTGTCTCATCTGCTGGTGCCCAAACACAGCGTCCTGGCGGGCTTAATCAAATCGCCCAACCGCTTGCGCTGGTTGGCTCACCGGTAGGTGATTTGACTATAAGCCACACACCGAATGGCTGGTGCTACACCGCCGGGTTCTTCCTTTGCGTCGTTGCACCTTTGCGTCTTTGCGTTTACTTCTCCTAAAGAGCCAAACAGCCTTACGCGCGGTCGCCCCTCATCCCCCCCGCCCCTTACTCCCCCGGTCAAAGCCCCGGTGGAGAAGGGGAGCCAAGCGGTTATGGGTATTCTCGACAGCTGAAAACTTGGGGACTGCCCCCGTGTTTTGTCTCACCTGCTGGCGCCCAAACGCAGCGTCCTGGCGGGCTTAATCAAATCGCCCAACCGCTTGCGCTGGTTGGCTCACCGGTAGGTGATTTGACTATAAGCCACACACCGAATGGATGGTGCTACACCGCCGGGATCTTCCTTTGCGTCGTTGCACCTTTGCGTCTTTGCGTTTACTTCTCCTAAAGAGCCAAACAGCCTTACGCGCGGTCGCCCCCCTCATCCCCCCCGCCCCTTACTCCCCCGGCCAAAGCCCCGGTGGAGAAGGGGAGCCAAGCGGTTATGGGTATTCTCGATAGCTGAAAACTTGGGGA
>Ga0315902_10001993_pt1 | contig 32454 bp, 50 predicted proteins | sample LakEriMetagenome_9_FD_203523 | JGI IMG/M metagenome (GOLD analysis project Ga0315902, IMG submission 203523) | Freshwater fungal communities from buoy surface, Lake Erie, Ohio, United States - Buoy 12 MA117 | ecosystem: Environmental > Aquatic > Freshwater > Lake > Lake biofilm | place: USA... | reverse complement strand
CCTGCGCCACAGCCACCAGCTCGAAAAGAAAGACGTGCAGCGTCTCGTGCAGCGCCGTATGAGACAGCGAGGTCGGCGTGATCTTCTCGCTGCCGAAGTCGCCCAAGCGATAAATCGCCAGGCGAGCAGGGCTGTCACACTCGACGCAGGCCATCGCGCCACGAGCAGGGCGTGAGCCTCGCTCCATGCGCCAATCCTGCAGGTTCAGCACCTGCTGCCAGTGCCGTACGAAACCGTCGAATTGCTTTGCCTGCTCGTCGTTCGGTTTGTTTGGCATGAAGACCTCGGATTAGTCTCCGAGCAGACCCGGCACTGCGGTGCCCGCGGTCGCGGAGTATCCAGTAGCGCGCACTTGCTGCTGCATGGCCCTGCGCCGCAGCTCATCGAGCACGGGCGTCAGGCCAATGAGCGTTTCTTGTTGGCGCGCGAAACTCGGGTCCAGCACGCTACGGGTAAGCTGTTCGGCGACGTTCTCATCCATGCCCTGCATCCGCGGCACCAGTTGGCGCAGCAAGCTGGCGCCACCGCCGAGAATGTCGCCGCGAACCATTTGAGCGCCAGACGAGATAATTTCCGAGGGCGCAGGACCTTGAATCTCGGCGACCTCTTGAGCGATCCTAGTGGTAGGAGAACCGCCTTCGATCATCCCGCGAGTACGCGCCATAGATTGCTCGCGCTGCAGGTTCTTAATGAAATTCTCGTATTCGCCCGTCGAGTTAAAGATCAGGCCGAAGCGATCTTTCATGTTGCGGTCGTTAAGGAATTTGCTCGCCACATCAGCGGTTTCGCGCATCCCATAGATCTCATCGCGCAGCGTCTGGATCGCGCCAAGGCGATACATCTGCTTTTGCCCTTCGTCCTTAAAGCCGCCAATCTCGCGGCGAATTTCTGCAGGAGACTTACGCAGAAACTTTTCGCGGCCAGAGGTCAGCGCGTCAAGCAAAGAAGATTCGCCGGAGAACGTATCCAGCGCCTTGCCATAAACAGGAACCTTGTCAGTGATCGCTGAACGAAGCTGCGTGCGCAGGTTGTCAAGGTCACGGAACCTCTCGCCTTCGCCGTTACGCTTCGCAGTTTCTGCCAAGTCCCCGACGTACTTATATGCCTTATCAAGCATATTCATGTCGTTGTCTGGCAGGTCAGCGTACTGAGGAAGGCGACGCGCATTAGCAATTGCTTGCTGGATGTCTTTTGACTTCTTCAGTAGGTTATCAATTGCGAACGATTCGACCTGTCCCGCAGCTCGTGCCTGCTCATAAAAAGGAGATGCCAAATTAGAGCGGCGGGTAATGATGTCGGTTGCCACCTCATCCAGATCACGAGCGCCGACGGCCGTGAGGTCCGTAATGTCCTTAATGATCCGCGGTCCGGCAGAGACAGCGCGCTCGGCCAGCATTTGGCGGGCCTCGGTCTCAGCGGACTGCGGGATCGCCATCGCGCCACGAGCCAGACGGCGCATACCTTCGCCGCCAATGTCTGCCAGCGTCTCATCTCGAGCGCCAAGGGTACGAACAGTTTCAGCCTGTCGGGCCGCCAGTTGCTCGGGCGTCATGCCTTCCTGGGCAATCTTGCGAGCTAGGATTTCCTGCGCCTTCCGGGTTGCATCAGTCGCCGCATCTCGTGGCGCAACAACTCCAACAGCTTCGCCGGCCCTACGAACGCCTGTGCCGACCTTTTCTGCGCCAGCCTTAACAACAGTCGTCGCGACAGGCGTAGCGGCACCAGTGACGCCGCCAGTAACGCCGCCAACCGCAGCGCCCATTATTCGATCACCTGCTCCACCTTCTGCGCCACCAGCGCCAGAAATGGCGCCAGTCGTTCCGCCTGCAACGGTGCCGCGCTTAACCTGAGACAGCAGGCCCGGGATCTTGGCGGCTTGCTGCCCGACTCGCGCGCCAGTGGCGACGGCAGATGTGCCACCAGTGAAAGGAGCAGCGACAAGCCCGGCAACAGTCGGGACAAACCCACCAAGCGCCTCACCGACAAAAGCGCGGCCAGGATATGCCTCTTCGTACTGCTTGATGCCTTCACGAACTCGCGCAAGCTCTTGCTCGTATCGCGGTCCAGAAACAGCACCGGCGCGCATTGCAGCTTCAGCCTCATCCGCGAAGTTGAACGACAGACCTTGCAAAACAGAACGGCCAAAGCCAGCCTCAACAGGAGGGCCAGCCAGCTTAGAAACGCGCTGTACAGCTTGCTCGTAGCGCGTTGGCGTATAGCCCTCGCTCTTCAGGTACTCAGTAAGAACCTCACCCGATTGACCTTGAGCCTGCAGTCGGCGAATGTTTTCTTGGATTCGTTCGATGTTTGTCATGGATCAATCCTTAAGGCCGCCGCGGGATTAAATTAAATTGCTGGATGAACCCGGCCCCAGAAGTTGAACCACCAATAATTTCTTCTGGCTTTTTAACTCGCTTGAACGGGTCAAAGACGATCTTGTCGGGAGCCAACTGATAGCCTTTGGCAATTTCCTTGTATCGCTCAATGTAATCGTTTGCTAAATCTCTTTGTGATCCGACAAGATTTCTAGCTTGTTGCAAGAAGTCAGAGCGAACTTTCGAATCAAGACCTTCGCCGGTCAAAGCCTTGTTGTACATTGCTCGAACGCGCTCAGGTATGCCGCCAGCGTTTGTTGCGGTGGCCTGTTCGCCCTGCATAACAGTAGAGCCAGGGTCAAGGATTTTCATGTATCCATAAACGAGAGAAATATCTCCGGCTGCAGACGGGTTGCTGGCGGCAGCCTCGACTTTAGTGAATGCTTGTGCAAGTTTTACGAAAGGATCCATTGCCTTTGTAAATTCACCGCGCAAAGCCTCTTCATTCTGGAATGCTTTACCCGTGCCAGGGATGACCGGCTGCAGGCCCGTCGTGGCCGTCGTCGGCCCCGCAGGCGCAGCGGCAGGAGCTGTTGCAGGCGCAGCCACAGCAGCCGGTGCTCTAGCAGGCGCAGCGGGGGAAGGAACGGCTGCAGCAGGAGCCGCGACACCGGGCGCAGCAGGAGGCCTCGGAACGCCGCCTCGCCCACCGCCAAGAACGTAAAAGCCGCCCGTTTCGCCGCCAACAACTGTCGGCGCGAGGCTCTTGGGAAGATTCATTCCAGTCGCGGGGATTGCATTGACGTCCATCAACTGGACACTTCCGCCAAGGTTGATCTCTTTAAATTCACGTTTAGGCCCAAATCCCGGGACGGTTTGGAAGGTGCCGTCTTCATATCCTTGCACCAGAACCTGGCGACCAGTAGCCGAATCAGTTCGCACCTCCGGCGCTCCAGTGGGCTTAGAAACAGGCTCGTAATCTTTCGGCAGCGGAATGAATTGCCCGGTCTTCGTTTGCTGAACGTACCCAGTTTTCGTCCTGATGGGAGCGCCAACAATTTCGGGGCGGCTCGGAGCCATGCTCTCGGCCATTTCGTTATAAATCTTTGCGTCCTGGGGTCTATTGTTGGCGGCATATACGCCAGCCAAGCGCCGATAGACGTTTGCCTGCTGTTCTGCCGCGCTCATCTGCGGCCCCGCGGCCGCAGCGCGCGGTTGCCCAATCAGGGCGGCGCGCTCGGCGGTTGGGCCAGCGGCCATGCCAGGCACGGCAAGCGCTTCCTCTGCCGTCACCTCGCCACCCGCCGGCGCGGCGCCGCCCGTAAGGATCTTGGCGATATTCGCCTGCAGATCCCGAGCACGCTTTGCTTCGTCGAGCTTTTCTCGCGTCAGCATCTGCTGCAGTGCAGACTCAGTTCCGCGCTGCATCCCAGCCTGTCCAGCCGTAAAGGCCGAGCCAAGTGCTTGCCCAAGGCTCGTGCGCGTCGTGGACGGCCCCGCGGCCTGGAGCAGTGCTGCAGCGGCCGAGAGGCCCGACTGCCGCTGTATCGCAGCGAGTTGCTCCGGCGTCAGCAGATCCTCGAGGCCAGACAAGCCGCCGCCGAAAGCGCTGCCAAGAAGTCCGCCAATATCGAAAGGTGTTGCCATGTTTCCCCCTTACAGCAGACCAGCCAACGCGCCAAGAGCAGCGCCAGGGCCAGCGCCGAAACCGGCCATCTGTCCCAGTTGCGCGCCACCCAAAGCGCCGCCCAGTGCGCCCGCGGCACGGTTCTGATACAGCGGCACCGATTGCGTCATTCCTAGATTAGGCAACTGCAGGCTCAGACCAGCCTGAGAGATGCCAAGGCGCTCGAGGCCCAGGCCGCGCAATGCATCCAGTTGCTGCTGCGTAAACGCCTGGCGGGCACCGCCCAGACCCATAACGTCCATCGCGCCCTGGCGGCCAATGTTGCGCGCCTGCTGCGCAAGCTGCGCCGCTTGGCCGTAGCCTTGCTGGCGCAGGTTGGCGGCAGTCGTGGCCGCCTGGCGCAAAGCGGCCGCATTGGTCAGCGACTGCTGCACGCCCTGACGGGAGCCGCCAAAGGCGCGAGCGGCCGTGGCGCGCTGGGCCTCTGCAAGCTGGCCCATGCGTCGCTGGTCCTCAATGTCCTGCAGAGTGTTCTGGACAACCTGCTGCTCGTAAGGATTTTGGAACGCGGTGATCTCTTCGCCCGTGAAGGGCGTGAGGCCGAGGTTTGTAAGCTGCGCCTCGCCGGCCTGGTACAGCGGATTAAATCCAGCGAACTCGCGCGCCGGCAGTGCTGCCGCGACGTTGCGCGCTTGCTGCAGGTTCTGCAGATACGCGGCTTTAACTTCCGGGTCGATCTCGGTTTTGGTGGTTTGCGTGCCGCCGCTGCTTCTAGACATTTTGAACGCTCCTATCCTTATTCATCTTACCAATGGCTCGGCAAACCTTAAGGCCTTGCTTCATCAAGAAGCGACCGAACCATCCGCTTTCAACCTTCACGCCCATCTCTTGCGCCATCGCTTTGGACCAAGGCGTCGCAATATGGTACGCCGCGAAGACAACGAACTTGCCAAACAAGTCGTCGCGGCCCATCCAGCGCACGACGTGCTGCGCCCAGCAGGCATATCCCTGATAGGTCTCGGGGCTTTCGCTGACCAGCATCGCGCCGAAGGCTTGGTCCGCTTCGTAGATCTCGGTGGGCATCTTGCCCAGCTCGTGCAGCTTGGTGCAGATGATCTTCCCGCCGCCGCCACCGCCACCGCCGTCGCCGCCAATAGCGCTAGGCGCGTCGGCTGCAGTTCCTGCTGAAGATGCGTCTGCGATAGCCGCAGCCGAATCACCGCTAATGCCTTCGGATGCCATCCCCGCCTGCCCTGCTGCCGCAGCGCCAATCGCGGCGGCTTCCGACGGGCTGGACCCATTAATTGCGGCAGTTGCAGCAGCCTGGCTGGCAGCGCCTATGGCGGCATCAGATAGGCCAGCAGCAGAGGCCGCAGCCGCGGCAGCGGAGGCAGCGGATGCAGCGGCGCCGCCTGTGCCACTAGGTCCGGCCGTGGCGGTGATGCCGTCAGGCGCATTTACGCCCATCGTGTCGGATAAGGACTGAGAAAGCGCTTGTGCGGCCTGGGCCGCCGATTGATTCCCAATCATGCCGATTAAGCCAAGAGGAAGGCCTGTTACCAAACCAGTCAGCCCTAAAGCAATTGAGTTCGGAATGCTAAGACTATTGGGCGAGACAACGCCTTCAGGCGACAAGGATAGACCGCCGAAGCCGGTGCTTACGCTTCCATTAGCGGAAACACCGCTACTGCCAAACCCACCAAAGCCGCCGCTGGTTGGCGATGACCCGATAAGTCCGCCATCGCTTGCGCTGTCTGCGGCGCCAGCGAACAAACCGGTATCGCCAAGAAGACCAGCGTTGTAGCCAAGGCCGGGCGGCATTGAATACAGCATCGGGTTGTAGCCGCCAGTAACGCCAGCGACGGGTGCGCTGTAATACGGCAGTTCCGTCTGGAATTGCCGTATCAACTGCGAATAAATGTCGTCTTCGCCGGTGTAGTACGGTAGTCGTGTTGCCACTTCAAAGCTCCTTGCTCACTACAAACCACTGGGGCCTGTAGCCTTCTTCCTTCATAAAGGTTCGCTCCCAGCCTCTGCGGCCCGAGAACGTTGACCTGCTGCAACCATGACGCTTTGCCCAAGCCTCGACGTATGGTCGCATCAACTTGAGTTCATCGAGGTCGCCGCCGGCCAGAAAGCAATGAAGTTCTTTCAGTCGCGGATAGACAATGATCTCGGTAATTGCCGCGGAGTTCGGAGCCGGCCAGAACTGAAACCGCCCGTCTCGCACACCCTCCGCAATATCCTCAATTCCGTGTGTCCCTCCAGAGTATTCTAATGCCGCCTCTAGGTATTTGGCGCATCTCTGAAACTCTAGTTCATCCATTAACGGCCACCGGCTGCAATCGCCTCCATCCGAGGCACGCCGACACGCCAATCGTCCAGCACCGCCCCGGTGTAGCGCACCTTGACCTGGCGGCCAGAAAAGCGCACATCGGTGGGCTGAGATGCGGTGTACGGGCCGTATGTCGTCTCGGTGGACATCGGGTACTGGCGCACCTTAAAGGAAACCTGTACCTCGCCCAGCGTCTGCTCGTCCGGGATCAACTGGCGCACGCTCATCGTCTGATCGCCGTTGCCCAGCTCAACCGGCCCGGATTCGGCAAAAGGCACCGCCGAATCGTAGGCATAGCCCACCTCGTGCTCGTATATGTATCCGTCAGAAGACACCATCAGCGGATTAGAGAACACACCGCGGTCGGTGCCAGCGGTGCGCGCTAGATCGCCAATCGCCCAATGGTTCTCGCGGTAGTTATATACAACGTAAGAATCATTTTCCGTCGCGGAGGCCGACGGGTAGAACCACCAGATCTCGCCGTACTTGGAATTATTGACCGCGTAGATCTTGCTGGCCTGCGCGTAGTTGATGTCTTGGAAGACAAAATCTGACACGTCGCACGGCAGAGGCTTGACGTATCCGTCATAAATCCAGAACCCGGAGCGCGACATCCAGATCGCGGCCGTCTCAATCGCCGCCACGGCTTGCGAGGAAATCACCCCGCAGGCCGAGCCGACCTTCTCAAACGAGTACACATAGGGTAAACCCACATAGGTCGCCGTATGTACATCCACGTCAGTAAAGATGATCGACAGGCCGCGAATGCGTTTGCCGCACTTGATGTCGCCCACAGTCGTCAGCTCAAAATCGCCGGCCTGGTTATCCGCCGCCGGCGTCCACACCGTATTGTCTTCCTGGTCGCACCAGGCCACCTTACGGGTGTTGCCACCCGCGCCCAGAGCGAAAACGAACCTCTCCGACGTGGTCATTACCGCCTCGTTGCCCGTGGGCGCGTTCGTGATCGCAGCGGCCAGCGTGGGCGTGGAAAAGCCTAGCTGCCACTCGTAGAGCTTGCCGTCAGAGTTGGAGCAACCCACCAGATACTCGCCCCAGGTGTCTAGGCTCCAGGTGGTGGCCGGTGTAAAGCTGCCGGTATCAGGGCGCGCCACGCCGTAAGCATAGGCGCCGTAAGGGCCATAGCCGTAGCCGACCTTGCTCACGCCGTCCGCTGATCCAGCCGTGAAACCTGTCGGGGTGATATCTTTAAGAGTGCCCGCCTCATTCATGGCGTACAGCTTGGAGTGCGTGCCGGCTGCGATCCAACGGTTGCCGCTGTTGTCGCGCCAGTTCAGAAAGCCGCGGCAGGCGCCCGTCATCTGTGAATTGGAACGCTTGCGCCACCCGCCCACCGGGCGCATGGTGCCCTCGTACCAGCGAACGAGAGAGGCGTCGTAATACCGGCCAGCCGACTGATATTCGGTGCCGTTACGATAGACGCCTGGCGGGATCTGCAGCTTGATGTAAGGCATGGTCAGGCCGATCTGTTAGAGACAAAGGTAACAGTCATAATGATAGACGGAGTGGCCGGGATTGCGGGCGTCGATCCGCTAGCCGCAACGGCTGGGAATTGCTCAAGCGAGACGCCTGAATCGCTGACCCGCCACATCATCTCGAAATAATCGCCCTTATCAAGTTGCAGATAAAAGTTCATAGCAGCAATCAGACGGCTAGCCGAGCCGGTTGATTTGCGCGCCTTGATGCCGAATTGACTGTTTGAGTCAGCGACGTTGACATCATTTTTACGGAACCAGATATCTATCTCTTGGACGTCGTTGGTCGTGTTGATGAACTGCGCACTAAATTGCACGTTATAGACACCATCCTGATCGACCTGAACCCTTGAAGGCAGATCGCCCGTCATGGCGGTGGAGGTGACGGTCTGCGACGCGGAAACCGTGTAAGTTCCAGCGCCGCCCGTCGTGCCCGTCAACTGCGCGACGATCCTCGTGCCGGCCGTGACGCCCGTGCCAGATATCTGCATCGACGGGAAAATAGCGCCAGCGGAAACCGCCGACACTGTCAGCGTCGTGGTGGCAATAGATCCCGTGAATGATGCAGTCCGGGGGTACAGCGAAATGCCATTGCTGTAGTCGGTCGTATTGAATCGGAAGAAGTACGCGACCGCGGTAGATCCGTCAGACTGATCCGTCGAATCCTGAAACGCCCCATAAGGCGTGTTGATGTACTTGCCGCCACGCGGGCTAAAAAGCGCGGCCATTGAATTAACCAACTTGATGAAGAATGTGCGCAGCGCCCCGTTGCTTTGGTCAACAAAGCCGCGGTCGTAGCCTGGCGGCGCCGAGCCGATATCGGGCGGCGCAGGAACTTGAATCTGTTGGTTAAGGTTGGCCATGCTGAATTATCCGACCATCTTCTCGGCGGCGGCACCAACTTCCGCCACCCGCCGGCCCCAGCCCTTGCCAAAGGTTTCCCAGGTCGGCAGCGACTGCATGAAGGCCAAGCGCGTCGCCTGATACTTCTCGACGATATCGGCCGACTCCATCGCCGCCACTTTGCCAAGCGTGCCGGCGCCAATTGCCCCGTCGGGCACAGCGCCCACGGTTTGCTGCAGCCACTTGGCAGCACGGCCTGGCCCGCTGTTAATCGCTGCGTCGAAGACGATGTAGTCCACACCAGTGGGCAGATCGTCGCCGCGTATCTTGTCCCAGTACTTGGTCTTGTACATGGGGCCGACGATCTCAGGCGTCAGCGCACGCATAGCCTTCTCGTCCACCTCGTGGCCAACCCACTCCTCCCAAACGCGCTTGGTTACTCCTAAATTAGTCATCCCCCCGGGATCTTTTGGGTGGTTAACAAAGTTTCCCTCGTGGTGGAGGATGGCAGCCAGTGCGGAGTCAAAGTTTTCTTTCATTTTGCTTTCGCCATAAGGTCAGTTTTAGCTTGGGAGCCAGCGGAAGAACCGAAGTAGTAGGCAATGATGCCCGTCCAGGCGGTGCCCAACGATCCCAGCATCATTAGGATGGCAGGGTTGTTAGAGTCCACCTTGCCCAGCAGCATCATCACCATGATGCCGAAGAACCCAACGGTGACAATCGCAGCCAGCGCTGGCGGCACGATGGAGCGGGTGGTCGCCTGCATCTCGCGGGCAGACTTGCGGTCATCCACCGCCAGCTTCTCAAAGTTCAGGCCCAGCTCGTTAGCCTGCTTCTGAAGTTCGATCTCGGCGAGCTTGACCTGGGCGATCTGGTCAGCAGTAAGTTTGTTGTTAGCGATCAGATCGCCAACCTTTTCTTCGTCAACGCCGATAGCCTTAGAGATCGCCGATACAGCCATCCCTGCTAGTGGGCCGCCCAACGCTGTAGCGATGGTGGGCGCGATCTGTTTGAGCCATTCCATTTACTGTTTACTCCTTGAAAGCATCGTTGCAGCAATTTGCAAAAGCACGCGGTATTGATCCACGTCCGGCGGCTCTTCTTTCCAGCCTACCGTGATCTGCCCGACCAGCTTACCCGGCTCGGGCGGCACGCCTATTCGGCACCCGTAGGTCATACCCTTTTCCATGTACCACAAGCCGATCTCGGACTGCGCCGTTTTGTAGTGGCCGCAAGGAATCTCGCCGGCCATCAGCGCCACGACGTCTCGGTTGTTGTTCACGTTTGAGGTGAACAGTCCAACATCCAGCCCGTCGTGCTCCTTCTCCCTGCCCTGCTTGGTGTACGCCCTGTACAGAACTCGGTTTCCAAACATCGGATTGACCTTGAAGATCGCCACCACCGCGGCATCGGTGTTTTTAAACAGGTGAGCCGCGACATCCTCAACCCGATCCTCGGCGATGCTTGGCAGCTTCTTTTGCTCCTTGTACGCGCCAATCAGAATCGCCTGGTTCTGCCAGACGAAGTACCCCACGAACGCAAAGACCGCCATGAGCAGGATGGCAAATAGCTTGAACGGCGAATCAACGTAGCCTAAAACCTTCTCGATTAAGCTGTTGTGGTTGATCTTCTCGTCGCTCACGACATGGCCTGTTTGATGATGAAGATGATGATGCCGCCAATGAGGATGACAGCGATTGCGCCACCGATGATCTGAGCCGCCAGCAGACGCTGGGCCATGACACGGCGCCGCTCAATCTTCGCCTCGCGCTCGGCTTTGTCTCTGGCCTGCTTAATCTTCATGCGCTCCTTGAGCATCATCTCCCACAGCTCCGGGTAGCCGCCGTAAACGAGTTGATGCTTCAGAGCTTCTTCGGCCTCGCGCAAAGCATTGGCCTGCATCACGATTTCCATTGCCTTGCCGGTGTCTGACTGGCCCTTCTTGGCTTTGTCGTTGGCGGCTTTCTGAACGACATCCTTCGCGTCGAAGAACTTGCCGAATTCGCCCACTAGACCATTGATGTCCTTGCCGAGCTTTATGGCTTTCTGAATTCCGGCGACGGCGGCCTGCGCGGCCGCGAAAGCGGTGATTGGGTCCATGTCACATCAGCACCCAGATACCGAGCTTGATTAAGCCAATCAGCGAAGCGACTAGGAATGACGCGACGGTAAACCCGATCAGCCAATCAAGCATCGGTCTACTCCTCTTCGGCTTTCGCCTTTTCCTTGGCGATCTTCAGGTGCTGGTGCTTGTACCAGATGTTTACCGCCAAGCCGATGATGGCGATAAAGAGGCCGCCGAAAGCCGCGATCTCGTTGGCCGTGAGGCCAAAGTAAACAGCGGCCCCGCTGCCGCCGTATTGCGCGGTGGTGGCGACTTTGACGACTTCGACGCTCATGGTTTATTCCGTATCAGCAATCAGCGGTTTTACAAAGCTTTGGCCATAAACATCGGATTGATGCCGGCAGGGACCATTGACGGATCGAGGATGTCCTCTTCGCGCTCGCCAGTACGAAGTGCATGGACACAGTAGGCAATCGTATCGTCAGCCAACGCGGTCAAGAAATGTCGCTTGCCCTTAGCAATAAAAATCATGTGCGGGGCCGCAAACGTGGTTTTATTACCTTCAACGTCAACCTCGACACTGCCCTTTGCCAACAGCGTAACGTGATCAAAATTGTGGGTATGTCCTTCGTTCTTGTCGCCAGACGTTACAAAATGCATCTGGCGCAACCATAGGTTGCTGACACAGATCATCTTGGTTTCTGGGTAGCTCATAGCTGCGACACTGGGATAGCGGTCGGGTCGGACTCAAGCACGCCAAACTTCACAAGGGCTTTCGCGACTTGCTTCTCAAACTCCACTTTTGCCCACATATCGGCATTAGCTTGCGCTTCAGCATCAATCGGCTGAACGGCAGGCTCCTGCACCAGCGCAACGATCTGATCAAAACCGGCAGCGGTCTTTACCTGCTGCTCGCGCTCAATTAGCCATGTCGGCGCACGGTGACGAATCTCTGCATCAAGCGCCGCGCCCGTGATAAACGCATCATCCACTACGGGGACGTCAATAGCGTAAGTTGCTACGTCCTTTCCTTCGTGCGTGTAAGTCACTTCAATTTGGCCAATCTCCGAGATGGCCCGCGTAATCCGATAGTCCATTATGAAATTCCCCCAGTTCGTGTTCCAAACGCTGTCCACGTTATGTTGCTGTTTCCAGTGACCGCTCCACCGCCAGCGCCACCACCAGCCCCGTTCGGGATGGTCCCGGCATTAGCATTTCCTCCAGAACTGCCAGAGCTACCCCATGCGCCACCGTTTCCGCCGCTACCAGTATTCCAGGCGGTCGTGAAACTGTTACGAATACCGCCGACTCCACCACTTCCAGCCGCACTGTATGTTCCGGCCGCTCCAGCAGTTGGTGTTCGAGTGTCCCAGCTTGTCCTGTTAGCACTGCCTAAACTCCCACCAGCGCTATTTGTATTAGAAGATCGACCACCGCCGCCACCGCCACCAGAAGCAGAAGATGCGGGGTCTTTACCTTGTTGCGGAACACTGACACCACCACCGCCACCGCCGCCGCCGCCGCCACCTGCGATGGTTCCGGAAGTGTTGTCAATGGTAATTGCGGAAGAAACGCTTAGGGCCAATCCTCCAGAGAAGCCAGCTTGAGCAGTATTACTGCCCCCTGCCTGGCCACCTGCACCGCCCATTCCAACAATCGTGCCGCTGTTTGTTAGCGTCACGCCGCCTGGGAACGAGCCACTCACCGTTAATGCGGGCGTGCCTGTGCTGGTCGAAGAGATGACAACGCCACTAGAAATTGTGGCAATGACTAATGATGATTCATTCCAGCCAGCATTAACCGCAAGCGTGCGAAGGTTCGCATTATTTTGGTTGCTACTGATCGTAAACAAGAAATCTGGCGGGGGGCCGCCAGATCCTGCTAACGCATTGTGAATACCAGCCATTACGTCAGGCCCCCGCCAGAGATGACAGCTTCAGTCGCAGAAATGAATGCAATCGTCACAAGACCACGTTGCGCTAGTGTTCGGTTCCCAGTGTTAGCGGTGCCAACCTGGCGCAACGTCAAGCTCGACCCTTGCGTAATAGTGATGCTGGATGAGCTGTTGTTGTAGATGGTTACGACATCATTGGCCGCAAATACGTTGGCCGGGACAGTCACGCCTGCAGTCACAGCAACAAGAGTACCCCGATCACCAATAACCAGAGTTCCTCCTGAGCTGGTTGTCGTAGGAGCCAGAAGGCTACGGAGGCGGTCGACAAATGCTGTTGTGGCAATCGTGGTATCGGCTGTTTTTGCGGCTTGAGTAACCGCCAGAATCCCGGTCGGTATTGTTCCTGTGGAAATGTTAGACGCATTGAGGCTCGTCAGCGAGGCGCCAGATCCATTTGGCGCGAGAACATCAGTTCCAATCGCCAGACCGAGCGCAGTACGAGCAGCCGATGCAGTAGAGCCACCAGTTCCGCCCCTAGTAATCTTAAGGATCGGGCCGGCATCAAACAGCGCGTCGATGGTGTCCAGATCGGTATTGATCTTGGTGCCCCAGGTATCCGTGCTGGCGCCGACCTCGGGCTTGGTCAGCAATAGGTTTGTGGTAGTCGTATCGGCCATTTAGTACCTCATGCGGCAATTTGCCACGTTTCAGAATTCACAGGGATAGGCGTCCAAGTCTCACCTGTATCCGGAATGTTTGTCCATGTTTCCGACGTATCAGATTCTGGCGTCCATTTTAGAACACCATTGACCACCATGCCAGAAGTGCATGGCAACAATATCGCCAGAGACTGGGACCGCACGCCATTGACGGATAACGAAGATTCAGCGTTGATCCTGATAGGCTGATTCACGATAACGCTGGTGCTGACCGTCATGTCAGCCCAGGCATCAATCAAGATGCTAATGAGCGGAACCCGGATAGCCGAGACCGACATCGCGCTTACATCGGTGGCCGCGAATGAGCCGATGGCGTACCGCACCGCAGAAATACTCGCAGCCGATGAGCTGGCCGCCGTAAAGGCTCCAAAAGCATAGCGAATCGGCGCCACGCTAACGGAGGAAGTCGCAGAGATTGATACCGCTGTTGATGACGTTTTAACTGCGGAAGCCGAGGCGGAAGAAGACGCCGAAACGCTAAACGATGCGCTCTTAGTGATGTTGGCCGCGACAGAGACAGCCGACGCCCCAACACAGGCAAATGCGCTGGAGTAAACACCGGCCGCCTTTATGGCGACCGTTGACGAGGTGGAGACAGTTACGGCTGCGAGTGTTACCCCGTAGGAGTATTTACCCTGGCCGTATGGCCCGGAGCCGTATGCAGCCATTTGCGGATTACGTCAAGGTGACGTCCAGATCGCCGGCCGGGATACGCAGCACGTCGCCGTCGTTGATGGTGCGTGCGGTAGACAACGCAGCCCATGCCAGCATATTGCCGCCGGTGGAGGCGTCGAAAATCGCAGCCCAGCCAATCGAACCCCAGTTGCCACCAGAGGCTGCAGCGAATTCAATGGCCGCGGAGTTCGTGGCATTGGTGGGCGACGTGCCAGACACGCTAATCGTGCCGGTGGCGACACGCGCATAACCGTTGCCAGAGACCTCAGTGCCGCCACCCGTATCGGACGGGGCAGCAGTGAACAGACCAATAAACCAAGCGGTAGGCCGGGTGGCGCTATTGGTGGTCAACAGCCAATTGAGAACCAGGTTCTCGGTGTAGTCGGTAAACGATGACATTTAAAAAACTCCTTTATCCAAAAGTCCTGGCACGCATCATTATGGAGCCGCCAGACGTTGCTCCGCGATCATCTGCAATCTGCAACTCCTCAAGGCCACGGGTGTAGATCGCTGCCCAGACAGGGATCCGCGCATCATCCTTAAGATAAGGCGCGGCCTGCATCAGCGAGCCATACAAGTACACGTCCGGGGCTTGCGTCAAAAGCCAATTCGTCGCCACAGATCCCGACAGCTTGGACAGCTTGGCGTAATAGATCAGCTCGGCGGTATAGGTTCCATCCGGCACTGGAAGCACTCGAATCTGGCCGCCAACAATGCCGAAGTAACCAGGACGCCCAGGAGAAATATAAGTTGTAGATTTAAGACTATCAAGTGCGTCTACAGATTCAAACGTAAGCGCCGTCACGGGATTCGTGTTCAGCTTGATCGACTTAGTCTCAAGGAAATCGGCAGGCACCGCGCTGTACTCGGTATCAATCGACGCCGTGGCGCGCACGATCATCTGGCGCGTGCGCAGCGTGCGCTCGATCTGCGCTTCAGCCAGGGCAATGAAGTCCGGGATGACGCTGGTCAGATCGGTGCGGTTGAGCCAGTCGGCCACCGACGCCTTGAGTTCCGTGTACGTTGACAATGCCATTAGGGCGCCTTTTCCTTCTCTAGATCCTTCACGATCCAGGTGTGCTCGTGCTTGTATTCAAACGTGCCGACGTGGCCGATTTCCTTCGACACATCGTGATCAATCCAGATTTTAAATCCAGCAGCCCGAGCCTTGTTGCAAAAGAAAACGTCTTCGCCAATGTAGCCACGTTTGTCGCTACGCCACGGCGTCTCGTACCACGGCTCGGATAGACCCTTAAAGACGTCAGCCTTGATGAGCATTACGCCCATCCCGACCGAGCCGATCTCCTGCAGGCCGGTGCTCTCAGGCATTGACCAGACCAGCTCGCGGTCGCCGTTTTCCTTGTATATCTGCGCCGTCGGGCCGGTAGGCATCCTGCGCCTGGCGCAGTTGGCCGCCACGATGTCCAGATCGTGCGCCAGCAGCCGGCCGATCATGTCCTGCGGGAAACGCATATCCGAATCCACAAACAGCAGGTGCGAGCAGCCTTCGCGCATCGCATCCAGCGACAGCTCGGCGCGCTGGTTAGCGATCAGCGTACCCTCGGAGATCTTCAGCGAAATCGCATCGTTGGTCGTCAGCGTGTGATGGCATACCATATTGACCAGGTCATAGGTGAACATGGTATGCACCATGTCACGCGCAGGCGTGCAGACAGCTATGTAGTTCGTCTTCATACCTGCCCCGGGCGAGTGCGGAAGTGCCGATTTTCACTGTCGTTTAACCAGCGCTTCATGTATTCCTGATCGTCCAGCTTTCCTTCAGCCTTCATCTGGTAATACAGACTCAGCGGAATTGACGCCACGCGAGACCATTCGCCCCACCGTGCGCGCTCATCCACCTGATTAAATTCTTGCTTGTTCTCTTCAATGATCGCGGACACATCCTGCTGCGTCTGGATCGTTGCTTCGTCTTTCTCTTCGTCGTAATGCCAAGTCCGGGTGATTCCCAGATCCTTATTAATGTCGAACAGTTTTGAATTAGTCATATTAAAGAAGTCGTTAAAAAAGGGACCAGGTTTCCCTGGTCCCTCTTGCTCCGATTAGGAGGTCACCAGGTCTGCGGCCAGACCGTGGGCGTTCTCAGCCAGAACCTTCAGGCCCCACTCGACGATCAGCATACGCTTTTCAGCGTCGCCGGTCTTGGCGAGTTCGACTTGTTGGTAAGGACGCAGAACAACCATCTTTGCATAATCGGGATCGATCACGAAAGCGTCACGCTCGCGCTGGAAGCGGTTAGGCACCACGTTCACGTTGCCGAAGTCCGACACATAGATGTCGGCGGCGCCGATGATGGTGGCAGGACGCGCACCGCCGTCGATGTTGAAACGCGAAGAGGCGATGCCGGCGAAGCCAGAGACGCGCTGCTTGTTGACCGGGCCGGTCATCAGAACTTTAGGAGTGCCACCTTGAGTCCACACCTTCTGAATCACGTTCTTCAGGATGGTCTCGGTAAAGGTGCGAACGGTGCCATCAGTGCGACCCAGCGTGGGCAGGGTCGTGTAGGTGGGGTTCACGCCGTTGGTGGTGTCATAGTCCACGTTGGTCTTGATGAACGCCTGCAGCGAAGCAGTCGTGCGAGCAGCGGTGGTGCTACCAGAGGTAGTGCCAGCGTTGTTCAGCATCGAGAACTCTTGATCACGCTTCAACTCAGCGCTGCGTTTGGCGATCTGGTACGCGACCTCAGAGCGGCGACCTGCCTTGTTGACCACTTCTTCAGTGTTCGACAAGACGATGGTCTTGCGGCTGATCTGCGCATAGTTCTGCAGACGCACGGTAGCGACCACAGCGTCGAACGACGTGACGTCGTCACCCTCCAGCTGCGAATTAGCTGCGGCCGCTGCAAGCGTATCGGTCTGCCACTCATAAAGAGTGTTGGTCACGTTCTCGCGACCAATGTTCGACATGAAGGGGGTCTCTTCGGGAGCAATGTTGGTGATAACGTTGCTCAGGTCTTCACGGATACCCTTGGCAGAGTAGGTGGTGAAGGTATTAGTGACGATTGCCATTTTGTTACCTCAATAAAAGTTCAATTGCGGAGGCCGCATCTTGGACGCGACCAGTCTTTGCGAGACGCTGGGTTGCGCGAGCGCTGTCACTCATTTGAGATACCCGACCTGCTGCACCAGGCTTGGCAGGTTTAGGCCCGTTGTTAACGACGGGTTTGATGCCCTGGCGCTTGGCCTGCATCTGGTCATACAGCGCCGCTTTACGCAGCGCCAAGACCACCCGGTGGTCGTAAATGTTGCCCAACTCTTGAGGTGTGAATCCCATCTTCTGACCGAATTCAACGAGCATAGCTTTCTCAGCTTTGGCCTTCGCGGGATCTTTCCACGTCGGCAAAGCCTCGAGGAGCGCATCAGACTCTTTGGCCTTCACAGCCTGAAACTGCTCCATCTGCTCCTTTTGCGAGATCTCGGCAAGCCGCTGCTGTTCGGCCTGAATAGCTGCAGCCTTTTCCCGGTTCTCTCGCATCACCTCACGCTGGCGAACGTATTCGATGGGGTCCTCGTTGTAGAGGCGATCCCAGTCGATCTTCGGATCGGCAGCGGTCTTTACTTGCTCACTTAACGCACCTAACAACTGAGCATATTGCTCGCGCTCGGCCCGAATCGCCTGCAGTTCAGCTTCGGCAGCTTTACGCGCCTCGGCGACCTGCTGGGTCTTTCGGGTGTAATCCTGGGTCCTCGAATAGCCCTTCTGGAGTTCGTCCAAAGTGACCTCGACTTCCTTACCGTCAACCTTGACGGTGAAAATCTCGGGCTTTGCCTCGTCCTGGGTGTCTTCTTCTAACTCAGGTTGATCAGCAGATGCCTCCTCGGTGGACCCGTCTTCAATGTCCAGCGATTCATCAACTACTGCCGCGGTCACGTCCTCATCTTGAGGTTGTGACGCTTGCGTCTCGCCGCCGTCCTGTTGTCCTTCTTCAGGCAGTATTGCTGCGAGTGCTTGGACCGCTTGGTCCATATTCAGGGGGCCAGATGGCGCACTTGCCTGGGGCGTGGGTGCATTCATTGGTTTAATCTTTCCTTATTTCTTTTGAACACGTTCGATAGCGCGCTGCGCTACCTTGCCGTTATCGATCACCTTTGTCAGCTCAGTCTTTAAATTCTCAATCGCTCGCAGCATCGACCAGCATTGCTCGCGCTTTGCCGTCTCCTCTGCTCGCGTTGACTTGAACAGCCAAACCTGATCGTTCTCCAATTTTGTAAGGGCAGCAGCGAGGGTCTCATCCTCCATTAGCTGCTGCGCCTTACGTCCTTTCCTTACTAACTCTTCATCCGTCATTGAGCCATTCCGTTAAGGTTGATGGGTACAGGCATTTGCGGTGCCTGAGCTGCCTGCATCGCAGACTGCACCATTGCCGTCTGCGAACGCATTGCCTCACGGTCCAGATTCTGCGCGGCCATTAGTTCCGCGTTGCTGATCTGGGTGCCGTACTTTAATTCCAATTCGTATTTTTTCAATAGGTAGTCTTGCGCCATCTGGTCGCGCCGGTAGTCATCGTCGCGCATCATCTGCTGGCGCTTCAATTCCAACTCGGCCGCTTTCTTCTGGATGTCGGCCTGGATCGACTCGGCCTGCACCTGCGCCAGAACCTCTTCGGGGGTGGGTTTGGGCGGCTCCTGCGGGATCTGAAAGTCCGCCGGGATCTGGTTGAAATACTGCGAGGCATCCTTAAAGCCGGACAGCTCGACCATTTTCTGCAGCGTGCGCGAGTACATCTGCGGCGTCACCAGCGGGTTCGCCAGCCCATACTGGTCAACAATCGCCTTTTGCATCTGCGAGATCATCGTCAGGGTCTGCAGGCGATCATTCACGTCGCCGCCACCCAGACCGATGTTGACCGACACGTCCATCGACGCATCCCAGGCGCGCGGGTCAATCTGAACCCACTGATTGCGCAGGCGAACCATCCTCGGCTTGTCCTGGTGCGTGGTCAGCAGGAACAAGATGCCCTTAAAGAGCTTCTTCATGCCCTCGGCCATGATGCGCGCCGTCAGCTCCAGCCGCGACTGCGAGGCGCTGATCGTGGCCGCCACAGCCGCCTTGGTGGAAGACTGCAGCGCGTCGGCATTCAGACCCATCGCGGCCTTGCTCATGCCGGTGCGGTCTTCCTTGACCTGGTCCATGTACTCGAGCATCGAGTAGCCGGCCTGGCCCACGAAGGGCTGCGCCAGAGGCTGCACCATGCCGGGGGCGCGCATACGAATGACAGCGCCCGTCTCGTTGTTCAGGACGTCGTCGATATTGACCTGGCCTTCAACAACCGCGGTGCGCGGGTGGATCGACTGCGCCAGCGAGTCCAGAGTATTGCGCAGAACCTGCGACTTAATCTCTTGGATGTCGTGCGTGATGTCGAACACGCTCATCGCCTCAATCGGCGAGGTGTGCGGCTCAGGGTCAAACGGGAAATCGACAAACGGGATGTAAGACGCCGGCAGGTTGCGCACCATCTTGTACGACGATCCCATGCAGCACAGCTTACGCAGCTCAGGCAGGCCGTCGCCGTCATAGTCCACGCGCACATACGCCTCGACGTACAGCAGGCGGCGCTGCATCGGGTTCATGGAATCATTCGACCCCATCGTGGTGGACAGCGGCTGGCGGGCCAGATATTCGTCGTTAGTGTCCAGATCGGTCGAAGAGATATTCGGCTCAATCTCGTCCATGTCGTAGCCCATCTGCAGAAGCTCGCCAACGGTGAGCATCTGGCGGTGGGCGATGATGCCGGCCTCTTCAAACGAGCGAGCGCGCCGGTCAATGATCAGCTCCTCGGGCGGCACAGCCATGATGCGGATACGCCCGTCGCGCAGAACGCGCTTGATCTGCACATCGTGCAGCATGGGCACAGGCGGGGCCATCACCCCAGCCGCGGCGGCCTGCATCTGCGCTTCGGCAATCATGGCCTCGGAGATGGCCGGGTCGGGATACGAGACGACAACCTTCACCTCGGCGTCTTCGGCCATCAGCATCTGCACCGTGGCGTCGTCCAGGCCCGAGTAGTCCTCAATGCGCACCTCGGCGGTCTCTTCCCACCAGTATTTAGCGATGCCGCATTTACGCACCAATGCGTCCTTAAAGATCGCATAGGACTGCATAAAGCCATTGTTATCGGCAGAAAAGACGTAATTGGCGTAGTCGGTGGCCTGCTGGGCACCGGACTCGTCCTCCGGCCCACGGGGGACAAACTCGACCACGTTCTCGGACGAGAAGAAAACGCGCATCAGGCTGGGCATCATGGCCGAGACCGTGTCGCGCACCTCCATCGCCACCACTTGCGAGCGGCCGTCTTCTTCGTTGCCAAACGGGTCGCCTCGGTAGTATTCGGTCCCTTTTGCGCGAATCGGCGAAATGTCCGAATCAATATAGGAAACAGCGTCCGTTAGCTCGCCGTTAAGGATCGCTTGCAGCTCGGCGTCGTCCATCGCCTCGGGGGCGGCAACGTCCACGGATATCGGCATTTCGTCTTGATTCATATCCCTACCATTTCACTTTATTGGCCCAGTACGCCGCGCTCATTTTGCCCTTGGCAATGTTCTGCGCGTGCCGAGCCTTAAACGCATCATTGCGCGCAGTGCCCTCGGGCGAACCCTTCACGCCCTGCTGGCCAAAGCGCACCAGCTTGACCTCGTCGCCCGATTTTGCCAGCACAGCGTGGGACTTGGTGGCGTGACCCGGCGTGCGCTTGGGCTTGTTATAGCCAGCAAAAACCTCGTTACCGCGTTTTACAGTCATTGCTCCACCCCAAACCAGGCATTCGCATACTCCGGGCGATTGGCCCGGATCCAAGGCACCGCCGCCAGCGTCAGCGCCTGACCATCCATACCCGTGGACTGCGACCCCACATGATGCACATAAGAGCGAGACAGAAAGTGCTTAAAACCCGCCGCCTCGAGGTCCTGACAATGCACATCATCGGAGTACCAATTTAGCGGCGGAAACTTCGCCACCTCCCAAGCAGCCCGCGAGATGTATCCGAATATAGGCGAAATCACCTGCATCGGGGCAATGCAATCCTCCCACGGGAAGCGAAAATAACTCAGATCCTGGTTAAACGGATTGCTGCGAATGTTCTGCATCGGCCGCGACGCATCGCAGCGCGCACACACCCAGCCAATCGGCTCGCCCACTTCCTCCTGCAGCGTCATCACGTCCTCGAGCAAATGCTCGTAACTGGTCGGCGTGAGCACCACGTCGTCATTAGCCACCACGACAGCCTTGTGGCCGTCGGCAAACGCGGCGTCGATCACGTCGTTGTAATCAGCGCCAAACGAGCGCGCAGGGCCGCGAAGCTGACGATATACGTCGTATTTACGGGCATCCACGGGTGTGCGCAGATACACCTTGGCCGCGGGCGCGTACTCGCGGCAACTGGCCAACATGACGGGCAAGCACCGCCCGCTCACGCTGGACACGACAATCGCCGGACTCACTTCTTCTTCGCGGTCTTGGCGGCCAGCTTAAAAGACTTCGCCGTCGGCGCGCCAGGCGTGCCGGGTTTACGCATCTTCTCGCCAGAGCCGGCCTTAATACGCTCACGCTTGGCTGCGATGTTGGCATACAAGCCAGCAGGTTTAGCTTTCATCGTCGCCCTCCATCATGGGTTTGCCGTATTCCTCGCTATCGTCCTCGCCCTCTTCGTACTCGCCTTCTTCGTCCTCGTCCATCGCCACCCAGGCGCGGCAGGTACGCGAGGCGGCGCACTTGAAGTCAAAGATCTCGCAGTAACCCAAGTCGCCCGCCTTGATGGTGCCCCACGGATCGCCGCTGCCCTCACCCATACCCTGGGCGATGCACTGCAGCATCTTCGGCTCGCGGTCAAACGCGGCGCAGTTACCGCAGCGCGACATCTTGGCGGCCTCCACCGGCACATCCCACTCCTTGGCAATCTCACGCCAGAAACCCGTATTGGGCAGCGCCGGATTCTCCGGGCCGTACATCGCCGACTCAATGGCGCGGCCTCGGTTCTTCAGATTCAACGTAATGTCCTGCGTCGCAGGCGGGCACGCCATGCCCTCTTTACCTTGCATTTCGTCCATCATTTCCCCTTTTTTGCCATCTTGGCAGGCTTGGATTTGCCGGCCTCAGATAGCGCAATTGCTATAGCCTGCTTCGGATTCTTCACCACCTTGCCGCCGGCACCCGAGTGCAGCGTGCCCGATTTGTACTCACCCATCACCTTGCCAATCTTCTTGGCCGCTTTGGTCATCTTCATCACATCGCTCCTGTTAAGCAATCCTGGGAATGTTACGACGCAGCGGCTGGTTCCACTTGCTCGACACGCTTGAGCCATAAGCACCCACCACAGCATCGCCCGCAAACGTCAAACAAAACGCATCGGCGCGGTCAGGACTCGGCAATCCCCGTTTCCTGATCTCATCCTTGCCCTCAATCTGAATCTTACCGCTACTCGTGAACGAATAACGCACCGTCGCCAACTCCGAGACCAGCATCTCATCGCGAGGCATCCAGCAGTCGCGAGCCTCCAGCCACGCCTTGGCCTTGTGCCACAGCTCCGCCTTCAAGTTCCTATAGGTCGATCCCATCGCCGGGGACTCGGCCACGTTGATGCCGCGAGCCGGCAGCCGCAGCTCACGCAAGCGATCCACCACGCCGGCGCCCAGACCGATGCTGTCCACCAGGATCTCGCCAGGGCGCTGGCTCGGCTGCAGCGCCTCGTACTCCGCCACCACGGCACCCGTAAGCTGCATCAAGTCCAGGTTCTTCCACGTCTTCACGGGTTCTAGCAGCGCATTACCCTGGCGCTTGCACAAGGCGCTGCGGTCGCTGCCAAAGCGGGCGACGTCCAGGCCCCACACGACGGGCGCGTGTTGGCTCGGGCTGACATCGCGGGCCATCGCCATCTCGAGCAGCTCCATCGGGATGACTGTGTCGTCATCGCTGCGCGGGAACTCACCCAGAACACGAATGCGGTAGGCGTTGCTCTCTTCGCCGTACCTGCTTTTCATCTCCTCGACGTAAGCCGCGCTCACCCGCGGCGAGTCCTCGCAATTGACCCGCATCGTCACCCAGTCACCCGCCAGGCGGTTATGCGTGTCGTAAAAGAAACCGCTGGAGCGCACCGGGTTGCCCAGCAGCAGCGTCACGGCGCTATGCCCCGACATTGAGCCGGCGGCAGCCTCGAATACCTGCTCCGGGATACCGCTAGCCTCGTCGGCCACCAGCATCACGTTATCGGAGTGGACACCTTGCAAGGCCTCGGGCTGCTCTGCTCTTGAGGTCCTCGCGGAGATGAACGCCTCGGTATTGGCATCTTTGACCTCGATGCGGTCTTGCTTGACTTCAAGCTGGTCCGCCAGCATCGGCGGCAGCACCTTCACCCAGCGCTTGACCTCCGCGAAGAGCGCGTCGTAGAGCTGGCTGCTGGTCGGTGCCGTGACGACGATCTTGACGGGGAAGCGCAGGAACAGATACCACAGCATCGCCCACGCGGCGGCCGTTGACTTGCCGACGCCGTGGCCGCTACGCACGCTGATGCGGCGGTTGTTTTGGGCGATGTGGTTCAGGAATTCCACCTGCCAGGTGTCCGGCGTGGTGTTAAGCACCTCGCGGACAAACCGCACCGGGTTGTTCTTGTACAGCTTGACGAACTCGACAAACGGGTTATTCGCCAGCTCAACTTCTAAATTTTTTTTCGGGGACACTTTTTACCGTGACGGGGGTAGGGGGGGTGTGGGGATGATTATGTGCGCAAATGCGGCGCTGTGGAATCGGTAACTGTTCGGCTCCACAACAACCGCCCCCGCCGCCGCGCTGAAGGGGGGGGTCTCACGCCGGCCGCGGCGGCGAGGCCGCGCTGGCGCTGTGAACAACTTGCTGCCGCTTTTAGGCATCTCGTATTCGTTCGGATGCGCTTTGCGTACTATTGGCGCGTCGAAAGAAATACAACAGTCATTATGTCAAATGACTTTCGTTGTTTCCGCGCTGAATTGCTTAATCCATAGGCGATTTAGCGCGTATCCACAGGCCTATGTGGACAACTTAGGCACTGCGTCTGTGGATAAGTTCTCGACAACCTCGACGTGCCGCAGCGCGTTCATGCGCAGGTCCTGGACGTTAATGTTGATCTGCGCGGCCTTTTGTGAGCCATAAGTCTTAGGATCCCACCGCTCGGCGATCCACTGGCGCGTTTTGATGCGCAGCGCCGCGTGCGCGGCGTGCTCGGGATCGCTCTGGTCGGCGATGGCCAGCGTCTCTGAGGCGAGCTGATCAGCCGCTTGTGCGCGCGCACGCGTGAGTTTATCACCGTCAGGATCAACCTCGTCCATCCATCGCTCGAGTGCTTTGCGGCTAATTCCCATCTCCAGGCAGATCTCGGTCTTGGTCTTGCCACCCTCAACCATCGACCAGATCATGTCGTCAGGCAGCTTCGCCAGCATCTTCATATCCTGATGAAACTTCGGTGTCCCAGCCATTAAAACGCCCTCCAAGCCGTTTTCGTGCCCAATAGCACCCAATCCACACGCAGCGCCTGAAAGCGCCCCAAAACCCGATTTAACGCCTTCATTCCATCTTCTCGAAAGGTTTCATGCCGGCCGGGAACATTTTAGGCGCCTGACTTGGCGCATCAAGGTCCAGGTCGTTGCCGAAGTCGTCGAACCCTGAGCCGTTAGCCTGGACACTGACGACAGTCGCCGGCATACCAAGTGTCGCCTTCAGCCTGGCGATGTCGTTACCAAAGCCGGCCTCGAGCATCTTGGCGATCTCCTGGATCGACCAGACATTGCGATCCTCAACGTCTGTCCGCATCCGGTGATACGCCGCCGCGTCGGCCTCGGTTGACACCACTGCCAAGACGCCCCCGTCGTCCATCTCCCACTCAATCGCCTTGACCTCACCCACGGGCGCAATGCCTTCGGCAGTAGCCCACTGCTCCATCGCCCGCATGGCCCTGATCATTCCATCGGCGGCCGCTCGGGCCTTGTCGATGTTCTGCGATTCCTGCGCAGCCCAGACCCGCTCCACCTGCGTCCACACTTTGATACGAAACTCTACATCAACCAAATTAATTAATCTGCCGACACCCCACCGCTCCTCGTGCTCACGCTTTGCCGACTCCAGCTCCACCAGCTTGGATTTCCAGAAACGCGAGAACTCCGATTCTGGAAACGCGAGCGGTTGCGGGCTGGGTAACTGACCTCGAATCTTTGCTGTTTTTTTGGTTGCCATCTTCTTCCTTGTTAGTGTCTGCTAACTGTGACCATTCGTCACGGTCCGTGACGTTACGAATCGTAGCAAGATATACCCTTGCTACGATTCGTCACGCTCTTTCACGTACTTTCCGGCTGTGACGAATCGTCACGATTCGTCACACGATTTGACCATTCGTCACGCTCTTCCCACTCCTCAATCCAGGCCCAATCGCCTTCAATTCTCACGTTCTCTGGCCGCCCAGAATCGCTCCTTACGCGCTTCCATGCAGCCCTAAACGCTGCAGATCCGGCCTCGTCATTGCCCATTTTTTGAGCAAATTCCGCCCTCCAATCCTCCACCTTCGCGCACTTCCTGGTGCCCGCCGACACCTTCCAATGTGTGCCTTTCTTATTAATTAAAGCCCTTAGCGCGTCCACCGCCAGCACCTGCTTCTTGCCCTTGCCTGAGCGATTTAGTCCTACATACTTCGCCTCAATCGCCGTCCGCTGCGCCGCTTCATCCGATGGATTGACGGCCAGAGACTTGCGCGGCTCATCAAGCGACAGCGTCGCGGCTGACCCCTCATCGATGTCGATCTCGACCATCTCAAAGCCGTAGCGCACCCCGTCCTCGCCGTCCTTTTGCTTACTGATGGTGACCACACCCCGCGGCTGATCGTCAAAGCGCAGCAGCTCCAGCTCGGTATCCACGGCCCCGAGCAGCGATGAATGTCCCCGCAGCCCTTTAGCCTGGTCCTTACCTGAGTGGTGGATAACGAGCAGCGCGGCCTCGAAGACTTGCTGCAGGTGCCCGCAACTGGTGATGAATGCACCCATGTCCTCGGAGCTGTTCTCATTGCCCCCGCCGAAGGCCCGGGCTAGCGTGTCGATGACGATAAGGTCAATCTTTAGCTGGCGTGTTTCTGACAACTCGGCCACCGCAAGCATGAGCGAATTGATGTCCTCGGTGCTGGATCTGAGGTTAATCTGGTGTCTGAGGATATAGATCGGGATGCCTGCACTAATTTCGTGGTGGATGCGGCACGCTTTGATGCGCGCGCCGATGCCGCCGTGGCCTTCGCCGGCGATGTAGACCACGGCCCCGTTCTCGGACGGCGTCGCCGCTTGGCCCATCCACGGCGCTGCGCGCGCGATTGATGCGGCCAGATCCAGCGCAATGAACGATTTGAATGATCCTGGCGGGCCGTACAGCGCGACAAAGCCGCGGCGAGGTATGACCCGCTCAATGAGCCACTCAACCGGCTCGTCCTTGATCTCATCCCATGCCTCGAGGGTTAGGTTCTTGCGTGGTGGCGCTGCCGCGGCGGCTTGCTCATCCGTCGCGTTCGATTGTTTCACCAATTGTTTCTCGTTGACGTCATTGGCGAGCGGCTCCGGCGGCTTCTCGCGCAGCCGCTCGGGCGCTTGGACCTCTGTCTCCGAGGTGACCGGCGCTTGCGCCTTCACCAGATCGGCGAGGTCCTGGCGCGTCTTGCCTTGGCTGTAGATCCATTCGTAAGCATCGTCGCCCTGTTCCTCGCCGCCCAGGTCCACAACGCGGATTGACTTGGCAACGGGCAGCAGCTTTGCCGCGGCTTTCTTGGCGTACTTCCAGCCTGGCGTGTCGTTGTCGGGCAGGATCACGACGTTCGCGCCGGCAAAGTATTCCGTGATGGCGTCGGGCCAGGTGCCTGATCCTGCGTGGCTGGACGTGGCGACGCTGCCGAGGCTGATGATCGCATCGGCCGCCTTCTCGCCTTCCGTCAGGTAGACGTAGCGGCCTTTACTGACGGCGTCGCGCAGCTCTGGCAGCTTGTACGGCACGATGCGGGCGTCGCCCAGCGTGGCGTGTCTGCGCCCTGCCTCGTCCACCTTGATCAGCTTGTAGTCCTTGCCCTTGGCGTCCGCGGTGCGAAATCGTTGCTTGATGAAAAGCGTCACACCTTCCTCGTCGCTGTAGTGCCACTCCTGCTCAAGCTGCCTGGTGATGGGCTTGATCAGCGCCAGAGGCTCGACGTTGCGGCCTTCCAGCTCCGGCAGGAAACCGCGTTCTCTCATGGTGGAGAACACGCTGCCCTGATCACACCCACCGTGACAGTGGAATAGCGCTTTGCCGTCCGGGCCTTCGCTAATCGACAGGGACGGGTTCTTATCGCCGTTGCCTCTGCCGTGCCCCGGGACTGGGCAGCTTGCCAACCATTGACCGTTTACCTTCTTCGCGTTGCCTAATTGCTTTGCGATTTCTTCGGCTTGCATTTGAGCCTTCAGTTTTTATTGAGACAAAAAAACCGGGACCGTGATGGCCCCGGTCTGTTTACCGACGAGCGTTAAAACATCTCGTCTTCAGCCACCGCCCGAGCCGTGGCCCTAGCGGGCGCCGGCGCTGCAGCAGGTGCAGGCGCAGGTGCCTCATACTCCTCGGCCTCTACGGGCGCTCCCATGCCGGCAGGGCGGTCGATCCACGACGTGATCACGAACTGCGGGATACGTGTGGTGCCCTTGCCGATCTTCTCCATGCGGCTGCCCTTGTACTCGACCACGGGCAGCTTGCCCGCGTTGGCCTCGCGCTGCGCGGCGCAGGCGGTGTACAGGCTTTCCAGTCCCATGTTGGGACCGACGCCGTTGGAGGACCACGACGCGGTACCGATCTCCTTGTTGTAGAACGTGACCTCAAAGCCGCGCTTGTGCTCAGGCGTAGGCTGCGCACCCTTGCGGCCCAGCTCGCTGTCGGGTTGCCAGTCACGCACACCAGCACCGAGGAGCAGCCAGCCGGTCTTCACGTTGTCGATATCGAACACCACTTTTTTGATCTCGACCTCGACGCCGTCGCTGTTGGTCCAGGCGTTAGCTTGAGGAGAGAAGCGCAGGAAATTGGAGTTGCCCCCACCAGATGACAGATTCAGCATTTTTGCTTTTCGCTTTCAGAAGTTTCAGAGTTGACCCGTATTGGGACGGGCATTATTGACGCAGGCTTGCGTCCCTTGCAATGGTGACCCCTGAGCTTTCCTTAACGGTTAAGTCCTCAAGAATCCCCTTTTGCTCCTTTGCTAACAGCTTTTCCACAGCCGCCGGCGAAATAAATTCAGTTATGTACAGCTTGTCCACAGATAGTCCGGCCTCAATCAGCGCGTCCTTGGCCGCCGCCTCGCTGGCCCACTTGCGCGTGGCTCGCTTGGGCGCGAGCTGCCACCCCGGCAGCGTGCCCCCGTCCTTCATGCGCTCGAGGGCGTGCTTACGAAGTGCGTCCACGAAGGCCTCGACGATCGGAGCGCGGTCCAAGAGGTCGCTGATCTGCTCGTCAGACAGGCGCACCATCACGTCCTTGATCTGATCCTTATTCATCGCGACGACGTTGGGCTGCGCCTCGATGACGGCGAGAGCCTCGCGCTGCGCTGGGCAGATCAGCTTTGCCGGGCAGTACTGGCACGCCTTCTCGGTGGGCGTGGGCTTCCTATCCGCGTCCAGCGCCTTCGTGATGGCGGGCCGCAGCACTTCGTCATCCCAATCGTAGAGATCGGCCAGCGTCATGCGGTGGATGCGCGTCGCGCCGGTGCGCGGCTGCACGATCTGCAGCTCGATCTGGGCGACCTTGTGTGCCAGGTTCAGCGTCCTGATGGCCGACAGCGCGTAGATCTTCAGTTGCTCGCTGTCCTCATCGACGTACCCGCTGCCGGTCTTCAGGTCGGCAATGACAAGCGTGTCCTGCCCGACGCCGATCACGTCCGCGGTGCCGCGCAGCACGACGTCGTCGTTGTTGACGTAGGAGACCTTCTCCTCGACGCGCACGTTGCCGTCGCCGACGAACTCCTCGATCTGCTTAATGTTGTCGATGTGTGCCTGCGCCATGTCGCAATGCCACTGCGCCATCACGACGCCTTCGATGGTCTTGCCTAGGCTGTTGGCGGGATCGTCCTCCGTGAGGTAGCACGTCTCGGCCAGCGCGTGGATGGCGGTGCCCGCCATCGCTGCATCGCCGCTGGGCGTGGGGGGGATGTCCTTGGACAGCAGCGCGCTGGCCGGGCAGGCGATCCAGCGCGAGGCGGCCGAGGGGCGAAGGATTAGGGGTTCGCTCATTGGTCGTAACCCTCTTGACCTGCGTACATCGTCCATTCTTTTGCCTTTTCCAGCATAAATAAACCTTCGGCGCGAGTCATCTTTGAAGACCTGATGAAAAGATCTCCATCGTCGTCGTATGCAATCACCATGACATCGGTCAAGTTTTTTTTCATTGCAGATTGCAGGGCTTGCTCTGCTGTGTAGTTGTTACTCGCCGGCAGCTCTACTACATTTTTATTATTCATTAGCTTTTCACTCACCGTAAATCCAAGCCCTTGCGGTCCAGATGTGCCCCGTCTTTTCGCAAAGCCACCATCCCAGCCTTACGTACCAAGTCTGTTCCATGTCAATCCTTTCCTAAAGGTGAAACGTGCGGCTGCGGATACAGTCGTTCTACGTCGTCTTGATACTCGCCAAGCGCTATATGTGCGCTAGCCCACCATTTGCTTACAACCGCAGTCTCTTCACACGACAGCAGTAGGCACTCAAGCTCCAGCGCCAATCGCTTCGCGTGAGACGCAATAGCCTCCTCTTTGCGTAAGCGCTTTAATTCTTCAACGCTGATCGTCGTTGCTCGCTGCGCACTAGGGCAGCCGTCTGCGAATCCGAAGGTCACTGCTTGTTCTCCTTATCTCGCTCGCCGTACACCTCCTGCGACAGGATGTCGTAAGCGATCCTCCGCACCTCATGGCTCACCGCCCAGCCCAGATCCTCGGGGTCCAGCATCCGCTGCAGCAGGCGCGTCTTCCTCACGGAATTGGCGCGCTCTTGCTCGAGGGCTTTGCTCAGGTACAGGATGTGATCGCGCATCGTTTGGCGCTCGTCGTCTTGCATGGGCTGATTCATTTGTCCAGCCCCAGCTTGGCCCACATGGCTTCGCCGCGAGCGTAGAAGTCATCGTCCGGCGTGTTTGAGTTGCGCGTCACCAGCTCAGCCTGGATTTCGTCGGACAGGTCCATCATGCTAGTCAGGTAGATTGCTTTGAGCTTCTCAGGCAAGCGCTTCCAGATCAGCGTGTCCTGCGCCATGCGTAGGGCTTCTTCGTGGTCAATCAGTTTCACTTTGTTTTCTCCTTCGTCTTAGTAAATGGTCTCGGGCAGTTCTCTGGCGGCACCACGACGCACCAGACGGCGCGCATCCAGCGCTGCCCTTCTTGGAAAGCAATCCATCGGTCGATGTAGGCGTCGGGCATCCTGTTCAGTACCCGCGACAGGTGGGTGCGGTCTATCCCCGTTGCGTCTGAGAGCTGATACACCGTCAGGCCGTCTAGGTTCTCGCGCAGCAGCGAGCGCACCTGGTTGATGCGACTGCCGTGGTTTTTAAACTTCGTCATTCTTGGATGGCTTGGCCTGCGAGTACACAGAGAAGCGCTTGAACTCGGTCAGGCGCGCCGCGTGGCTGGATTTGCTCAGGCCCGCAATGTGGGAGATGTCGCGGCCGTTGTTGCGCTCGCGCTCAACGTAAGCCGATTGCGAGGCCGACAGCTTGCTGTACTGGTTGATGTGCTTATCCGTGACGAAGATCGACGGGCGTTTGTTCTTGTACCAAAGGAATGGCGATTCGGGGTGGCAGTTGCAAGTCATAGGATGACGTAAACGATGAACCAAGGGACGGCGATTGCCGCGGCGACGATGAGCCAGAATCTGAGGTTGTACAGTAAGTCGGTCATGGCTTCTCTCCTCTTGCGCGGATGGCTCGCGCTGCCTGGGCTGTGTCGTAATGTCCTTCGCATACATCAGCACACGCCTCGCGCTCGGCTGCGACCAAGTGCTGGCAGTTGGCGACCCAGGTGAGGTTGTTCTTCTCTAAGGCGGCCTCGCGCTCGGCTGCGGCGACAAGGGCGGCAAAGCGTTCAAGGAATTCAGGTGTGGCGTCAAAGCCGCCAGCTTGCCGGGTGAAGTTTTCAATGTCCTCGCGGGTCATTTCTTCTCCCCTCGTGCGCGAATAATTTCATCAGCACGCAACCGCTCGTCACGGGCGCCTTGCTTATATCCCAGTCTGTAAATTTCAAACTCCCTGTCTTCTGGCTGCGCCAGCCGCTCACGCAGGGCGTCTAATAGGATTCGCACTGTGTTCATGTCAACCGGCACGATTGCGCCCGGTCTCATCCACTGCTGTATCAGTTCGCGGTCGGTCATTTCAATCCTTTCCAAACCCGGACACATACGGCTGCCCGTTTGCTTCCATCCATTCGCGTACCGCCGTGTGATACTCATCCAGCAGGTCTACGTTTGCTTGCTCGGGCGCTAAAAGGGCGCACTCCAATTCAATGGCTAACCTGTGGGCGTATCTGTTGCCGGGGTCACCACGCAATAACGCAACTTCTTCATGCAGGCGGCGTAGTTCGGCTGCGATGTCATTTCGCTTATCCAGCACAACAACGTCGCTGTAGGCGTTTTCAATGTGGTTAGCCAGTTGGAGGGCGTGTCCGCGGTCAGTCATACCCCAGTCCCCTTTCTAGCCTCAGCGCACGGCCAGGCTTTCTTTACGACGTGACCGACGATGTCATTGGCGGGCAGGTGACGAATGGATGGCGTGTTCTCTAGGAAGTTGCGCACCATGTCGCGGATCTGGCCGGCCGTCACGTTCTCTGGCGGGCAGTGTGTGATGCCGCCGTAGGCATCCACCACGCCCATGACGTAGCCCAGACCCACGGATGGCAAGACGCTGCCCGTGCCATTCAGATCGGCCAGCAGCTTGTTGCCGTCCTTGAACTCAGCGTGCGCCGTAGCGCATAGCGCCACGAGCGCAGCGGTGGCGATGGCGCGCTTCATTTCGCCCCCGCAATCTGATCCATCTCCAGCTCTTTGATGCGCTCGCGCAGCTTGTCGATCTCGCGGCCCCAGTGAGCGCGCGCCGTGCGCTCGCCCGCCACCCATCCGGCCATTGCCCCACGGGTGGCTGCTTGGCGCACGATGCGCACGACGTCGTCGGTAGCCAGCATCCCGATGGAGTTCACGGGCGGCGCCATCTCCGCGACGATCTTGTCGATCTCGCCGTTGAGTTTGTCGTGCATTTAGATCACCCCCGTGAGGATTGCCAGCAGCAGGCCGAACAGGATCACGCCGCACACGCCGCTGATGATCTTGTCGGTCAGGTCCAGCTCGGCGTAAGGCTCGCTGATCGGGCCACGGGCGTAGGGGCCGAAGGCGCTTTCGATAGTGCGATGGAAGCGTCCCGTGTAATTGCTGTGTTGTGTGTTCATTTTGTTCTCCGTTTGCGTTGACGTTCAAAGGGATCTTTACCTGCAGCCACTCT
>Ga0315902_10001991_pt1 | contig 32479 bp, 17 predicted proteins | sample LakEriMetagenome_9_FD_203523 | JGI IMG/M metagenome (GOLD analysis project Ga0315902, IMG submission 203523) | Freshwater fungal communities from buoy surface, Lake Erie, Ohio, United States - Buoy 12 MA117 | ecosystem: Environmental > Aquatic > Freshwater > Lake > Lake biofilm | place: USA... | reverse complement strand
TGCCCTATAAGCCGCGCTCCCCGTGCCTACGGATGGGCACACGACCCAGGGGAAACAATCCGGCCCCTTGGCAGGGGCGAACCACAGGAAGGGAATCGAAACATGGCGGAATTGAACCCCAGCCCCGGCCCGCAGGCGGGACAGAAGCGGAATTGGACCCTGGCGATCGCCGGAACGGCGGCTGTTTTGCTGATGGCTGGATTGGCCATGCAGGTGATGAAGCCGACGGGAGCGCACTCGGAAGATGGCTCGGGCAAGGCGCCGGCCGCCCGTCCCGCCGCCAGCACCGAGAAGGTCGTGGCCACCATCAAGACCGGCGGCTCGGTCGACAAGGTCACCTACGACGATCTGGCCAAGGAATGCGTCGCCCGCTATGGGGCCGAGATCCTCGACAACCTGATCAATCGCCGGATCATCCAGCAGGCGTGCGACCAGCACGGCATCACGGTTTCGGAAGCCGAGGTGAAGGCCGAGGTCAACCGCATCGCCAAGAAGTTCGGGCTCGATGAAGAGAACTGGCTGAAGATGCTGCAGGCCGAGCGGAACGTGACCCCGGCCCAGTATTACAACGACATCATCTGGCCGATGCTGGCCCTGCGGAAGCTGGCGGGCGAGACGGTCGAGATTTCGGACAAGGAACTGAAGCTGGCGTTCGACCGGAACTACGGTCCCCGCGTGAAGGCCCGGGCGATTGTGCTCGACAATCCCCGTCGGGCTCGGGAAGTGCATGCCAAGGTCGTGGCGAACCCCGAGGATTTCGCCAAGTACGTGACCGAGTTCTCGATCGATCCGAACAGCCGGGCGCTGGGCGGGGTCATTCCCCCCATTCCGCGTCACGCCGGGAACGAGAAGCTCGAAGAGGTGGTCTTCAAGCTGAAGGAAAACGAGATTTCGTCGGTGGTGCAGGTGGGGGTCAACCAGTACATGATCGTGCTGTGTGAAGGCCGCACCGAGCAGGTTGTGACCGAGTTGACCTCGGACGTCGAGACGATGCTGCGTGACCAGCTGACGGAAGAGAAGGTGCAGCAGTCGGTCGCGAAGGTCTTCGAGAACCTCAAGGACAACGCCCGGGTCGAGAACATTCTGACCGGAACGGTGCAGGGGGGCGAGAAGAAGCCCGCCGCGGCCGCCCGCAAGGGAGCGGTCAAGCCGGCGGCGGGAGCCGCAGGCAAGTCGGCTGGTGACGTGACGGGTGTCAGTGGCGAGGTCGAAGCGAAACCCGCTCCCCGCGCCGCCGGCAAGCCCAAAGCCCCGGCCACGAAGTAATCCATTTCACGCGATCTTCAGGAATCATCCGGGGGGCAGCAATGTCTTCCGGGTGTCATGGAAGCGTGGTCTCCCTCCCACGCTTCATGCCTCTGCCACCAGCCCCGGTGTCTTCGGACCGCACCGGGGCTGGCTGCGTTCTTTGGGAAGAGATCCCTGGTCCGAGACCTCTCTCTTGTTCCGTTGGTCCGTCTCTGGAATGGACGTGCTGCGATCCTGCGTGGGGTGTGCGCATCGCTTCCACTCCAGAAGAAACCGGTCGGGACGCTGCGGGGGAGGTCAGGAAAGGGGGTCGGTCAGTTTCCGCAGCAGCGCCCCGATCTCATCGGAGACCTGTTGCCTGGTGGTGAATCGCATGAGGGTACCGTTCCGCAGGCGGGCCAACAGGATCTCATTCGATTGGCCCGGGCTCTCGGGAGGCACAGGCCGCACATGCCTGGCGAGCGGCCGCCACTCGAGATCAACCGCCTCGGGCCGCTTGGTGTACACCGTCAGCGTTCCCCGGTCCGGGAGATTCATCCGGGCACACGCGGCCTCCTCGAACGTCCAGGCCGCATCGGGAAACGCCTGTTCCACCATGTCCAGAATCAGGCCGACCAGATCGGTCGGCCACGCCACCCGGGCCCCCTCGGGGAAACCACGCCGCTTCTCGTGCCATCCCCGGCCCAGCTTCCGCCAGGGGGTCTCGGCGGCGAGGGATGCCGCTCCCTTCGTTGCGGTGGCTCCCGACTTCGCCTCCGCGGTTTTGCCCGTCTTGCCGCGCCCCCTGGCGGGGCGCTTCTCGCGCGTCGGCTCCTCCTCTGCGGACGCCGAGGACACAGCGCGCCGTCCCCCGGAGACAGCCGCTGTTTCCGTTTTTGACTTGCCGGCTGTGAGCTGTGCCCCCGATGGTTTCCCCTCCGGCTTCCTCCCCGAATACACCTCGAGGGCCTTCCCCAGAAACTCGCGGAAGGCGGGTGTGTCGATCTCGCGCAGCCAGTGCACCGAGATCTCGATCTCCTGCCAGCCGACTTCGAGCCGCCGGACCTGCACCCGGTCGGCCCGGCCATAGACCGGCACCTCATCGATGTCGTCGAACGACTGCAGCCCCAACGCCTGGTCGAGCCGCTCTTCCCGGAAGGGAGCCCCGGGGACCCGGAACTTCAGCTTGAGAATCCATTCGTCTCCCGTCATCGCGTGCAGAAACCAGTGCTTGCGCGGCTCGACACCCCGCACGTCGACGATGCTGCGTTCGGACCAGTTGACTGCAAACGCCCCGTGCGATTCGATCTGGCGGATCACCGCCTCGAGCGCCGGCCCCTCCCACCGGCACGGGGTCCCGACGTGCGTCAGCCGGGTTTCAAGGTGCCACCGCCGGCCGTCGGTCTGCCACGGCATGCGGGTGCTCTTGCCCACCTCTTCGATCTCGAGATCCCCGGCCTTCTTCCGGCTCACCGCTTTCGCGTCGAACAGCTCCAGCTCGGCCCGCAGATCGCGCTGCAACAACGGCGCCAGCAGTTCTCCCGTGTAGGTGTGGCGGGGCCAGCGCGGGGTGTCGGCCACCTCTTCGGGCGTTCCTTCGGCCACCACCCAGCCCCCGTCGGCCCCCGCCTCGGGACCAATGTCGACAATCCAGTCGGCCGTCTTGATGACGTCGAGGTTGTGCTCGATGACCACCACGGTGTTCCCCAACTGCACCAGGCTGTGCAGCACTTTCAACAGCTTGCGAATGTCGTCGAAGTGCAGCCCGGTGGTCGGTTCGTCGAGGATGTACAGCGTGCGCCCCGTCTGGGGGCGGGCCAGTTCCGAGGCCAGCTTCACCCGCTGTGCCTCGCCTCCCGAGAGGGTCGCCGCCGACTGCCCCAGCGTGAGGTAGTCGAGCCCCACCGCGCACAGCGTCGACAAAATGGCCCGCACCTTCGGGATGTTCGCGAACAGTTCGGCCGCCTGGCCAATCGACATTTCCAGCACGTCGGCAATCGAGTTCCCGTGGTAGGTGACCGCCAGCGTCTCGGCGTTGAACCGCCTCCCCCGGCAGTCGTCGCACGTCACCCACACATCGGGCAGGAAGTGCATTTCGATCTTCTTTTGCCCGTTCCCCTCACACGCCTCGCAGCGGCCCCCCGGCCGGTTGAAGCTGAAGCGGCCGGGCCGGAACCCGCGCAGCTTCGCCTCGGGCAAGCGGGCGAACAGTTCGCGGATCAGATCGAAGACCCCGGTGTAGGTGGCGGGGTTCGACGCGGGGGTCGTTCCCAGGGGCTGCTGGTCGACGGTGATCACCTTGTTGACCTTCTGCAGCCCCTTCAGCTCACGGTGCTTGCCGGGGGTCTCCCGGGCCCCGTGCAGCCGGCGGGCCACCACCCGGGCGAGGGTGTCTTCAATCAGCGAGCTTTTGCCCGACCCCGAGACCCCCGTGATGCAGGTGAGTGTTCCCAAGGGAATCCGCAGGTCGATGTCGTGCAGGTTGTGGTGGGTGCAGCCGAGCAGCTCGAGCCAGCCTCCGCCGGGGGTCTCCGATTCGCCGGGACGATTTCCCACCCCCAGCCGGCGTGCGGTGGGAATGGCGATCTGCTCGCGTCCCGAGAGAAATTTCCCGGTGAGCGAGGTGGTCGACTTCTTGAGTTCACGGGGCGCTCCCTGACCCACGATGGTTCCGCCAAACCGGCCAGCCCCCGGGCCGAAATCGTACAGCCGGTCGGCCGCGTCGAGCACCTCGCGGTCATGCTCGACCAGCACCACGGTGTTCCCCAGATCGCGCAGTTGCCGCAGCGCCTTCAAGAGGCGGCCGTTGTCGCGGGGGTGTAGCCCAATTGTCGGCTCATCGAGCACGTAGAGCACCCCGGTCAGCGAGCGCCCCACCTGCCCGGCCAGCCGGATCCGCTGGCTTTCCCCCCCCGAGAGTGTGGGCATTGTGCGCGACAGGGTGAGGTAATGCAGACCCACATCGACCAAAAAGCCAAGCCGCCCCATCACCTCGCGCAGCAGATCTCCCGCGATTTTCTTCTCGGAGGGCTTCAGCTTGATTCCCTTGAGGAATTCGAGGCATTCGCCCAGGGGGAGTTCGACCACTTCCTGCAAAGTCCGGTCGGAGAACCGCACCGCGGCCGCGTCGGCCCGCAACCGGCTTCCCTGGCACCCCGGGCAGGGGACTTCCCCCACGTGCTGCGAGAGACGCTGGGCGAACTGGAAGGAAATGCGGCTGAGGTCGTCGAGCACGGGGTAGAGCCCCTTGTACTGCACGGCAAACCCCGGCTCGAACCGTTGCGGGTCGGCGGGGACCTCGATCCAGCGGTCTCCCGTGCCGAAGAGAATAATGCGTTTGTGCCGGGCGTCGAGCCGTTCGAACGGCACATCCACCGGCACATGCATCGTCTGCGCGACGGCGGCCAGCAGCCGGGAAAACAGGCGGTTTTTCCGTGGATCGGGCCAGGCGGTCACCACCCCTTCGGACAGCGTGTGGTGGGGCTCCCCCACGAGGGCCGAGAGATCGGTCCCCTGCTGCGTTCCCAGTCCCTCGCAGGTGCTGCACCACCCCAGCATGCTATTGAACGAGAAGTTGTTGGGAGAGAGCGCCTCGTAGCTCTGTCCACAACGATGACAGGCACGATGCAGACTGTAGGTATCGATCTGCCAGTCGGTCTCCTCGCGCTGGTCGTCGATGAGCGCGGTCTTGAGAACCCCCCGCCCGAGATCGAGCGCCTTCTCGACCGATTCGGCCAGCCGCTTCCGGGCGGAGGGCCCGAGCGTGATCCGGTCCACCACGATCTCGACCTGATGCCGGCTGCGGCGGTCGAGGTCGGGAACCTCGTCAATCGTCGTGGTCTCGCCATTCACCCGCACGCGACGCCACCCCTGCCCGCGCAGGCGGTCCCACAGGCGATCGTACGAGTCCCCCACCGCCACTTCCTGGGGGGCGAGAATCAGCAACCGGCTCTGCGCGGGACGGGCCAGCAGCTGCTCGATCACCTGGTCGGTGGTCTGCGTCGCGACCGGCAGATCGCACTGGGGACAGTACGGCTGTCCCAACCGGGCGAACAGGATGCGCAGATAGTCGTAGATCTCGGTGACTGTGCCCACCGTCGAGCGCGGGGTGTTTCCCACCGTCTTCTGCTCGATGGCGATCGCGGGAGAGAGCCCACTCACATGCTCGACCCGCGGCTTGGGCATCTGCCCCAGGAACTGCCGGGCGTAGGCCGAGAGCGACTCGACATACCGCCGCTGTCCCTCGGCATACAGCGTGTCCATCGCCAGCGAACTCTTTCCCGAGCCGCTGGGGCCGCAGAAGACGCTCATCTGGTGCCGGGGGAGCTCGATGTCAACATTCTGCAGATTGTGCTGGCTGGCCCCCTGCACCACGAGCGGTCGCGAGACATCGAAGGGAGCGGGACGGCGGCCCTGGGTGGCGGGCAGCGGGCGGGCCTTGGCGGCGCGGGCTTTGGGGTTCGCCCGCTCGGCATCGCTCTGCAGCACCTTGCGCAGCGCCCGCCCGGTATGTGAGGTCTCGCACCCGGCAATCGTCTCGGGAATGCCCGCCGCCAGCACGCAGCCCCCGCCGGCCCCTCCCTCGGGCCCCATGTCGATCACCCAGTCGGCGGTCTTGATGACGTCGAGATTGTGCTCGACCACCAGCACGGTGTTCCCCAGGTCGACCAGACCATGCAGCACTTCCAGCAGCTTCTTCACGTCGGCGAAGTGCAGGCCGGTGGTCGGCTCGTCGAGCAGGTAGATGGTCCGCCCGGTCGAGCGTTTCCCCAGTTCGCGGGCCAGCTTCACGCGCTGTGCCTCACCTCCCGAGAGGGTGGGCGAGGGTTGGCCGAGCTTGAGGTAGTCGAGCCCCACATCGTGCAGCGTCTGCAGCAGTTTCGCGATGGGGGCGACGTTCTCGAAATGCTTGAGTGCCTGCTGCACATCCATCTCGAGCACTTCGGCGATGTTCTTTCCCTTGAACCGCACATCGAGCGTCTCATGCTTGAAGCGGGCTCCGTTACAGACGGGGCAGGTGATCCACACATCCGCCAGGAAGTCCATTTCGAGCCGGTTCGATCCGTTGCCGTCACAGGCCTCGCACCGCCCCATCTCGACGTTGAAACTGAACCGTCCGGGGGCCCAGCCGCGCAGGCGCGATTCGGGCAGGTCGGCATACAGGTCGCGGATCAGGTCGAAGAGCTTGACGTAGGTGGCCGGGTTGGAGCGGGGGGTCCGTCCGATCGGCGACTGGTCGATGTCGATCGCCTTGTCGAGATGCTCGAGCCCCACCAGCTTGTCGAACTTTCCCGGGTTCCCCTCGCCGCCATTCAGATCGCGGTTGAGCGCCTCGAAGAGAATGTCGTTCACCAGTGAACTCTTGCCCGAGCCGCTGACCCCGGTCACGCAGACAAATGCCCCGAGGGGAATGCCGACGTTGACCCCCTTGAGGTTGTTGTGCGCCGCCCCGCGCACTTCGAGCGTTTTTTTGGGGTCGAGCGTGCGGCGCTGGGGGCGGGCGATGCTGTCGCGTCCCGAGAGGAAAGCGCCGGTCACACTGCGCTTCTCGGCACAGATCGTCGCGAGATCTCCCTGGGCGACCACTTCGCCCCCCCGGACTCCCGGGCCCGGGCCGAAGTCGACGATGTGATCCGCGGCCCGCATCGTGTCTTCGTCGTGCTCGACCACGATCACGGTGTTGCCCTGATCGCGCAGATCGAGCAGGCTGTCGAGCAGCTTGTCGTTGTCGCGGGGATGCAGGCCGATGGAGGGTTCGTCCAGGATGTAGACCACCCCCACAAGCCCGCAGCCAATCTGGCCCGCCAGGCGAATCCGCTGGCTTTCACCCCCGGAAAGGGTGGGGGCGGTGCGGTCGAGCGTGAGATAATCGAGCCCGCACCGCAGCAGGAAGCCGAGCCGTCCCCGGATCTCGCGAATCGCCTCATGCGCGATCTGGGCCTGGGTTTCGTCGAGCACCAGGTCGGCGAAGAAGCGATGGGCCTCGGCAATGGTCAGCCCGCATACCTCGGGCAGCGACTTGGCGACCGGCCCGGCCGACGCCGACACCGCGGCGCCCGGGGCCGGTGCGGCGGTCTTGCGGGCCCGGGAGGTCGCGCGGGGGGCGGGCTGTCCCGCTTTGGCTTTCGACTTCTGCAACGCGCGGGACGTGCTGGCCGGGGCCGGGAGATCGGCGGGGCGATCGGGCTCGAAGGTGCGGGCGGTGATGCGCACGGCACACGCCTGGCGATTGAGCCGGGTGCCATGGCAGGTGCTGCACTCGGCCATGTGCAGGTATTTCTCGAGCTGCCGGCGGCGCATGGGGTTCTTGGCGACGCGGTACGCCTCAAGCAGTTCGGGAATCACGCCGGGAAACGTGCCGCCGTGTTTCCAGACGCCGCCCCGGTTGCGCCAGCCGAAGGTGATGTTGCGCTCGCCGGTGCCGTAGAGCAGCGAGTGCCGGACGGCGGGCAGCAGGTTGTGCCAGGGGGTGGTGAGAATGCTGTCTTCGGGCAGTTTGTGATCGCGTTCGAGCGTGGCGGCAACCCCTTCAAAGATGTGCCGTCGCCAGCGCCCCATCTCCCGGAACGATCCGACCAGAGGGATGGCCCCTTTGGCGAAGCTGAGCGCGTCATCGGGAATGAGCAGGGCGAGGTCGAAGTCGTAGCGCACGCCGAGACCGTTGCAATCCCGGCACATTCCCTGCGGACTGTTGAAGCTGAAGAGCTGGGGACTGGGGGGTTCGTAGCTGAGCTGGCAGTGGGTGCAGGCGTAGCGGGTGCTGTAGAGGCGGTCGACCAGAACGGTCTCGGTGGCCGGGTTGCCGGAGTTGGCCGCGGTGTCGGGGCTGGGTTCGGCCCCGCGCTGGGCACGCCGGCCGCGGGATGTGGCGGCGGGGGTCTCGTCGTCAGGTTCGGCTTCGTCGGCGGTTTCCCCCCGGGCCCGCTGCGCCTCGGTGGCGATGATCAGGCTTCCCTGGCCCTGGCGCAGGCCCTGTTCGACCGCCTCGGCGAGGCGGGTGCGGATGCCGGGCCCGGCCTGCAGGCGGTCGATCACCACGTCGATGGTGTGCCGCATTTGGCGGTCGAGGGTGGGGGCCTCGGAGAGGTTCACAATGCGGCCATCAACGCGGGCCCGCAGGTAGCCCTGTTTCAGCAGGTCTTCGAAGAGGTCGCGGTATTCCCCCTTCTGGCGCTGGATGAGCGGGGCCAGCACGACGAAGCGGGTCCCTTCGGGGAGCCGCAACAGGGCTTCGAGAATCTGGTCGGACGTCTGCGCGGTGATGGGGCGGTTGCACTCGGGACAGAACCCCTGGCCGACGCGGGCGAAGAGAACGCGCAGATAGTCGTAGATCTCGGTGATGGTGCCGACGGTGCTGCGGGGGTTCCGGCCGCTGGTCTTCTGCTGGATGGAGATCGAGGGGGCGAGCCCGGTGATGAGGTCGACCTCGGGCTTGGGCATCTGCCCAAGGAACTGGCGGGCGTAGCTGGAGAGCGATTCGACATACCGGCGTTGTCCCTCGGCATAGAGGGTGTCGAACGCAAGCGAGCTCTTGCCCGAGCCGCTGACCCCGGTCATGGCGATCAGCTGATTGCGGGGCAGGCGGACGTCGACGCTCCGCAGATTGTGTTCACGGGCCCCGCGGATGACGATGTCGGAATCGGGCATGGAATCTCAAATCCCCTGGCAACCACCACAGCGTGCGGACCAGGGGAGGGGGAATCAGGAAGAGTCAGGCGTCAAGCGTCGGCAAATTGTAGTTTCCCGGGGCGTGGGGGTCTTGGCTGGGGGCAGGATTGCGTGGCGGACAGTACGAACCAGGCTGCCAGCAACCTCAATCCGGAAGGAGACGGACCGGTCGCCGGCATGGAGTTCCGAACCGGGTCTGGCCCCTTGTGACCGGCGATGTGGACTTCGGCCATGGTGGTTTCGCGCACTGCCCAGCAAGTCCGACACAGTGGTGCGGGCTGCGACATGGCATCCGCCTCCTGCTGACCGAGGGGGTGGAAGGGTGCGGATCAACTCAAACCGAGTGGCAAACGAAGCGATTCTCGCACGGGTTCCCCAGGGCCACGTGCAACCGGCGTTGCTGGGGCTCGGCAATGAGCGCGGCGACGGTTTTGCCCCGGTGGTCGAGCATCGGGCCCGATGGACCGGTGTGCGGATGACGGCAGATGCCGACCGGTGCCCCCTCATGGTCGGCGAGAAACCGCTGCAGTTCGGCCACCGTCAACTTCCCCCAGGCCCCTGCAATCAACGACTGCAGCCGGGCTTGCCGGGGGAACGAATCGGCCGGGCTCTGCCGCCAGTTCGCCTCGCAGGCGTGCGCACCACATACATAATGGTTCGCATGTACCAGGAACCCCTGGGGGTCTCCCCGCCCCACCAGCACCGGACCGGCACTCGTCAGCTCGACGTCGGCAATCTGCCCCGTGCCGTCGGCCAGCATGTAGTTGCCGTTGGAACAGACCGGAAACCGCTCGAACAGCGCCAGCACATCGTCCAGCGAGCGTTGTTCGAGAATGAGCCTTTTGAGTGGGTAATGCGACAGGGCGAACTTCCAGGCGGGTCCACCTCCCAGCGCATTGGCAAAGTGACAGACGCCGTGCTCGTTGAGGCCGTGATAGCCCAGCATGCCTCCAAACGTCCACATCAGCAGCGCGGGCTTCCCCTGGGGGAACAGCCGCAGGATGTAGCCGAACTGTTCCAGCTTGGGAGGGTTGTCACTCGTCTGGCCGGCCAGGGTGGTCCCGCTGGCGGTACCGGCCGGAGTGATGGCGAAGGTCGTGCAGGCACCATCCGGCAGTTGGCTCAGTTCCCCCCGCAATTGCAGCGCGAGAGCGTCGGCATCGGTGATACCCGCCCCCTCGGCCAGACCGCGCACCTCATCCCACAAGTCGGGGACCTGGCTTTCAAACAACGGCTGAAAGACGCGGGCCCGCTCGCGCAGTGCGAGCGGGCCCAACTTCAACGACTCGGCCAGCGCCGCCAGGTAGCCCCGAATCTGCTCCCGCGCCTGGGCACCGTGCTGCCGGCCCAGTTCCCGGGGGGTGCCGCGGGCTTCGAACAGCGGATATTCGGTCGCCATGGCAGATTCCGGAAGGTGAGGCGGGGGCCCAGTCAGGCGGTCACTTCCGGCAGTTCGAATCCCTTCCGGTACTCGCGGGTGAAGAGCCGGTTCGCCTCGGGATCACTCGAGAGCTCGGTGACTGGGTCGATGGTCAACGGCCGTCCCAGGCGGTAGGGGGTGGTGTTCTCGTCGACACCGTTTTCCCGCAGGTGGGCCTCGAAGCTGTCGAAGGTCTCAACGACATGCTTGTTCCCCTCGAACCCCTGAGGGCGGGTCCCCAAAGCCGCGGGCTGCCCCAAGCGGTACGACACATTCCCCAGGTGCGCAAGAGCGCTCGAGAGATGGCCATCCTCGATATCGAGGTGCAGGTCTTTGTAGTTCCGGCTCTTGATCGCCTTGACGAGGTTGGCGAAGTGCAGCTGGTAGTCTCCACCGCCCCACTTCCCCAGTTCCTTGCCGTCGTAGTCGAAGGCGATGCCCGAGGTGTAGTTGGGGCCGACGGCATAGCCCTCGGTGCCAAACCAGATGTTGGCCGCCCCGTTGAATCCGCCGGCATGCAGCCCGAAGGTGACGGGAGACTTGATGGGAAGGCCGCGGACGTCGGAGATCAGCTCGGCATCGTCCCACTGGTAGATGGTGACCTGGCTGTTGGCGACATCGCCGTTGTCGACATAACCCAGCCGGCCCCCGAGGCTGATCACCTTGTTGGGCAGCGTCTGCTTGGCGAGACCCCAGCGGGCCTTGTCGAGCTCGTGGGGGTTCTGGTTCCCCAGGTCGCCGTTGCCGGTGTTGAAGACCCAGTGCCAGTCGTAGTGAAACCGCTGGCGGATCGGCACCTCATGCGGCGCCGGGCCGCACCACAGGTCGACGTCGAGCCCCTCGGGGACCGGGGCGGGAGTGGTGACCCGGCCGATGCTGTCGCGGCGGCGGTAGCAGATGGCCCGGGCGTGCGAGACCTTGCCGATCTTGCCCGACAGCACGAACTCGAGGGTCTGGCGCATGCCGGGCATGCTGCGGCTCTGCACCCCCATCTGGACCATGCGGCCGAGTTTGCGGGCCCACTGCGTCATCACGCGCCCCTCGCGCACATTGTGGCTGCAGGGCTTTTCGACGTAGACATCTTTGCCCGCCTGCATCGCCCAGACGGCCATCAGGGCGTGCCAGTGGTTGGGGGTCGCGATTGAGACGGCGTCGATGCTCTTGTCTTCCAGCAGCTTGCGGACATCCTGCACATAGACGGGCGGCGTCTTGAGCTCATTGAACCGCTTGGCGTGCTTGGCGAAGGCGTTGGGATCGCAGTCGCAGACAGCGACCAGATCGACCTCGGGGTTGCGCAGCCATTCGCCAATGTGGGCTCCCCCCTGCCCGTTGCAGCCAATCACCGCCACCCGCAATTTGTCATTCGGTCCGATCGCACGGGGAGCCGGGGCGTCGTCAGCCCAGGTGGGTTTCCCGCCGGCGGCCAGTGAGGCGACGGCACCCGCCAGGATCTGGTCGATGAACTCGCGGCGATGAATCTTCGCGGGCAGCATGGAGAACTCCGCAACAACAGGTGACGGGGGGAGAAACAGGGAGGGCGAAGCCGTGCGGGAGCAACCCGATGGACTCTCCGCAGCCGGGGAGGTGGGTTTGCTCGTTTTCGGGATGATACTGTCGTCGCAGGTCCAATGCGCGTCTGGCGGGGCCAAAATGGTGGGCCCGACACGCGTCCGCCAGCGGGTCTTCAGGAGGGGGTCAGCCGCAATTCGTGCGGGCTGAGGCAGCGGGCCCCGGTCTCGGTGAGGAGATAGTTGTGTTCGAGGCGGATTCCCCCCACTCCGGGGACATACAGCCCCGGCTCGAGGGTGACCACATCGCCTGCTTCGAGCACATCGGCCGACTCGGCCACCAGAATGGGGGGCTCGGGATGGGCCAGTCCCAGACCATGACCGGCATGATGGGTGAAGGTGTCTCCCCAGCCCGACTGTCTCAGGGGAGCGGCCACCGTCTCGTAGATGTCGACCGCCCGCGTGCCGGGACGCAGCGCCGCCGCTCCCGCCTGCAGCGCCTCATGGCAGGCGTCAAACATCCGCTGGACCTCGGGGCCGGGGGGCCCGGCCGAGACGGTGTTCGTGAAGTCGCTGCGGTAGCCGTCCACAATCACCGAGTAATCCAACAGCAGCAGGTCTCCCTCGGCCAGAACCTGATCGGTCGGGGCTCCGCCGCGCTTGGGTGTCTCGCGGTTGGTCGAGCGGAAGTCGCCATAGATCTGCACAGGATGCCGGGCCTCGGCCAGCACAGCCGCATGAATTGCCTGATACACCTCGAACTCGGTCACGCCGGGGGCCACGGCCGCGAGGGCGGCGGCGTGTCCGGCGGCGCAGGCGCGCATCGCCCGCTCGAGCGTGGCGACTTCATCGGCATGTTTGTTCCGCCGCAGGCGGCGCAGCACGTTGCCGAGCGTGTGCCACTGCGCCCCCTCGTCAGACTCTCCACACGAAAACTCGCCGACCGCATCGGGAAGATATCCCGAGGCATGCAGGGGGAGAGCCTCTTCTTCGATGATGCCGGGGCGATCGAGCAGCCGGCCCGCCACCCGCTTGAGTGCGGCCAGCAGCGCGTGATCGCGGTTGATCACCGAGTGCCGGTGGTCGTACCACGTCTCCAGTTCCTCGGCATCGACATGGGGCGGGGCGACAGCCGACCGGCGGGTGAAATTATCAGCCAGCAACGTGGCCGGTCCATTCCGCTCGAGCAGCAGCCAGCCCCGTTCCCCCACCGAGAAACTCAGGGGCTGCACGAGGAAGCCCGAGAGGTAGTAGACGTGCCGGGGGTCGGCCACCAGCACCCACTGCGTCTCCTCGGGAAGGTTGTTCCAGAGGCGTTGACGGCGTTCCTGGCAGCCCTCGCGTGTGAGCATGGTGGGGAGTGGTTTGGACCCCGACGGGGCGATGAGGAAGTTCAGCAGGCGTGGACCAAGACCCCGCGGGGCCTAGTGGAACCCCTTGAGGGCCAGCCAGCGCTCGGCATCGAGGGCCGCCTGGCAACCCGAGCCCGCCGCGGTGATGGCCTGGCGGTAGTAGTCGTCGGCGACGTCACCAGCGGCGAAGACCCCTTCCACGTTGGTATAGGTGCGGTGGGGGGTGGTCCACTGGATGTATTTCTTGTCGGTCAACTGCAGCTGACCGTTCAGAAAGTCGGTGTTGGGGGTGTGGCCGATGGCGCAGAAATAGCCGCTGGCCTCCAGCTCTTCGGTCTTGTTCTTGTCGACCGTGCTGCGCAGGCGGACCCCGGTGACGCCCTGCTTGTCATCCCCCAGCACCTCGTCGACGGTGCTGTTCCACTTCACATGGATCTTGGGATTGGCGAGGGCCCGGTCGGCCATGATCTTGCTGGCGCGGAAGCTGTCGCGGCGGTGCACGAGGTAGACCGTGCTGGCGAACTTGGTGAGGTAGCCCGCCTCTTCCATGGCGCTGTCGCCGCCGCCAATCACCACCAGCGGCTTGTTGCGGAAGCGGGGGAGGGCGCCGTCACACACGGCACATGCCGAGACCCCCATGTTCTTGAACCGGTCTTCGCTGGGCAGGCCGAGGTAATTGGCGCGGGCCCCCGTGGCAATAATGACCGCCAGCGCCTCGATCGTCTGCCCCTCGAGCGACTTGAGCACGAACGGATGCCGGCCCAGGTCGATGTCGACAATGTCGTCGGTGATCACGCGGGTGCCGAAGTTGACCGCCTGCTGCCGCATCAGCTCCATCAGCTCGGGGCCACTCACGCCATGACCCCGGTGGGGGGGCATGTACTCGCGGCGGTCCTGGGGCAGGGCCGCTTCGAGGTAGGACTCGAGATTGGCGACGGGAAAGCCGGGGTAGTTCTCGACCTCGGTGGTCAGGGCCAGCTGACCGAGAGGGAGGGTCCCCTTCTGGCGGTTGTCTTCGGTGATGGCCCCTTCGAAGAGCAGGGGCTTGAGGCTGGCGCGGGCCGTGTAAATCGCCGACGCCCAACCCGCAGGACCCGACCCCACAATCACCACATGTTCCGCCACGATGCGCTCCGTTCTCTCAATGCGTTGGATCGGCCCCCGCCACGCAGGCGGACGGCCGATCAGAAAGTTTCAAGGTTCCCGGGTGAAAATCAAGTCCCGGCCGGGGGGGACGGGGCCCGGAAGACCGGGCGGGTGGCGTCGATCGCCAACCCGGCGAACCCCGCGACCACCGCCATCACCGCGCACACGACGAACAGGGTATTCCATTCCCGCAGCGACGGAGTTTCCCCCAGGATGAAATTGTAGAGGATGGGAGCGACCGCGGCCCCGATGTTGCCCCACATATTTCCCCAACCGAGCACCGAGGCGACGTGCGGTTCTCCCACGTCCTGCACGAAGGCCCAGACCGCCGCCACCCCCAGGTCGACAAAAAAGAACGCCAGCGAGACAAAGGCGATCGCCACCCAGGGAGACTTCACGAACAGACAGGCGATGTAGGCCGCCGCGATGCCAAATCGTGTGAAGCCCATGGGCCAGGCCCGTCCCCGCCGGACCCCCTGCCGACGCGTCAGCCAGTCGGTCAGCGAGCCCCCCAGAAACATCCCGGCAATTCCCGCCAGCGGGGGGAGCGACGCCATGAAGCTGCGGGTCAGAATGGGGACGTCGTGTACCTGGATGAGGTACCGCGGCAGCCCGGTCAGCAGAAACAGCCAGGCGACGTTGGTGCCAAACTGCGTGAGCGACGACAGCCACAGCGAGGGGGACTGGAGGATCGGTCCCCAGAAACCCCAGGCACGCTGCCACGAGAAGGCGGACGCTCCAGTCGCGGCAGCGGGCGTCGCGGGCGGGGGACCGGGGAGGGCCTCATGCGGACCAACGCCCGCAATCAGCCGTTGCTCGGCCACATTGCACCACGGGTGTTGCCGGGGCCAGTCGCGAAACGCCAGCCAGAAGAAGATCGCGACCGCCACCCCCGCCAGCCCATAGACAAACAGCACGGGACGCCAGCCCCGCACGTAGAGCTTCCCCACCTCGTCGCGAAACGCCGCCTCGAGTGTGAGACGATGAAAGCGTTGCTGCTCGGCCGGAGACAGGGTCTCCCCCGCCTGCTGCCGCTTCAGAAATCCGACCGCCTCCTCCGACAGCGACAGCCGGTCCATCGACGCCTGGTCGAACATCTGGGGACGTTGAATCAGGTGATTGAGCACCCCGGCCACCTGCTCGGCGGCGGCGGGGGTCGCGGCCAGTTCGGGATCTTCGGCCGTCAACTGCCGCAGCACCGCACGGTCGGTCTCGTCGAGCTGGTTCCAGAGCGCGGAGGCGGGGGTGGGCTTCTCGGCCGAGGCACCCGCCACCAGCTTCTTCGCGAACGAGAGCGGCTGCAGCACCTGGGTTCCCGAGAGAGTCGCGGGGGTCGAGAGGGGAACGAACGACACCATGAGATACCCGGTCAGCAGCGGGGCGATCACCGCGCCAATCCGACCCCCGAGGGCGACCAGTCCGCTGTTGAACCCCCGGCGTTGAAAGGGAATCCACCGCCGCAGCAGGCTGCCGCTGAGGGGGTAGGCCCCCGCCTGCGCGAGTCCACACCCCAGCCGCATGGCCAACAGCATGACGGCCCCCTGCGCCAGGCCAATGAACCCGGTGAACAGCGACCAGAGCAGGATGTAGCCGGCGAGCACCCAGCGGATGGCGAGGCGGTCTCCCAGGAAACCGGCGGGAACCTGCGCCAGGGCATAGGCCCAGAAGAACGCGCTGATGAACCAGGCAACCTGGGTTTCGGTCAGCCCGAGGTCTTCCTTGATATACCGCTCGGAGATGTTGACGCAGAATCGGTCGAGATACAGCACGGCCGACATGGCGACCGAGGCCAGCACCACGAGGTGACGGATCCCGGTGGGAGCCGCGTCGCGGTCCCCCCCCGGCACAGCCGCCGTGGCGTTGGCCTGCCCCCCGCTCGACTCACCCGCTGCGACACCCATCATCCACCTCGTGCAGGACCGCGGAATTCAGCGGCGAGGTTAGGGGGTCGCCCCGGGGGGTGCAACCGGTCCGTGCCAAGGGGGCCGGCAATTTCCAAACCGGTGACCACGCCACGAGCCCACCGTTCGCGCACCGCGCACCGCAGTCAACCCGGGGCGGCAGCGGGCGTGGAAGTGACCCGGTGGGGGGCGGCTCGAATCAGACCAGTCCGGGGATCGGATCCGCAGCGGTGGCGGCGCGGACCACTTCCTGGGGAACACCCCGGGTGACCCGCAGTTCGCCCATGTCGAACAGGGTGTGCATGATGGTGGCGAGCAGGTTGTTGATGCGCATCGGCTCGCTGGCCGGTTCACCCGCGTCGCGCGACGACTGGCCAATGACCTGCCCGGGGCGGGTCCGCCCGCCGTAGACCATCAACGGGGCGAGGCCCCCCCAGTGATCGCGTCCGCCGTTGGCGTTGATGCGCGGGGTGCGTCCCATCTCGCCGCAGCAGACCAGCATGATCTTGTCTCCCAGCCCGCGCGCCTCGCAGTCTTCGATGAAGGCCGAGACCGCGTGGTCGAACGGAATGCCGCAGTAGCGCATTCCCTCTTCCGCCCCGGCATTGTTGATGTCGGAGTGGTTGTCCCAGACGAAGGTGGTGGCGACGGTCACAAAACCCGCCCCCGCCTCACACAACCGGCGGGCCAGCAGCAAGAGCTTCCCGAGCGTCTTGGCGTTCTCGACGTAGTGCGGGTGGTTGTTCCACCGGCGGGAGATGCTGTCGGGGGTGAACAGGGGGGCCGTGTCGTACCGCGCCACCACGGCGGGATCTTCGCGCGACAGATCGAACGCCGTCGCCGCCCCGCCGACAATCGTGCTGAAGGCCTGCTCGCGCAGCTTGTCGAGCCCTTCCAGCTTCCCGGCGGCGTCGAGCTGGAACCGCACCCGGTCGAGTTCCCCCAGCAGCGACCGGCGGTCTCCCAGCCGGTCGACCGGCAGGCTCAGCTGCATGTCGCGCTGCAGGTCTCCCCCGGCCCCTGGGACGAACGGCGCATACGCCGCCCCCACGCCGCCGGTCGCCTCGAAGTTGCCGAAGTCCTTGATGATGGGCCGGGCGTCGGGATCGACCGCCCGGGGGAACAATGCGGCGTTGTAGGGAATGCCCGTCAGAGGGTTGTTCGTTCCCACCACGCGTGAGTAGAGCGAGCCGACGTTTGCCCCGCCGCTGTCGCGCCCCACAATCGGCTTGATGTCGTGGTTGCCGTCGCCGGTGGTGAATGACCGGACGATCGAGAATTTGTCGTTCAGCGTCGCCAGCCTGGGGAGGGTGCCGCCGAAGGTGATGCCGGGAATCTTCGTCTGCACTTCCCCCGTGGCGCTCTGGATGCCGACGGGGGCGGTCATCTTGGGATCGAACGTCTCGATCTGGCTGGGGCCGCCATGCTGGAACAGGAAGATCACCGACTTGCCAGTGGTCAGCCGGCCGGCCGCCGCGGCATCGGTCGCCAACAGCTGTTGCAGGGTTAACCCCCCCAGCGCCAGGCTCCCCACGCGCAGAAAATCCCGCCGTCCGTGCCGTGTCGGTCCGCCGTCAATCCGCAGCATGCCAGCACCTCGTGTTCCCACCGCACCCCGCCCGCCATCAAGGGGCCAGGAGAGGCTTCACCATCCGCGAGCACCACCCACAGGACGGGGTGGCCTCACGGACGAAAATCCAGACGTTGCATGATATCAGTCGGCTTGGATGTGAGCAAACTGGGGGGAAAATCGCTCCCGACAGGAAACCGACAGCCCCAGCCCCGTGCAAGACCTCGGCGATCATCCGGCCGAACCTTCTCCCGACCGTCCGGGCCCGCCGTTTCAAAGGGAACTTGGCGACTGGGGGACCACACGCGACCGCCCCGCCATGACCTGCTCATACAGCCGTTCCATCTGGGGGAGGCAGACATCGAGCGAATAACGCTCGTGAATCAGCCGGCGGCCGTTCTCGCCCAGGTGCCGGTAGTCTTCCGGCCGCTGCAGGACCGCACTGGCCTGGGCAACGAACTGGTCGACATCGAAGAACCCGGCCAGCAGCCCGGTCTGCCCGGGGGTGATCATCTCCCGGACGGGGGGGGTGTCGGAGGCCAGGATGGTGGCGCCGCAGGCGAGGGCGTTCATCAGTGACCAGCTCAGCACGAAGGGTACGGTCAGGTAGATGTGCAGGTCGCTCAGGCTGAGCAGCCGGGCGAGGTCAGGGGGATCCAGCCGCCCCAGAAAGAGAATCCGCGACAGGTCGTACTGATCCTGAGACAAGACCCACTGGCGGAATGATGGGCCGCCGATGTGCTCGGCATCGCCCCCGTAGCAGATGCGGTCTTCCCCCACGACCGCCACCACGAGATTGGGGTGCTGGTCGCAGAGCCGTTTCGCGACCCGCATGAAGATGTCGAAGCCGCGCATCGATTCGAAGCCGCGCGAGACGTAGGTCAGCAGCCGGCACCCTTCCGGAATCTGGACCGCGCCAAACGACCGGCCGGGCTGGGAGACGCGGTTCCAGACCGCCGTATCGATGCCGTCGAAGATGACCTCGACCTTGGGACGGAACACTTCGGGCAGCAGGTCGCGCTGCCACCGGGTGGGGCTGTAGCCCGCCTCACAGCTTTCGAGGTCGACCAGCAGCGACGCATTCCGCATCCAGCTCCGCAGCCGCTGCCATTCCGCGGGGGGAAACTCGGGGCGGAAGTCGAGATCCGACCCGCGCGAGCGGTAGTAGTATTCGAAGTAATTGATGAACGGACAGTCGTAAAGCTCCCTCAGGAAGACCGTCGAACTGAAGCCCGCATGTCCCACGACCAGATCGGGCCGGATGTCGGGCCGGGCCTTGAGGGTCTCGTACAACGCCGCCGAATGCCAGACGGTGTTTTCGAACGTCCGGCTGCAGAAGTGGGTGGAATGGGTGGCTCCCCCCGTCACTTTGTAGGGAATGACCTCGACCCCCTGCACCACCGCCGGGCCCTTCTCGGAAATGAAGCTGCAGCGATAGCCCCGTTGCTGCACCAGCCGGGCGGCCACGTGCCCAAACTGGGCGGGAAAATTCTTGTGGACGAACAGCACATGCATGGGGTCGCGGTCCCAAATTGTGTCGGACGGGGTTGTGTCCGGCGACATCATAACGACCGACCGGGCCCGCGTACCCCTGCCGGCCGCAGGCCTGTCCCCTTGCTACTGTCCCCTCGCCACTGTCCCTGGCCCCCGGGCCCGACGCGGTCAAACCGACCGCAGGAACAGCAGCGCGACGTTGTAATAGATCAGCACGCCGAGTGCGTCGGAGAGGGACGCGATCAGGGGGTTCGACATCAGGGCGGGGTCGAACCCGAGGCGTTTGAGGGTGATCGGCAACAGCGTGCCATTGGTGGTGCCAAAGGTGACCACGAGGGCGATCGTGCCCCCCACCACGAGGGCATGCGTCCAGGGGACGTACTGCACCGAGAAGACCAGCGCCAGCAGCCCCATCGCGGTTCCCAGGGCCACCCCGGTGGCGACCTCCCGGCGGATGATGCGATTCTGGTTGGAACGGTTCAGTTCCCCCAGCGACATCGAGCGGATGATGAGGGTCGCCGACTGCGAGCCCGAGTTGCCGCCGCTGGCCAGCACCAGCGGCAGGAACCACACCAGCCACTCGTGCTTCTCGGTGACGCCGTCATAAAGATTCAACAGAGATGACGTTCCAAACCCGGCCACCAGCAGCAGAATGAGCCAGATTCCCCGCTTCCAGGCGAGGGTATGAAAGGGGGTGCCGAGGTAGCTTTCTTCGAGGGGGGCGACGGCACCCATCCGGTGGGCGTCTTCGGTCGCCTCTTCCCGCATCACGTCCAGCACGTCGTCGTGGGTGATGATGCCGACGAGGCGGTTTTCGTCATCCACCACCGGCATCGCGATGAAGTCGTACCGGGCCATCTTGTTGGCGACCGATTCCTGGTCTTCATCCACCCGCACCGAGAGGACATCGCGGTCCATGATGTCTCGGACCAGTGCATCGGGGCGGGCCAGAATGAGCTTCCGCAGGCTGACGAACCCATGCAGGTGCCGGGCATCGTCGAGCACGTAGACGTAGTAAATTGTCTCGCGGTTGGGGGCCTGGCTGTGCAGGGCGGCCAGTGCCTCGCGCACGGTCAGTTCTTCCCGCAGCGAGGCGTACTCGGTGGTCATCAAGGCCCCGGCACTCGACTCGGGGTACGACAGCAGCTTGCGGATGTCGCTGCGCTCGGCCTGGGCAATCAGAGGCAGCAGCAGTTCGACCTGATCCTCCTCGAGGTTGCGCAGCAGGCCGACCCGATCATCGGGGGCCATTTCCTCGATCAGAGCCGAGAGTTGGGCCTTGTCGAGGGTCGAGACCAGCTCGATCTGCCGGTCGAGTTCCATGAACTCGAAAGCCTCAACCCGCCGTTGCAGGGGGGACTGCGAGAGGACTGTCCACGCCTCGGCGGTCGACAGAGCCCCGAGGTTCTCGGCCACGACCGCAGGGTGGAAGATGGCGCAGAACTCGCGCATGGCCGACACATCGTTGTCGTTGAGCATCTCCCGCAATTCGGGAACGAGCAACGGGTCGTGCATCGAGACACCTCAGGCCGGTGATCGGGGGCCAGAGACCAGGAAGAGACGAGCAGGGCCTCCCCACGCCGGGGGGGGACGTGTCAGGCGCTTCGCCACAAGCTCGTGCAGGGCCGCCACCGGCAACCCTGCCCAGCAGTGATCCGGACCCGCAGAAATCCGGGCAAGCAGAAACCCCGGGCAGAATGGATCGGAACCATCCCTACCCGGGGTTGAATCTGCGGAGGACCCGCGGCAACTTCGGCAGCCAGCCAGCGGCTGGCCGACAATCAACGCTTCGAGAACTGGAAGCTGCGACGGGCTTTCTTGTGACCGTACTTCTTGCGTTCGACCATGCGGTCGTCACGGGTGAGATACCCGCCATCGCTGAGTGCTCCGTGCAACTCGGGCTGCAGAGCCTGAATCGCGCGGGCCAAACCGAGCACAATCGCTCCAGCCTGACCGTTGACCCCACCACCATTCGCCAGGGCGTCGATGTCGACCGATCCCAGCATGTTGGTGGCCTTCAGCACCGCCTCAACCTGGAGGCGATTCCGCTCGACGGGGAAGAAGTCTTCAAACGTCCGCCCGTTGACGGTGATCTTGCCCGTCCCCTTCCGGACGCGCACGCGGGCGACGGCGGTCTTGCGACGGCCGGTTCCCAACGAACTGCCATCCTTCTGCACTTTGCCGCGAAGCATGGCAGGAAGGCGGATCTTCGGTTCCTCAGCGACCGAGCCGATTTCCAGGCCGAGGGTCGCGCCCCCTTCCTCCGCCGCCACTTCGGCGGGGGCGGCGGGAGCCTCTTCGTGCTCCACCGCGTCTTTATCGACAGGATTCAACAGGGCGGGATCAATGTTCAAGGGATCAGCCATGGAAACTCAACCGCTCTCAAACGCCAGGAAAGTTGGCAGTCAATCGTCAATTCGACCAACACAGAAATTCAACATCCGCGACCAGACTCCGGTCGGCGGGTTTCGGCTCAGCCGACGGCAATCGGCTGCGGGTTCTGCGCCTGATGCTCGTGCTGGGGCCCCACAAACAGCTTCAGCTTCTTCAGCATCGCCCGACCCATCTTGGTCTTGGGGAGCATGCGCCGCACCGCCGACCGCAGGATCTCGTCGGGCTTTTTCTCCCACATCTCGGCAGCCGTCGTGAACTTCTGCCCGTCCGTGTAGCCCGTGAACCGCTTGTACGTCTTGCTCAGCATCTTCGAAGAGAAGCCCGGGTGCGTCGGGTGAGCCACCCGGCTGCCGCCGAACTTGACTTTTTCGCAGTTCACCACCACCACGTAGTCGCCCGTGTCGACATGCGGGGTGTAGGTGGGCTTGTGCTTGCCCATCAACATGGTCGCGACCTTGACAGCCAGCCGGCCCACGATCTGATCATTGGCGTCGACCAACACCCAGCTCGGCTCAAAGGTCTCGACCTTCGCCAAATAGCTCTTGCTCACGGCAACCAACCTTGCAACTCGAAACGCGTGAACGGAACTGGCCCCGACACGTCGTCGCGAAACCAGAAATCAACAAAACCCGTATCCACTCACCGATTCACGACCGGGTCGCGAACCAGCACTGTGTCAGATGGCCGAACTGCGGGAGGAACATGACTGCTCTCAACACCGGCCGTTCCCACCATCTTTGGCACACTCGCCCAGCACCCTCAGGAATCCGGGACAGCAACAAATTGGCAGAGAGACAACCCAGCGAAAGGTTCGCCAGATTGCCATGATCCCCTTCGGCAACGTCCAGCTCGTCACGAGCCAGATCACCCTTCCAAATCATCGCCAGCCAGCCAATTCCTGGGCCAGCCCCGCCGTGTTCCGAGCCGAATCGGCTCTGCCCCGGAAAGAGAATATCTCCCCAGACCCACAGCGGACGAATCGGCGAGTATAACGCAGGGGGTGGGTGGGTTCAACCCATTCCGGCTCCGATGTGCCCTGCGCCGTGTCCCACAGCCTTGAATCTTGAGGGTCAACCCCTCCCCAGAGCGGCTGACCTTCTGTGTTCAACTCCTTATAGTTCGATTCCTGAGCTCCCTCCCTGAAATGGGCCGCAAGGCCCGTCCTCCGATCCAGACTGGACATGCGACAAGCACAATCCAGTCTCTCCCCATCGTTGACCATGACCGACTCCCGCACCAACGCGGAATACTGTGCCGAGAAGCTGAAGGCACTGAGCGATCCGCTCCGGTTGCGCATTGTCGAATTGCTGCAGCACGGCGAGCTGGCGGTAGGTGACATCTGTGAGTTCCTCGACACCCAGATCGTGCTGGTCTCACACCACCTGCAAATCCTCAAAACAGCCGGTCTCGTCGAATCCCGCCGCGATGGCCGCTACATGATCTATGCCCTGAAACCCGGCGTCCTCAAACGGGATCCCCGGCACGCCTCGGCCCAACTCGACTTCGGCTGCTGCCAACTCCAGGTCCCCGCCCCCCCCAATCCACAGTAGCTTTTTCACACAGATCAACGCCAATTGATGTCTTAACCCGAACTGGGCCAAATCGGCTGTTGGAACCAAAATCCACGGCCGGCCGGACCGTGTTGGGGCTCAGTGCCTGCGATGGACATAGTCCCTCCGCCCAGTTCCCCCCGCCCCACCCGCCGGCTCTCCCTCTCCGCCGCCGCGGCCCTGTGGAAGACTGAATCCAGCCAATCCGCCGCTGAACGCAACGAACCTGCCGATTTTATCGCCCTTGAGGAATGCGCCCTCAAACCCGATCGCGGAATTGGGCGGAAGTTGGCCGAATCGCCAGAAGTGACCGCTGGAACGCCTGTTGCGCCGGCCCGCATTTCTTTGGGGAGGGTCACCGAACCCTTCCGAAAAGTGGAGGTGTGGCAGTCTGGTCGCAGCCTTGGCACCTCGGGATGTCGGCTGCGGACTGCCCTTCCCCAAGCAGCGCTGGAAGATCCGCATCGGCCGTCGCATGAAGCATCTGCACTACGTCTGGAGTCTGCGCCGGTTCGTTCGCCTGCCCCGTGGGGAGGCCCGGTTCAATCTCCTTGCGGCTTTGGTTTGCCTCATTACCTGCGGCACTCTGGCCCTCAGCTTCCATACCAAACCGGCGGATGCCGGGCTGAGTTCCAGCTCGCGCAACAGGGTGGGCCAACTGTCTGTCGCGGCACTCCCGACCGGCGGTTCGGCCACTGGCAACCTGTCATCCGAAGACCTGCGGAAGCGGGTGGCGGGGGAATTGCAGACCAGCCGCATGGCCCTCGAGTTGCACGTCGCCATGCTCGAACTCGGCCGCAAGCGGATGGAAGCGATTCCCGATTACGAAGCGGTGTTCGTCCGGCAGGAACGCCTTGAAGGGGGCGCGCTGCTGGATCTGCAGACCATGGAGCTGAAACTGCGGCACACCCCCCTCAGCATCTACATGAAGTGGATCGAAGGGGGCGATGTGGGGCGCGAGCTGCTGTACATCGACGGCGAAAACGACAACCGCATGCTCGTCAAGTTGGGGGGAGGCAAGAAACTGCTGCCGGCGGTGAAGGTGGATCCCGAGGGGACCCTGGCGATGGCCGAGGCCCGGCACCCCGTCACCAATGCCGGGATCATGAACCTCTGCGACAAGATCCTCGCCTACCGCCGCCGCGACCTCACGACCCGCAGCGGCGTGCGGTGGCAGTTGATTCCCGACCAGAAGTTCGACAGCCGGCCGTGTCATTGTTTCATCGTCGAATACGAAAGCCCCAGTGTCGAGTCGCTGTACCGCAAGTCGCTGACCTTCGTCGATCAGGAACTCTCAGTCCCCATCTGTCTCAAAACCTACGGCTGGCCGATCGACGACGCGCTGAAGGACGATGCTCACCAGCTCGACGAGCAAACCTTGCTGGAATACTACGCCTACACCGGCTTGCGGATCGACCGCCGGCTGAGTGAAGCGGCCTTCGACAAATCGAATTCCGAGTATCACTTCCGGCGGTAATCAAGCCGGGAGTCTCTCTTGGTGACAGACCTTCAGGTCTCTCAGTCCAGTCCACTCGATCCGAAAGCTCACCCCACCAACTCGTCGTGTCGGTCCTCCACGCCGTCCGCAGGTTCGGTTTTTGACCTGTCGGGTTAAGGGCCCTCCAGCCGGTCGAGTCCCCACTCCACCGACAGCCGCCAAACACACCAACAATCCGCCGACCGATTCCGTGTTGCGGTCGAAGTGCAGGGGCTGCTGACCGATCCGTATCGATTGCCTGCCCGTTGGACCGGTTGCCTCCGGACGAACACCCAGCGGAGCGGACACAGAGGTCCGCCCCCCCGCCACCCTGTGCGTGGGCCCTCGCGGACGCGTGTGTTTGGCTGGGTGTTCAGCGGAGGTCTCTGGCCGGCGGCTCCCCTGCGGCGCCAGCCGGCCGACCGCGAACCTTGGCGGGCTGGCGTGCGTCTTTCTCGCCAGAGACGTCGGAGCAGTCGGCTGTGAGAGAAGGGAGTAGGGAGTTCTCCGGGCCGGGCGGTTGTGGGGGCTGACGCGCCCGCGGTTGCGCCCGCCGCCGGCGGTTTCACCAGGGAAGTCATCCGGCTGGATCAGGAGCCTGTCTTGAACACAGGTGGCGAGTCGCTCGCTTGAGGCTTCGAGTCCCTCGGCTTCCGCTGGAACGAGGCGGTCTTGGGTGGGCCGTGGGTGCGTTCCGAATACACGGGCCTGAATGCCGTTGGAGGCGGCTGATCTTTGCACGATTGGCGCGATGGGTTCGACTCCCATCAGGTCCACTTTCCCGCCAGTTGCATCGCCACAGGATCAGCGATCGCCGGTGTGCTGGGGCCCCGGGTCTCGGTCGACAGTTGGTATTGGCCACTGGGGTTCCTAAAGTTCGACTTCTGCATTCGGTTCTGCCTGCGAAGTCCAACGTCATGATTCCCCCCTCGTCACGCCGTGCGTCACGTTCGGGCCCCCCAAGACCGGGGCGCGTCGTGCGGGTGCTGTCGGTGCATCAGCCGTGGGCCGATGGTTTGTGCCTGGGTTGGAAACCGGTCGAGAACCGCACGTGGCAGACTCCCTATCGGGGCCGGATCTACATCCACGCCACCCGTCTCGAATCGCGGCCGCGTCCCGAGCAGCTTGCTGCCCGCGCGCCCGAGGTGATCGCCGAGATTCTCGCGCATTGGAACCGCCCCGGAGCGCGCCAGACGGGGGCCATCCTGGGAAGTGTGGAACTGGTCGACATTGTGCCCCTGGGGTGGGTGCGCGAAATCGACCGGCAGATCCAGGCGGGGACTCCCCCCCACCTGTTCCTGCCCCCCCTGGCCCAGCACTGGGTGCATGCCGGAGCCACCCTCGAACGTCTCACCCGCGTCGAGCAGCAAATTCGCCCCCTCAGTGAACGGGGTCCGGGCCAGGTCTTTTCTTTGTTCCTGGGACCCGAGTGCTGGCTCGTCGAGCAGCCCCGGCTCTTGCCGCGACCGATCTTCACCAAGGGGAAGCTCAACCTCTGGCGGTTCGAGCTTCCCCCCCACGTCGAGTGATGGGCTCTGGTCGAAAAGAGACTCTCGCTGCGAGACGGGCCCGCGACTCAATCGATTGATCAATCGCTTGTGTGGTCCGATGCCCAATCGAGCCGAGTGTCTTGAAACTTATCGGCATGATCCTGGCGAGCGCACTCTGATCGGGCCGTGACAACGTGGACAACGACCATCGGTCTTCGCCGCAAATCTCTCGCCAACCCTCCGCACGACCTCGCAGAGGTTGCTGCTCTCATCCCCGGGTTGCCGCCACAGCGGCTACCCGGAGGAACGCGATCCCTACCGGGACCTGAACCCTGAAAGTGGTTCCTTTCGTCGTGGGCTCGCTCAATGATCGATCCCCCGTTCATCAGACGGGGTGTGGAAAGCAATCCCTAAACGGCTTCCCGACGCGATCGAGGGCCCGGTTTGGAAATTCTGGCGACCGCTGCGAGATGACTGCTGCAGCGGATTGACTGTGTCAATCGCAATTCTCTGAACCCGCATCGCTGCTTGTGAGGAGATCCATGCCCAACAGCCTGTTGAAAACCTCACCTTTTCGATCAGATTCAACAGATCCGAAAGCAACTCCATCGTGACGATTGTTTCATGAGGCTCCAACGCCTGACAGGAAGTCTGAGAGGGGACCCGCGGTCGAGCCCATCGCCAGAGCACCTCACCATCTGACTCGAAGGACTGCCTTGATAACCCCTGCACCATCTCTTTCGGGTGAAACCCGGGGTCTGGCCAAGGGTTGTGTTCTCAGAGCGACGAAGGGCGGCCCCGCAGGCAACGCCAGACGGCGGCGCGGATTTTTCGGCGGCTCAGGGAAGACCAGGGGTCTCAGGGGGTGCACTGCCGAGGCGCCGCTGATAGCGCAGCGGCAGGTCGCCACCCACCCTCCCCCATCAGGGGGAGACGTTCCTTGCGCTGGACCACGCACCCGGGCGACGGGCGAAGTACGGTCTCGGGGAGATCGAGGTCGTCTTTCCCGAGAGACGGCGAGGGGAGTCAGGCCTGAGTGGACCCTGGACCCACTGTTCTGAACGGCGCGGATGATTCGCTACCCTCGATGACGCACCTGCCTGATGATCACGTGATGATCGCGACGATCGTCCTGCAGCGGAATTTCCATCTCGCTAAGTTCGGCCCCGTCAAGCACGATTTGCTGGCGCCTCTCTGACGACGCGAGGAATTCGACGGTGATGTGATAGACCGTTTCGCGATACCGGTAATGCACGATGAACGAGTCCCATGCCGGAGGGACGCACGGATTCACTCGCAGGGTGTCGACTTTGAGATGTAACCCGAGCAGTGACTCCACAATCAGTCGATACATCCAGCTGGCGGAGCCGGTGTACCACGTCCACCCGCCGCGGCCTGTGTGGGGAGAGACCGCGTAGACATCCGCCGCGGCCACGTAGGGTTCGACCTTGTACTTCGCGATCCGGTCGGGGGTATCGCCATGATGGACCGGGTTGATCAACGACAGCAATTCCCACGCCTTTGCGGCGTCGCCGAGTTTGGCGAATGCCATCACCATCCAGATCGCGGCGTGAGTGTATTGTCCGCCATTCTCGCGGATTCCGGGGGGGTAGCCCTTGATATAGCCGGGATCGAGCGGGGACTTGTCGAACGGGGGATCGAACAGCTGGATCAACCCCTCAGTGCGGCGAACCAGTCGCTCATCAACCGATTGCATCGCCTGACGAGAGCGGCGGGAATCGCCCGCTCCGGACAGAACTGCCCAGCTCTGCGGCAATGAGTCGATCTGACATTCCGAGTTGATCGCTGTTCCCAGCGGGTCTCCATTGTCGAAGTAGGCCCGGCGGTACCATTCCCCATCCCAGGCATGCTGCTCGATGTTGAGCTTCAACTCGGCGGCTTTCACGTCACACATCCCGGCAAACGTCACATCGCCCTTCGATCGGGCCAGCACGGAAAACCGCGTCAGGATCTCGTACAGAAAGAACGCCAGCCAGACACTCTCGCCCCCCCCGTGCTCACCCACAAGGTTCATCCCGTCGTTCCAATCGCCGCCGCCGATCAGCGGCAGACCATGCGACCCATGTGTCAATCCACGCTGGATCGCCCGCACGCAGTGGTCGTAGAGGGTCCCCGACTCTTCCGACTTCAGTGGCAGGTCGTAGTAGCTTTCCTCCTCCGGTTTGACCGGGCGTCCCTCCAGATACGGAACAACCTCGTCGAGCACTCCGGTATCCCCGGTTCCTTCGACATAGCGGCAGGCCACATACGGCAGCCACAGAAAGTCATCGGAGAAGTGGGTGCGCACCCCACGCCCCGCCGGCGGGTGCCACCAGTGCTGGACGTCCCCCTCGGCAAACTGATGTGCCGCACAAAGCAGCATGTGGCTGCGGATCATGTCGGGCCGGGTATGCAGCAGTGCGGAGACGTCCTGAAGCTGATCCCGAAAGCCGAATGCACCGCCAGACTGGTAGAAGCCACTGCGCGCCCAATAGCGGCAGGCGAGGGTCTGGTAGAGCAGCCACCCATTCGCCAGCAGATTGAGTGCGGAGTCGGGGGTCTGAACCGAGACGGCACCCAGTGTGCGTTTCCAAAACTCCCAGACCTCATCGAGCACGCGCTGTGCCGCTTGCGGCTGCTGAAATTGCCGCACGATGTGCCGCGCCTCGTCGACATCGCGACCCACTCCCAGCGTGAAGACAATTTCCTTCTGTCGTCCATCGACCAGCTCGAAAGCGGTCTGGAGGGCCCCGCAGGGATCGAGTCCTGCCCCCACCTTGTTGGAAAGACGCTGCCGGGTCATCGCCGCTGGCCTGGCGGTGCTGCCGTTTCGTCCCAGAAACTCCATCCGATCCCCCGTCACAGACCGCTCCGCTTCCGAGACATTGAAGAATGCGACTCGTTGCGGGAACTCGAGGCTGAACGGATTCCGGGCGAGTACAGCCCCACTCTGCGAATCCACTTCCGTGACGACGTACATCAGCCCCCGCGACCTCATCTCTCCCAACACCCATTCGACATACCCGGTGGCCGACAAGCGACGTGTCCGTCCTGAGTTGTTGCGGATCGTCAACCGCACGAATTTGACGGGCTGCTCAATTCCGACGTAGACCCACAGCTCGGTGGTGATGCCGGACTCGGTGTGTTCGTAGACGCTGTACCCCAAACCATGGCGGCAGATGTACGGCGTCGCCGATCGGACCGGCTGGGGCATGGGTGACCAGACCTGCCCGCTGTCTTCGTCGCGCAGATAGAACGCTTCGCCGCTCGGATCGACGATGGGGTCATTCGCCCAGGGCGTGACCCGGAACTCATGAGCATTCTCGCTCCAGGTGTAGGCACTGCCGGTCTCCGAGATGACGGTTCCGAAGTTCGGATTGGCGAGGACATTCACCCAGGGGGCCGGGCACTCCTGACCTGGAAGCAGGCGAATCACATATTCGCGCCCGTCCGGCGTGAAACCTCCCAGCCCGTTGTAGAACAACAGCTCCCGACCAAAGGTCCCATCTGGCTGTTCTGCGTTCAGTTCCGGACGGGCCCGCATGGTCGGAATCAGTTCCGGGGGCTTCAGTTCGGATCGCATCCGACGATCCAGCTGTTCTTCGAGCGGCCCCTCGAGATCGACGATGATGACCCGGGCCACGGTCTGCAGCAGGACGCGGTCCTCATCCGACAGCTGATCAGCACGGCGGATGAAGATCCCTCCGGGACGGTCGAGTGTCGAGCTGTCTGCGGCGGAATTGCACAGTCCCACGATCTGATCCTGCAACTCCTGGCGATAGCCGGAGTCTCCGTCGTTCCAGATGACAAGGTCCACCGCGAGGCCCTTGAGCCTCCAGTACGCATGAGCCTGAACCAGTTGCCAGGCCAGTGACAGTCGTTCCGTGCGGCCGATCTTCAACAGCACAATCGGAAGGTCGCCGGAAATGCCATGTCCCCACAGGGCGGACTGTCCACGTTGATTGCGGGCCAGAATGCCGACCGGCGCCCGTTGGGCCGGGTTCATGTAGAGAATCGAACTGGCCAAACGACTGTAGAGCAGCGCATCGGCATCCGTCGCATTGATCTGCCGGCACATCACCTGCGCGTGGCTCCACGCCATGACGAGAGCGCGGTCCGCCAGGTGATGGTCTCGATAGCGATCGATCAGCCGCAGGGCCTCGTCCCGTGTCGCAGCCATCCCTGTCACGAAGTCGACTGAGACGGTCGCATCGGGAGCCAGGATCAGCCGCTGGCGGATCGCGACAATCGGATCAAGCACCGCTCCCTCGGCGTTCGACAGCCGACCGGACCGCTGCATGGCCTCAGGATTCTGGGGACTGCGACGGCGTCCGAGAAACTTCAGCCGGTCGGTCTCATACGATGGTTCTTCGGAGGATGCCGTCCGCACGGCCACCAGATGCAGCATCCAGGGGGGCTTCTCGGTGTGTGAACGAGGTCGTCTCGAACAGAGTATCGACCGCCGCGCGGGGACCAGTTCCGTCTGCACGAACAGGTTTGAGAACGCCGGATGAGTGGCATCGGCCGCCCGGGTGGCCAGCACGACTTCGGCATAGCTGGTCAGCTCGATCACGCGGGTGACGCGCGAACGATTGGTCAAAGTCACCCGCCGGATCTCGATGTCATCTTCCGGAGAGACGGCGATCTCCGTATGCAGCTTGATGTCATGATCACGACGCCGGAACTCGGCCCGCGACTGCGAGAAAATCGCCTGATAACGCTTGCTGGGGGTCAGAGTGGGGTGATAGGCCGTCGACCAGACCTCGCCCGTCGAGACATCGCGGAGATAGCAGAATGAGCCGGTGTGATCGCAGGTGGCATCTTCACGCCAGCGGGTCACGGCCAGTTCTTTCCACTGGCTATATCCTCCGCCGCTGTTGGTGACCATGACATGGTAACGACCATTGGACAACAGATGGACTTCCGGAATCGGCGTGTGGGGTGTGGCGCAGACTCGAATCTGCCCCGCCAGATCACTGTTGGGATCGCGCTCGACCAGGGCCTCCGAGGCATGGGGGAAGAACGAGCCGACCAGTGGCATCCGTTCCTGCAGCAACAGTTCGACCGCCTGCAACCGGGGGTCGGCGAGAAAGCGGCGCTGCATCGGCTGTTTCAGGAGGCAGTGAGCCAGTGCCAGCAGACTCATTCCCTGATGATGGGCCATGTAGGACCGCACGATCGCCATCGACTGCTCCCGGGCAACCCGGGTTCGCGTGTAGTCGATCGCCTCGAAGAAGCCGTATTCGCCCACAAATCCGAGCTTCTCCATCGCCTGCAGATTCTCACACGCCGGCTGTGGAGACACCATCAAGGCCATCGCGGTGGCATACGGCGCAATGACCAGATCGTCCGCCAGCCCACGTTTCACCCCCAGGCCCGGTACACCAAACGCCCGGTACTGGTAGTTTTGTCTGGCGTCGGTCGCGTTGTAACCCGATTCGGAGATCCCCCAGGGAACTCCCCGTTGCTGACCGTATTGCCGTTGTCGCAGGACCACCGCACGGCAGGTCTGGTCAAGCAGCGTCTGCCAATGGGTCGGCATGACCAGGAGGGGCATCAGATACTCGAACATCGACCCGCTCCAGGACAACAGCATCTGCTGTCCTTTCGACGTGGTGAGCAGACGACCAAGCGCAAACCAGTGTTGCTGCTTCAGCTGTCCCTGGGCGATGGCCACATAGCTGGTCAGCCGCGACTCCGACGCCAGGAGGTCATAGAAGCCTGTGTCTCGCCGTCGCTCGCTGACATCGAATCCGATCGCCAACAGATGTCGTGAGGAATCGTACAGGAACTCATAGTCGGCCTCGGCGAACTCGCCCGCAATTCGCGCGAGTTGTTCAATTGTCGCCAGCCGCTCGCCTGCCCGCTGCTCGCTGGTGCTGACTTTCTCGCGGAGTTCGGTCAACCATTCCCGCTCCGCGCTTCCAGTGACCGCGGGGTCCGTGATTTGCTCCAGATGGCGATCCAGAGCCTGCAGGAATTGAGCGGAGATCGTCCTCAGGGATCGCAGTGTCTGGCAGTCCTCAAGTTGGCGCAGCATGCCCGGCAGCTCGCTGCGGAGCTCGGTCCACTCGGGCGAGCCCAGCGACCAGATCCCGGGAGGCGTCGGTCCATGCGATAACCAGGGGGCCAGAAACAGCAGGTCCGCCCCATGGTCCCGACATTCCTGCTCCAGATCGATCAGCCACGGCTGGGCCGCGTCCGGGAGTGCCTGCGCTGGCAATTCCGTCAGTTCGCTGGCAAGCGACGAGACCCGCGAGAGCAGTTCCGAAGTCGCCACCA
>Ga0315902_10001988_pt1 | contig 32557 bp, 34 predicted proteins | sample LakEriMetagenome_9_FD_203523 | JGI IMG/M metagenome (GOLD analysis project Ga0315902, IMG submission 203523) | Freshwater fungal communities from buoy surface, Lake Erie, Ohio, United States - Buoy 12 MA117 | ecosystem: Environmental > Aquatic > Freshwater > Lake > Lake biofilm | place: USA... | reverse complement strand
CGGTTAGACGGTGGAGGTGATTAAATTCTCGCATGGCCAGCGGCGTTCATCCGACAAAAGAGAAGTTGATCTCGACGGCTGCAGAATTGCTTAAGACGCTGCACCCCTCCGAAATTTCGAGTGAAATGGTGCTTTCTAATTCGGGTATTTCCAAGGGATCCCTTTATCACCACTTTGACGATCTTGAACATTTGATCGAGACCGCACTTTTGCGAAGATACGCGCGATGGGTAAATATTAACTTGGATACTTTTACAACGATGCTAACTTCAGCAAAGAATAGTGAAGATGTTTATCGAACCTTGGCTGAAGTAACTAAGGTCTCACAGGATCGCGCTTTAAAGGGCGAACGATTCTTCCGTGCAGAAGTTCTCACTAAAGCCAGTAACAGCCCAAGGCTGGCCCTAGAACTTCAAGCGTTACAGAATCAGTTAACAGAATCCTTGGCTGATCTAGTGCGGGAGGCTCAGGAACGCGGTTTCTTTAGAAAGAGTAACGATGCAAAATCCATTGCTATATTTGTCCAGGCATATACCTTGGGCAAGATTGTTGATGATTCAAGCGATAACCCCGTTGATGCGAAGCAATACGCAAACCTCATCAATTCAGTTGTTAAAAATGTATTTCTAGAGCCTTACTAGAGATCTAGAAATTATTTGCTGTCGTCAGAACCTGAAGTTGTCTTCTGGATCTGCATCAAGAACTCAACGTTGGACTTAGTGCCCTTCATCTTCTCAAGCAACAATTCCAGCGCAGCCTGTGGTTCGAGGGCGTGAAGTACGCGACGCAACTTCCAGACAATGTTAAGTTCTTCAGTTCCCATAAGGATTTCTTCCTTACGTGTTCCTGATGCAACTACGTTTACCGCTGGGAAGATGCGCTTATCGGCCATGCGACGATCAAGAATCAGCTCCATATTTCCGGTGCCCTTGAACTCTTCAAAGATAACTTCATCCATACGAGAGCCAGTATCAACGAGCGCGGTTGCAAGAATTGTTAGCGATCCGCCATCTTCAATATTACGAGCAGCGCCGAAGAACTTCTTTGGTGGATACAGGGCAGCAGAGTCAACGCCACCCGAAAGGATGCGACCAGATGCGGGGGCTGCGATGTTGTATGCGCGACCTAAACGAGTAATTGAGTCAAGCAGAACGACAACGTCATGTCCGAGTTCAACCAAACGTTTAGCGCGCTCGATCGCAAGTTCTGCAATCGTGGTGTGATCATCTGCAGGGCGATCAAAAGTAGAAGCGATAACTTCACCCTTAACAGAGCGCTGCATATCAGTAACTTCTTCTGGGCGCTCATCAACTAGAACAACCATCAAGTGACACTCAGGATTGTTTGTTGTGATCGCGTTGGCAATTGCCTGCAAGACCATTGTCTTACCAGCCTTTGGTGGCGAAACAATAAGTCCGCGCTGGCCTTTACCAATTGGCGCGATCAAATCGATTACGCGGGTGGTCAAAATGTTTGGTTCAGTTTCAAGGCGCAGACGCTCTTGTGGGTAAAGCGGAACTAACTTTCCGAATTCAACGCGACCGCGCGCTTCATCTGGAGTTACGCCATTGATAGTTTCGAGAGTAATAAGAGGGTTGTACTTCTGGCGCTGTTCGCCTTCGCGCGCTTGACGCACTTGGCCAGTAACAACATCGCCCTTACGAAGTCCGTACTTACGCACTTGTTGCTGCGAAACGTAGACATCGTTTGGACCTGGCAAGTAACCACCAGTGCGAATAAATGAATAGTTATCCATAATGTCAACGAGACCGCCGACAGGAACTAATACATCATCTTCACCAATTACAGGCTCGCGCTCTTCGCGTGGTCCACGATCGCGGTTGCGATCACGGCCACGGTTGCGATCACGGCCCCGACCACGATCACGACCAGCAAAGTTGCGGTCATTATCGCGTGGACCATTATCGTTATTGTCACTTGGACCTTCATCATCGCCGTCGTCTTCACTTGAATTGTTCTGTGTGTTTTCGCGGCTGGAATTCTTCTTCGCATTGCGAGCTTCGCGGCGAGCTTCGCGTTCGGCCTTAGCAGCTTCGCGGTTTGCGGCTTGTAGATCTGCAATCGCGGTTACGAGTGCATCCTTCTTTAATTTTGTTGCGCCATCGATGCCTAGTTGGGCCGCAACTTCCTTTAACTTCGGAAGGCTCATCGCCGCTAGTTCGGGACTGTTTGAACGAATTGGTTCTACATCCTTGACCTGATCTTGATCTGTCATCTCTATCTTTTCATTTGGGGCTTCGTCTACGCGCATTGAGTTCGTAAAAGCAAAAAGCCTGGTGATTTGGAATTGATTACCTGCCGACTTTCACCGTAACTTCCGGCTGAGCAAGTGGGTTAACCATAGCACCCCGCGCAGGCGGGCTGCAAAACTAGAAAAATGGCTAAAGAATCGTCGCTCCGGTGCGAGAAATCTCCAGGGATTTAGCTTCAAACTTGCTGCCTGCAGCACGAATCAATTCGGCTACATCAGATTCACTACCAGTATGTAAGGCAAGGACGGTTGGCCCAGCGCCCGAGATAAATGCTGCAACTCCTGCACCACGTAACTTATTTAGAAGTGCGAATGATGCCGGCATAGCCTCACTGCGATAAGCCTGATGTAGGAAATCTTCGGTCGCCCTAAAGAGTAGATCTGGGCGCAGGGTGAGTGCATGAACTAATAGAGCAGAATTAGCAGAATTTTTCGCCGCATCGCGATGTGGAATTGTTTCAGGCAACATCTTGCGCGCCTTTGCTGTGGCCATCGCGGTAGATGGAATAAATGCGATAGCGCGAATTCGAGTATCAACACTCAATGAAATTGCCTGCGCAACGTTCTTGCCGTGTTGATCTTCTTGCCAAGCAACAACAGCGTTTCCAAACAGCGCGGCAGCCACGTTATCGGGATGGCCTTCCATCTCAGTTGCCAGCTGTAATAATTTTTCATCGTTCATCTTGTCAGCACCAGTTAAGACCAAAGCGCGCGCTAGTGATAAACCACCAACGATCGCACTTGCCGAAGATCCAAGTCCGCGTCCATGTGGAATCACATTTAAGGCGCGAACCGCAATTCCTTTCGGCTTGCCACCAAGGAAATCAAAACCTTTATACATCGCTTTAACTAGTAAGTTCTTATCAGTGCGCGGAACTTCATCTGCGCCTTCACCGGTTACATCGATATCTAAACCGGCATCATCTAAAATTTGTGCAACATAGCGATCGTGCATACCAAGTGCTAAACCAAATGAATCAAAGCCTGGCCCCAAATTGGCGCTAGATGCCGGAACCTGTACTTGAATTGGATTGGCTTTAAATGTTGGTTTTGCCATAGCGCTTACTTTAGACCCAACGCTTTTGCAGCAGCGGCGGCGTTTACTTTAACAATCTTTGGCTTGGCAAATTTTTCCAGAGCCCAAGAGATATCTTTCAATCCGTGGCCTGTCACTGTGATAACGATCTTCTTGCCTTTAGGTAACTTGCCCGCTTTCTTATATTTAATTAAGCCAGCGATACCAGCAGCGGATGAAGGCTCAACAAATACGCCTTCTTTTCCAGCGACGATTGCATAAGCAGCCAATATCTCTTTATCAGTAACAGAATCAATTACTCCGCCTGATTTATCACGCGCTTCAATCGCTTGATCCCAGGATGCAGGATTTCCAATACGGATCGCAGTAGCAATTGTTTCGGGTTTCAAAACAGGTTTGCCCTTAACTAGCGGCGCAGCACCTGCTGCTTGGAAGCCATACATCTGTGGAAGTGATTTCGATATTCCATCTTTGCGGTACTCGTTGTAGCCCTTCCAGTATGCAGTGATATTTCCAGCGTTGCCTACTGGAAGCGCGTGAATATCTGGAGCAAATCCCAACATATCGATTACTTCAAATGCTGCAGTCTTCTGGCCTTCAATGCGATATGGATTCACCGAGTTAACAAGTGCAACTGGGTAATTTTCAGATAGTTCACGCGCCAGAGTTAAACAATCATCAAAGTTTCCGGCAACCTGCAAAATTTCTGCACCGTGGATCACTGCCTGCGCGAGTTTTCCGGTTGCAATCTTTCCAGCAGGAATCAACACTGCAGAAATCATTCCTGCTTTAGTTGCATATGCCGCAGCACTTGCAGAAGTGTTTCCAGTTGATGCGCAGATAACCGCTTTGGCACCATCTTCGGCAGCTTTAGAAATTGCCATAGTCATTCCGCGATCTTTAAACGAGCCAGTTGGGTTGATGCCTTCGTACTTCAACCAGACTTCATTATCAAGTAGCTCCGAGAGATAGCAAGCATAAATAAGTGGAGTGCCACCTTCGTGCAAAGTTACGACAGGGGTCTTTGCACTAACCGGGAGTCGATCGCGATACTCCTCAATTACTCCACGCCATTGATGCGCACCAGATTTCTTTGGTTTAAATAAACTCACGCTGGCAGCGCTCCTTCAACCCGGATGACGCTAGAAATCTTATTAACCATATCCATCGCTTTGAGCGATGCAACAGTTGCTTTAAGTTCGCCTTCAGTTGCCAGGTGAGTAACGATGGTTACTTCCGCATCGCTATTGCGGCCAGCTTGGTTAACGGTTTGAATTGAAACGCCGTGGTTGGCAAATACGGTGGCAATTGCCGCTAAAACACCCGCTTTATCGGCTACTTCCAGGCGAATCAAGAACTTAGTCTTTGTACTCTCGATCGGCGCGATATCGCGATCTGCATAATCTGTTTCGCGTTGGCCTACTGAATTGAGTGCGATGTGGCGAGCAACTGCTACGACATCGCCCAATATTGCAGATGCGGTTGGTGCACCGCCTGCGCCACGACCATAGAACATGAGCGAACCCGCTGATTCGGCTTCAACAAATACTGCATTGTAAGCATCGCGAACCGAGGCCAGAGGGTGGCTCTTGTGCAACATAACTGGATGCACACGAACTGAAATCTCATCGGCAGGTGTTAACTCTGCGATCGCCAATAACTTAATTACGTGATCCATTGATTTAGCAATATTTACATCTTCAAGAGTGATATTGGAAATACCTTCACGATAAACATCATCAACGGTGACGCGTGTGTGAAAAGCAAGACCTGACAAGATTGCAGCTTTAGCAGCAGCATCAAAGCCCTCGACATCAGCAGTTGGATCTGCTTCGGCATAACCCAGCGCTTGCGCTTCCTTTAAGACATCGGCAAATTCACGACTATCTTCGTGCATCTTAGTGAGAATGTAATTTGTTGTGCCGTTAACGATGCCCATCAAGCGAGTTACAAAATCACCAGCGAGGGAATCGCGCATTGGGCGAATAATTGGGATTGCTCCAGCGACTGATGCTTCGTAATAAATATCTTCACCCTTGGCGTATGCAGCGGAAAACATTTCAGCACCGTGGCTCGCCAAGAGCGCTTTGTTTGCAGTTACTACAGATTTACGATTTTCAATCGCGGTCATAATCAATTCGCGCGCAGGTTCGATTCCACCAATTACTTCAATGATTAAATCGATTTCTGGATCATTTACGATTGAAAATGGATCGGTAGTAAAGAGCGCTGGGTTAATTCCTTCGTAAGCTTTAATGGTGCGCACAGCAATGCGTGCTAATTCAATCTTTACTCCCGCTCGAGTCGATAGTTCTGCAGTATCTGCAAGTAAAAGGCGCGCGACAGAACTTCCGACGACGCCGCAACCGAGCATGCCGATACGTACAGGCTTTTCTGCTGGGCTCATTTGCCTATTCTTTCACATCAAGTGCGAGCAGATCTTCCTCATTTTCGCGACGGACGATTACGCGGGCTTTTCCATTATTTACAGCGACTACTGGGGGGCGGGGCACGTGGTTGTAATTACTTGCCATGCTGCGCCCATAAGCGCCTGTTGCTGGAATCGCGATTAAATCACCGGGGGCAATATCTGCAGGAAGTGAAATGTCGCGAATAACAATGTCACCAGTTTCGCAATGCTTGCCAACCACACGAGAAGATATTGAATTCGCGGTTGAGGCGCGTTGGGCAATTACTGCGTGATATTGCGCGTCATATAAAGATGGACGGATATTGTCACTCATTCCACCGTCAATTGAAATGTAACGGCGGGTCGCGCCATCTTCAAGTACAACATCTTTAGTAGTTCCAACTTCATACAAAGTAAATGTTGTTGGTCCGACAATTGCACGGCCGGGTTCAATAGAAATCATTGGAATTTTTAATTTATGTTTTTCGCAGGCAGAGGTAACGGCGCTGCGCAGAGCCGGCATAACTTCTCCTGGTTCTAAAGCTTCATCTTCGGGCAGGTAGGCGATTCCATATCCACCACCTAGATCTAACTCGGGAAGTTCCTTGCCATATACATCGCGATACTTCGCCAGAAGCGAGATCAAGCGATCTGCGGCAAGTTGAAAAGATTCGGTCCCAAATATTTGCGAACCGATATGTGAATGAAATCCGCGAAGCTCAAGTTCTGGGTGAGCAAGCACGGCCTCAACGGCCATCCAAGCTGCGCCGCTTGCAATTGAAAATCCAAATTTCACATCTTCATGCGCAGTAGAAATAGATTCGTGGGTGTGGGCTTGAATTCCGGGAGTTAAGCGCAACATAACTCCTTGCACTTTATTGTGTTTACGCGCCATTGCTGCCACGCGATCAATTTCGTGTAGAGAATCCATAACAATAGTTTTAACGCCAACCGAAACCGCTCTATCTATCTCAGATAAAGATTTGTTATTGCCGTGTACTTCGATCTTCGCGGGATCAATACCGCCAGCCAGGGCCACTGCTAGCTCTCCCCCAGTGCAGACATCAATTCCGATTCCACAATCTTTAATCCACTGCGCAACTGCAACAGAGATAAATGCCTTTGCCGCGTAGTAAACAGTTCCAGCGTGAGATCCAAATTCATCGCGCAACGCGTTATTCCATTCGACTGCGCGTTCACGGAAATCTGCTTCATCGATAAAGAAGGCTGGTGTGCCAAAATCTTTCGCTAACTTCGACGCTGATATTCCAGACAGGTGTATTTCACCATTGGTAACTGAGATATTTCTCGACCACATGGCTTACATCCTTTCTGGCGCATTGACGCCGAGTAACTCAAGGCCATTCTTCAGTACTTGCAGAGTTGCTGCACATAAATTAATTCGCGCGCTGTGAAGCGATGTAATCGGCTCATCGCCCATAGGCAGCACGCGGCAATCGGCATAGAAGCCGTGATAAACCCCGGCTAACTCCTCGAGATAGCGCGCCACGCGATGCGGTTCACGGAGTTCAGCGCCGCCGGCAACGACTCGTGGAAATTCGGCCAGTGAACCTAAAAGTTCATTTTCGCGATCGTGGTTGAGTTGTGCGGGATCAAAGTTTTCGAGCCCTGATGGAATCTTTAACTCTGCTGCATTGCGCAATACTGCAGCAATTCGCGCGTGGGCATACTGCACGTAATAAACCGGATTCTCATTAGTGTTCCGCTTTAAAACATCTATATCCATCACCATGGGTGTATCAACTGGATAGCGAATTAGCGTGTAACGGGCTGCATCGACGCCAACTTTTTCAACTAACTCCTCGAGAGTAATGATTGTGCCGGCGCGCTTAGAGAGTTTTACCTCTTCCCCGCCTTCCATGATTTTTACCAGTTGTCCGATCAATATTTCAATGTTGTATTCAGGATTATCGCCAGCGCAGGCAGAAATAGCCTTTAAGCGATGAATGTAGCCATGATGATCCGCACCCAACATGTAGATACAGATATCAAAGCCGCGTTCGCGTTTATTGATGTAATAAGCGGTATCGGATGAAAAGTAAGTTAAATCGCCATTGGCTTTTACCAATACGCGATCTTTATCATCGCCAAAGTCAGTTGTGCGTAGCCAGGTTGCGCCATCAACTTCAAAGACGTGTCCTTGTTTGCGCAACTTATCTAATCCGTGTTCGACACTTCCGCCATCGTGGAGAGACCGCTCAGAGAACCAGGTGTCGAATTTAGTTCTAAAGGTTTCGAGCACTCGCTGCTGATCCTTTAGTTGTAGTTGATATGCCGATTCCCGAAAGGCAATTAAACGATCATCGGCAGGCAGATCAGCAATCTTTGGATTTTGCGCTACAACCGATTTTGCTAAATCGCTTATATATTCGCCTTTGTATCCATCTTCTGGAATTGCTTCGCCCAGCGCCGCCGCCTGCACAGATTGTCCAAAGAGATCCATCTGGTTGCCACGATCATTAATATAAAACTCACGAGTTACTGTCGCGCCCGCTGCACTGAGCACGCGACCGAGCGCATCACCTACTGCAGCCCAACGCGTGTGGCCTAAGTGCAGTGGGCCAGTTGGGTTTGCGCTAATGAATTCCAGATTTATCTTCACACCGGCTAAAGCGCTGCCTTGGCCATAACCACTTTGTGCATTTAATATCGTGCGAACTAAATCCGCTTGGCTGGAGCGATTTAAAGTGATGTTAATAAATCCAGGTCCAGCGATTTGTACTGCGGCAACTTCAGGAAGTTCCTCTAAATCTTTCTTTAAAAGCTCAGCGACTTCACGCGGATTCTTTCCAGCGGGTTTGGCTAATTGAAGAGCGATAGAAGATGCGTAATCTCCGTGGTCGCGATTCTTGGGCCGCTCCAGCGGAATATTGGCTGGTACAGATCCGATCAAGTCGCCGCGTTCGATAGCGCGCGCGATCGCACCCTGAATCTGGGCTGCGAGTAGATCAGAATGCGAACTCATCAGGCAAGGTTACCCCAGCGGCAATTTTGCATAAGCAGGACTTACCTCTAACCTATGAACCAGTAGGTGAGGAATTTATAAATTTCTCTACACGCTCCAGCGGGAGTGGTGAAATGGCAGACACGCAAGTCTTAGGAACTTGTGCTCCGGCGTGCGGGTTCAAGTCCCGCCTCCCGCACCAGCAAGTTAACATTTAATTATGGCTAAACCTTCTCGAGCAAAGATCAAAATGACGCAAGCTAAAATTGCGCGTGAAGCAGCTGCTCGCCGTGAAGCTAAACGAGAGTCAAAGTACTCAGTCAATCACAATGAAGTTGATTTAGATGCTTACGCTGCAGTTGATGGCGCCTGGGTAGAACTTGGCCTATCGGCTCCTGCCCGCAGAGCGCTAATTGATGAAGGTCTTTATAAAGTCAGTGACTTAAGGAAATATTCAATAGATGCCATTAAAGATCTGCATGGCATGGGTCCAAATGCTATTCGCATCTTGATTACCGCAATGAAGAAGAGCGATATCTCATTCAGGAATTAAACTAGCGGAAATAACTAAAAGCCGAATAAGCACTACCGGTTAGTTAGTTGGTAATCGCCCAGATCACTAACGCTGAACCTGCAACTGCCAGCAGAACCATGACTTCGCGGCGCGCCAGCACACTATGTGCTCCTTTTAAGAAAGTAACAAGAAGCATCACAATTCCGGGAATAACGATTGATAGGGAATTGATAAAGACTTCATCTTTACCGGTTTGATAGCGCAGATTAATTAGCCCAATTGCCAGCAATAAATAACTGGCCATGCGGTAATTGTTTAGTGCGTACTTACTTATATTTGCTGGTGTCATGTGCTTATCCTACAAATATTAAAGGGGCGCCGGTTTCCCGACGCCCCTTTAACTTTAACTATTTATAAGACGATTAGTGATCGTCCTTCATTCCTTCTGCGATTGACTTCATGCGTGCGATCTTCAAAATTGTTAGACCGAATACGCACTTTGCCAATACGTCAGCGATTGTGTACCCAACCTGTACGCCAACGAATTGATCCGCTGTAGCCATTCCTTCACCCATACCAAGGATGTAGGCGATTGGGTAAACGCCCCATGTCGCGAGCAATAGGTAGCGCAAGCGACCTACGGTTGCTGCAACACCTTCTGGCTGACGATCAAGTGACTTACCAAGCTCTACGAACAAGACATAGAGGATGTATAGGAATGGAAGTGTTGAGAGAACACCGTAAAGAACCTGTGTGTTCTGATCGTTTGAGATTTCACCTGGGTAACCAAGTGCGATCATTGCAGCTGATGCTGGAACCAAACGAGTGATGAGTGACTTTGAAACTTCCTTTGCAAGTGCAAGCACTGCAATTACTTCAACTAGAAGTAGAGGAACAGTTAGTAGCCAGTCAACATAACGGTATGCCTCGTTAAATGCACCCTGGTCTCCAGAAACGTTAACTGACATTCCCTCAGATGATTCTGAGAATGAGTTAAAGATTCTCCAGTAGTGGTAGCCAGCAATGAATGTAACCATTGATGACATTACGAGAGCGTTGCGGTACTTAGGCAGTACGCGAGCCTGTGAAACTAGAGTGTAAACAGTACAAGCAAGCATTGAAACAAGTCCGAACGAGAATACGTTATAGACCAAGTTCCATTGATTTGGATCGAGTTTAATCATGTAAATAAGCCTCCGTGGGGTGCTTAATACTTTAAGGACCAGGCGGCCCATAAAGCCGGATGAGGGCGATGAAATCCTCGAGGAACCTCATTGACCTCAACCAGTGAGAAATAGTGTGAACCTTTTGCAAGGAATTTGCACTATACCTAGGGGGTATTTTCAGGTTTTTTTCGAGATTTCCGGAGAATTCACGCTCATTCTGGGGCTATCACCCTAATTAAATACTCCATTCCGGAACTTGGATCGGCCAAGCGCCGTACAGTTGAAGTATGAGTAAAGAATTGGGCGAACGCGAAAAGTTAGCAGCGACTGTTCCGCCAAAGTTGCGTGGCTGGTTTCACTTAGGTGCGACCCCCGTGGTCATCATCGCCTCACTCGTCCTATTTATCTTAAGTAAAAGTTCTCTTAAATTCGCCGTTGCTCTTTATTCGATCAGCGCCATCATGCTCTTTAGCGTCTCTGCAATTTATCACCGCGTTGCGTGGTCTCCTGAAAAGAAAAAGATCTGGCGTCGCTGGGATCACGCCAATATAAATTTATTGATTGCGGGTTCATACACGCCATTTGCCGTGGCATTGCTAGATGGCAACGATCGAACCATTTTATTATCGGTGGTTTGGGTCGGCGCTCTCGCCGGGGTCGCACTTCGCATCTTCTGGATTAACGCTCCTCGATGGTTATACGTTGCCAACTATTTGCTTCTTGGTTGGGTAGCCATCGTCTACACGCCGCAGCTCTATGACGAAGGCGGATTCTGGGTCTTGATCCCAATTATTATTGGAGGCCTTTTATATTCAGTCGGAGCCATTTTCTACGCTTTGAAGAAACCTGGGCGCAACGCCAAATACTTCGGTTTCCACGAGTTATTCCATATCTTCGTGCTCGCTGCGTGGGTATCTCAATATCTCGCCGTTTCATTTGCCATATACCGCCAATAAATCACCCACTTTTAGAGTTTGCCCCTTTGCCCTAATCTAGGCACATGGCTGAGAAGAAGAATTTCCTTAATTGGGTCGGATTTAAAGAGAGCGAAAGCGCTGCTCCATCATCGGTTGACCGCATTCGCGAACTTGAATCTCAATTAAATGACCTGCGTTCTCGTCGCGACATCACAACTCTAAGCAAGGAAGAGTTTGAAATCTTGGCGACGGAAACCGCCATGTCAATGATCAAATCTGCGCAAAGCCGTGAAGCAAAAGCGCTCTCAATCTCGGAGCGAATTACTCTAGAAGCCTCACGTCAAGCAAAGGATGCGCTAGAGGGTGCTGAGACAAAAGCGCGTTCTATTCTCTCTGGCGCTGAAGCACGCGGGCGCAAATATATTAATGTGGCTGAAGCAGAGGCTGCTGAAAGAGTTTCTCAGGCTGAACGTGAAGCACAATCAATTTTTGATGAAAAACGGCGCGAGGCAGCAACACTGGCACAAGCTGCACGTCGTGAAGGAGAGCGGATTATCACCGAAGCAACTGGTGAGGTCGCAGAATATCGCCAATGGTTAAGTGGGGTTATCTCTGAAGCCGAACGTTTATATAGAATTCAAACCCAATCACTTGATGCGGCGGAGCAAGCGATTTCGCAGAGTCGTTCGCGTTTAGATAGCGCTTATTCTCGCTTAGCCGAACTTCATAAAAACGTGACTGATAATTTAAATGCAGATAACACGGTAATTGATACCGGCCCAAAGAAAGTTGTCAGCCAACGAACCAAACCAGCAATTGACGCTCCAGCCAAGAAGGCTGTTGCAAAGAAAGCTGTTGCAAAGAAAAAACCAGCTAAGCGTCGGTAAGTAAAGTGGCTACCAAGCGCGGTATCCAATACATCCCTGCCATAGATGGACTGCGTGCAATCGCAGTTATTGCGGTAATTCTTTATCACTTAGGGATTTCTTGGATTCCCGGCGGATTTCTCGGCGTTGACCTCTTCTTTGTCATCTCCGGATATGTAATTACCAGGCTGCTCTTAGATTCGATCCAAGAACGTGGCGGATTAGATCTGCGTAGTTTCTATATGGCGCGGATTCGGCGCTTACTGCCACCGCTAGTTTTTATGATTGTTGTGACTTCGATCGTAGTTGGAATTTGGGCGCCAGATACAACTAAGAAATTCCTAACAGATGCGCCTTTTTCGCTCTTTGGAGGAATGAATTGGTGGCTGGTCTTCAATCAACAAGATTACTTTGAAAGCAGCGGCCGACCACCACTTTTGCAACACACTTGGTCACTTGCCGTAGAAGCCCAGTTTTATCTCCTCTGGCCGCTGATTCTTCTAGTAGTTTTAAAGTATCTAGGAAAACGTCTTATATCCGTAGCCGCTTTAATTATCGCTGCGCTATCCGGAATTACATTGATGCTAGTTTCTTTACAAATAGATGCTTCTAATACTTCCAAGGTAAGCCACGTTTACTTTGGAACAGATACCCACAGCATCGGGCTTTTCTTAGGAGCAGCCCTCGCGGTTAGTTGGATTCCCCAAAACTTTAACCTTCAAGTTTCGCGTCGCGCCCAAGATTTCATTGACGGCATTGGTGTATTTGGATTTATCGGAATCTTAGCAACATTTGCACTCATCGATGAAAGTAAGCCAACGCTATATAGAATCGCTTTCCCACTCGCTGGAATTTTCGGCACTGCTATTTTGATTTCGATAGTTCATCCAGCTTCCCGATTCGCGCCACTGCTGCGAAATAAAGTGCTGCTCTGGATTGGCGAACGGTCTTATGCAATTTACTTATGGCACTGGGTTATCTTTCAAATATCGCGCCCACAAGTTGATCTTGATGGAGAAAATTGGGCGCTCTTCTCATTAAGAATTTTGCTGGTTCTTGCGATGGCCGATATATCTCTTCGTTTAGTTGAACTTCCAATTCGCAGCGGCGCCGTTGCTTATTGGTTCGGCGGTATGAAATATAGAACTAAGGCAGTTCGCAGAAAACAGAAGTTAACGGTGGCTCTTTCTATATCTACTCTGATTATTACTTCAGCATCGGTGAGCGTAAATGCAATTATGCGAGTGGATAGAGAAAATCAAGAACTCATGCAGATACTTAAAGATGCCGACAAGCCGATTATCACTCCCATCGAGAACTCTGCTAATCCAGGTCTTTGGGTCACCGGTGACTCGGTAATTCTAGGTATTCGCCACATATTAGAGATGAACTATCCGATCGCTTTGATTAATGCTCGAGTTGGAAGACAAGCACCTGAACTTTTAGAAGTAATGCTCCGCGACGGGCCACAAGTTCTTGACTCACCTCTTGTATTTAACATCGGCAATAACAACGCACTTACCAGAACGCAGGTGATCGCGATATTTGAGGCGGTAAAGACAGCCCCCCAGATAATCGTGGTCAATACCGCAGTTCCAAGGCCGTGGCGTGATGCCAATAATGAATTGATAAACGAGATTGCAGCTACCTATCCGAACACGGTAGTAGTTAGATGGGATCAAATATCAGAAGGTCACCCGGAATACTTTGCACCAGATGGAGTTCACTTAGTGCCAGCTGGCGCGCGTGCATATGTGGCCGCGATTACCAACAATCTCGAGACAAATTAGCAAAGAAATTGCCCCAACCAAATGGCTGGGGCTATTTCTAATCTAGAACTAATTATTTATGCCCACTGCCCGGCGAATCCGAATGCCTTTGCAGTTGCAATTTGTCCATCAGAGTAAACAGATGAAATTCGGAATGAAGTCGAACCATCGGCTGAGCCCTTGGTGAATTCAATTGATAGTTGAGTTGCTGGCAACATTCCTGATTCATTCCATTCGCCCATTCCAGAACGAGTTTCAAACTTATACCCAGTCAACCCAGCAGTTGCAGCTGGTGCTCTCCAGGTAATTACCATTACTGTTTCTTCGGCATCTTTCCAATTTCCAATGAAACGACCTGGAGCCTCAACTGCAGCAACTTGTTCAGTTGTTGCTGGCTCAGTAACTTCTGGTGTTGCTTCTTCGGTCATTTCTGGAGCAGCTGATTCAGTTGCAACAGGTGCCGCATCATCGGTTGTAGATGCTGGACGAGAGATAACGATTATTGCAAGCAAAGCGATACCGATAGCCGCTGCAATGAGTACGCGTGGTGAAGTACCTTGTTTAGGTGCAGCACTTGGCTTTGCAGTTGCAGCACTTGGCTTTGCAGGTGTTGCAGGTGTTGGTGTAGTCGTGACATTTACGCGAGATGCGCTCTTTGCGCCGCCCAGTGGTACTGGCGGAATAACAATTTTGCCGGCAGATGTTGATTTCTTGACTGCAGATTTTTTCTTTGCAGGCGCTTTCTTAGCAACCTTCTTTTTCGCTGGAGCTTTCTTGGCTACTTTTTTGGCAGCAGCCTTCTTCTTCGCTGGCGCTTTCTTGGCAACTTTTTTCGCCGCAGCCTTCTTCTTCGCTGGCGCTTTCTTAGCGGGCGCTTTCTTAGCTACTTTTTTCTTGGCAACTTTTTTTGTTGCAGCTTTCTTCTTTACGGCCACGGTTAAACTCCTTCAGGATTGAGCGATCTCGTATAGCCCAAGTTTAGCCTAGGGTGTTCAGCAAAGTGATGACATGGGGTGCGATAGCACGGAGTGATTTTCCGCGATGGCTAATCGCATCTTTCGCTTCCGCGCTCATTTGCGCGCTGGAAATCTCTATGCCATCTGGACGAAAGATTGGGTCATAGCCAAATCCCTGATCTCCGATTGGGCTATGAAGAATCCAACCATCGAAATGAGCTTCCTCAACATGTGTGCGACCATCTGGTAAAGCCAACGCTGCAACGCACGTGAAATGCGCACCTCGTTTTTCATCCGGAACGCCAATTAATGATTCCAAAACTTTTGCAATGTTTGCTCTGTCATCTCCATGACTACCGGCCCAGCGTGCAGAAAATATTCCAGGATCTCCATTTAGGAAATCAACACATAGTCCACTGTCATCGGCAATCGCTGGAATGCCCGATGCAATACACATTTCGCGCGCCTTTAAGAGTGCATTTTCTTCAAAAGTTGAACCCGTTTCGTCAACATCGTGGAGCTCGGGAAATTGCTCAAGGCCTACTAACTCAATTTCTCCAGCAGCGATATCTTCAAGAATACGACGGAACTCTTCAATCTTGCCTTTATTGCGAGTGGCAAGAAGTAATTTGTGCCGACTCACTTAGCAAGTGCCGCTTTCTGAATTTCTCCAAGTTCTACACATCCAGCAACGGCCAAATCGAGAAGTGAGTTCAGTAAAGAACGATCAAATGGCACGCCTTCAGCGGTTCCCTGAACTTCGATAAATCTTCCATCGCCACTGCAGACCACATTCATATCTGTATCTGCGCGAACATCTTCTTCATAGCAAAGATCTAGCATCGGAACTCCATCGATTATTCCAACCGAAACTGCAGCTACAGAATCGCTCAAAGGTTTGGAATCAGCCTTGATGTGTCCTTGTGCCTTTGCCCAAGCGATTGCATCTGCCAGCGCAACATATGCACCAGTGATTGCTGCGGTGCGAGTTCCACCATCAGCTTGCAAAACATCGCAGTCGATGACGATTGTATTTTCGCCCAGCTCTTTCATATCTACGATTGCACGAAGTGATCTGCCTACTAAGCGAGAGATCTCTTGTGTGCGACCACCTAATTTTCCTTTGACGCTCTCGCGGTCAGAACGCGTGTGAGTTGCTCGAGGCAACATCGCATATTCAGAAGTTACCCAACCATTTCCGGAATCTTTCAACCAACGAGGTACTCCTGGCGTAAATGAGGCAACGCAAAGTACGCGAGTCTTACCAAATTCAACTAGCACGGAACCTTCTGCGTGATCTAGCCACTTGCGAGTAATTTTGATTTCGCGAAGTTGGTTTTCATTTCTTCCGTCGATGCGTGCCATTTACTTCCATTCTTCTTTATTTGGGTTTTTAATTGAGATTAGATATGTGTTTAACGGAGCCCACTTCAGGTCCCAAGAATCGTCGTGCCAGAACTTCAAAGGCAGCAGAATCACCTGTGGCTAAAAAGGAGTGAGTGGCAGGGCTTGCGGCTGTTTCACGCAGTAGTGAGTTCTCAACCAGGGTGCGATAAAGATCTTTTGCGGTTTCTTCAGCACTTGAAACGAGTGAAACGTTATTGCCCATTACATAGGAAATCACACCAGTTAAAAGTGGATAGTGGGTGCATCCCAATACCAAGGTATCTACGTCAAATTCCATCATTGGCGCTAAATATTCGCGCGCTACTTTTGTGATCGCTTCACCTGAAGTTTCTCCGCGTTCTACATATTCTACAAAGAGCGGGCATGCGATTGAAGTGATTTGTAATTGTGGAGCTGCAGCGAAAGCATCTAAGTAAGCCTTTGAATCAATGGTTGCTCTTGTGCCAATTACACCGATGCGACCAGTGCGCGTGGCTGCAACTGCACGGCGCACTGCAGGCTGAATAACTTCGACTACTGGGATCGAATAACGTTCGCGGGCATCACGCAACATTGCAGCGCTAGCTGTATTGCAAGCAATTACCAAAGCCTTTACGCCTTGGTCTACTAAATAATCTAAAGTTTCAAGTGAGTATGTTCTGACTTCTGCAAGTGAGCGCGGACCATAAGGACCGCGAGCAGTGTCACCTATGTAAAGAGTGGATTCGTTTGGAAGTTGATCAAGGATTGCACGAGCAACGGTTAATCCGCCTACTCCTGAATCAAATATTCCAATCGGTGCATCACTCACATAGGCAAGAGTACCTTGTGTTTTAGAAGAGCTTTAGGCCCAGAGCGTGCCGTCTAGTCCCTCGGTCGCAGCGGCTATTTCACTTCCGTAGATCCCAGTCGATAGATATTTCCAGCCTGCATCACAGACTATAAATGCGATGTCAGCGTCTTTCTTATCGCGCACCGCTTCAGCGCCCATTGCAATCGCAGCATGCAAAATTGCACCGGTGGAAATTCCGGCGAAAATGCCTTCTACTTCAAGTAATTGACGTACACGCTTTACAGAATCTTCAGCGCCTACAGAGAAACGACGGGTTAAAACGGATGCGTCGTAAAGTTCGGGAACAAAGCCTTCATCTATATTGCGAAGCCCATAAACAACTTCTCCGTAACGGGGTTCAGCCGCAATTATTTGTACATCAGGGTTTTGTTCGCGCAGAAACCTTCCAGCTCCCATCAGCGTTCCAGTCGTTCCAAGCCCTGCTACAAAGTGGGTAACCGTTGGAAGATCTTTAAAAATTTCTGGACCAGTACCGGTGTAATGCGCTTGGGTATTTGCCGGGTTTCCATATTGATAAAGGAAAACCCAATCTGGATTCTTTGCTGCTAACTCTTTAGCCACACGAACCGCTTCATTAGAACCACCTGCAGCGGGTGAAGAAATAATTTGCGCTCCCCACATTTCAAGGAGTTGGCGACGCTCGGGTGATGTGTTCTCGGGCATTACACAAATCAATTTATATCCGCGTACCTTTGCGGCCATTGCAAGTGAAATTCCTGTATTGCCACTGGTCGGCTCCAAAATTGTTGCACCAGGTTTTAACTGACCACTTTCTTCAGCGGCGTTAATCATTGCGATTGCAGTGCGATCTTTAATTGAACCAGTTGGATTTCTATCTTCCATCTTCGCCCAAAGTCGAACATTTGGTGCTGGAGAAAGTCTGGGTAGCCCGATTAAAGGTGTGTTGCCCACCGATGATTCGAGCGAGTCATAACGCGCCAAAATTAACCGCCAGCAACCGCTGGGAGAATTGTTACGGAATCACCATCTTTGATTTGTGCTTCGAGTCCACCTAAGAAACGCACATCTTCATCATTAATGTAGATATTTATAAATCGGCGTAGGGCACCATTTTCAAGTAAACGATCACCTATTCCGGGAAATTGTGAATCTAAATCTGTGATCAATGCGGTAAGCGAAGCACCGCTAGCAGCGACCGCTTTTTGATCCTTGGTGAAAGGACGAAGAATTGTTGGGATGCGAACTTCAATACTCATGGCTTCATTATGGCGAAGAAATACCCTAATCGGTAATTGAAACTTCTTCCTCGGTCACTACCCCATCAATTATGCGATATGAGCGGAATTCAATTGCAGGTGCAATCTCTTCGCGGCTAGATACAAGAACGTAATGCGCCCCGGGCTCACCGGCGTATGCAATGTCCGTGCGAGATGGGTAAGCCTCTGTTTCGGTATGGGAATGATAGATGACAACAATCTCTTCATCGTGATCGTCAACTTCGCGATAGAGCGCCAGCAAATCTTTGGGATCGAATTCATAAAAAGTTGGAGAGTGCGCTGCATTTACCATAGCTTTTAAACGAGAAGCTTTTCCTGAACCTGCTGGACCGAGAATTACGCCACAGCACTCATCAGGATATTCAGCACGTGATTGCGCGACGATCGCATCAACAAATGCGCGAGAAATTGTTAGTGACATAAGAGTTCTATTCTAACTCTCATCGAACTAGCTCTCATCCATTAGGGCTTCAATCAAACCTTCTTGTAGCCAGCCCAGCCAGCCATAAACAATATAAACGCCGCGCAACGGATCATCTGGTGCCAAAAGCTCTAATTCATCTTGAGTGCGTTCTTGAACATTTAGCCGAACGCCCAAAGCCAATCGAATATCGTTTACCGCACCGAGCCAGGCATTTGCTCCATCGTGATCTAAATCAATGATTCCATCCTCAGCGCTCTTTAAATACATGCGCATCGCCATCGCGTGTGCTTGTTTCTTATTTCGCAAAGTTGATTCGGTGTAACGACGAAATTCTGCTGAGTCAGCCTGATCTTGATATGCATTTGGAAGTAAGCGATGCAGTACTTCATCTTCTGGCGGAGAATCATATGAAGTGATCCCAACCATTGCCGCCAGTGGATCATCGTGTCCGTGGTCTACGCGCTCTGCAAGGAGTTCAATAATCTGCTCTGCAAGGTTTATTAGAATTTCTCGTTCATTCTGCGCAAATTCTGCGATATATGAATTGCTTCCGTGGCGCTTAAATCCATCTGATGTCATAGCGCTTGATCACCACGCTGCAACGTTGCCCAGAGTCCATACTCATGCAATCTTGCTACATCGTGTTCCATTTCTTCACGGCTGCCAGTCGAAACTACCGCTTTGCCTTCGGTGTGAACTTTCATCATTAATTCCTGTGCTTTTGCTTTAGAAAAGCCGAATAGCTCCATTAATACATAAGTTACATAGGTCATTAGATTTACGGGGTCATCCCAAACAATGGTTACCCAAGGCGTATCCCCGGAGAAGATCGCGCGGATCTCCTCTTCGATTTTGGTATCTGTCTTAACCATCACCGGATAATGATAGAGAACTCTGGAGCGGCTACTTGCCGCCAAATTGCATCGCTTTGAATAAGGACTTGGTAGCGCACAATGGAGCGTTTTTCGCCACTGATTGCGAAGGTAAAGCCACCTTGTTCATCTGTAGTTGCAGTTGCAACGCTCTTCCAAGCGCCAGCGGTGTACTTCATTAACGACACTGTTGCTCCGGCACTTCTTGGGCGAACTACACCTGAAATTTCAAATGGTGTGCCGTTCTTCATAGTTCCTGGTGCAGTTAAAGATATTGTTCGGTCGATTTGAATGGCAATCTCATTGCTTACTGATTCAGCGCGATCCCAAGTTTCTTTGGTAACTAATTTAATGGTCGTTGGTTTGCCCAATAAAATTGGCGCAGTGAATTTTCCATCTGGGCCCGTTTCTACTGTTCCCAGCGATCGCCAAACGTCTTCACCAACGCTCTTGCCTTTAATTTCAACCGGTAGTGACACTGCTGGCGAAGTGCCCTCTAAAGTAATTTGTTTAAACTCTCCGCTCAAATTAATGGCGCGAGCATATGGCGAAACAGTTTTATCCGAGGTTAATACGCTCAATATCTTCGCTTGTGCCATTTTTAACGCAACTTCTCTAATTAAGCCCATAGCAGCTGGATCTTCCATGCCTAAAGTCCAAGCAGTCAATCCACCAAGTTTGTATTTTGCTACTAAATCGGCGCGCATTTTATAACTCTGTGCATTTTGATACCAAGCGGTTCGCGTTGCCGTACATGTTGTTGAGAGGCCTGCGGCTGTAGTGCCCTCATAAGACTTCGTGTAGGTAAAGGTCGCTTCGGCAGTTTTTGTATCAAACACTGGGATCGTCTTATAGGTAGCCGCTATATCTGCCGCGTTACGCATTAAAAAGGTTGCTGCTTTCGCGCCAACCTTCACAGCTTTGGCAAATGGCGCTGGGCAAACACCTTCAACTTTAGTTACCCAATCTCGACCGTAACCTGCAATACCTATATAAACTTTTGATGCCGGCATTATGGAAGTTGCATATGCAACTGTTTTCTCTGTCCATGCAATTGGACCAATGGGTCCAACTTTTGATACCGAATAGTCGTAAGTCATAATTCTTAATCGATCGATATACGGCGCTATTTGCGGCCATGCATAAACGGTGTAACCCTTCTGCCTTTCAGCTGGATTAAAGTTGTAAGGAGTAGAAACCGAAAGCAATTTGTCCTTGGCTCGTAAAAGTAGTGATAACTCTTTAACTAGAGCCGCCCACAGCGGTGCAGTTTTTGCCCACGTTGTACTGCCGTCGACAAAAGCGAATCCTTCAAAATCAAGGTCGATTCCGTCAAAGTTATTTGTCATAACAAAATCAAAGATGGTTTTGGCAATCTTGGATCGGTTGGCTGGGCTTGCCAACAAGTTTGATAAAACTAATTTAGCTGTGCCATCTGTAATTGTAGGAATTATCTGAAAGCCAGCACTCCGCATCGTCTCCAAAGGTATTGCAATCGGAATACTTGGGTTTGCCGGTGCATAAAGATCTACTACGGAAGCAACTTTTGTATTTGAGTTGTATCTCAGGGTGTACCAAAATGGCATTACTTCCTTTATCAGGTCAGCGTTGTTCAGTGACGCAGGAAGTGAAGTCTTCATTGAATAATAAGGAATCCACCCCGTTAAAATCTTACGTGGTGTGCCTTCGCTGTTCGCTGGGTTCGAGATAAATACGTTTAAAGAAATGGCGAGTAAGGCCAATAAGGTGGTTAGCGAAATTCTATTTGTTCGGCGTTTTATTTTTGAGTCCGTCATAGATTTCTTTACATTTGGGGCAGACTGGATATTTTTCAGGATCACGCGATGGAATCCACTTCTTGCCACACAACGCTCGTACCGCTTTTCCAGTTACTGCTGACTCAACGACCTTATCTTTCTTCACATAATGGGCGAAGCGATCGTGGCCGCCATCATCATCCTGCAACTCGGGGCGAGTAAGTAAGTCAGTATCCCCTTCTAACTCGGGAGAGTTCTTACGGAAAATACCCATACCCGAAAGGATAGTGGTTGCAGGTAGAATTTGAAGATGAAGGACTTGCTACGCACCGCTGATTTATCGCGAGATGATGTCGAACTGTTACTCAATACCGCAGCCGACTTTGCGAAGAATCCATTGCGCTCGAAAGATGCACTAGCTCATAAGAGCGTTGCAATTTATATGACTAAGCCTTCAACTCGCACCCGACTTTCATCAGAAACGGCTGTGACTCATCTGGGTGGAACTCCTATTTTCATCAGAGGCGATGAGTTGCAGCTAGGCCGCGGAGAAACCATTGCTGACACGGCAAAGATAATTAGTGGTTACTGTGATGCGTTAATTGTCCGTACCTATGCGCAAAGCGACGTTGAAGAACTTGGTGCGAACGCTTCAATTCCAGTAATAAATGCTTTAACTGATGATGATCACCCGACTCAATTGTTAGCCGACTGGCTAACGATCCGCGAAAAATTTGGAAATGATGTTAAGGGTCGTAAATTTGTTTATCTTGGTGACGGAAACAATATGTCGCACGCTTGGCTGACTATGGGGGCAATCATGGGAGCTCATGTTGTTGCAGCAACTCCGTCTGGAATCTGGGCACCAAATCCAGATGTGGTTGCTAAAGCACAAGCTATTGCTAAGAAGACTGGCGCAACTATCGAAGTGACGAATGATCCAGAAGCAGCTGCGAAAGGTGCGAGCGCTCTATACACAGATGTCTGGATGTCTATGGGAGATCCTGAAACAGAGCGCGCCGAGAAATTTAAAGTGCTGGCGCCTTTTGCAATTACCGACGCTTTAATGTCACTAACTGAGACTGATTCCATATTTATGCATTGTCTTCCAGCACATCGCGGTGAAGAGGTCGCAGCGTCTGTGATCGATGGGCCGAAATCTGTAATCTGGCGCGAGGCTTACCACCGCCGGACAACTATCCAAGCCCTCCTGTATCACCTCACACGTGGTGAACTCGCAGGTAATTAATTCAGCATGTAAGGTTCGGTTATGCGTGTAGCCGTCCCATTAGAGCGTAAAGAAGGTGAAAAGCGCGTTGCGCTTGTTCCCGACATCATCAATAAGTTAACCCGCCTTGGTTATGAAGTTGTAATTGAATCTGGCGCAGGTGATAACTCACAAGGTACTGATGCTGCTTATGCAGCTGCCGGAGCCAGCATTGTTAAAGGCGATGTCATTGCCAGCGCAGATATCGTGCTTTCGGTTCAACCACTAACACCAGCGCAGATGGCAACGTTGAAAAAAGGTGCGGCCACAATTTCTTTCCTTTCTACCGTCACCGCGGTTGATTCAATCGAGGCCGCTGTTAAGGCGCAAGCAACTGCGTTCTCACTCGAACTTGTTCCACGTATTTCGCGCGCGCAATCAATGGATGCCTTAACTTCACAAGCTCTTTGCGCGGGATATCGCGCCGTTTTAGTCGGTGCTGAAATGTCACCACGTTTCTTCCCGCTATTGATGACCGCGGCCGGAACAGTCACACCAGCACAAGTTTTGGTACTTGGTGCAGGTGTTGCAGGTTTGCAAGCAATTGCAACTGCGCGACGTTTAGGGGCAGTTGTTTCTGCTTACGATGTTCGCCCGTCTTCAGCAGATGAAGTTAAATCTATGGGTGCCACATTTATTGAACTCGAACTTGAATCACTTGAAGGTGCTGGTGGTTATGCCCGTGAGATGACAGAAGAGCGCGCTGCAAAACAACGCGAACTCTTAACTCCTTACATTGCAAAATCACATGTGGTTATTACAACCGCAGCAGTTCCGGGCCGCACTGCACCACGTTTGATGACACAAGCGATGATTGATGCAATGGAACCAGGCACCGTAATTGTTGACCTTGCTGCCGAAACTGGCGGTAACGTTGAAGGTTCAAAGCCTGGTGAAGTTGTTGTTACAAGCGGTGGCGTTCGCATCTGGGGCGGCAAAGATGTTCCGAGCCAATTGCCATTCCACGCATCAAGCTTGTATTCACGTAACGTTGTAAACCTTCTAACACTTATGACTACGCCTGCTAAAGATGGTGCGCCAGTTGCTTTGAATCTCGATTTTGCAGATGAAATCATTAACGCTTCCGCGGTCACACATGCTGGCCAACGTCGCGACCCAAGTGCAGGAGGAGCCAAGTAATGGATGCAATGGCGATCGTCTCGATCTTCGTTCTCGCAGTATTTGTGGGTTTTGAAGTTGTTTCTAAAGTCTCCTCAACGCTGCACACACCACTTATGTCTGGTGCCAATGCGATCCACGGCGTTATTTTGGTTGGCGCAATAATTGTTGCCGATCACAGCAAGACAAACCTCGAACTTGGCCTTTCGCTAGCTGCGATCGTGCTCGCCACCATAAATATGGTCGGTGGATTTGTTGTTACCGATCGAATGCTCGAAATGTTTAAGGGCAATAAGAAAGGAGCAGATAAATGAGCAGCACTCTCTATGACTTAATCGGTCTTGCCGCTGGCGTCTGCTTTATTCTCGCTCTCAAAGGTTTATCTCATCCCAAGACTGCCCGTCGCGGCAATTTAATTGGCGCATTTGGTGCAACTCTGGCAACGCTAGTTGTCTTCCTTTATGTAACTCCCCCACGCGATGGTTCAGAAGCGCATTCACTTCCGCTCCATAATTTTTGGTGGATTATAGGTGCGATCGCAGTTGGTTTGATAATTGGCGTACCCGCTGCTCGTAAAGTGCAGATGACACAGATGCCACAACTCGTTGCGCTATTTAATGGCGTTGGTGGTGGTGCAGCTGCACTCGTTGCAATTGTTGAGTACCTAAATCTGGGCGCTGAAGCAACAACTGCAGAAGTTATCTTCACCGTATTTACAGTTGTTGTCGGCTGCGTATCTTTCAGCGGTTCGATTATTACCTTCTTAAAGTTGCAAGAGTTGATGACTACTCGCCCAGTTGTATTCCCTGGTGGTCGATTTGTAATCGCCGCAACTTTGGCTGCAGTGCTTGGTGTATCTGGTTGGGTCGTTGCCGCACTCGGCACAACTCCGCTATTAGTTCTTGCCGCGCTCTCATTGTTATTCGGTATCTTGTTCGTTCTACCTGTCGGTGGCGCGGATGTACCAATCGTTATCTCACTACTGAACGCCTTCACTGGTTTAACGGTGGCGGCAAGTGGTTATGTACTTAACTCAACGCTCTTGATTATCGCCGGAACACTTGTTGGTGCATCAGGAACTATCTTGACTCGCTTAATGGCCGAGGCGATGGGGCGTTCACTCTTCGGAACTTTATTTGGTGCATTTACCGCAAAGCCACAAGATGTTGCCGGTGCTGGCGAAGAACGCCCAGTGCGTTCAGGTTCTCCAGATGACGTTGCAATTCTTCTTAACTACGCACGTCGCGTTGTGATCGTTCCTGGTTTCGGTCTTGCAGTTGCACAAGCTCAGCACACAGTGCGCGAGCTTGCAGATTTGATGATCTCAAAGGGCATCGATGTTGCTTATGGAATCCACCCAGTTGCTGGTCGTATGCCGGGCCATATGAACGTGCTTCTTGCTGAAGCGAACGTTCCATATGATCAATTGGCGGAAATGGATGAAGTTAACCCAACTTTCGGACAGACTGATGTTGCGATCGTTATCGGCGCAAATGACGTTGTAAACCCTGCAGCAAAGACAACTCCTGGTTGCCCAATTTATGGAATGCCAATTTTGGAAGTCTCTAATGCTGCAAACGTAATCTTCCTAAAGCGTTCGATGCGCCCAGGTTTTGCCGGTATCGAAAACGAACTTCTTTATGATCCAAAGACAATGTTGCTCTTTGGTGATGCCAAGGCATCGCTTACAAAAGTTGTAAGCGCGCTAAAAGCTCTTTAGTCCAATTGCAGACCGACATACTTCTGATTATCTGTGATTACTTTTTAACATAGCCTGCTGGACATTTCACAGCTTTGAACTTTTTAATCGTCTTTCCTTTTTTGCAAACTATCACTTTTGGCGCGATGGGATTCTTTGTGGGAGAAGCGGCTTCAGTCTTTAACAACTTCAGGGAAATTGTATTGACTGAATAGGTAAAGCCAGACACTTGAAAATTCATATAGCCATTGCTAGAGCCAGTAGAAGCAACGAAGATCTTCTTTTCACCCGCATCGCTAATAATGCTTACTTCGGCCCTAGACTTTGAAGCATCGCCACCCCAAAGACAGTTTGCTACTTCTTGGCTAACCGAGAGGTTATAAAAGCCTTCAGCTACTGATCCGTCTTGATTTAAATGTGGTGATGCAATTCGAAACTCAAGGGTTTGCTTTTCGGCATTCCACGTCGGTGGTGATGGGCGCATGATCGACGCATTGGAGGCCGCTACTCCACTTATGTGCGGTGTTTTAACACAGGGCCACAATGAACCCACGTCGCTGCCGGGAATATTTGCTGTTTCAAATGACCAGGTAGGAGATCTCGGCTCAACGAGAACAGTTGCAAAAGGTTCAATCCCAGACCAAAAGGCAATGGTGCCCGGATCTATATCTGACATACTTTTAGACTTAAAACTCTGCCAAAAATCGAAACCTGAAAGATCATTAAGATCAAGTTGTTTATTTGTTACCCCGCTATCGGTGTAGCTCTTATTAGTCGCAGCACGGAAAATCTTGTATCCCTCAATTGTTGCCGGCAACAATGCAGTTGTTTTCGGAACCATAATTGTGGTGCCTTCAAAGGTAACTATTGAAGACTCAGGTTCCTTTTTTGAAGTTACTCTAACCCCAGCAGCTCGAGCCATAAACCAATGACGAAGTGTCAAAAATTCCTCAGTTAGTTTAAGGCGGAGGGTGATCCTGAATCCAGGAAATTGTGAATCTTCAGCCTGTGAATAGCAATTGGGCTTATTTTTTTCAAAACCTAAGTAACAGATCTTATTTCCGTTGCTGGAGTAACCAAATTTACTGAGTACATCAACGGCTGAAGTCTTGACATATGTTCCGTCTGCCATTTTTTCAAATATTTCGCGAGTCAACTCAAGACCCGAAGTATCATTATCGACTTTAATAGGTGTGATTGTGAGTAAAGTGGTGCTGTCGCGCCAATCGGCGATCGAATTCTCTGCAGAAGGTGCATCGTAATTTGTTACCGCAGAATTAGTTTGAACACTCACCAGATACTTATCTCCACCGCTGTGTAATAATCCTGGAAAGCTCCAGATTGAACTACGTGATCCATCAGGTATTTTCTTTTTTGCGTTACCTTTAACAATTATTTCTTCAGTTGTTGGATAATAGTAAGGTGGCTCACTTTCTTTCCAATTATTTCCTTTGTAACTTCCACCTCCTTCATTCCCCTTAGGGGAAACAGGAATGTATTCAAGAAATTTACCCGAGACGCTTTTCCCGCTTTCATTGATAACTTCAACGTTCACTATACAGTCGAAGGCTTTTTCTCCCGCGCAGAGGGGGTAAACATGGTTCATGAGGTATTGGCCAGGTAAATCACCAGGCGGCCGAGAAAATACAATTTTGGGTGAGAAAAAATCTTTCCCTTGAAAACGAATCGAAATTTTATCACTTAGTGTCTCGATTGAAGTATTTGCCCCTGACGCCGCTGCTGTGTTGGTTAAGGCAGTGCAACTAGCGAAAACCCCAAGGATAACTATGACAGCATTAACACGCTTACTTAAATTCTTTACATTTGAGGAGAACGAATTAAACCCAGTGGTTTTCCTCATACGTTAATGTTAATGGAGTATTTACCAGCAATCAATGCTCCATAGCGGAATTTTACCGGTGGAAAGAAGTTGAGATCATCCAACCATCTCGGTATCGCGCACTTTAGATTTATCGTGCGTGCACTTAGTGCTGGCGGGTAGATCGTTGCAAGAGTCGCAGAGCAGAATTAGCTCGTGACAGGTTTTGGTGCGGCAGTTACGGAAGATTTTGCTTGGTGCTTGGCAGATTTCGCACTCGCCTATGACCTTGGTCTTGGTTGAAAAATCGATCGCCATACGAGAATCAAAGGTATAGAGCGAACCTTCCCAAAGACCGTCATCACCAAACTTCTCGCCATATTTAACGATGCCGCCATCCATTTGATAAACCTCTTTAAAGCCGCGGTTCTTCATCACGACTGACAAGATTTCGCAACGAATTCCCCCAGTGCAATATGTGACAACTGGCTTCTCTTTCAAGTAGTCATACTTTCCACTTTCAATCTCGCGCACGAAATCACGTGAAGTATCTACATCAGGGACAATCGCATTTTTAAACCTGCCGATCTTGGCTTCACTTTGATTACGGCCATCAAAGAAGACAACCTCGTCACCACGCGCTTCAACTAATTCGTGAACTTGCTCGGGGCGCAGATGTGTTCCGCCGCCTATAACACCTGCTTCATTTACTTTGATTTCATCTGGGTTATCAAATGCCACGAGCTCTTTTTTGACCGCAACGTAAAGTCTTGGAAATTCATCACCGGTGCCTTGTGACCATTTGAAGGCAATCTTCTTAAACCCTGGATACTTTTTGGTGTTCTTTACATATTTACGGAGATCGTCGATATCGCCACCGACAGTGCCATTGATTCCAGTTGGGGAAATCAAAATGCGGCCCTTTAGATTTAAAGTTTCGCAGAGATGTTTCTGCCAGAGTTGAACCGCAACAGGATCATTTATGGGTGTGAAGCCATAATAGAGAAGTACCTTCTGCGGGTTCATAAGCGCATTCTATCCACTTACATTTCGGGTTAAAACTAGCGGGAAGTGCCCGAGAGGCGACTGTGTAGTTATCTTTTCAGTCGCCGACGGGTGCTTTTGGCTAGTTTTCTTGCAAGTCAGTTGGAGCGTTATGAACGTCCAGAACATCGCCGCCGAGTTTGCCGGTGCGGTTCAGCGGGCGCTTGGCATCTTCCTTATAAATCGCAGGAATTGAGCCAAGTAAACCTTTCTGGAAATCTTCGAATGCTTGCAGGACTTCAGCCTTGGTATTCATAACAAATGGCCCCATCCAAGCAACTGGCTCTTTAATTGGTTGGCCACCGAGAATGAAGAGTTCCAGATTTGGAGAACGAGTTTCTTGCTGGTTTGCTGCGCGAATCACAATGCTGTCACCGTCTCCGAAAACAGTTAGCTGACCCATTTGAATTGGGCGAGCTTCTTCGCCAGCAAATCCGTGACCAGACATTGTGTAAACAAGTGCGTTGTAATCCTTGCGCCAAGGAAGTCGCAGTTCGGCACCAGGTGCAACAGTTGCGTGAATTAAAGTAATTGGTGTTTGTGTAGATCCTGGTCCAACGTGTCCATCTAATTCACCAGCGATAATTCGAATTAACGATCCACCGTCAGCACTAGATAAAAGTGCAACATCATTAGCGCGCACATCTTGATAAGCAGGTGGTGACCATTTCTTAGCAGCTGGAAGATTTACCCAAAGTTGGAACCCATGGAATAAACCACCGCTCATTACTAAATGCTCTGGAGGTGTTTCGATATGCAAAATTCCACCACCGGCGGTCATCCATTGCGTATCTCCATTAGAGATTGTTCCGCCGCCACCGTTGCTATCTTTATGATCAAAGATTCCATCAATTATGTATGTAACTGTTTCAAAACCGCGATGTGGGTGCCAAGGTGTTCCCTTTGGCTCACCTGGTGCGTATTCAACTTCGCCCATTTGATCGAGGTGAATAAATGGATCGAGTTCTGCTAAATCAACACCGGCAAATGCGCGACGAACCGGAAAGCCTTCACCTTCGAAACCTTGCGGAGCAGTTGTAATGCTCTTTACGCGACGAGCGCGCGAATTCGGCGCATCGCTAACGCGAGGTAGAACGGTGATGTCACTTACGGTAACTGCAGGCATTTTTACTCCTTTTTCGTAAGCCCAACTTTAGTTGAACTTTCAACTACCTGCAACTTAAAGTAATCTCGCAGAAGGTGTGGATAAGCCTGCATTTAGCCGAATTTATGTCAGCCCGGAGATGCAATATCTGGCCTATGACAACGGCGCTGCGCTTAACCAATCAAGAGCAAGTCATTGTGGTCCCTGCAATCACCGATCTACTAAGTGCGATGCCAGGAATCGCAACTCTTACCGCCCTTGTTGCAATCAATCCAAAAGATTTAGCGCCGTCAGAACGAATCGATTATTTAACTGCCCTCGAACGGCAAACTGGTTGGTTGCAGGCTTTAATGCAACGGGCAATTGTCGCTGTCGCTGGTTGCGATTCCAGCAAGCCAAATGGCACCGATCCATTCTTCGGCGTAGATGATGCCGAACGTGAAGATATTTCAACCGCGCTCCGACTTGCCCCAACAACGGCGCAATCGCGAATCGATGTGGCGCGAACTCTCGTTAACCATCTTCCAAATACCTGTTCGGCGCTAGCAACCGGCGAAATCTCACCTGCACATGCAACGGTCATTGCTAAAGAAACCGCTGCTGCAATTCGTGATGGGTTACCAGAATCTGCAATCTTTGAGATTGAACAGCGTGCCATCGCACACGCTGAATTTCATACACCCGGACAAGTCGCCAACCAAGTTAGAACCACTATTGCTCGTATCTCTCCCGAAACTTTTGAAGAGGTCGTAGCACGTGCAAGAGATACTAGAAAAGTTAGCTGTTACACAGAAAGTGACGGAATTTCAACAATTGTTGCAATTCTTCCTGCCGCAGATGCGCAGATAGTTATGAATTCGATTGAAAGTTTTATTCGCGCCGCGAGCGCCGAGCTTGGCGCTGATGCAAAATCTGACCCAAGAAGCTCAGATATGAAACGTGCCGATGCCCTAACTGCAATCGCTAGCGCTTACCTTTCTAGCTCTGCAGAGATAGTCACACCGCATCGCCGTCCAATTTCTGTAAATGTCACTATTGATCTACCTACGCTCTTGGGGCTCGCCGAAAACCCAGGACAACTCGCAGGTTATGGCGCAATTCCCGCATCTGTCGCGCGCGAATTAGCGGCAGATGGAAAGTGGAAACGATTTATCACAGATCCACAGACCGGAAATTTATTGGATTACGGCAGGCAGAGTTATGAGCCTCCGCAAGCGCTTATAGATTTCTTAATTGCCCGTGATCGAACTTGTCGCTTCCCAGGTTGTCGAAGATCCGCGGCGCTTTCAGATATTGACCACGCGCAAAGTTGGGAAACTGGAGGCGGCACATCACCAGAAAACTTAGGCGCGCTCTGCCGAAGACATCATCGTCTCAAAACTCATGATGGATGGAATGTAGTCAGCCGTGCTGATGGATCTTGCACTTGGACTTCACCACTTGGAAAAATCTATTTGACACCAGCGCGTCCGATTGGCGAAACTATTTAAGCCTAGGTCGCTCTCTCACTAGTCCATACTTAAGTCATGATCTGGTGGCCAAGTGAAATACCTACTCTGCAATATGGCAGATATACCTTGCGAGCACCTGAAGAAAAAGATGTTAACGCCATTTACTTAGCTTGCCAGGACCCTTTAATTCCAAGATTCACAACGGTTCCGGTCAATTACACGATGTCTCACGCCCTCGATTACTTTCAGAGAATTCCGGCATCGATTGAATTACAGCGCGAAATACCATTTGTAATTGAATTTGGGGTGGGCGATGAGAAGGAGTTCGCAGGTGTGATCTCACTTCACACAATAAGTATCGACAACCACCGCGCTGAAATCGGCTACTGGATGGACGAAAAGATGCGTGGCCTAGGTATTGCCACAATGGCGACGAAGATGCTGACGGGATATGGCTTCGATACTTTAGGTTTCAAGCGTATCGAAGCAGCAGTTGATTTAGAGAACACCGCTTCTCAGAAACTTTTAACTTCTGCTGGTTACGAGCGCGAAGGTGTTCTGCGGCAGAGAGTTACGCGATCTAATGGCAATCAGATAGATATGGTTATGTTCTCAGCGCTAAATCAAAGCTGGGTGAGGTTAGACTAAATAAATGGAATCACTAGCGATGCTTGTGCTTATCTTGATGAGTATCGTGGTCTTCACGGGCCCGATGGGGTTTTTGCTAACAACTAGGGCAGTTTGGAATTATTCGAAGAGAGTAAATGCGCTTTGGATATTTCGACGCGTGCTTGTAACTATTTTTTCAGTAATTGGAATCGCAATCGCGTTAAAAGGATTTGTTTTTTCCGAAATACCGATAGGACCAAAGATCGTTGCTATAGGTGGAATTGCCCTAAATACATTTGCGTTCAAGCGAGAGTACTTCAGAGATAAGTAAATTGGTGGAGGTGCCGGGAATCGAACCCGGGTCCTTCGGAATTAAAACAGGGCTTCTACGGGCGTAGTGTGGCTATCGTTTTCTCAGTTCCGAATCTCTTGCACACAAGTATTCGACAAACTCATTTGCGAAACTGTTCTCCGGTCGCGTTCGCAACGCCACAACCGTGAAGAGCCCTCTATCGGCGCTAGATTCCAGATCGAAGGCGAGTCTGGGCTAACGGATCACAGAGCTTGCTTAGGCAGCAAGAGTGAGATCATCGGCAGTTGTACTGACGATTATTTTTTGCACAGGTTATTGGTTAACGAGATCATCCTGGCTTCCTCGGCCCGCTTCCCCTGCCTCAACAACCAAAGTCGAGACCGTTCACCCCCATGGGTGTGGAAAGCTATTTCCACTATTAAGTTGTGGGCTAAGTGTAACGCCGCCCACCGACGCTTTAAAAATCGTTAATTATTAAGCGTGTGTTATTGGTCTTTGCCTGAACGGCGGCGTGAAATCTCGCGTTCGACTTCGCGGTTTGCTTGGCGCTCCATTAATGAGTCGCGCTTATCGTGCGCTTTCTTTCCACGCGCAACCGCAATTTCTATTTTGGCTTTTCCGTTGTTGAAGTACAACTGCAAAGGAATAAGCGTTACGCCGCCTTCTTTAATCTTTATATGCAATTTCTTTATCTCTTGCAAATGAACGAGCAACTTTCGTTTGCGGCGAG
>Ga0315902_10001987_pt1 | contig 32567 bp, 26 predicted proteins | sample LakEriMetagenome_9_FD_203523 | JGI IMG/M metagenome (GOLD analysis project Ga0315902, IMG submission 203523) | Freshwater fungal communities from buoy surface, Lake Erie, Ohio, United States - Buoy 12 MA117 | ecosystem: Environmental > Aquatic > Freshwater > Lake > Lake biofilm | place: USA... | reverse complement strand
GTGTTTTGCTTGCTACCTTCGGTATTATGTCTGTAATGCTATTCATTTGGTGTTTTGATTCAACACTTGCACCTTATACGATGAATAGCTTTTTTTCTCGTTTTTCAAAACTGTCCGAAGTATTGAGAGGAGAAACACAGGAAGTAAAATCCTTGATCGGCGATATTTCCTTCCATGCAGATAAGAGAACAGGAAAAACAAATAATATTTTTGTCAATAATTTAGATCGGTATACTAACAGGTTCGTACTAGCTCATCTTAATCCTTCGGAATATAATAGAGAAGAATTGTCTAATTTATTAAAGGAATCTGCTAGGCTTTTAATCCAGAGTGTTTATCAGGTAAGTAATGTAAATGAATCCATAGATAAAGTTTGGGGTAGTTTAATAAAATCTGAACAGTTAGACGTAGCAGTTGCTCGTAACGTTATCCTAGAAAGTGCGGATTCTATTATTAAGTTTTTGAGTGTCCATAACCGACACGAAGGTATTAAACGAATTATTTTAGATCTAAATGAATCTATATCTAAACGTGAAGAATATCGAACATACAACAGAGATTATCAAAATATTGACCTCGAAATTTATAGTCTAAAACAACAATTAGGCAAAATTTTAGAAGATAATAGTCGAGAAAATACCGCTTCCTCCATTGTGTTGCAGGCGGTCAGAGATAAAATAAAGCAGTTCGGATATAAGTTAACAAATATTCCTTTTGAAATATTTCAGAATGCCGATGATGCTTTAGTCGAACTAGAAATGATGGCTCAAGGGCATCCTTTATCATCAGATCGATTCAGGTTTATTATTGAGATTGAAGATAATACAATTACTATGATGCATTGGGGCAGACCAATAAACTGCTTTGTCCATCCTGATTATCCATTGCATGACTATCGCGAAAATGGATTTGGACAAGACTTAGAAAAAATGCTTTCATTTAATTATTCAGATAAGAGAAATGATGATCATAATGTAACGGGCAAATTTGGACTGGGATTTAAAAGTGTTCATTTAATTTGTAAGGAACCGCTTGTTTTTAGTAATCGTATAGCTTTTAGAATTGTCGGTGGATTACTTCCTAGTCCATTATTAGGAAATAGTAATAGTACGATTCAAACTCCACGAGATCGGCTTGAACAAAAATTACAACGACAAAATCAAAATATATTTGATGGAACTGCAATATTCCTCTCAATTGATCCCAACCTTAGTATATCTATAGATGATACAGTTCGAGAGTTTGAAAGATTGGTTGGACTATTACTTATTTTTGCAAAAAAAATTACACAGTTTAAATATGTCAAAGGTAATAATCAGTATTTAACTATATGGAATCCTGCAAATTTATTGACCTCATCAAGTATACAGATTGGCGAGGTAATGATTGGAGATTTTAGAACTAATGCTTTGTGCCTAACATTAGGTAACGGAAAATTTGTAATTACTTTAGATAAGAAAGATAGTGAATTACGAGCTTCATTACCAAATGATATTGCGAATATTTGGGTGACTGCTCCAACCCAAGAGAAGTTTGGTTTAAAATTTATAATTAATGCTTCATTTGATATAAATACAGGTCGTTCTGAAGTTCTTACCAATCAAAAAAATGATGAACTCTCAAATAAACTAGGCTTTGAATTGGGCGAACAGTTATGTAAATTATTTGCATTGACTCAAAACAATTGGAATGAATTTATAGAAACTCTACAAATTACTGGTACTACTCAGTATGAATTTTGGAAACTAATCTGGAACGAATTAGCACTAAAATCATTAGATAAGCAATCCAAACTAATTCGAGTAATGATGCTTGGAAATAAAGGCATGGGTTATTTCCTTTCTAATTGTCCTGCATTACCTAATGGACTATGGGGAGAATATCAACAGCTAGTTTTACCTAGTGAAATTGTTTATATTGTTGAAAATATTTTAAAAGATCAAAGATTTTTTAATCATGTCTTTCAATGGGAAAGAGTAAAAAATCGTTGCAACCCATCTACAATTATTGATGGGAATGAATGGGATAAATATAAAAAAATTATTGCATGTTCTCCTATTCATCAACAGTTCAAGGTAGAAGATATAGATCTACTTCAAGTTATAAAGTGGCAGTTGTTAGAAAAACACCAAGCTGACGTACAGACAGCAAATCAAGTGGGACAACTAATTAATAAAGCCTGTCTAGAAGAGATTAAACAATATGGACTCGTTGAGTATCAAAAATTATTCGATTGGCTAAATAAGGTTGAATTTTTAAGTCAATCTAACAATTATCAGCTTAATTTCAGGCTACTTGATGTAAATAGTGGAGATGATGATGAAAAGCTGTTGTCTGCTTTTGCCCCTGACGAATATGTTTTAAACCAGCAATACGGGAATACAGGCAAGGATTTTTTCTATGCTTGTCGCACAAGTAAACTCGGTAGAGCAGAAGAAAGGTTAATTGAATGGGAAGAAAGGTTAATTGAATGGATTTTAGCAATCACAGCAGACAGTAAACGTTTAGCAGCTATAAGATATTTAGAGTATCTCCGAATTGTGGATGATAGTTTATTCTCAAGATTGCTGTCTCGATTAAAGGAAGTTGATTGGCTACAAGAACTTTTTCCTCCTGATCAAGACACAGATGTAACTAGAGAGACAGATGAGGTTGATGCTTCACTAGATAAAAGAGGGCAAGATGGCACAGGTAATCCCAAATGGGGTGATCCAGGAGAGGCACTAGCTAAATTGTTCTATGATCATATTTATCTCGCCAATTATAGTTATAACCTCGTTAGAAAAGGCGGTTATAATTGCAATCATGATTTCTTACTATGTGTTGATGGAAGAGAAATTGAGATAGAAGTTAAAACGATTGCTAGTAAATCATTTAGATTGTCTATTTCTGAATGGAAGGAATTAGTAAGCAAAAATGACTGTTACGAGTTACTTATTGTTGAGCATTCAGGTAGTGATGTTTCTAAAGTTATTCGGATTCAAAATGCTTGGGATACTTTACAGAATGCATTAGCAAAATTGGATTCGGAAAATCTAACAGCGGAAACTATATTGAGTAAAAACATCGAGTCTCTAATTGGTTTGCAACAAGACAACTTACAAAAAGGAAACCCAAAAAATGTTGTGGTGGTGAACTGGGATAGACTCGTAAATATTTATGGTCAAGGAAGTAATGACGAAAATATTACATTTTACAGTTGTAACGCCCAACTTGTTTATGGTCAAAGGTCAGTAAATACGACTAACCCAGTGTTTACTCAGATTACTTAAGTGATACAGCGCTTTGCGCTGACTTAAAACTCAGAGAATTTTTTGAAAGATTTACGGAGCAAAGCTTTCAAAAAATTCTCTGTACCACTCAAAACCTCAATAGGCTGCCTATAAATACAGCAAGTTATGTAGCTGAGAAGGGTGAACCTATAGACATAGAAAAATTTAGTGTAAAATCGTTTGCGTGAATGTCTCAATTGCTGTCAGAGTTAATTTTAGATTTTGGCTTTAACTCAATATCGGTATCAACGGAAAACGGATAAATGCAAATGACTAATCCTAGTAACTGGATAACAGTTACCGAGTCAAAATTTCCTTGGGAAAAAGAAGCTCTTGAATATATACGGCAGCATTTCCCAGCCTATGAACCATATCGGGCTTGGTCGAACTTTGAGTTTATTGCCACTGATGGCAGTATTAACGAAGTCGATCTACTGGTCTTTACACCCCAAGGTGTATTTCTAGTAGAAATTAAAAGTCGTCAAGGAAGACTATCTGGGGATACTGGGACTTGGCAATGGGAGAATGATGGCAAGTCTCGTACTTATGACAATCCGTTAATTTTGGCAAATAGCAAAGCTAAGAAATTAAAATCGTTACTTGCATCACAAAAAGCTTTTCGTAGCAAGTACAAATTGCCATTTATCGAAGCCTTAGTTTTCTGCTCTGCACCCGATCTGAAATGTGATCTGAAGGACAATGCTCGACTGAGGATCTGTTTGCGAGATCGAGTAGCTACGGCAACCAATCCGATGAGATCGGGGATTATTTCAGCATTGCTCAAGAGGGATTGTCTTGGTTTAGATGAGCATCCTAAGGGGATACACGATCGCCCCACTGGTAAAGCTTTTGCACTCGCCATGGAACAGTCAGGAATTCGCGAATCACAGCAACAACGTCGGGTTAGTGATTACATCCTGAAAACCCAGATTGGCGAAGGACAAGGCTATCAGGATTGGGAAGCAAATCATGTTAGCTTACTGATGAACTCTGTGAAAAGGGTGCGTTTATATCTGGTGCATAGCAATTGGACAGATGCCGAGAAAAAGATGGTTGAGCGTGCGGCTCTAAGGGAATTTCAGTTACTCGAGTCCTTGCAGCACCCTGGGATTTTACGAGCCTATGGCTATACGGAGCATCAACTCGGCTCAGCGATTATTTTTGATCATGATCCTTCTTCGATGAGGTTAGATCTTTATCTACTTCAACATAAAGACTTTTTGAGCGTAGATATTCGGTTGGAGCTACTGCGGCAAATTACTGAAGCGATCGCCTATGCTCATCAAAAACGGGTCGTGCATCGCGCTCTTTGTCCACAGAGCATTTTTGTTGTGGAGCTATCTCGGCAAAGGCGACAAATTAAGATTTTGAATTGGCAGGTTGGCTATCGTGAAGACTCCTCAACTACGGGTGGGGCGACAGCGATCGCGGCTACTAGTCATGTGGAGGTGTTGGTAGATGATGCAAGTAAGGCATATCTAGCACCTGAAGCTCTCTCTAACATTAGTGAAGGAGAACATCTAGATATATTTTCCTTGGGAGCGATCGCCTATCATTTATTTTCTGGCAAGCCGCCTGCCAGTGACGGGGCTGAGCTTAGTAACAAGCTCAGAGCTACTAAAGGACTTCAAATCAGTGGGGTAATTGATGGGGTGGGGAGAGAATTGCAGGAGTTGATTCAGTTGAGTACCCATCCTGATGTGAGTTTGCGGATCGACTCAACGACAGAATTTCTAGAGCGTCTGGAATTGGTGGAAGAAGAACTGACTGCTCCTCCATCGGAAATGTTTGTCGAAGATCCTAATTTGGCACAGAAGGGAGATATTTTAGCTGGACGCTTTGAGGTGTTGCACCGTCTAGGTCAAGGTGGTTCGGCGATCGCTTTTCTGGTTGAGCGTGATGGTCAAGAATTTGTGATCAAAGTGGCAAACGATCCTGAGTATAACGATCGCCTACACGGTGAAGCTGAGGTGTTGAAAAAACTTCATCATCAGGCAATTGTGGAGTTTCATGAAACTGCGATGATTGGCGATCGGGTTGCCTTTTTGATGAACCCGATCTATGTCGAGAAAAAAGCTGATAGAAAAGGTGACCGAAAAATCGAAACCCTTGGACAGAGACTGCGCCGCGAAGGAAGATTGCATTTAGAGTTGCTAGAGCGTTTTGGCGAAGACTTACTGAATGCGGTGTGCTATTTGGAAGATCAAAAGCTCTATCACCGTGATATCAAACCCGATAATATCGCCGTTGGGCAGGTGGGACGAGGCGATCTCCTCCATGCGGTTTTATTTGACTTTTCGTTATCTAAAGTATCTTTAGATAACATTCGGGCAGGAACGACAGGCTATCTCGATCCATTGCTGCCAGTACGAGAGCCACCGATTTGGGATAGTTATGCAGAGCGCTATGCGGCGGCAATTACTCTATATGAGTTAGCGACGGGAACAATTCCTAAATGGGGCGATGGGGTAAGCGATCCTTCATACTTGGAATGTGAAATTACAATTGATGCAGAGTTATTTGATTTAGCATTACGCGATAGTTTGCCAGAATTTTTTGCTAAAGCTTTTCGTCGCAATCATCATAATCGATTTGATAATGCCGAAGAGATGTTGCGGGAATGGCGTTCCTGTTTTGAGGGGATGGAACCATCGGGGGCAACTCTCAGTGAAGAAGATATTGCTAATTTACAGGAACAAATTGCGATCGCTACGGGTGATACCAAGATTGCCGAGCTTGGCTTAGGGGCAAGGGCTGTGCAAGCACTCGATCGTAATAATATTTTGACTGTTAAAGATTTAATGTCCGTGCAGATCGCATGGTTGTTAAGACTGCGTGGGGTTGGCAATAAAACAAGGCGCGAGATTGCTGATGCAGTCAAACAGTTACGCGATCGTATGGATATTCCTGATTTAAGTTCCAGTGAGGTGGGGGATAGGCTGGCTGTTCCTCAAAATGTTGCAGTTCCAGACAAACTTGGTATTGATTTGTTGGTACAACGGTCAATCCGTGCTAATCCGAGAGCTAATGGCAAAGGCGTAGCAAAGAGTAGTGAAAACACACAACAGATCCTTAGGGCATTCTTAGGATTACTAACTGGAATTGACTCACATTTTTCCACTAGTTTTCTTACAAGTGCAGAAGTGGCGCAATATCTTAGCGAGTCCTTAGAGACTGTTACTGAGGCGATCGCTAAGGCGCAAAGCCGATGGACTAAAGATTCGGCAATAGTAAAGTTGCGTAGCGATCTGGTAGAAATCTTGACGGCGGCAGGAATGGTAATGTCGCTGGATGAGTTGGCGGTAGCGCTTTTGGTGGCGCGTGGTTCGTCACTTGATGAGCCGCAACGTACTAACTATGCGATCGCAATTCTGCGAGTGGTTTTAGAAGTGGAAGCAGAGATGGCAAAACCTCGCTTTGCTCTCTATCAAGATCGCGGATCGCCTCTGATTGCAGCTAATCAGGAAGCTTTTGGCTATGCGATCGAACTCGGTCAAGTTGCCGATCGATTGGCGCAACAAGATCCGCTTCTGCCCCCAAGTCGAGCCGCTTCACAATTGCGGGAGATTGCTGTACCTGTGACGATAGATGTATTGACTGAGGGACGATTGATGCGATTGGCGGCGGTGGCTTCATGCGATGCTGCTCTGTCAAGTCGTCAGGAGTTCTATCCGCGTGGTATGGATGCAGGACGGGCGTTAAAGCTGTCGCAAGGTGCATTTTTGGGAGTCCCAACTTTATCTATTGCTGAAATTCGAGATCGCATTGCGAGTCGATATCCTGAATCGGCAAATATCCCCGATCGCCCCGAACTAGATGAATTACTATCGGCGGCAGGCTTGGATCTAAGTTGGGATGGGAAGGGAGCCAATGGCTTGGGCTGTTATATGAATCACTTACTTAGTCCTTTTTTAGACTCGTCTTCAGTCAATTCTTTTTCGCGGCAACCAACAGCAACAGGACCGATGGTTGTGGGTGAGGTGGATGAGGCGGCGGCAGATGCGCGTTTGTTTGAGGAGAAGTTGCATCGTGGGTTAAAGCAGGGCGCTTTTTTTGTGATTCTGGTGGAGTCGCGATATTATCAACAGGCGATCGCTGAAATTGCTAATCGATTGCCCATATTGCATCTGAGTTTTGAGGATTTATTACTTAATGCGTTGCGAGAGGTTGCCGATCGCGCTAAGGTCGATTGGGACTTGGTGATGGAAACTGATGCTAGACCCTATGAGGGAGATTGGGATAAGTTGTTGTTATTAGTCGATCGCGCCTTGATACTGGTTAATGAGCAGTTAGTGGCAAGCGATCACACGGTTTTACTCAGTCATGTGGGAATGTTGGCGAGGTACGATCGCCTCAATTGGATAGAACATTGGCGCGATCGCGTTGGCTCGGAAATTGCGGGTTTATGGTTGTTGATACCTAGCGATCGCCCATTTATTGGCGATAAGGCAATCCCATTGATGAGTCCTTCGCAGAAGACTGCAATGCCAAAAAGCTGGCTCGAAAATCGTCATCGGGCAGTTAACTAAAACCCCAAAAAGTGAGTGGCGGCGCTTTGCGCCGCCACTCACTTTTTGAGGTTTAAAAAAAAGTCATCGCTAACTAAAAACTCAAAATCCCTTGATAATTGCCATGTTTTGGGATAGGGATGTCTATCAAATTCTTCATCGGTTTTGAAGTCGTACTCAAGTCTAATTAATACAATTTTCCAAGCATGATCAAAAAGTTCATCCCAATATTCGAGAATGCTGGCATTGTCGCGCACATCAGATTGTAATTGTTGCTGTCCGCGCAAAATATATAGCTCCCAGTCATGAAAGCGCTCTGGGATGTCTAAGTGCATCCGTTTCATGGCATAGGTCAAAATCTTGATTAGGGATTCCCTAATCCATTTTTTCTGCTCAGAAATTAAACTTTCAACTTCATCAATTAGGTTCTCAAGGTCAAGTTGTTCAAAGTTTTTGTCTTTGAGTTGCTGGGTAGTGAGTTTTACCCATGCGGTAAAGTCGCGATCGTACAAAGATTTCTCTGGCATGATTTTGAGGCAATATAGCTATGCTGATGTTTCGAGGAGGATTTGTTGCAAGGGATTGGTTGTTTTTTTACTTAGGTAAAGGATCTCAACGCCGATAACTTGACCTGCGGCATTGTAGTCAAGAATTATGCCATCTTTAATTTCTTCAGATTCGACAATTTCTGAATCGTCTAATCGTAAGTAGAGAGCATCATCTTCTTTGTGAATAATGAGTTTCATTTAATTCTCCTGTCAAAAAATAAAGTTACAATCCTGTTTGGTTCTACTTGTGGGTTGACAACTATCCGTAAAAATCTATCGCCAAATTCTGTGATTTTTTTGAGATAGTGGGTATTACCATGTTCATCGGCTAGAAGAATTGTCTGATCGGGGATGTTTAGGGTTGATTCAATCCAAGATTCTTGGATGTTTCGTAATTGAATCTGAAACTGGGCGTGTTTGGTTAATGTATAACCAGCGATCATATTATTTGCCGACATATTGATGAATGATGCTGAAAAGTCCTTGATTGAGATTATTAATGAATTTAATCTGAGTTTGGACTCCTTTGCGATTGAGTAGTAAGTAACAAGTTTCGGTAATGACACACCACGTTGTAATTAATGGCTCGTCATATTTTTGAAGGGCTTGATCGGCTTGATGGTGATAGGTATCTTTTTTGTCGAGAAGGGCTAAACAAAATCCTGTGTCAGCGATGATCATATTTTTTTGCTAGTTCCTGAGCTAATACTTGCTTGTAGGTTGTTGACAAATCCTCTTCGATTTCGACACATCCAATTAAGCCACTTTCAACAAATTTTTGGTAGGTACTTTTTGCTTGGGGTGCGGCGGTAGGTGGATTGGTTTGTTGGCTTGGTCTAGAGCGTTGTTTTAGTAAGTTGATTAGATCAAGGACAATAGTATCTTTTTGAATAGTATTTAGATCAGTCATGGGATATATTCTCTTTGTTAACTAACCGCAAAATCTGTGTATTTGCCGAGGTTTGGCGGATCGAAGGCGAGGACGATATCTGTTTTAGGAATGCCAAGATCTACCAACTTATTGGCTATGCCAATTTCTGTACCGTCTTGCTGAATCCAAATTTTGCGATCAATAATGTCAAGGTGAAGAATAACGCCATAGACTCGTTTGGAGTTGCGCCATCCCACATAGATGAGTTGATAATGGTCATGTTCGGTATCAAATATAGTTTCAGCGCGAATACGGGTATCCCAAACTAGGCTGGCGTGTTCTTTGAGGAGGTTTTGGATATGTTGACGGTATTGGGTGATGGTATTCATAGGGATCGTGGGTTATTTGCCAATTTTCTTTTTCAAGGGCGTGTCTGACAACTTGGTGAAATAGATCGCGGGCTGACATTACTTTTTTCCTAATATCTCAGTTTATCCTAAGCTTTTAAAATCATATAATTGAACTTACAATTCTAAAAAAACTATGCCGATCGCTCGCTCATCATTGCTCAAAGATTTACAAGTTCTCTTGAAGAAGTTAGAGGATGACTTGATCGATCGCAGCGCATCTACAGAAATACCTGAAATTGGGTTGCGGTTGCGGAGTAGCTATGAGCAGGCAAAGAGCGCCCAGCATACGGCGCAGAGTTTTGAGGAATGGCGATCGCTGTCTGTGGCGCAGGTGGCGGCGGCTTGGGTGTTGAGTTGTGTATTTGTGCGATTTCTCGAAGATAACGGAATGATCGAGCCGCCGAGGTTGGCGGGGGTGGGCGATCGCCTATCACGGGCAAGGGATGAGCATGAGTTATATTTTCAAAAGTTTCCGACCCATAGCGATCGCGATTATTTGTTGTCGATTTTTCAGGATTTGGCGAAGTTGCCTGTGGCGGGGGAGGTGTTTGGTGAGGGCAATGGCATTTGGCGGATGGCGAATTGGTTGAGTGGGGATGCGGCGGCGTTGCTGTTGCGGTTCTTTCAAAAAATTGATGCGAATACGGGTTTGTTAGTCCATGATTTTACTGATCCTAATTGGGATACTAGATTTTTGGGCGATCTCTATCAGGATTTGTCGGAGGCGGTGCGGAAGCAGTATGCGTTGTTGCAGACTCCTGATTTTGTGGAGGCGTTTATTTTGGATCGCACGTTGGAACCTGCGATCGCTGAGTTTGGTTTGGATGATTTTAAGATGATCGATCCTGCCTGTGGGTCGGGGCATTTCCTGCTGGGGAGTTTTGCGCGGCTGTGCGATCGCCTATTACGCAACAATCCTAGCGAAAATGTGCGGGTGTTGGTACAGACTGCGCTCGATAGTATTTATGGTGTGGATATCAATCCCTATGCGATCGCGATCGCTCGTTTCCGTTTGCTGTTGGCGGCGTTGAAGGTAAGCAGCATTACGCGGCTGGTGGATGCGCCTAATTTCCAAATCCATTTGGTTTGTGGGGATTCGTTGCTCTATGGTTCGCCGAAGGGGGATCAGTTGACGACGGGTTGGCATGTTTTGGATGAGGTGATGATGGCGCAGGATGCGGCGGCGCTAAATCGGATTTTGCAACCCTATCAATATCATGCTGTTGTTGCGAATCCGCCCTATATCACGCCGAAGGATGCGGCTTTGAATAATGCTTACAGAGAGCGTTACAGTACTTGCTATCGTCAATATTCTTTAGCGGTTCCATTTTTAGAAAGGATTGTTTCGCTAAATATTAAGGGTGGCTATTCGGGACAGATTACGGCGAATAGTTTTATGAAACGAGAGTTTGGGAAGCGGTTGATTGAGGACTTTTTCCCAAGGGTGGATTTGACTCATGTGATTGATACGAGCGGTGCGTATATCCCTGGGCATGGTACACCGACTGTTATTTTGTTTGCGAGAAATCAAAAGCCTGTTGATTTAGTAATTAGAACGGTGATGGGAATTAGGGGTGAGCCTTCTACGCCTGAGAGTGCGGTGAATGGGAAGGTTTGGCAGGCGATTTTAAAACAGGTGGATGTGGTTGATTCGCAGAGTGAGTTTGTGAGTGTGGCGGATTCGCAAAGGTTGGCTTTTCATAAGCATCCTTGGTCTATTGGTGGGGGTGGGGCGAGTGAGTTAAAGGAAGTAATTGATAAATTGAGTATAAAAACTCTTTCTCAATTAACTGCATCAATCGGATTCATGTGTATTACTGGCGAAGATAACTGTTTACTGGCTCCTATCAATTCTACTAAAAGAAATTCAAAAATTAATGTTTTACCTTTAGGTGATGGTGAATCTCTAAGAGATTGGTTATGTGAATCTCAGCAAGAAATATTGTGGGATTGTGATCTAAAGGGAAATCGCTTAAATGAAAAAGATTTGACAAATCACATAACGTATTTATGGAGTTATAAAACGAGTCTTAGGGATAGGAAATTATTCGGGACTCCTATTGAACATAAAGGTTTGAAATGGTGGACTAATAGAGAAATATACAAAGATAAGTTTGCAACTCCTTTGTCGATCGCCTTTGCGTCAGTCGTAACACATAACCATTTTGTCCTAGATCGCGGCGGTAAAGTATTTAAACAATCTGCCCCCGTTATTAAATTACCTCCTGAAGCAACCGAAGATGATCATCTTACTCTAGTTGGTTTACTCAATAGTTCTACAGCTTGTTTTTGGATGAAGCAAGTTTTTTATGCAAAAGCAACATCAACGGGAGACATTAGCACTGAGAAAGGCAAACCAGAATCAAATCGATATGATTTTGCTGGTACTGGTTTACAAGCATTTCCTATTCCTTTTAAGTTGCATGATGCAAAAGCAATGTCAGTCCTTAACATTGCTAAGGAAATTGATCTTTTAGCAGGTCAACTTACTACATTGCATCCGAAATCAGTCGTTTTACAATGGCAGAATATGCAAGATGCAAATCTGCGAAACATTTTAGAAACTTCAGGACAGAAGTATGAACTCATAAAACAGAGAATGATTGCACTGCAAGAAGAATTAGATTGGGAAATCTATAAATGTTTTGGATTAAGTGATTTAGGCGCATCTGTAGAGATTCTTAGCAATACAGAATATGGGATAACTTCAGAACTAAGACCATTTCTATGGGAGAGCGATATACCTCCCGATTCTCTTCCTATTGCCTTTCATGATGTATACCAACAAAGACGAAAAATTCTACAAAGTAACCCAGCAATTGCAATAATCGAAGATCTTGTCTTCAAGCGTCCTTGGTGGGGAAGACAAGGCGTATACGGTCGTCTTGCTCAAGATTATGCAGGATGGATACAAGATGCCCTAATGAATTGGCTACTAGACCGACTAGAGACATACTTTGACTTTGATGGGCGCATGAACAACACAGGCACACCCACAAACCAAATTGAAATCAGCATCACCTCGATCGCCAAACTTGCTGATATTGCCAAAAGCGACAGCCAATTTATCACCGTCGGCGAACTCTATCGCAACGACCCCGCCTTCAAAATCGAAAAACTGATCACAGAATTAGTCGAAGCCGAAAGCGTCCCCCACCTGCCCATCCTGCGGTACAAACCCACAGGACTCCGCAAACGTCTCGAATGGGAACACACATGGGAACTGCAACGCCAAGAAGATACCCCCCCCAGCCCCCCCTTAGAAAAGGGGGGGGGAATTGATTCCCCTCCTTTGCAAGGAGGGGCTAGGGGAGGTTCCATCCCCGTTCCGCCCAAATATGCCAGCACCGACTTCCTCAAACCCAACTACTGGCGACTACGCGGCAAACTTGACGTACCCAAAGAACGCTGGATCGCATTCCCTCATTGCCAAAGCGAAGACGGCACACTCGCGATCGCATGGGCAGGCTATAACCACCTACAACTCGCCCAAACCCTCAGCACCTACTACATCGACATCAAAGAACGCATCGGCGGCTCCAACGACCCACGCCTCGCACCACTCCTAGCCAGCCTAGTCGAGCTAATCCCTTGGCTCAAACAATGGCACAACGACATCGATCCAGAATTCGGCTTAGCCATGGGTGACTATTACGAAGGCTTTTTGATTGAGGAGGCTAAAGCGATCGGGCATACAGTCGAGAGTTTGAAGGCATGGGAACCCGTTGGCAAAGTAAAAAGTAAAAAGTAAAATGCTACACTGTATCAAAAATGGTACAGTTAAAGTACTAAAAACAATGGTTAATGAAATCAATGAAAGCCATGTTGGTTCATCGTTTGAAGATTTTCTTGACGAAGAAGATATACTCGGTGAAGTATCCGCAGTTGCACTTAAACGTGTACTCGCGTGGGAAGTCCAACAAGCGATGATCAATCGAGGCATCAGCAAATCAAAAATGGCAAAATCTATGCATACCAGCCGCGCCGCCCTAGAGAGGCTACTAGACCCCGAAAATACATCTGTAACCTTGCATACAATTGACAAAGCTGCTCGTATCATTGGCAAGCGCATCAAACTCGAACTTGTATAATCTAGCAAACTAGCGATCGCCACAAATATCAAACAAAGCCCATGACGCTCCTCAAAGACCTGATCGAAATTCCTGAAAGTCTCCAAAAAGGTGACTTTGTACTAAATTTGTCATCAGTGGCGATCGATTCTAACAAGATCCTGCGCGATTATGTTGTTACGCCCGAATTAAAGAAATGCTTTGAACAAGCACTCAACTTCATCCGCAGCACCCTCCAAAGCAACGTTAGTAAGGCAACCTATTTGCATGGCAGCTTTGGTAGCGGCAAAAGCCACTTTATGGCTGTCCTCTACCTCATCCTGCAAGGCAATATCACCGCCCGCAGCATCACCGAACTCGCACCCGTAATCGCCAAAAATAACGAATGGGTCACAGGCAAGAAATTTCTTTTAGTGCCATACCATGCGATCGGCTCCGACAATATGGAGTCCTGCATCCTTGGCGGCTACGTTGATTTTGTCCGTCGCAACCATCCCGATGCACCGATTCCAGGGGTATATCTCGCCGAAGGGATGTTTCGCGATGCCGCCAACCTGCGTAACCAAATGGGCGACAAAGCCTTTTTCGATGCTCTAAACAATGCTAATCCGTCAAATAATGGTTGGGGAGACCTTGCCGCAGGATGGGACAGCGATCGATTTGAGGCTGCTACTAACGCACCACCCGCATCGGAAACGCGATCGCTACTAATTGGCAATCTCATCAAAGCTTTCTTTGGCTCCTACGACCAACAGGCAAAAGGAGAAGCATTTCTCTCTCTGGATAAAGGCTTATCGGTAATCAGTCAACACGCCCAAAGCCTCGGCTATGATGCCCTCATTCTATTTCTTGATGAACTGATTCTCTGGTTAGCCAGTCACGCCACCGACTTGAGTTTTATCCATCGTGAAGGACAAAAGCTCTCCAAACTCGTTGAAGCCCAAACCCCCGATCGTCCAATTCCTATCGTTAGCTTTGTGGCTAGACAGCGCGACCTCAGCGACCTAATCGGCAATGCTGTCCCTGGAGCCGAACGGTTGAACTTTAGTGATGCCCTCAAACATTGGGAAGGCAGATTCGATCGCATCGTTCTTGAAGATCGCAACTTACCTGCGATTGCCCAAAAGCGAGTTCTCAGTCCCAAAAATCCTGCGGCAAAAACAGAACTAGATGCTGCCATTGATAAGTCACTAACTATGCGCGAAGCAGTGATGAATATTCTGCTTACACGCGAAGGCGATCGGGAAATGTTCCGACAAGTTTATCCCTTTAGTCCCGCTTTAATTCAAGCCCTAATTGCGGTTTCCAGTGTCCTCCAACGCGAACGCACCGCACTCAAAATCATGGTGCAAATGCTGGTGGACAGGCGCGATTATCTTAGCGTTGGCGACATTCTGCCCGTGGGGGACTTGTTTGATGCGATCGCCCATGGTGACGAATCCTTCAGCTCCGACACCGCTATTCATTTTGAAAATGCCAAGCGTCTCTATCATCAAAAGCTGCTACCAGTGATTGAGAAACAGCATGGACTACGCCGCGAAGAGTTTGAGATTCTGCCAAACAATGACCCTAAGCGCATTGCTTTTTTTAATGACGATCGACTGATCAAAACCCTACTGTTATCAGCCCTTGTCCCTGAAGTAGAAGTCTTGCGCGGTCTTACCCCAGAGCGACTTGCTGCCCTCAACCACGGTACAATCAAATCTCCCATTCCTGGGCGCGAAGGTCAAGAAGTCTTGCGAAGATGTCGCCAATGGGCTGGGACAGTTGGGGAAATCCGCATTCCTGAAGGCGATACCCCGACGATCGACATTCAGCTTTCTGGTGTTGATACTCAGAGCATCATCGCTCAAGGTAAGCGCGAAGATAATCACGGTAATCGGATGCGTCTAATACGCGATCTATTATTCAAGCAACTAGGCATACAAGGAGAAGATGAACTAGAGCAGACTGTCAGTCTTCTATGGAAAAACACGCGGCGCTCGTGCAATGTCCTATTTCGGAACATTCGGGATCTGCCCCTAACGACGTTAGAAAATGATGGTGATCGCTGGAAAATCATCATCGACTATCCCTTTGATGTCGATACCCATGCGCCTCGTGACGATATTAGTCGTATTCAAGGATTCCGCGAAGCACATCCCAATGGAGCCAAGACTCTAGCATGGGTTCCCGCCTTTCTCAGCGAAGACGCTCTCACCGATCTCGGTATGCTCGTAACTCTTGACCATATCCTCGCAGGCACAGGCGAACGTTTTGCCCAATTTGCCAGTAATCTCTCAGCGCAAGATCGCCAATCCGCTAAGTCCCTCTTAGAGAATCAACGCAGTAGCCTACATCAAAGGGTTTTACATCACCTAGAAGTTGTCTATGGATTAGATTCCACCGATAGTAATTCGATTAATCCTGAGCGATCGCTCGAATTAAACGAACGTTTTCATTCCCTATATGCAGGACTGCAACTACAGCCCCCTATTGCATCTACCCTGCGCGAGGCACTTACCAATTTATTAGAACAAGCACTAGAGTATGAATTTCCTGCGGCTCCAGATTTTGAAGCAGAGATTGAAGCCAGTAACAATCTCGAAAAAGTCTACAAAGTGATTATTGATGCAACCCAGCAAACTGATGGACGTATTGCCATTGAAGATCGCAAACTCCGCTTACTAGTGCGCCAAATTGCCAATCCACTATTACTAGGCGAAATGGCTCTAGAGGCAACCCACTTTGTCTTAGGGCAGCACTGGAAGCAACACTTCACGCGCAAAATCGCGGAAATAGGTGGTGCAATATCCGTAGGACAATTACGCCGTTGGCTTGATGAACCAAAAGCAATGGGGCTGCCTGCGATCGCCCAAAATTTGGTGATTCTAACTTTTGCCGCCCAAACCAATTGCATTGCCTACCGTAGCAATCTGGCGATCGATGTCACCCTTAAATTTCTACCCGATGACGTTGAGTTTCGTACCCAAAAACTTCCCGATCAAGTGCTATGGCAAACAGCAGTTGATCGGGCTACCAGCATTTTCAACATTTCTATTTCTAAGTTACTTAATGCCAAAAATGTCGCCGAACTGAGTGACAAGATCGCGAAAATGGCTAGTGATAATGAGGCTAATGCCAAAACTTACCTCAAACTTCTCAACGAGACGATTGATCGTTTCAACATTGACAAAAATTGCGATCGATTCCAAACGGCTACAGCTACCGTCAATGCGATCGAGCGTATTCAAGCCAATCTCAATACCAACAAATCCGAAAACAACAAATCCGAAGATATCGTCAATATTTTGGCGGATATTGCGATTGCTACTTCAAACACTGCCATGAAAGATTGCTTCAAGCAAATGCAATCACTGGCTAATATTTTGGAGCGCACTAAATGGGAAATCATCGATGGTGTTCAAAAACTAACCGATGAGCGCTCCATTGAAGTTAATACTTTACTTGCCGAACTCATCCATGCCCTCAGTGGTGATGAACATGCGATCGCCCTAGCTCCTATCCTAAAAGAATCAGAAGCAAAAGCCACGCGGATACTTACCACACAACCCAAGAACACCCCATTACCCACATCTAACCCATTCCCTCCTGTACCTAGCAAGACTACTCAAATTACTGCTGATTCCACAAAACCACTAATCTATCCACCACCATCAGCCACAAATACTAATCTAACCATCACACCCGTTTCAAAGATTCCAACTGTCAACCAAATCATCAGTCAAGAAACCCATGACAATATAAACTTAGTTGCAGCAGAAAAACTCCTTAATAATCTAAAATCAGAGCTAAAGGTCGGACAAAAAATCTGCATTAACTTACATTGGGTCATCACAGAGGAAAATACGAAATCGTGAGTGTTGTCGTACCTAGCATCAATCAGATTAAGGCGCAAGTTGCGGCGACTATTCGCCAAAGTAATTTGAAATCTAAGTTCATTGGTATTCGCATTTCGGGTCAATGGGTTGGCGAAACATTACAAACCGATGGAGATAGCACTCTTTGTATTCATGTTTGCAAGTCTCCTTTAGCGATGCGTTTAGTAATGCGAGACGCAGAAAAAGACCATGAACGGGCAAACGAAAATATCTACGTTATCCTAACGCCTTTAGAAAATGCCGATCTGGACGATGATATTCTGATGAGATTGGCTAAACGCAAGCTTTTTTCCATAGATCCTTGGGAAGTTGTCAAATCCTTATTTCAGGCAAACGTTATCGATCCACGATTGCGTAAAGAACGATGGATTGCCGATTATTTAATCGATTGGAATACTAGCGAAGGTTATACACCAGTTAGCAACGGATTTCTCAATGCTGATATAGTCTGGGCAATCCTTTTAGAGCGTGGCTTGGGAATTACCGAAGTCTCTCCAGACTTACCGTATCTGTTGAAGTGGTCAATAGATAGTCATAATATTGCACGGCTTAAAAATGCGACTCCTAATTTTCAAAAAGCGGCGATCGCTTATATAACAGAACTTGTTGGTCATTCTGCTCAATACATATTGCGATGTGCTTTTCAAACTGAGCGTAACGATTTAGTTGCTTTGGGCTTAGTATTTGGCGTTTTGTTTCATCCCAAAGCCACAGGAAAACTGGATAAGGGAATCGGCAAAATCGAAGAGCGCTATTTTCAAGGAGAAATCTTAACGCCAAACTTAGGAAGTACTTGGCAAGCTGCCGCTCAGGAAGTAATCAATCTTCGTTTACCTATTGACATACAACTCAAAGAAAATATCTTGAATCGCGCTGATGAGATTTTGCAAGAAATTGGCGCTAGTCATCTAGCACATCTTAGCGAGATCTCACCATTAGGATTTAATCAGCGTCTTGAGTCATTCGGACAAACTTTATCTTCTATCCTCAAAAATCCTTTAGCTAATGGATTAAAGAAACTGATCGCTAGCCGTAATGAGCTATTAAGACACAACTTAGCCAAAGAAGATCGATATCGTAGCCGCATTAATAATCTCGATATGGCAATCAGGCTCTTAAATTGGATTCACCAACAAGAAGCAGAAACAAATCCTTTACCTCAATCCCTAACCGATGCGATCGCCACTGAACTCACTGACAACTGTTTTGCAGACTGGGCAAGATACTCTCTCCTCTCAGACGAATCACTGCAATTAGTTTCTAATGCCTATGCCGAGCTTTTTAATCTTGCTGTAAATGTCCGTGAACGCCAATCAAAAATCTTTGCTCATCTCTTTGCTAGTTGGACGGATTTAGGCTCTAGCCACAATGAAATCTTAGTAGTTGAAAATGTCTTGAGAGATATAGTTGCACCGATCTCATCTCATGCTCCAGTCCTTTTAATTGTCTTAGATGGAATGAGTATGTCAGTATGCATGCAATTATTAGAAAACATGACTAGGCAAGGTTGGTCACTGTTGCGTAAGGAAGATCAATCTCTTCCAATCATTTCGGCACTAGCAACAGTTCCATCAATCACCGAAATATCGCGTACTAGCTTATTGTGTGGGCGGTTAAGAAGTGGTAAGGCAAAAGATGAAAGCTCAGAATTTAAATTTCACCCCGATCTTAATGAAAGTAGCAAACAACAGAAAAAACAAAACCCTTTACTATTTCATAAAATTCATCTTCAGTCAGAAGAAGACGTAACTCTTAGCCAAGATGTACGTCAAGCTATTGCATCTCGCGATCGATTAGTCATAGGTGTAGTAGTCAATGCGATCGATGATCGTCTCACCAAAGGTGAGCAGTTATATATTGACTGGACACAGCAATCCATTAACGTTATCCCTGCTCTTCTAGAAGAGGCAAAATCTGCGGAACGGATCGTTATTTTAGCCAGCGATCATGGTCACATAATTGAGCATGGAACCAAGCTGATATCGGCAATAGATGGAGGCGAAAGATGGCGACCCGATCATGACGATCTGACAGATGAAGAATGTAGATTAAAGGGAAATCGAGTTGTTGCATCTGGTCACAAGTCAATAATTGCACCTTGGTCTGAGAAAATTCGCTATAAGCCTAAAAAAAATGGATATCATGGTGGTGTTAATCCTCAAGAGATACTAACTCCTATTGTCGTATTATCTTCGGGTAAAGTTATTCCTAGTGGTTGGTTAGAATCATCTAATAAGTTTCCAAATTGGTGGAATATCGCAAGTCCTAACCATATTATTGAATATATAGATTAATGCTATAGCCCACACTGGGAATCGCAGTCGTCCCCCCAAGCGTCGATTTATTCCCGAAATATCTTCGACCACTTTACCCTTAAGCGACGGGTCAAACACCCACTCACAGTTAACGTAGAAACAATTACAGTCAACCAGCGCAAATATCTTTGATATCTGTACGACAATCTTGTTCTAGCAAGCTAGGGTTAAGACGTGGTAGATAGTGGTCAAATAAGCATCTGTACAGAAACTTACGCTAAGGCTAAAAACGCTATTCAGTAACCGTTTCAGTCAGAATTATTTTTGCCATTCAAAAACGAAGAGAGTTAGGATTCTAGGCGTACCAATTAATCTCTAGGTTAATTGGTACTGAAAATGAGTACGGCACAGCAATAGTTTCAATCACCTTAATCTGAGAGGGTTCAATTGGTACAGCTTTTTGATGGGCAATCTAGATATTGAAAACAAGTCGTTTAATCCTTAGCGTAACTTTCTGCTCGACTACTCATTACACCCCTAAGTGAAACCGATTGTCCAGATTTGATTCGATGATTAGGATTCACATTTGATGCTGACATTATGATTTAGAACCTTTTTCACTAAAACAATATTTCTTATATCAATTGAGATGTGATCGTCCCCAATAAAATCTGTGATTAGACTTTTAGCCATAAAAATAGTGTTAATGGCTTTATTGGCTGGATATTGCTATTTCAGCAGGTTTGGCTTCTTTGGGCTTTTTCTCAAATACTTGTATATTTGGCTCAAGCAAAACAAATCCTGTCTCATTAGCTTCACCCATCTTGCCAGCAATCGCCGCTACCCACTGTGGATAATTAGCCTGTGCATCTTCCAACTTCTTAAATACTTTGGGTTTCACCGTAACACTAAAGATTTGACCATCACAATCTAAATCAAAGGACTTCCAACCGTTTTTATCAACGGACACGTCAACAGGAAGTTCGCTAATTTTGATAGTTAATTCCAGTTTTCCTTGTATTGCCATATTTTTACTGTATACCTAATGATTGATGTCTATTCATAACACATTTGATTCCTAGCATACGCTACCAGTGATTAAACCTCAAATCTGAAGAAACCTTAGCGATTTCTATTAGGTTATTTCTGTCCTAAAATATGACTAAAAGTATTCCAGAGAAATATAAAAAGTGTGCGATGCTTTCGGCGGCTCAGGCTCAAGAACTTCACGGCAATAATGGCGATCGCTGTTGGAATCCTGCGGTTTGCTATAGTCGCCGTTCTTATGCCCGTCATCAAGATCGCCGCAATCTAATTCGTTCTCGTCAACGGGTTGATACTGATCAAGATTTAGTTGTGAATATTGATGAATTCGCCTCGATTTTTTGGGCGGTGTTAGTTGTTTATCGACAGTCGGGAACTGATACACCAATTCATGCGATCGCTGTTCAAGTCTGGAAAGGGCAGGAAAAGTTTGCGGCGGTTTCACCGATTCATTGTGCGGGAATGGTGGCGACACAAGTGCATACTTATGTCCAGAAGGTATTGGTTTTGCTAGAGTCAAATTATGGGATTAAGAAATTTGCTAGCCAAGAACGTCTCGATCCTTGGCTTTGTCCTTTGCGTCCTTGCCCTTGTCATTCAAATTAATTTTCGGTGTGACAATGAAAGTTAAACAGCTTGAGTTGGATTTATGGGATGTCATTTCGTCTGCGAGACAGACTCCTGAAGATGCAAATTTACCAATGGTATTTAAGCTTTTAGATCTGACTCTGGTTGATCTTGATACGCGATCGCAGTTGCGAATAGCAGGAGAGGCGGTATGTCAGATTGCAGATTTGTTTTGCGATCGCTCCAATTTTTTATTTGAGGAGTTACATTCTCGTGCAGTAAATGGCGAACCGATCATGGCTGATGATGTCTTTGATCGTTATGTGCGTCAGTCTATAGTGGTCGATTTTGAGCAGTTTATTGAGCCTTTGCAAAGTTTACCTAGGAAGATTCCTGAACCAACGAAACATGGTAATTCGATGGTTGGCGCAATTGATAAGGAGGTTTTGATTCAAGCTTTGGAGGAGGAAAGTTTGCTTAGTTTGGAGGAGGAATTTGAACGGGCGATTAGTACTGCTCATGCTGAAGATATATCGGCTTGGGTTGAAGTAATCGCGCAATGTATTACGGATAATTCTTACCCTATACGTTTAATGGATTTGCAAAAGGCTGTACAACTGCCAATCATCGAAACTTGGCTGGGTTTACTATTAGGTGATTTCAACCTTGAGCAACGGGGAGAATTTTATGACTCAAGCGGGATTTGGATTACGGGTAGTTGGTGAAGTGGTTTAAGAAACGGCTAGTACTTTCCCAATTAAATCAGTGCGCCACCAACCTAACCGTGATGGCGCACAGTTTGCTTCTCCTGCCCATGCGATCGTCATTTGCCAATCCAAGATCAGATCCAACAAATCTAGATCAACTGCAAGAACACTCATTCAAGTACCTTATCTTCCTTTTAATTTTTTGACAGTGGGCGGCGTTTCGCACTACTTACTCTAAGTATCTTATATTTATTTGATGCAGCTATAAAATTAAAGTCATATATTGATATATGATGTCCTTGATTGTTTAGACATATCAACAAATGCAAAGCCGAATTGCCGTTCTCAGTAATGCTGGAGGAAGTGGTAAAACCACATTATCTGTGCATATTGCTTATGAAATGAGCCTTTACGGATTATCAGTTGCCTTAATGGATCTCGATCCACAAGGCTCCTTAAGCCTATTTTGCGGTTTGCCACAACCCGAACCAGAACAAACCTTAGCATCTGTATTAGGTAACGATTTTACTGGGCAATGGCCCCTAGAAAAGTGTTGGACAGAAAACACTAATAAGGTAGATGTAGTCCAAGGAGGGATGATCTTAACAAGAGTCGCCGATGAGATGGTATTACATCGCCGAGGAGCCTATTTACTAGGCGACTGTCTAAAAGACCATCCCATCTCCCACGATCTAATTATCTTTGACTGCCCTGCAACCCTTGGACCTCTAACTTTATTAGCATTATCAGCCTGTACCCATGTTTTAGTTCCAGTCCAACTTGAGCCAAAGTCAATCCAAGGTTCCGCCAAATTAATTGAATGGGTATATCACAACAGCAAACAATTAAGGCTCGATCCACAGCCACAGGTCATGGGATTTGTACCTAATCAATACGATGCTAGACGCGCAACCCACCGCCAAATATTAGAAGATCTCCCAACCCAACTTGACCAATTAGGGATTCACTGTTTCCCTCCTATCAGAGACTCGGCGGAGTTTATCAATGCCAGTGGGCAAGGTTTACCATTACATTTGTATCGCCATCAACATCCCGCCCAAGCTGACTTCAAAGAAGTTTCTGAACATGTTGTGCAATTAATCGGTAAGAAAGTGAAAAGGAAAAAATAATTATGGCATCTCGTAAAGCACCCAATATCGCTGACTACTTCTCAGGCGCAAAACAAACTCAACAATTGTCAAACGCTGAAGAAGAAATCGCTCAACTCAAAATCGAAATTGAGAAATTAAGAGAATCTGGCTCTGAGGAAGTCGAAATTCAGCTATCCACATTAAAAGAACAACTAAAGTCTCAATCTGGAGTAGTAGATTTAGAAATCACCAAAATCATTCAGAACCCCGATCAACCCCGTCGTACTTTTCTGAATGAAAGTATTGGGGCAATGTCTCAGTCCTTAGCATCAGATGGTCAGCTTTCACCAATTATTGTCATTGCCCAAGAAGATGAGAGCTATTTACTTTTTGACGGTGAGCGTCGGTGGCGTGCTGCGAGGGAGCTAGGATGGTCAAGTATCAAAGCAGTAACGATGGATGCGCCGCAGGAACTACACCGTAAGGCTTTATTAACATCATTGCATCGTGAAGACCTTAACCCTCTCGATAAGGCTGAAGCAATCATTAAAGAGATTTCGCTAAACGTGGGGTTAAAAGCCGATGACATCCCCAGAGTTTTATCTACGGTCATTCGGAGATTGAATAAGCAAAAGCGACTATCTGAAGTCATGGCAAATTTAGCATCTAATGACTCTAGGCAAACGGTGGAAGTAGATCCTAACTATATCAATGAAACTGAACACAATGTTTTAAGAATTCTACTAGAGTTACAACTCAATCCTGCTTCTGTTGATGCTAACTTGATACCAATGTTGGGCTTAGCAGATGATCTAAAAGATGCGATTCGCAATCTGGGACTAAAGGGAGTCCATGCGATCGCCTTGCAAAAACTTTCAGCGAAGAATCTAAATTTGTCGCAAACCAAGGCAAAACGACTAAGGGAGGATTTAACTAAAAAGGTTGTCCAAGAGAATTTGTCAGTTTTACAAACTCGCAAGCTGGTCAATGAGGCGATCGCTAAGTATAGCCCTAGCCCAGAAAGTGCGATCGATGCCAATAAACAGTTAGGTAAAATTAAGCAAAGTGTTGATCTGATTTCTTCAGATTTACTACGATCTGCCGATCCTACGAGTTTAAGAGATGTCTATGATTTGCTAAAGCAAAAGATGACAGAAATTGAATCTTTAATTTCATAGTCGTCTAAATTTTGGCTGACTTGCGTTGGTCATATATTGATATATGACCAATTGTTAGCAGCGATCGCATCAAACATCAAAAGTTAGATAAGGGAGAAGTAGGCGATAGCCTTTTACCATCATCAAGCGCGATCAAGAAATTTCTACTAACTTACCTTCAATAAATTTATGTAAAATACTCGATATAAATAATGGATACGGAACTCCTTCTGCTAAGGCACGTTTTTGGAGCGATCGCAGGTCTTTCTCAGAAACAGCGATGTTGATTATACTGTTTTGGGCAAAGGTCGCAGATGCGATTTGTTTATGATGCTCTAGTTCTTCCTGCCAATTTGCTGTTCGAGTCAGGCGAGCGCTTTCAAACGCTTCTAAAATTTCTTGTTCTTCGGGGTCAAGGTTAATCATTGGTTTCACCTAGATATTTTTTGGTAGCTTTGCGACTGGGGATAATTGTTTTTAAGAAGATGCCTTCTTCAGTTTCAACAAAAGGAACTAAATAAACATATCCTTCAACAGCAACGGCAGATATTTTTTGATTGGGATAGCGCTCTTGATTTGGATGGTCAAAAATTTCAATTTCATCACCAGATTGAATATGAAATACGATTTCCTCAAAACTAATGCCACGCTCTTGTTGAAGTAGTTTGTTTTTGTCGGGATTCCAAGAGTAAAATTTCATTTTTGTAAGTTACAACAGGCTATGCGATCGCCTTGAGCGTTGGTGATGTATTGTTCTTGGAGTTGCAGCATAGGTTTAAGTGTTGATGATTTGGCTTGTGCCTATTATAAAGCTTTACTCGTATCGCCTTTTGTCATCATTAAGCGCGATCACTAACAAAGTTTTGCAGACAAAAACAATCTCTTTAAAAGCCAGAATGTAAGTAAGGTAGAGATAGGAGATCGCCTTAATCCAATCTCCAAGAATGCAATGAATCTTTCACAGATATTAATTTATTGCTGTAAGTCTCTAGCTCGGCTATCTGTTCATTAATTGCCTTAACGATTTGAGTAGAATCTACACCGACTTTTTCTCTTTGCTCAAGCAAAAGTGCAAACTCTTCACGAAAACGAGCAATGTACTCATCAATTTGTTTTTCAGAATTGCCAAAATCATCTTTAATTCGACCTGATATAGTTTTTTCTAGAAGGTTTCCACTTCCTGCAACCATATTATCGATGCGCTGTTCGATGACTGCTAAAATTTCTCGAAGATCAATTTCGATTTCTATTGTTTCACTCTTGATTACATCGTCTGGCAAACAAAAACTCCATGAACTTACTGTTTCATAGTCATAGCGTTTTAGTGCTACAAGCTTTTCTTGAATTTCTGTATAGATACCTTTGACTTCAAAGCTTGAAATCTTAGTGATAGGACTAGGTTTGAGTTTTATATCTAAAGTTTCACCTAGATAACTAGACAACTCATTAGATATTGCTTGAATATCAGCTTGAATTTTACTGGAAAGAACCTCTTGAATAAAGGTTCCTTGATTGATCAATTCTTCTTCGACCTGTATCCACCAATCACTGATATTGCATACAAAAAAAGTGTTGATTTGGTCAGCAAAACACTTTGCTTCAGCATGATCACTAAATTTGATCTTGTAAGGATCATTTTGTCTAACTGGACTTCTTGTTACTCTTGATGCAGGAGAGCCAGTTATCATGTCAAGTAAAGAAACTGCTGCATTCAGGATGATTTTCATTGGTGATGGAACAGGCAAAGCACCTATTGCAGTCTGACCAAAAGCTTTAATTTCATCAGGAATGACGAAGGGTTGAACTTCTATATTTTCAATAATCTCAATAGCATTGGAATCAACCGATCTTTCCTTTGCGATTCGATTAAGCTCTCTTTCTATAGCGGCTTTAGCCCCTTCTGCAAAACCACTAATTCCTTTTTGAAAGCCAGAAACTAGAAAGCTTTTCTGCTGATCAACAGACAATTTGACTGAATTTACTTTTTTTTGGGCAGTTTCAGTCTTTTTTTCATACTCTTTAACCTTTACTTTCAAGTCTGAGTATTTTGTCTGCCATCCAGCTTGCCGAAACTTGAGAGTATCATCAATTGCATTAATAGCTTTCTCAATTCCTTGTAGTGAATCATTTAATAAGTCCCAACCAGATTTTTGAATTACAGTGCGAATAACAACTTCTTCAATTTCTGGAACCTTGCTATCTTCCAAAGCTTGAGATGCAATTTCTTGTGGTGTTGGATATGTTCTTGTCTCCCGATTCCTGTATATCGGTAGAAACTCATCTTCAAACGATAATATGTCATCTTCTGTAGCTTTCTCATCCCGAATCAATTTTGCCAACAATGCTTTTCTTGAACTCACAGGATAAACGATTGGATCAACAAAGCCAAAACTAGATATCTTTTTCTTAACATTTTCAAGGAGCAAATGAATTTCAGGGTCAGTTCTTCTTCTCATATCAATTTTATTCAAGATAAAATAGACTCTCCCTTCACATTGTTTGAGAAATTCTTCACGATTTTCTTTGAGTTCGTCAAAAAATCTTTGAGTCGTTTCATTCTGCCATCTTGTGTAATCTAAGATAAACAAGATCACATTGCAGTCGTGCAAAACCCTAATCGCTGTCTCCTTGAGACTAGTAGAGTCAAAGTCTCCTGATTTCCACTCATCAGGTCCAGGGATATCTATGAGTGTAAAGTTTTTCAGTAAGTCCATGCTACCGACTGCTTCTATCGGATGCTCAATCTCAAAACGGAAAGAGTTATCAGAATTTCCCGATGCACGGATTTCACGAGTACGAGAGAGAAAATGTTGCTTTATTTCTGCATCATCTCCTTCAAATATAATTGGCTGTCTTTTGCTGCCTTGAGACTCAATCAGCCTTGGAGTCTTGTCTGAATCTATATGTCTAACATGAGTTTCACAGACAGTACAAGAGTCTGACTCATGCGCCAATATGTCTGCACCGATGACAGCATTTAGAAAAGTGCTTTTGCCAGCCTTCATCGGTGCAATTACAGCTACTTGATAGTTTTGATTTTTAAGTCTTCCCTGAATCTTCTTAATTTGTGCGTTGATGTTGTCAAGATTTTTGCCATCGTCCCCCAATCGTTTTTTTGCTTCTGTCAAATATTTTCTTACTTCTACTGTAAAACCATAAACATCTGCATAAGCTGCACGAAACTTTGCTAGGGACACGAATTTAACCAAATAATTAAAGTAATATGATGATAATCGAAGTAATGATGACTAAACTATACATCATACTGATAAGACTTATGACTGAAACAGTTACCTTACAAATACCAGAAGCATTGTACCAACGCTTAGCGATCGCCGCAGAAGCAACACAGCGATCGCTAGAAGACATAATCTTACAAGCCTTGCAAATTGGTAGTCCACCAACATGGAAAGACGTACCCGAAGAATTTCAAACCGACCTTGCCAGCTTAGATCGACTTGATGACGATTCACTATGGCAAATTGCCCGTAGTCAAAAAACTCAATTAGAAATGGAGCGCTACGAATCCCTATTGTCCAAACAACAAAATACAACACTTACAGATCCTGAAAGACTGGAATTAGATAACCTGCGTAAAGATAGCGATCGCTTCATGTTACGTAAATCCCAATCCGCCGCAATCCTAAAATGGCGCGGACATAACGTTTCCAGATTAGTAGGGTAGATTTTGTGTCTGGCTATATTTCTCAAAATTTGCGATCGCAAATAGAATCAATTGACCGTAAGCGTTGCTGCTATTGCCTCACAACTCAAGCAAATAGCGGTATGCCCATGACAATCGATCATATTCAACCAGTTTCAAAAGGAGGACTGAATATCCTTGAAAACCTATGCCTTGCCTGTCGAACTTGCAACGAATATAAATCTGACACCACAGAAGCGATCGATCCATTAACAGGCGAACTCGTAGCCTTGTTTAATCCACGACAACAAAATTGGAAGAAGCATTTTCAATGGAATAATGAAGCCTCTCAAGTTGAAGGTTTAACAGTGATCGGACGTGCAACAGTTATCACTTTACGGATGAATAACGCTGTCATTGTCGCTACCCGTAAACGTTGGTTTGCAATTGGTTGGCATCCACCAGATTGAAACAAGTCGTTCCCACACATTAGGAACTGGAGTTTGTCTGGCGATCGCGCTCTAGCCTTTCCAGTTCGGCTTGCAAGCTAGCAATTTCCGATGCAGATTTACTCCTACGCAAAATAGGCGTTTCTAGTAAAGCTTTGAGATAGCCTATCCTGCTTCCAATTGCCGACATAGGTTCAGATTTTGGAGGTTGATATGGGCGCAAGCAATCAGCATTGGCAGTTTTAGGGGATAGATTTTGAGATATTGCGACCTTAGAAATTTCAGCTTTTGGCTGACTAAGCCTGCCATGTGTCTCGATCCACATCGGATCGCTAGTTTTTTGTGCCGACTTGGACAAGTCCGTTGCGACCTGAAAATCAACGTCGGCAAATTTTGGCAATTCTTGCCCTCGCAGGGGCGTTTCAGAAGGCGCTAACGCTTTATATAGAGCTTTTTCTGTAACAGTTCTTTCTGTCTGGATTTCAGCTTGTTCGATCGGGGGGACGATCACTATGGGAGATGGGACGGATTTGTTTGCATTTGGACTGTTACGCGTTTCAGTGAACTCTGGATGCCATAGGTGTTTGTTTTCGTATAGCGTTTCTACTGATACTTTTGCTGTTTTGGCGATCGCTTGTGCCATGCCTCGGATTGTTTCTGGCATTTCTCCTGTTTTATTTAGCTCGTTTACACTTGTGCGGATGCGTTCTAGCCTTTCTGCTTGTTTCTGGGCTTTTTGGGTTTCTGTTTTTTCATTTTCGGTTTCTGTTTGTTCTCCTTTTTTACTGCCAAATGGGAAATGATGCTTGATACACCATTTGGCTATGTCTTTGGCTTTTTGTTCGAGTCTTTTGATATCGCCGCAATATTTTAGGAATCCTGCGGCGGCTCTCGCTGTTTTGGTGATGTATTCGGCGATCGCTTCGTCTTCTTCACAGCCTAAGAAAACTCGGGCGTATTTGCCCATGAGGTACAGCAGTTCGTTGGATTGTCCCTGTCCTGTCCATCCTTGTTGGATTTGTTTTTCGAGGTCTTCTCGCCATTGGATCGTTTTGCGGTTGTCTTTGGGTGGTTGATAGTTGGCTTTGGCTTCGGCGATCGCTTGGTTTAGTAGGTCGATATCTTGATGTTCTTGTACGGTCAGCCATGTTTCGACAAATTGATTTAGATCTCGTCCGATAATTTGGAGGTCGTTGTTGAGTTGGTAACTGCCTGTTTGCAGGGGCAGTCGATGTCCGTTGTATTCTGAGTCGTATTTTTTGGTGTTGGGGAAGCTCTCGATTACTCCTGATGCGATTTCGCAGTTGTTTTTTTGCAGGCAGCTTTTGATCGCGCAGGCGATGCCGAAGCTTGGTACTTCTTGCCAGAGGGGATAGTAAATATGCAGTCCTTCGCTATGCGAACTCTGCACGATTAGGGGTCTGACTAGTCCTATGTCTTCTAGGGCTTGCAGTACGGTTTTAAATTTTTCGTGGTTGTTGCTGGGGTGGTAGGGGCTGCCTTTGTCTATGTCGAGGAGGGCATATTCGGTTTGGTTGTCAAATCTTACGCCGATTAGAGTGTCTGGGTCTGCCCAATAGTCGTATAGTCGCCTTCCTGTGATCGGATAGCGCGTTTCGGTTTTCCATTCGGGTTTGCTCGTCCGATCTACATTTTTGGCATAGATAAATTTCCACAAATATGGAAAAAAGCTCGCAAAGGTTTGCGCTGCTAGTTCTGTTGTGGTTAATGATTTTGGCTCTAAGCCTTTGGTCGTAAATTCAAGATCCGCAACATTAGAAACATGATCTATCTGTGAGGTCAAGCTACTCGACCTCCTTTTTGCTTGCCTTCGGAGATCGCTTTGCAGATCTGCCGAGTCAAGTCTCGCAAATTTAATAACATCTAAGTTGTCCTGATTGTATGGGTTGTAGCGTTTTCAATCAGGAAACGGATAGACTTTTTAGACTTGTTCGATCATTGTTTTTGACAAATTTAAAAATTTGCAGCAAAAACTATTGCTAAACTTGTATCTTGCGTTTAAGATATAAGAAAGCATCGAACAAATCTTGCCTTGTCAAAGCAGCTCTGCCCGTTTCCAAAAAATTTAATTTGTACCTTCGGGTTTACAAGAAAGCTAGTGGTTCTCAGGCACTGGCTTTTTTGTTTGAAGGGGAAAACTAACTAAGTAATCTCCTGTAGATAAAAAAGTGCAATTTAAGCATACAGCGATCGCTCTAGATCTGCTCTAGAAAAGATCAAAATTTTATTAATGTCAGCCTCAATTTGGTGTCCAAGTCACGAAACTGTCATCTGTGTCACTATTTTGTAGCAATGCGTGATTTCAGTATTCATAGTATTTCGGGATTTTCCTGCTTTGCTTACTACAATGACTTACATAATGTTTGAGCAAGTGCAGCAGTAGTGTTTTCACTACCGTCAGAGGCTCATAGAGCAAGGGGATAATGAGTCATAGAACTGACTAAAGGAGAAGAGTTTATGTACTTTCACTCGTCCTACCTGATTCTCATTCCAGGGATGCTCTTGATGTTTTGGGCGCAATATCGCGTCAAAGCAACCTACGAAAAATATGCCGAAATTCAATCGAGTTTAGGGATGACAGGCGCACAGGTTGCCAAGACCATCTTGCAACGTATGGGGATTCATGATGTCACCGTTGAGCAAGTCGAAGGACAACTGACCGATCATTACGACCCATCTGCCAAAGCAGTCCGATTATCGGAGTCGGTATACGCATCGTCATCCCTAGCCGCCGCCGCGATCGCCGCCCATGAATGTGGTCACGTATTGCAAGATATTCGGGGCTATCAATTCATGAATATCCGCGCCTCGTTAGTACCAGTGGCAAATATTGGTGCAAACTTTGGACCACTGATGGTAATGGCAGGGCTATTTCTGACCTCATTGGGTAGCTTAAGTACAGTTTTTATCAACATTGGCATTATTTTGTTTGCAGGAGCGATCCTGTTTCACATCGTCACCTTACCCGTTGAGTTTGATGCATCAAGCCGCGCCTTGAGACTTATTGACGAGTTAGGAATTTTGCAAGGTGAAGAAAATCGGGGCGCTCGGAGTGTCTTAAATGCTGCGGCATGGACGTATGTAGCGACGGCGATTTATGCAGCATTGCAACTGGTGCAATTGTTATTGATGAGAGGCGATCGCTAAATTGTCAGTCCCTTTCCAAAAAATAAGAGGCGGCGCATTGCGCCGCTTTTTACTTTTGTAGTAATAATTTTGCCAACTCAGAAAACCCAGCAAACTCAGAAGCATCAGTAACGTACTTGGGTAAATGCAGCATTTTGTCTTGATAATGGCGAACATTTGCCACGCCGACTGAGATGGGAAATAGATCGGGATCGAACATCGCTTCATCATTGGGACTATCGCCAACGGTTAACACTTGCTGCGAATTGAGTTCAGGGTAATGGTTGCTTAGAACTGAGAGCAAGCCAGTAGCCTTATCTTGATGGATTGGTTTGATATGACATTGGACATTGCTATACGTGAAACTCCAACCCATTTGCTGACATTGCGAAGAGATGGCTTGAATATCATCGGTTGATAAATCATTGACATCAAAAGTCCAATCGGTAATACGGAACTGATTATCAGCAGAAGGATGAAGATTCGGAAATAGCTGCTTAATGTGATGGAAAGTATTTTCTAATAGAATGCGATGTCTAGATAAATTGGGAACCGAAGAGAGCAAATATTGGGAACCGAAGAGAGCAAATCTTGAGTTCCATTTGGATGCAAAAATATCCCTCCATTTTCCGCGATCGCCCCTTCGACAGGTAAATAATTTACCAAAGCACTAACCCAACCCGCCGAGCGACCAGTCACCAATAGGACTTTAATTCCTGCTGATTGCAAATCGATAAGAGTCGAGATGAAATCAGAAGAGAATTTCCCATTTTGGGTAAGAGTGCCATCAACATCGGAAGCAATCAAGCGAATATTTGATAAAGTGCTTTGATTGAGGGGGGATAGTGGCATAGTGTTATGATATAAATATGTTGACAGCCATAAATTGTAAGTCGCAGTGTAGGCAGCAAAAATATGAAGTTAAAAAAGCTAACCAAAAATTTAAG
>Ga0315902_10001986_pt1 | contig 32570 bp, 36 predicted proteins | sample LakEriMetagenome_9_FD_203523 | JGI IMG/M metagenome (GOLD analysis project Ga0315902, IMG submission 203523) | Freshwater fungal communities from buoy surface, Lake Erie, Ohio, United States - Buoy 12 MA117 | ecosystem: Environmental > Aquatic > Freshwater > Lake > Lake biofilm | place: USA... | reverse complement strand
GTCAAGCAGAACTCTTCACCCCGTACCACGGGACCAAGACTGACCGCCCTGCGGCGCCCTTTGGGGCACTGATGCGCAACCAGGGCAGTTCAAGTTGGGACAGGAACAGCCATGATTCAGATGCAGTCGACGCTCGACGTCGCCGACAACACCGGCGCGCGCTCCGTCATGTGTATCAAGGTCCTTGGTGGCTCGAAGCGGCGTTATGCGGGCATCGGCGACATCATCAAGGTGAGTGTCAAGGAGGCTCAGCCGCGTGGCCGGGTCAAGAAGGGCGAAATCTACAACGCCGTCGTGGTGCGCACCGCCAAGGGCGTGCGGCGTCAGGATGGATCGTTGATCCGCTTCGATGGCAATGCTGCCGTCCTTCTGAATGCCAAGCTCGAGCCGATCGGCACGCGCATCTTCGGGCCTGTCACGCGCGAGCTGCGCACTGACCGGTTCATGAAGATCGTTTCGCTTGCGCCCGAAGTCCTGTAACGGAGTCCGCGATGGAAAAGATCCGCAAAGGCGACGAAGTCATCGTCATCGCCGGTCGCGACAAAGGCAAGCGCGGTAGCGTGCTGCGTCGCTCGGGCCCGGCGCACCTCGTGGTCGAGGGTGTCAATATCGTCAAGAAGCACCAGCGCCCCAATCCGATGAAGGGGCAGACCGGCGGCATCGTCGACAAGACGATGCCGATCGATCAGTCCAACCTGATGCTGTTCAATCCGGTAACCGGCAAGGGCGACCGTGTCGGCATTCGCGTGCTCGAAGACGGTCGCAAGGTCCGCTTCTTCAAGTCCAACGGCGAACTCGTCAAGGCCTGAGGGAAACACCATGGCACGGTTTCAACAGCTCTACCGCGAAAAGGTCGTCCCCGACCTGATGGCGCGTTTCGGCTACACGTCGATCATGCAGGTCCCAAGGATCACCAAGATCACCCTGAACATGGGTGTCTCGGAGGCGGTGGCGGACAAGAAAGTCATGGACGCCGCGGTCGGTGACCTCACCAAGATTGCCGGCCAGAAGCCGGTCGTCACCAAGGCGCGCAAGGCGATCGCCGGGTTCAAGATCCGCGAGGGTTACCCGATCGGGTGCATGGTCACGCTGCGCGGTGAGCGCATGTTTGAGTTCCTCGATCGCCTCGTCACCGTGGCGCTGCCCCGGGTGCGCGATTTTCGCGGTGTTCCGGGGCGTGCGTTCGATGGACGCGGCAACTACAACCTCGGGGTCAAGGAACAGATCATCTTCCCCGAGATCGACTACGACAAGGTCGATGCACTGCGTGGCCTGAACATCAGCATCACCACCACGGCCAAGACCGACGACGAGGCCAAGGCGCTGCTCGGTGCCTTCCGTTTCCCCTTCCGCAACTGAGGTTCATCAAGTGGCCAAACTCGCTTCGATCAACCGCGACCTCAAGCGCGCCGCGCTGGTGCGCAAGTACGCGAAAAAGCGCGCCGAGCTCCAGGCGGTCATCGCCGACCAGTCGCGCTCGGAAGAGGATCGCTATCAGGCCCGGCTCAAGCTGCAGCAGCTGCCGCGCAACGCGAATCCCACGCGTCTGCGCAACCGTTGCGAGGTCACCGGCCGGCCGCGCGGTGTCTACAGCAAGTTCGGTCTCGGGCGCAACAAGCTGCGCGACGCGGCGATGAAGGGCGAAGTGCCCGGCATCGTCAAGGCCAGCTGGTAACGGGGTACACGACATGAGCATGAGCGATCCGGTCGCGGACATGTTCACGCGCATCCGCAATGGGCAGCGCGTGGAGAAAGAGACGGTCTCGATGCCGTCATCCAAATTGAAGGTGGCGATCGCCCAGGTCCTCAAGGACGAGGGCTACATCGAGGGCTACACGGTGCGCAGCGAGGGTGTCAAGTCGGAGCTGCAGGTGCAGCTCAAGTACTACGCCGGTCGCCCGGTCATCGAGCGCATCGAGCGGGTCTCGCGGCCCGGGCTGCGGGTCTACAAGGGCCGCGACGATCTGCCGCAGGTCATGAATGGCCTGGGTGTCGCGATCGTGACCACGTCGCGTGGCGTGATGACGGACCGCAGGGCGCGCGCAACCGGCGTCGGCGGTGAAGTCATCGCCTACGTCGCCTGAGGGAGGATCCATGTCCCGAGTTGCCAAGATGCCGGTCGATGTGCCGGCGGGCGTCGATGTCCAGATTGCCAACGGCGAGATCGCCGTCAAAGGCCCGCTCGGCGCCCTGGTTCAGCGCATCAATCCGCTGGTCGCGATCGTTCGCGACGGGCAGCAGTTGCGTGTCCAGGCTGTCGACGAAACCCGAGATGCCAGGGCCCTGAGCGGCACCTTTCGTGCGCTCGTGGCCAACATGGTTCACGGGGTCTCGCGCGGATTCGAAAAGAAACTCCAGCTGGTCGGTACCGGGTACCGAGCGCAGGCCCAGGGCGCGGCCCTCAACCTGTCGCTCGGTTTTTCGCACCCGATCGTCTACAAGCTGCCCGATGGGGTGAAGGCCGAGACGCCCACGCAAAACGACATTCTGATCAAGGGTGCTGATCGTCAGCGCGTGGGTCAGGTCGCTGCCGAGATCCGTGCGTACAAGTCGCCAGAGCCCTACAAGGGCAAGGGCGTGCGCTACGCGGACGAGAAAATCGTCCTCAAGGAAGTCAAGAAGAAGTAGGCGCCCGGTCAGCCAAACGCACAGGATTACAGGCGATGGACAAGAAACAGGCTCGTTTGCGACGTGCCCGCCAGACGCGGCTCAAGATCCGCGAACTGCGGGTCAACCGGCTCACCGTGTTCCGCACGAACCAGCATATCTACGCCAGCATCATCGATGTCGATGGTGCGCGCGTTCTGGTGTCGTCGTCGACCAACGAGGCCGACGTGCGCACCGCGCTCGCCGCGGCTTCCGGTGGTGGCGGGAATACCCATGCAGCCACGGTCGTTGGCCGACGGATTGCCGAGAAGGCGCTTGCCGCCGGCATTCAGAGTGTCGCCTTCGACCGTGCCGGCTACCGCTTTCACGGTCGTGTCAAGGCACTCGCCGAGGCCGCCCGCGAGGCCGGCCTGAAGTTCTGATCGACAGGATACGAACATGGCAAAGGTTCAGGCTCGCGTCGGCAGCGAAGAACGCGACGACGGTCTCAAGGAAAAGATGATCGCGGTCAACCGCGTCACCAAGGTGGTCAAGGGCGGCCGGATTCTCGGTTTTGCCGCGCTCACCGTGGTTGGCGATGGTGACGGACGCATCGGCATGGGCAAGGGCAAGGCCCGCGAGGTGCCGGTTGCGGTTCAGAAGGCGATGGACGAGGCGCGGCGCAAGATGTTCAAGGTGAGCCTGCGCGGCAGCACGCTGCAGCACACCGTTCACGGCCGGCACGGAGCGGCGTCGGTCTTCCTGGCGCCGGCTCCCGAGGGAACCGGCATCATCGCCGGTGGCCCGATGCGGGCTATTTTCGAGGTGATGGGCATTGGTAACGTGGTGGCCAAGAGCCACGGTTCGACCAATCCCTACAACATGGTCCGCGCCACGCTCAATGCACTGCAGGCGATGAACACGCCGGCCGAGATCGCGGCCAAGCGGGGCAAGAGCGTCGAGGAAATTCTCGGCTGAGTGCAGGTGGCCCCGGACCGGGAGATCCGTCCGTGGCCTGGAGAATCCAATGAGCAAGAAGACCCTGAAAGTCACGCTGGTTCGCAGCCCGGCGGGCACGCGCGGCAGCCACAAGGCGACCGTGCTCGGCCTCGGCCTGAAGCGGATGCATCAGTCCCGCGAACTCGAGGACACCCCCGCGGTGCGCGGCATGATCAACAAGGTTTCCTACCTGGTCCGGGTGGGCTGAGAGCGCCATGCAACTGAACACCATCAAGCCTGCCGAAGGCAGCAAGCACGCGCGCAAGCGGGTCGGCCGTGGTATCGGGTCGGGCCTCGGCAAGACCGCCGGTCGCGGTCACAAGGGCCAGAAGTCGCGTTCCGGCGGCTTTCACAAGGTCGGCTTCGAGGGCGGACAGATGCCCCTTCAGCGTCGCCTGCCCAAGCGAGGATTCATCTCGTTGAGCGCAGGTGATACCGCCGAGGTCCGGCTTTCGGATCTTCAGCGCCTCGAGGTCGCGTCGCTCGATCTTCTCGCGCTCAAGGCAGCGGGGGTGATTCCGCAGCATGCCAAGGCCGCCAAGGTCATCCTGTCGGGAAAGCTCGAGCGGGCGGTCGTGCTGAGCGGTATCGCGGCGACCAAAGGTGCGCGCGCCGCCATCGAGGCGGCTGGCGGTTCCTTCGCCTGAGACCGCTCCGAGACCTTCCTTCGTGGCCAAGACTCCTGCCAGCTCTGCCGGCGCCGGCCGCTTCGGTGATCTGAAGCGTCGGCTCTGGTTCCTGCTGCTCGCGCTCGTCGTGTATCGGGTCGGGGCTCACATCCCCGTGCCCGGTATCGATCCCGACGAGCTCGGACGTCTTTTCTCGTCGCAGCAGGGCGGCATCCTCGGCATGTTCAACATGTTTTCCGGGGGGGCGTTGTCGCGGTTCACGGTGTTTGCGCTGGGCATCATGCCGTACATCTCGGCATCGATCATCATGCAGCTGCTGACGGTGGTGATTCCGCAGCTCGAGGCGCTCAAGAAGGAAGGCGAGGCAGGTCGTCGGGTCATCACCAAGTACACACGGTGGTTCACGGTAGCGCTCGCCTTGTTCCAGGCGCTGGGCATCGCGATCGCCCTCGAGGCGCAGCCCGGGCTGGTCATCGATCCCGGGCTTCAGTTTCGTTTCACCACGGTGATCTCCCTGCTCACCGGGACGATGTTTCTGATGTGGCTCGGCGAGCAGATCACCGAGCGCGGGTTGGGTAACGGCATCTCGATCCTGATCTTCGCCGGTATCGCGGCCGGGCTCCCTTCGGCGCTTGGCAGCATGGGCGAACTCGTTCGCACCGGGGCCATGGGTCCGTTCGTGGCGCTGCTGATCGTGGCTCTGGTGGTGGCGGTCACCGCAGCGGTGGTGTTCGTCGAGCGCGGCCAGCGCAAGATCCTGGTCAACTATGCCAAGCGACAGGTTGGCAACCGGGTCTATGGCGGGCAGTCGTCGCACCTGCCGCTCAAGCTGAACATGGCCGGCGTGATCCCTCCGATTTTCGCCTCGTCGATCATTCTCTTTCCGGCCACCCTGGCGCAGTGGTTCACGTCGGGCGACACCGAGAATCCCTTCGTGCGCGCCTTCAAGGACCTCGCGGCCACGCTGGCCCCCGGGCAGCCGGTGTACATCCTTTTCTATGCCGCGGCGATCGTGTTCTTCTGCTTTTTCTACACGGCGCTGGTGTTCAACAGCCGGGATACGGCAGATAACCTGAAGAAGAGCGGTGCGTTCGTTCCCGGTATTCGGCCGGGTGACCAGACCGCCCGCTACATCGATCGCATCCTGATGCGCCTGACGCTCGCGGGAGCGATCTACATCAGCGTGGTCTGCCTGGTGCCCGAATTGCTGGTACTCAAGTGGAATGTGCCCTTCTACTTTGGCGGCACGTCGTTGCTGATCATCGTCGTGGTCACGATGGATTTCATGGCCCAGGTGCAGGCCTACATGATGTCGCACCAGTACGAGAGCCTGCTGAAGAAGGCGCCCAAGGGCATGGGGCAGTAGGCTGACCGCCAGGCGGCGGGCTCCCGACGGAAATAACCCGGTTACAGAGACTCGAGGTAATCATGAAAGTGTTGGCATCGGTCAAGAAGATCTGCCGCAACTGCAAGGTGATCAAGCGCAAGGGCGTGGTTCGCGTGATCTGCATCGATCCGCGCCACAAGCAGCGTCAGGGTTGATGGAGGCCCACCATGGCACGTATCGCCGGTATCAACGTTCCCGACCGTCAGCACACCGAGATCGGTCTCACCGCCATCTACGGCATCGGGCGCACACGCGCGCGTCAGATCTGTGATGCAGCGGGTGTCGTCTATTCCAAGAGGGTCAAGGATCTCAGCGACGCCGAGCTCGAGCGGATCCGTGACCTGATTTCACGGCTCACCGTCGAGGGCGATCTGCGTCGCGAAGTCTCGATGTCGATCAAGCGTCTGATGGACCTCGGCTGCTATCGCGGTGTCCGTCATCGCCGTGGTCTGCCGGTCCGCGGCCAGCGCACGCGCACCAATGCCCGTACCCGCAAGGGGCCGCGCAAGGCCGGCGTCGCGCTCAAGAAATAATCCGTCGTTCGAGGACACCCCATGGCTACCAAGGCTCAATCTGCCGCCGCCGCCGCCGCTGCCGCGCGTGTGCGCAAGAAGGCGAAGAAGAACGTCTCCGACGGCATTGCTCACGTCCACGCGTCGTTCAACAACACGATCATCACGATCACCGACCGCCAGGGCAATGCGCTGTCGTGGGCGTCCTCGGGCGGTGCGGGCTTCAAGGGGTCGCGCAAGTCCACGCCCTTCGCTGCCCAGGTCGCTGCCGAGACTGCTGGCCGTGCCGCCCAGGACTGTGGCATCAAGAACCTCGAGGTTCGCATCAGCGGACCGGGTCCGGGGCGTGAATCGTCGGTGCGTGCCTTGAATGCGCTGGGCATCAAGATCATGCAGATCCAGGATGTCACGCCCATTCCCCACAACGGCTGCAGGCCTCCCAAGCGCCGTCGTATCTGATCTGACGCGCGGGTGAGGCTGCGACGGCCCACCCGTGTGAACGAAGACCACCGTTCGCCGCTGGCCTTTGTCGAGGCAGCCCTGAAGTGCGAACTAACGCGATGCTGGCGCCGGATGCCAGTTCGCGCCATCCAGTGAGGACCCACCGTGGCACGTTATACCGGACCCAAGGCCAAGCTTTCGCGTCGCGAAGGCACCGATCTCTTTCTCAAGAGCTCCCGTCGTTCGCTCGATTCCAAGTGCAAGCTCGACAGCAAGCCGGGCCAGCATGGTCGAATCTCGGGTGCACGTACCTCCGACTTCGGTCTGCAGCTTCGCGAAAAGCAGAAGGTGAAGCGCATCTACGGCGTGCTCGAGAAGCAGTTCAGGCGCTATTTCGAGGAGGCAGAGCGCCGTCGCGGCAACACCGGTGAGAATCTCCTCAAGCTGCTGGAGAGCCGACTCGACAACGTCGTCTACCGGATGGGCTACGCGACCACGCGTGCCGAGGCTCGACAGTTGGTCAGTCACAAGGCCGTGACCGTGAACGGTCAGGTGCTGAACATTCCGTCGGCGCTCGTGCGTCCGAGTGACGTCGTCGCCATCCGCGAGAAAGCCCGCAAGCAGGCGCGGATCCAGGACGCGCTCACGCTTGCCGACCAGTCCGGGATGCCGACATGGGTGTCGGTCGACAAGAACAAGATGGAAGGCGTCTTCAAGGCGGTGCCCGACAGGGCCGATCTCTACTCCGATATCAACGAGAGCCTGATCGTCGAGTTGTACTCGCGTTAAACGAAGGGACTCCTCCATGCAGACCGCCATGCTTAAGCCGCGAATCGTCGAGGTCGAGCAACTCGGGCCGTCCCATTCCCGCGTCGTGATGGAGCCGTTCGAACGCGGCTTCGGGCACACGCTGGGCAATGCGCTGCGCCGCGTGCTGCTGTCCTCGATGGTCGGCTACGCGCCGACCGAGGTGCAGATCTCCGGTGTCGTTCATGAATACTCGACGCTCGATGGCGTTCGCGAAGACGTCGTCGATCTTCTCCTCAACCTGAAGGGTGTGGTTTTCAAACTGCACAATCGTGATGAGGTCTTCCTCACGTTGCGCAAGGAAGGTGCCGGGCCGGTCACGGCGGCGGACATCGACTGCCCGCACGATGTCGAGGTGATCAATCCCGACCATCCGATCGCGAGCCTTACCCAGGGCGGGCGGATCGATCTCCAGGTCAAGGTGGAGCGTGGTCGCGGCTACGTTCCCGGCACGATGCGCAATCTCGGCGAGACCAAGTCGATCGGCCGGATTGTCCTCGACGCTTCGTTTTCGCCAGTCCGGCGTGTCAGCTACATGGTCGAAAGCGCACGCGTCGAGCAGCGTACCGATCTCGATCGCCTGATCATCGATGTCGAGACCAACGGTGTCATCGCCCCCGAGGAGGCGGTTCGGCAATCCGCGCGCATCCTGGTCGAACAGTTGTCGGTCTTTGCCGCCCTCGAGGGTGGTGCCGAGGCGCTGATCGATCTCGCCTCCGGACGTGCGCCGCAGATCGATCCGATCCTGATGCGCCCCGTCGATGATCTGGAACTCACCGTCCGGTCGGCCAACTGCCTGAAGGCCGAGAACATCTACTACATCGGCGATCTGATCCAGCGTACCGAGAACGAGCTGCTGAAGACGCCGAACCTCGGCCGGAAATCACTCAACGAGATCAAGGAAGTGCTGGCCACGCGCGGCCTGACCCTGGGCATGAAGCTTGAGAACTGGCCGCCGGCCGGGCTCGAGCGGCCCTGAGACGAGTCGCCGCCCGGAACACGCCACGAGGACTGAACCATGCGTCACCGCCACGGACTCCGCAAACTGAATCGCACCAGCGCCCATCGTGAGGCGATGCTGCGCAACCTCTGCAACGCGCTGCTGCGCCACGAGGCCATCCGCACCACGCTGCCCAAGGCCAAGGAGCTTCGGCGTGTGGTCGAGCCGCTCATCACGCTCGGCAAGAAACCGTCGCTCGCGAACCGTCGACTGGCTTTCGACCGCCTTCGTGACCGCGAGATCGTCGTCAAGATCTTCGACGACCTGGGGCCGCGCTATGCAAACCGCAACGGCGGCTACCTCCGTATCCTGAAGTTCGGCTTTCGCGTCGGTGACAATGCGCCGATGGCTTATGTCGAGCTGCTCGATCGTCCGGAGCAGGCCAGCGCCGAAGCCGAAGCCGCCTGATCAGGGCGGGTGCACGATGCCTTCGGGGCCTCGTGCCGCGGCTTGCGGGGCGTCGATGCGTGATCAGTCGCGTCGGCGCCTTCGTCTTTTCTGACGATGACATCGCTGCGTGACACGCCCGCTTCGCCCGTCATCCGGGCCGAGGGGCTCGTTCGCCGCTACGGCAGTTTTACGGCCGTCGACAACCTTTCCTTCGATGTCGCGGCGGGCGAGTGCTTCGGTCTGCTCGGGCCCAACGGCGCCGGCAAGAGCACCACGCTGCGCATGCTGATCGGGCTTGGGGCCCCGCAGGCCGGCCGGATCGAGGTCCTTGGTCTGCCGGTGCCCGCCTGCTCCCGGCAGGTGCGCGCGCTGATCGGTGTGGTGCCGCAGAACGATGCGCTCGACCCGGATTTCACGGTCGCCGAAAACATCCGGGTCTTTGCGCGTTACTTCGGGCTCGGTCGGAGCGTGGTCGACGCGAGGCTCGACGCCCTGCTCGACTTTGCGGGCCTGGCCGGCAAGCGTGACGCCCGGATCGCCGAGTTGTCGGGTGGCATGAAGCGGCGCCTCACGCTGGCCCGTGCGCTGGTCAACGATCCGCGGATCCTGTTTCTGGACGAGCCGAGCACGGGCCTCGACCCGCAAGCCCGCCACCTGATCTGGGAGCGGCTGCGCCAGCTCCTCCGGCAGGGCAAGACCATCGTGCTGACGACCCACTTCATGGAAGAGGCGCAGCGGCTCTGCGATCGCCTGGCGATCGTCGATCACGGCAAGCTGGTGGCGCAGGCCGCCCCGCAGGCGCTCATCGACTCGACGATCGAACCCGATGTCTTCGAGTTCGCGGCCGTCGATGCGACGGCATTGGCAGCCGCCGCCGCAAGCCTGCCGGGGGTGAGCCGAGCCGAGGCGATCGGCGAGAGTGTGCTCGTCTACTGTCGTGATCCGCAGCCGATGCTGGCCTGGCTCGCCGAGCGGCCCGCGTTGCGCTGGTTGCGGCGGCCTGCGAATCTCGAGGATGTGTTCCTGAAGCTGACCGGTCGAGACCTGCGGGACTGAGCCCTCGTGAACTTCCTGCCTGTCTACCGACGCAACCTGCTGGTGTGGCGCAAGCTCGCGCCAGCGAGTGTGCTGGGGAACATCGCCGAGCCGCTGATCACCCTGGTGGCGTTCGGCTACGGACTCGGTCGTCTGCTGCCCGAGGTCGACGGCGTGCCCTACATCGTCTTCCTCGCGGCGGGATCGGTGTGCATGAGCACCGCGATGGCCGCCAGCTTCGAGTCGCTCTATTCCGCCTACTCCCGCATGCAGGTCCAGCAGACCTGGGCGTCGATCATGAACGCGCCGGTCGACCTCGAGGACATTCTCATCGCCGAATGGCTGTGGGCGGCGACCAAGGCGATGTTTTCGGGGCTGGCGATTCTCGGCGTGATCCTGCTGCTCGGTCTGTCGCGTTCGCCGACGCTGCTCGCGCTGCCTTTCGTGGTGGCGCTGATCGGCCTGGTCTTCGCGGGTATCGGCCTGTGTGTCAATGCGCTCGCCCGCGGCTACGACTTCTTCACCTACTACTTCACGCTCGGCCTGACGCCGATGGTGTTTTTGGCGGGTGTCTATTACCCGGCGAGCGCGCTTCCCTCGTGGCTCGCGGCGATCGCCGCGTGGCTGCCGCTGAGCGCGGCAGTCGAATTGGCGCGCCCTCTGGTGCTCGGGCAATGGCCGCCCGAGGCTGCCACGCGGACGGCCCTGCTGATCGCCTATGCGCTGGGGTCGTTCGCGCTCGCGCTCGTGCTCACACGACGGCGGCTGCGCAACTGACGCTCGGGCGAACTCAGATAGCGGCGCGCGCGGAACCAGGCCAGCAGCGCGGCGGCGATGACGGCCATCGCCCCCAGAGTCCACCAGAAGCCGCCGGCAAACCCGGTGCCGGGCATCGTCACGAAGTTCATGCCGAAGATGCCGGTGATCAGCGTCAGCGGCATGAACACCGCGCTCAGCGTGGTCAGCGTGCGCATCACCTCGCTGGTGCGGTGCGCGGTGGCCGAGAAATGCATCTGGACCGCCGACTCGAGCGACGATTCCAGGCGCCGGACGTGGCCGAGCACACGCTGCACATGTTCGACGAGATCGGCGGTGCGGACCCGCAACGGATCGGTGATGCCGCTGAAGCCGACGGGGTGTGGCTGTCCGGCGGCATCGGTGGCGCGCAGCTGGTCGAGCCGATCGTCGCGCCACTCCTGGATGGCGTCGAGCTGCTCCTCGCACAGCTGCTCCAGCCTGCGCAGCTCGTCGCGTGCCTCCAGCAGCGCATACCAGTCGTCGAAGGGACGTCGTGGATCGAGCAGCAGCCGCTGCCAGCGCTCGAGCTGCGCGGTCAGCGGCTGGCGAAGCGCGAGGTAGCGATCGACCATCGCGTTGAGCAGGCGCAGCATCAGCGCCTCCGGGGACTCGGGCGGCCGCTGGCGGGCAGCGCCTGGCTCGAGCAGCCGCTGCTGAAGGCCGGGGATCGAGCGGCTCTCGGGCGAGCGCACCGTGACCAGACAACCCGGAAAGACGAAGAACACCGTCGGCCGCGTGGGGATGCGCAGAAGGCGCCCGTCGCGAACCGGTTCGTCGACGGCGCCGAGGCCGCGGAACACGATCATCTCGTAGTCGCGGGTGGCCTTGAAATACGAGGGGTGCTGCAGATTCTCGGCGTTGAGCAGATGATCCTCGAACACCGTCACGCCGGTCAGCGCGGCAACCGGATCCACCCATGCGCGCGCCGAGGGGTATTCGCAGTCGACCCAGAGCCAAGCATCGGCCGGCAAGACCTCGGGGGCCTGCGCGAGCTCGGTGACTTCCCCGGCGCTCAGCCGAAGCCAGCGCATGCGCGACCTCCCAGCCTCCGGCATGGCCGGCAACCCCGGTCGCCTGCCTCGCGCACCGTCATGCGTCCGGACGCTCAGCCCTCGGCGAGCCAGGCTGCGGCGTCGAGGGCGAAGTAGCTCAGGATGCCATCGGCACCGGCGCGCCGCATCGCGAGCAGCGCCTCGAGCGCCACGGCCCGTTCATCGACCCAGCCGTTGGCGGCCGCCGCCTTGATCATCGCGTACTCGCCACTGACCTGGTACACGAAGGTGGGCACGGCGAAACGTTCCTTGACCCGTCGGACGATGTCCAGATAGGGCATCCCGGGCTTGACCATCACCATGTCCGCGCCCTCCTGGATGTCGAGCGCCACCTCGCGCAGCGCCTCGTCGCTGTTCGCAGGATCCATCTGGTAGGTCTTCTTGCTGCCCTTGCCGAGATTGGACGCGGAGCCCACGGCGTCGCGGAAGGGCCCGTAGAAGGCGGAGGCGTATTTGGCGCTGTAGGCCATGATGCGGGTGTGGATCAGCCCTGCGCCCTCGAGCGCGCGACGCAGCGCGCCGACACGCCCGTCCATCATGTCGGAGGGCGCGACGATGTCGATGCCGGCCCGTGCCTGAGCGAGTGCCTGACGCACCAGGATCGCAATGGTTTCGTCGTTGAGCACGTAGCCGGTGTCGTCGAGCACGCCGTCCTGACCGTGGCTGGTGAAGGGGTCGAGCGCGACGTCGGCGAGCAGTCCGAGTTCCGGGAAGCGATCCTTCAGCGCCCGCGCCGCGCGCGGCACCAGGCCCTCGGGATCGCCGGCAAGTGCGCCGTCCGGGGTCTTCAGCGAGGGATCGATCACCGGGAAAAGCGCGAGCACCGGGACTCCCGCCTCCAGGCAACGCTCGGCGACCCCGAACAGGAGGTCGATGCTGAGGCGCTCGACGCCCGGCATCGAGCCGACCGCGTGCCGTCGCGCGCTACCCTCATGGACGAACACCGGGTAGATGAGGTTGTCGGCCGACAGGGTGGTCTCGCGCATCAGGCGTCGCGAGAAATCATCGCGCCGCATCCGTCGCATCCGGATGGCAGGGTACGAAGGATCGAGGGGCTTGTCGGCGGCGCTCATGCGGATGGGCTCCTGGCTGGCGTGACGGGCGGCGAGTGTCCCGATGGATGGACAGTTCAGCATGGCACGTCAACGTGCCACCGCCGCACTTCTACCATGAAGCCGCGGCACCCGCCCGGCCGTCAGACGGCTTCCGGCCCGGCGGCGGCCAGCCAGGTCTCGATACGGGCGCGGGCGTCGTCGATGCCCAGGCGCATCGTTGCCGAGAAGCTGATCACATCGACGACACGTCCGGGGAATCGCCGCTCGAGATCGGCCTTCACCTGTCGCCGGACACGCTGGCGCTGCTCGAAGCCGAACTTGTCGGACTTGGTCAGCAGCACCAGCAGGCCAACCTGCGGATCGATCCAGCCGATCATGGCGGCATCGGCCTCGGTGACTTCGCGTCGGACATCGAGGGTCACCACGACGCCGCGCAGCGAGCGCCGCGCCCGCAGATAGGGCCCGGCCAGCGCATCCCAGCCGCTGCGCACGCCCAGCGGCACCTTCGCATAGCCGTAGCCGGGCGTGTCGACCAGCAGCGCATCGACCCGCTCGGCCGGACCGAGCGCGAAGAAGTTGAGCGCCTGGGTGCGGCCGGGGGTGCGGCTCGCGAAGGCGAGGCGCCGACGGGCGCACAGGGTGTTGATCGCGGTGGACTTGCCGGCGTTGGAGCGGCCGACGAAGGCAACCTCGGGAACGCTCTCGGCCGGCATCTGCCGGGGCTGGGCCACCGTGGTGGCGAATCGGGCGGTGAGGAGCAATGCCATGGAATCAGGAAATGACCTCGGCAATGCGCCTGGGGTAGAATCGAGAGTTTACGTGACTTGTCACTTCATCCCTGTGCGTGAGCGACTCATGAGCCTAGCCCCAGCTTCCGGCCTCTTCCGGGTGCAACGCCGCCGCGCGGTCGTCGAGCTTTCTCCTGCCTCGATGCCCGCGGGCATTCGCCGCGGGCTCGCGCTCGTCGCGGGCATGGTGTTGTCGATCGGTGTTGCGCAGGCCCAGATGCCTGCCAAGCCCGATCCCGCCAAGGGCCAGCAGATCGCGGCGGGCGCCTGCGCGGCCTGTCATGGTGCCGATGGCAACAGCACCAGCCCGGCCAATCCCAAGCTCGCCGGCCAGCACGCCGATTACCTCTACAAGCAGCTCCAGAACTTCAAGGTCAAGCCGGGCGCCAAGGAAGCCGAGCGTGCCAATGCGGTCATGGCGGGCTTCGCGGCCGCGCTCTCCGACGACGACATGCGCAACGTGGCTGCCTGGTACGCCTCCCAGAAACTCAAGCCCTCGGCCGCGCGCAACGCCGAGATCGTCGAGCTCGGTCAGAAGATCTACCGCGGCGGCATCGCGGCGAAGGCTGTCGCGGCCTGCGCGGGCTGCCACAGCCCCAATGGCGCAGGTATCCCGGCGCAGTATCCGCGGATTGGCGGTCAATATGCCGACTACACTGAAGCGCAGCTGGTCGCTTTCCGTCAGGGGGTTCGCAAGAACAGCGCTCAGATGACGGCCATTGCGGCCCGGATGTCCGACGCCGAGATCAAGGCAGTGTCGGATTACATCGCCGGTCTGCGCTGATCGCGTCCTGGCGGATCGTTGCCCGGTGGTGCCTTGGGCACCTCGGGTCGGGCCTGTGCGGGAGGAAGCACCAGGGGGCCACGCTGCCCGCAGCCGGCCAGACAACCGCCCGCGACAAGCGCGAGGATGAGGGCCGCGCGACGATCGCGGACCCGGCGAAGGGCGGCTTTCATCGAGGCACTCTAGCATGACGGAACCCGAGTTTCTCGACGCCTGCGATCGTGTGCTGTCGGGCATCGAGAATGCCCTCGATCGCTGCGGCGCCGACGTGGAGAGCGCGCGCAGCGGCAACGTCCTCGAACTCGAATTCGACGATGGCGCGAAGATCATCGTGAACGGCAATGCGCCGGTTCGCGAGATCTGGGTGGCCGCCCGGCGCGGCGCCTTCCACTTCCGCCATGACGCGGATCGCTGGATCGATACCCGAGGCGCGGGCGAGCTCTTCGCGCTGCTCTCCGCGCTGGCAAGTCAGCACGCCGGTCAGACGCTCACGCTCTCCGCCGCCGGGTCCGACCAGCCCTAGGGGGTACGGGCTGGCGGGGGCGACTCGGATGCCCCCGAGGGTGCGCTCGTGCCTTCCGCATAGAAGACCTCGCCGTCCACGCTGACGACGCCTTCAGGCGGCGTGGGTGGCTGCTCGGGCACCGTGCCCAGCGCCTTGCCCATGTAGCTCATCCAGATCGGCAGCGCGAGACCGCCCCCGGTTTCGCGTTCCCCGAGCTTGCGCGGCTGATCGAAACCAACCCAGGCGACGGCGGCAATCGTCGGCGCGTAGCCGGCGAACCAGGCATCATGGGAATCGTTGGTCGTCCCGGTCTTGCCGGCAAGATCGCTGCGGTTCAGCGACAGGGCCCGTCGTGCGGTGCCGTTGCGCACGACGCCGCGCATCAGGCTGTCCATGATGAACGCGTTGCGGGCATCGATCGCCCGATTGGCCTCGTCGCCAGCCTGCATCGGCGAGGCCTGGGCGAGCACCCGGCCCTGGGTGTCGGTGATGCGGCTGATCAGATAGGGCTCGATGCGATAGCCCCCATTGGCGAACACCGAGTACGCGCCCACCATCTGCCAGGGCGTGACCGAGCCGGCTCCGAGCGCCATCGTCAGGTAGGCGGGATGCTTGTCCGGGTCGAAGCCGAAGCGGCCGATGTAGTCCTGCGCATAGCGGGGGCCGATCGACTGCAGCACACGGATCGACACCATGTTCTTCGACAGCGCGAGCGCCTGGCGCAGTTTCATCGGCCCTTCGAACTTGCCGTCGTAGTTCTTCGGTTCCCAGAGCTGCCCGCCGGTGAGCGCCGGGTCGATGCTGAAGGGCGCATCGTCGACCACCGAGGCTGCCGTGAATCCCTTCTCGAGGGCCGCCGAGTAGATGAAGGGTTTGAAGCTCGATCCCGGCTGGCGCCAGGCCTGCGTCACCCGGTTGAACTTGTTGCGGCCGAAATCGAAGCCTCCGACCAGCGCCCGAACGGCGCCGTCCTGGGTATTGCAGGCGACCAGCGCGGCCTGCACTTCCGGGAGCTGCGAAATTTCCCAGCCGCTCTTCAGCGGCGAGATCCTCACAACCGCGCCCCGTCGCAGCCGCTTGCCAGCCACCGCCCGCTCGCTGAGCGAGGCGGCGGCGAACTTCAGCCCCTCACCTTCGATCGTGATGGGCGGTCCGCGTCCCCGCGACACGCGCACGCTGCGGGCGTCGGCTGACAGGACGATCCCGGCAGGAAAGTGCTCGACATCGGGGACGTCGTCGAGCAGCTTCTCGATCGCGCTTTCCGCGGCGTCGGCCTCGACCGGCAGTTCGACGAAGCGCTCTGGGCCGCGGTAGCCGTACTTCCGGTCATAGTCGATGACGCCCTGGCGGATCGCGGCATTGGCCACACGCTGCTCGGCCGCCACGATCGTGGTGTGCACGACGATACCTGCCGAGTAGACGTCGTCCTTGTAAAGATCCCAGGCCAGCATCCGCGCGAGCTCCGCTGCATAGGGTGCCTGCGCGCCGAGTTCCTCCCCGCGGTTGGCATAGCGCATCGGCTGCTTGAGCGCGGCCTCGTACTGCGCATCGGTGAGCGAGCCGATCTCGTGCATCCGCGCGAGGATGTAGTGCTGGCGTTCGGTGGCGCGCTTCGGGTTGACCAGCGGGTTGTAGAGCGACGGCGCCTTCGGCAGCCCGGCCAGCATGGCCGCCTCGGCCGGGCTGAGCTGGTCGAGGGTCTTGCCGAAGTAGATCCTCGCGGCGGCTGCGAAGCCGTAGGCCCGCTTGCCGAGGAAGATCTGGTTCATGTAGATCTCGAGGATCTGCTCCTTCGAGAGACTTTCCTCGATGCGCAGCGCCAGCAGCGCCTCGAAGATCTTGCGGGTGTAGGTCTTCTCGCTCGACAGGTAGAAGTTGCGCGCGACCTGCTGGGTGATCGTGCTCGCGCCCTGGTCGCGACCGCCCGCGACGATATTGGCCAGCGCGGCCCGGGCGATGCCCTTGAAGTCGATACCCCGGTGTTCGAAGAAGCGTGAATCCTCGGCGGCGAGGATCGCGTTCTTCATCAGCGCCGGAACGTCTGCGATCCTGACCATGCTGCGCCGCTCCTCGCCGAACTCGCCGAGCAGCTCGCCGTCGGCCGAATAGATGCGCAGCGGGATGCGTGGACGGTAGTCGGTGAGTTCGTCGAGCGCCGGCAACCGTTCGCTGGCGAGCAGCACGACAAGGGCGAGCGTGAGCGCGCCCGCCAGGGCGAGACCCAGCGGCAGCCCGACGGCGAGCAGCAGCAGATTGAGCCAGAGGGGTCTGGGCGGGCGCGGAATCGCGGCGCTCATCGGAGGGCCCGGCGAAGGGCGCGACGGCCGGCGGCCGCCTTGCGCGAGCCGCGGATTATAAGGCTCGCGCAGGCGCACGCAGTGGTGGCGCACCCGCGCGCACGGCGCCGTCGATGCGCCGCGATCGACCGTCGGTGCGCGAAAAAAGTCACAGGTCGCCGGATGGCGGGCAGTGGACGACGGAAGGGGGGCGGGCGTACTTCCGTGCCAGAGGAAAGTCGCTAGAGTTGGCTGGCACCGGTTCGGCCGGGCGGCAGCGATGTGACGGAAGTCTCGCTGGACCGCCGCCCGCAGCCCCGAACCGGCATCGAGAGGTCAACGTGCGACTGAGCATCCCGACATTCCGCAAGCGCAAGGCTCCCCCGTTGCTGGGCATCGACCTGGGATCGTCGGGCGTCAAGGTGGTCGAGCTGTCGCCCGGCCTGAAAGCCGCGATGCGTCTGCAGCGCTACGCGATCGAGCCGGTGGAGGAAGGCGCGATCACCGACGGCAACATCGAGCGCCCCGAGCCGGTCGCCGAAGCGCTCGGCAAGGCACTGCGCAGGCTCGGTACGCGGACCCGCGACGCCGCGCTCGCGATGCCGTCGTCGGCGGTGATCACGAAGCGGATCATCCTGCCAGCCGGCCTCAGCGACGAGGACTACGAGTTCCAGGTCGAGTCGGAAGCGAGTCAGTACGTGCCCTTCGCGATCGAGGAGGTGAGCCTCGACTTCCAGATCCTCGGGCCCACGGCCAACGATCCGAGCGAGGTCGACGTGCTGCTCGCCGCCTCGCGTCGCGAGAAGGTCGAGGATCGGGTGGCGGTCGCCGAGATGTGCGGGCTCAAGCCGATGGTCGTCGATGTCGATTCGCTCGCGTCGCGCATCGCCTTCGATCATGTCGCGGCCTTCCTGCCCGACGCCGGGCAGGGGCAGGTGCTCGCGATCTTCGACATCGGACAGGCGGTGACGCGCGTGATGGTGGTGGTCGATGGACAGACCGTCTTCGAGCGCGAGCAGACCTTCGGCGGTCACCAGCTGACGCTCGACCTGATGCGACTCTACGGCCTGAGTCTCGAGGAGGCCGAGCTCAAGAAGAAAACCGGCGAGCTGCCGGAGAACTACCACAGTGACGTGCTGGCACCCTTCGTCGAGCATGGTGCGACCGACATCGCGCGCGCGCTGCAGTTCTTCTTCACGTCGACGCCCTACACGCATGTCGACAGGATCTTCCTGGCCGGGGGCTCCAGCGTCGTGCCGGGTCTTTGTGAGGTGGTCGGCGAACGCACGCAGGTGCCTACCGAGATCTTCAGCCCCTTTCAGGGCATGGAGATCGCCGATTCGATCCGCGAGCGGCAGTTGCGCTTCGATGCGCCGGCCCTGGTCACGGCCTGCGGTCTGGCGCTGCGGAGGTTCGACGCATGATCCGCATCAACCTGCTGCCGCACCGCGAGATCGCGCGGGAACGGCGCAAGAAGGAATTCGTCAACCTTGCCGGATTGACCGTCATCCTCGCACTTGCCGCCTCGCTCGGGGTGTCGCTCGGCATCGATCGCCTGGTCGAGGCGCAGAGCGCGCGCAACACCTTCATCACGCACGAGAACGAGAAGCTTGACAGCCAGATCAAGGAGATCGGGAAGCTGCGCCAGGAGATCGACTCGCTGATGGCCCGCCAGGGCGCGGTCGAGGCGTTGCAGCGCGACCGGACGATCCCGGTTCGGGTGTTCGATGAGCTTGCGAGGCGCACGCCGGCCGGCATGGTGCTGCGGCAGATCCGGCAGGACGAGCGCGGGATCTCGCTCAATGGCTGGGCGCACTCCAACGGGCAGGTGTCGATGCTGCTGCGCACGCTCGCGACGGAGTCCGAGTGGCTCGAGCGTCCCGAACTGGTCGAGATCAAGGCTTCGCAGATGCCCAACCCCTCGGCCGTGCCGACGCGTGGTCGCGACCGCGAGTTGCTGCGTGTCTTCGAGTTCACGATGACCGCGCAGATCAAACCCCTCGCGCGCCCGGAGGCCGCCGCCAAGGCCGCCGGCAAGCCGGTCGCCGCCAGCGGTCAGGCCGCCGGGGTCGCGCCGCTGGCGGCCAACGGCGTTCGACCCTGAGGCAGCGATGAGCATGAAACCTTCGATTCTGTCGCTCGACCTCCAGCAACTCGGCCGGCAGTTCGACAATCTGCAGGGACGACACCCCGGCCTGTGGCCTGCGCTGCCGCGCGCAACCCTGCTGGTAGGTGTCTTCCTCGGCGTTCTGCTGCTGGCCTTTCTGTTGCAATGGGGAGGGCAGCTCGAGGAGCTGTCCAGCCTCGAGTCGCGCGAGAAGACCCTCAAGCGCGACTACGCCGACAAGCTGATTTCGGCGATCAACGTCGAAACCCTGCGCAAGCAGAAGTCCGTGGTGTCGACCCATGTGGCGCAGCTCCAGCGGCAGCTGCCGAGCAAGGCCGAAATGGATGCCCTGCTGTCGGACATCAACCAGGCAGGCCATGCCCGTGGGCTGCAGTTCGAGCTCTTCAAGCCCGGCAACATGGTTCTGCGCGACTTCTATGCCGAACTGCCCATCACGATCCGGCTGGTGGGTCCCTACCATGACCTCGGTGGGTTCGCGAGCGATGTCTCGAACCTCGCCAGGATCGTCACGCTGAACAACCTGATCCTGCAGACCAGTGACAAGCCGGGTCAGCTGACGCTCGATGCCACCGCCAAGACCTTCCGCTACCTCGACCTCGAGGAGGTCGAGCGCACCCGCAAGGCTCAGGCCAAATCGGCTCCGGGGGCGAAATGATGCTGCAACGGCTGCTGCTCATCGTCGGTCTCGGGCTGGCACTCGGCGCCTGCGGCGATTCGCAGGAAGAGTTGCGAAGCTGGATGGAACAGCAGCGTGCCTCGACGCCGCTGCTGCGCGACAAGCTGCCGGAACCCAAGCGTTTCGAGCCTTTCCGCTACGACAACGCGGGTGTCGCCGATCCGTTCTCGCCGAACAAGATCACGCTGGCCAGCGATCAGCCGGTGGCGGCACGGCCCACGAACGGACCGCGGCCGGACACCAACCGGCGGCGCGAGCCACTCGAGAGCTTTCCGCTCGACAACATCCGGATGGTCGGGCATGTGACCAGTGGAGGGCAGTCCTATGCCCTGCTGCAGGTCGAGGCGGTGGTCTACCAGGTCAGGGTCGGCAATTACGTCGGTCCGCACTTCGGACGGATCGTCAAGGTCACCGAGAGCGAGGTGACCGTGCGTGAGATGGTCCAGGACGGGGCCGGCGAATGGGCCGAGCGCGAGAACGCGCTGCGACTCGCGGAGGGTACGAAATGAGGGTTGATCCTGGGTTCAGGCCGCCTGTTGCGGGCGCTGCCGCGCGACAGGTGGTCTGTGTAGGGCTGGCGTTGATCGCGATGCTGGGTGTGATCGCCCCGTCGGTGCAGGCACAGTCGCGTGGCGCACCGGCGAGCGGCGCGGCGTCGCCAGCGGTCGAGGTCTCACCGGTATCCCGCCCGGGGACTCCACCGGCTGCGGCGCCCGCAAGTCCGGCCGCGCCCGCCAGCGCGGCGTCGGCACCGGCGAGCCCGGCGGCGGCGGCGGCGGCGAATCCTGCCTCCGCGGCCGCGAGCCCGGTCGCCAGCGCGCCGCCTTCGTCGGCTGGTCCCGCCGTGGCCTCGCCCAACGCCGTCGAAAGCGTCACCAGCGTGGCGCAGGGGCCGGGGACCGTGCTGCGGATCCGCATGAAGAGCGCGCCTGCGGCGCAGCCGGGCGGCTTTTCGATCAACAATCCGCCGCGCATCGCGCTGGATTTCCCGGATACCGAGAACAAGGTCGGACAGTCGTCGATCGAGATGGTCCAGGGCGATGTGCGCAACGTCGCGATCGTGCAGTCCGGTGGGCGTGTGCGCGTCGTGCTGAACCTGAAGCGGCCGCTTGCCTACACCACATCGATCGAAGGCAACACCGTGCTGGTGGCGCTGTCACCGGTGGCGGGGGACGCGCCGCCAGCAGCGGCGGCGACCACCTTCGCCCCGGCGCGTGCCGAGGCGGCCTCCGGCGTCGCGTTGCGTGACATCGATTTCCGTCGCGGGCGTGCGGGCGAAGGCAGGGTCGTGGTCGACCTGTCGAGCCCCGGCGTCGGGGTCGACATCCGGCAACAGGGCCAGAACCTGGTCGTCGACTTCATGAAGAGCCGGCTCCCCGACAACCTGCGACGCGTGCTCGACGTGACCGACTTCGGCACGCCGATCCGCTCGGTTCGCGCGAGCCAGCAGGGCGACGTCGCCCGGCTGGTGATCGAACCGCAGGGCACCTGGGAACACAACGCCTACCAGAGCGACAATCAGTTCGTCATCGAGGTCAAGCCGCTGCGCGAGGATCCCAACCAGCTCGGCGGACGCGCGGGCTACCGCGGCGAGCGCCTGTCGCTGAACTTCCAGAACGTCGACGTGCGTGCGCTGCTGCAGGTGATCGCCGACTTCACGAACCTGAACATCGTCACCAGCGATTCGGTGACCGGCAACGTGACGCTGCGCCTGAAGGATGTGCCCTGGGATCAGGCGCTCGACATCGTGCTGCAGTCGAAGGCGCTCGACATGCGGCGCAGTGGCAACGTGATCCTGATCGCGCCGCGCGAGGAACTGGCCGCCAAGGAAAAGCTCGATCTCGAAGCCCGTCAGCAGATCGCCGACATCGAGCCTCTGCGCACCGAGGTCTTCCAGCTCAACTACCAGAAGGCCGAGAACCTCGCCAAGCTGCTGTCGAGCGACAAGCAGCGGGTGCTGTCCAAGCGCGGCAGCGCGGTCTTCGATGCGCGCACCAACAAGCTCTTCGTGCAGGATGTCTCGGCGCGTCTCGAGGATGTGCGCAAGCTGATCGCGCAGGTCGACATCACGGTTCGGCAGGTGCTGATCGAGGCACGCATCGTCGAGGCCGACGACAAGTTCTCGCGCAACCTCGGCGCCCGGCTAGGGTTCAACGATGTGTCCTCGACGGTCTACCGTACCGTCGGCGTCACCGATCCGGTGACCGGTACGCTGACCGCGGCCAACGTGCCGGTCTACGGCGCGGGGCAGCGGCTTGCGGGCAGTGCGTACACGACGATCTCGGGCAACCTGCGCGGCCTGGCTGATCTTTCCTCGCAGAACGGCACCGATCTCAGCGGCATCAACGCCCAGGGGCTCGGTCGCCTGACTGCCCTCGACAACACCAATTTCGTGAACCTGCCGGCGCCGACGATCGCCGGCTTCAACCCGGCCACCTTCGCGATCAGCCTGTTCGGCTCGAGCCTCACCCGGTTCGTGAACCTCGAGCTCTCCGCCCTCGAGGCCGACCAGCGCGGCAAGGTGATCTCCAGCCCGCGCGTGCTCACCGCCGACCAGAGCAAGGCGATGATCGAGCAGGGCACCGAACTGCCCTTCCAGCAGGCGACCTCCAGCGGTGCCACCGCGATCCAGTTCCGCAAGGCGAGCCTGCGGCTCGAGGTGACGCCGCAGATCACGCCCGAAGGCAACGTGATCCTCGAGGTTGCGGTCAACCGTGACCAGGTCGGCCAGCTGACGCCCGCGGGCTTCGCGATCGATACCCGCGCCGTGCGCACGCAGGTGCTGGTCGAAAACGGTGGCACCGTGGTGATCGGCGGCATCTACGAGCAGTTCGAGCGCAACCAGACCAACAAGGTGCCCTTCCTCGGCGATCTCCCGCTGGTCGGCAACGCCTTCAAGAACAATCTCAAGCGCAACGATCGTACCGAACTGCTGGTCTTCCTGACCCCGCGCGTGGTCACCGATACCGCGATCGCCCGCTGAAGCCCGTTACCATTGCCGCGCGTGTGAACCTGCCTCGGATGGCGCCCATGATGTCTGCCCGTGAATCCTCCTTCCTTTCCCGCTGGCTGATGCGCGCCGGCTGCGTACTGGCCTCGCTGGCGCTGGTCGCCTGCGGTGGCGGCGGCGGCGCCGGTGCGGGCGGTCAGGGCTCGACCGGTTCCGGATCGTCGGCGACCGGACCGGCCTCGCTGGTGCTGCTGACCAGCGCGCCCACGATCGGCTCGGACGGTCGCTCGACGGCCACGATCAGCGCCGTGGTCAAGGACGCCGGCAATCGCACGATGCTCAACCAGGATGTGGTGTTCTCCACCACCGATGTCGGCGCCACGCTGCAGGTCAACAGCCAGCGCACCGATCTCAGCGGCACCGCGACCGCCACGCTGTCGATTTCCGAGCCTGCCAACCGAGAGATCGCGGTACGCGCGGTGACCGGGAGCCTCGAAAGCACGATCCGGGTCGCTGTCACCGGCACGCAGCTCGCGATCAGCGGCCCGGCCAATCTGGTGGCCGGCGCGCCCAACGAGTACACGGTGAGCCTGCGCAACTCGGCCGGCAGCCCCATCGTCGGACGCGCCGTGAGCATCGCCTCGGCCGCCGGCAACAGCCTGTCGGCAGGCTCGGTGGTCACCGACAGCGCGGGCCAGGCGCGTGTCCAGGTCACCGGCTCGCGCTCCGGGGCCGACACGATCACCGCCTCCTCGACGTTGGGCGCGAGCGCCTCGCTGTCGGTGCAGGTCTCGGGAACGCTGCTCAGCTTCCTGGCGCCGACAGCGTCCTCGGAGCTGCAGGTCTCCACCGCGGTGCCGATCCGGGTGCGTTACCTGATCGATGGTGTCGCGCAGGTCGGCCAGACGGTCACGTTCCTGTCGACCCGCGGCACCGTGACCTCGACCAACGTGACCACCGATGCCGCCGGCGAGGCCTCGACCACGCTCAGTTCGCCTACCGCGGGCCTGGCCACGCTGACCGCGCTCGCCGGCTCGGTGTCGAACACCCAGCGCGTGGAATTCGTGAGCCGCACCGCGAGCAAGATCAGCCTGCAGTCGAGCCCGGCGAGCGTCGGCGTCAACCTGTCGGCCACCGGGACCAATTCGAGCCAGCTGATCGCAGTGGTGCGCGATGCGGCCGACAATCCGATCAAGGGCGCCACCGTCAGCTTCTCGGCGATCGCCGATCCGAGCAACGGTCGCATCGAGCCGGCCACCGCCACCACCGACAGCTCGGGTGTCGCCTCGGTGGCCTTCTTCCCGGGGGCCAACTCCACCGGCAACCGGCAGATCATCGTGCGTGCCGCGGTGACCGCCTCGGCGATCTCGGCCGACACCACGCTTACGGCCTCGCAGCAGGAGCTGGTGGTTCGCATCGGTACCGGCAACCAGATCGAGACCTCGGAAGCCACGCGCTACATCATGCCCTGGACAGCGGCGGTCACCGACAGTGCCGGCAACCCGGTGGTGGGCGCGGTCGTGCAGGCCTCGCTCGTCGGCGTGCGTTTCTTCAAGGGGCGCTACTTCTGGACCGGGGCGGTGTGGTCGACCCGGGGCGCGACCTCCGACGTCGTGCCATGGGCCTGCGAGAGCGAGGATACCAATGGCAACCTGCGTCTGGATCCGGGCGAGGACCGCGACGGTGACGGCGCGCTCGAGCCGGCCAACGTGGCGGTGGTGCGGGTGGTGTCGACCGACGGGCGCACCGATGCCAGCGGCTTCGCCAACATCCAGGTCGAGTACCCGCGGGAGTACGCCAACTGGACCCAGGTGCGGCTGCGGGTGACCATCACCGCGATCGCAGGCACCGAGGTGTCGTCCGAGCGCACCTTCTCGCTGCCGGTGCTGGCGGCGGACATCGGTTCCGAAACCATCCTGCCGCCGGGTGCCGCGTCGCCCTTCGGCGTGGTCGGCGATTGCTTCGTGCCCAATTGAGATCGGGCGCGCAACCCGGGGGCGGCGGGCCCCGGGTGCACGCCTGCTGCTAAGCTTGGCGGCATGGCCGAGCCCGTCGTCCCCGACGAACCCCTTCCCCCCGACGATCCGGATCTGCCCGGCGATGCGCCGGTCTGCCTGATCGGCATGATGGGCAGCGGCAAGTCGACCGCCGGGCGCCGCATCGCATCCTTGCTCGGGCGTCGTTTCCTCGACGCCGATCGCGAGCTGGAGGCGCGGTGCGGAGTGCCGATCACCACGATCTTCGAGCTCGAGGGCGAGGAAGGGTTCCGGCGTCGCGAGTCGCAGATGCTCGAGGAACTGAGTGCCCGACCCGGGGTCGTGCTTGCCACGGGCGGCGGCGTGGTCACGGTGGCGCGCAACCGTGAGCTGCTGCGCAGTCGCTGTTTCACGATCTACCTGCAGGCAGGCGCTGCCGAGCTCTGGCACCGCCTGCGCAACGATCGGGTACGCCCCCTGCTGCGTACCGCCGATCCGCGGGCTCGCATCACCGAACTGGTCACGGTGCGCGATCCGCTCTACCGTGCGAGCGCGCACCGTCTGGTGCGCACCGGTCGTCACCCGGTCGAGCGTACCGCGCTCGACATCCTGGCGGCGTTGCCGCCGCGTTTCCATCCTGCCGCAACCAGCCCATGAGATCGCTCGAGGTATCGCTCGCCGAACGCAGTTATCCGATCCTGATCGGACCTGGCCTGCTCGACCGCTGCGAGCCGCTCGACGCGCTGGTCGCCGGCCGGCAGGTGGCGATCGTCACCGACGATGTCGTCGCGCCGCGCTACCTCGCCCGGCTGCGCGGCGCGCTGGGCAGCACCCCGGCAGCGCTGTGCGAGGTGGTGCTGCCGGCGGGCGAGGCGCACAAGACCTGGGACAGCCTGAACCGGATCTTCGATGCCCTGCTGGCAGCGCGTTTCGACCGCGGCTGCCTTCTGCTGGCGCTAGGGGGCGGGGTCATCGGGGACATGGCGGGCTTCGCTGCGGCGGTCTACCAGCGTGGGGTCGACTTCGTGCAACTGCCCACGACGCTGCTGGCGCAGGTCGACTCCTCGGTGGGCGGCAAGACCGCGATCAACCATCCGGCGGGCAAGAACATGATCGGCGCCTTCCACCAGCCCCGGCTGGTGATCGCCGACACCGAGACCCTGCGCACGCTGCCGGCCCGCGAGTTGTCGGCGGGTCTGGCCGAGGTGATCAAGCACGGTGCCATCGCCGACACCGACTACCTGGCCAGCATCGAGCGCGACCTCGAGGCGCTGCGCCGCTGTGAGGCCGAGGCGATGGCGGCTGCGATCGCCCGCAGCTGCGAGATCAAGGCCGATGTGGTCGCCCGCGACGAGCGCGAGGGCGGGCTGCGGGCCATCCTGAACTTCGGTCATACCTTCGGACACGCGATCGAGGCGGGCACCGGTTTCGGCAGCTGGCTGCATGGCGAGGCGGTGGGCGCGGGCATGGTGCAGGCGGCCGATCTCTCCTGCCGGCTCGGACTGCTTGCGCGCGCCGACGCCGATCGGCTGGCGGCGCTGATCGCGCGTGCCGGGTTGCCGGTACGCGCGCCCGATTGGCCCCTGGCCGAGTGGATCGCGCTGATGAGCGTCGACAAGAAGGCCGAGCAGGGCACGCCCCGCTTCGTGCTGCTCGACGGGCTCGGTCGTGCCCTGCTGCGGCGCGCGCCCGAGAAGGCGCTGCGCGAGACGCTGGTAGCCTGCGCGGTGGCTGCCTGAGTGCCGCGCCCGGTTGCGCGGGCTCCCGGTGAACCGCAGCCGATGACGCTCGCCGACCGCCGTCGCGCCCCCTGGGCCGCCGACCCGGCGGCGACTCGCGGCCGGCGGCATCCGGAGGGCCCGGCCGCGCCGCGCACCGAGTTCCAGCGTGACCGCGACCGTATCGTGCACTGCACCGCCTTCCGGCGCCTCGAGTACAAGACCCAGGTTTTCGTCAACCACGAGGGCGATCTCTTCCGGACGCGGCTGACCCACTCGATCGAGGTGGCACAGATCGCACGCTCGATCTCGCGCCGCCTCGATCTCGACGAGGATCTGGTGGAGGCGATCTCGCTGGCGCACGACCTCGGGCATACGCCCTTCGGCCATGCCGGACAGGACGCTCTCGACGCCTGCATGGCGCCCTGGGGAGGCTTCGAACACAACCTGCAGTCGCTGAGGGTGGTCGACGAGCTCGAGCAGCGCTACGGCGCCTTCGACGGCCTGAACCTGTGCTTCGAGACGCGCGAGGGCATCCTGAAGCACTGCTCGCGCGTCCGCGCGCTGGCGCTCGGCGACGTGGGTGTGCGCTTCCTGCAGGGCGGACAGCCCACGCTCGAGGCGCAGGTGGCCAACCTCGCCGACGAGATCGCCTACGATCACCATGACATCGACGATGGCCTGCGCTCGGGCCTGCTGAATCCCGCGGAGCTCGAGGCGGTCGAACTCTTCGCGGGTCATGCGGCCCAGGTTCGGGCGCGCTTTCCGGGACTCGGCGGGCGGCGGGTGGTCCATGAGGTGCTGCGCGGGATGATCGCCGAGCGCATCGACGATCTGGTGGCGCAGTCCGAGGAGCGGCTGCGTGCCGCATCGCCACGCGATGTCGACGCCGTGCGCCGCAGCCCGCCGCTCGCGGCCTTCTCGGCACCGCTGAAGGCGCGCGTCGCGCCGCTCAAGCGCCTGCTGCGCGAGCGGCTCTACCGGCATGCGCGGGTGGTGGCGGTGATGGACGAGGCGCGCGCGCTGGTGGCGCACCTGTTCGAGCGTTTCCTGGCCGATCCCGGGCTGCTGCCCGAGGAGCACCGGATCCGGAACGAGGCGATTGGCCCGAGGGCGGTCGCCGACTATATTGCCGGCATGACCGATCGCTTCGCGATCCGCGAGTACCTGCGTGTGGCGGGCGATGCGCCGCCATTGCGTGCGCTGCTGGTCTCGCCGCTGTCGGGCGGCACCGCGCCGCCGCGCGGCGATCCGGGCCCTGGCGGCCCGCCCTGACCGGGAGATTCCCATGGTCCCCTCGCGAGGCGTGGCGGCGCTGCTCAATCTCGGGCACGCGATCGACCACATGTTTCTGCTGATCTTCGCGACCGCGGTCGGGGCGATCGCCGCCGAGTTCGGTGTGCAGCGCTGGGAGGATCTGATGCCCTTCAGCGCCGGCGCCTTCCTGCTCTTCGGGCTGGGCTCGCTGCCGGCCGGGCGCCTCGGTGACCTGTGGGGGCGGCGCGCGATGATGCTGCTCTTCTTCTTCGGGATGGGTCTGTCGGCGATGCTGGTGGCGCTCACCACCGGCCCCTGGTCGATGGCCGCGGCGCTCACGCTGCTGGGTGCCTTCTCGTCGATCTACCACCCGGTAGGCATCCCGATGCTGGTGCAGGGTGCCCGCAATCCCGGGATCACCATCGGCTTCAACGGTCTGGTGGGCAATCTCGGCATCGCGATCGCGGCGCTGGTCACCGGGCTGCTGGTCAAGTACTTCGGCTGGCGCAGTGCCTTCGCGCTGCCCGGGCTGGTGTCGATCGCCGCCGGCGTGGCCTTCGCGATGGTCGCGCCACGCGAGAGCGAGCCGCCGGCGCGCCGGACCTCGACCGTGAAGGTGCTGCCGCGCTCGGTGATGCTGCGCATCGTGGTCATCATGACGATCACCGCGATCACCGGCAGCCTGCTCTTCAACTTCACCACCAATGGCAACGGCGAACTGCTGCGCGAGCGCTTCGCGGGCATCGTCGAGGATCCGGCCACCCTCGGGCTGCTGCTCGCCTCGGTGTACGCGGTCGCCTCGCTCGCGCAGATCGTCGTCGGGCGGCTGATCGACCGCTATCCCCTCAAGCGGATCTATGTCGGTGTGGTGATGCTGCAGGCGCCGTTGCTGCTGCTGGCCGCCAACGCGCAGGGCTGGTGGCTGTTCGCGCTGCAGATCGCGATCATGGTGTCGATCTTCGGCGCCATCCCCTTCACCGACGCGATGGTCGTGCGCTACGTCGACGATCGCATGCGCTCGCGCGTCTCGGGCATCCGCATCGGCGTGTCCTTTGGCGTGAGTTCGCTCGCGGTCTGGGCGCTCGGCCCGCTGGTGAAATCCTCGGGCTTCGGCTGGCTGCTCGGTCTGATGGCCGGGATCGCGGTCGTGACGCTGGCCTGCGCGCTGATGCTGCCGGATGCCCGCCAGACCAACCCTGCCGCCCAGGCCTCCTGATGGCCGGGCGCCCGCGCCGCCATCGTGCCCCCACGGTCCCGGAGAACCGACATGCCGATCTATGAACTGCGCACCTACGATGTCATCGTGGGCAAGATGGCCGAGGTGGTCGAGCTGTACCGCACCGAAGGCTACCCCGCCATCGAGCGCCACCCGAAGCGCCTGGTCGGCTACTTCACGGGCGACATCGGGGCGCTGAATCAGCTGGTCCACCTCTGGAAGTTCGACGACGATGCCGATCGGAGGGCTTTCTGGTCGGCGCTTTTCGCCGATGAAGCCTTCATGGCCTTTGCCCGCAAGCTGCGTCCGCTGCTGCGCGGCCAGGATAACAAGCTCCTGATGGGCGCGCCCTGGGGGCCGCAGCCCTGAGCGTTCCGGGGGCCGGCCAGGCTCCCGATGCGACCCGCAGATCCGAGCCTGGCACTCGGATTGCTTCAATTCCCGCAGACGCCCTTGTATAGTGCAAGGTTCGTCCGCGTTCGCTTCGCTGCACCGCCGCATGATCGGCGAGCGCAGCCATGGCGGGCGCACAGGTCATCGACAGGCTTGGGATCATGCGGAGCGCCGGGATGCACAGCGAGCACCAACTTGGGTCGGATTCGGTCGTTCAGGTTTCGTCGGCGCAGGCGCCGACGGCTTTCGGCCTCTACGATCCCGCCCACGAGCACGATGCCTGCGGCGTGGGTTTCGTGGCCCACATCAAGGGCAAGAAGAGTCACCGGATCATCGAGCAGGGGCTGCAGATCCTGTGCAACCTCGATCACCGGGGTGCGGTCGGTGCCGATCCGCTGATGGGCGACGGCGCGGGCATCCTCACCCAGATTCCCGATCAGTTCTTCCGCGAGGAAATGGCCCGCCAGGGCGTCACGCTGCCGCCGGCGGGCGAGTACGGCGTGGGCATGGTCTTCCTGCCCAAGGAGCACGCCTCGCGTCTGGCCTGCGAGCAGGCACTCGAGCGGGCGGTGCGTGCCGAGCGCCAGGTGCTGCTCGGCTGGCGCGACGTGCCGGTCGACCGCGAGATGCCGATGTCGCCCACGGTCCGCGCCAAGGAGCCGGTGCTCCGTCAGGTGTTCATCGGCCGCGGCCCCGACGTCATGGTCACCGATGCGCTCGAGCGAAAACTCTACGTCATCCGCAAGATGGCCAGCCATGCGATCCAGGCGCTCGACCTGAAGTACGGCAAGGAGTACTTCGTGCCGTCGATGTCGGCGCGCACGATCGTCTACAAGGGGCTGCTGCTGTGCGGTCAGGTCGGCCAGTACTACCGCGACCTCCAGGATCCGCGCTTCGTGTCGGCGCTGGCGCTGGTGCACCAGCGCTTCTCGACCAACACCTTCCCCGAGTGGCCGCTCGCGCATCCCTACCGGCTGGTGGCGCACAACGGCGAGATCAACACCGTCAAGGGCAACTACAACTGGCTGCGGGCCCGCGAGGGCGTGATGCGCTCGCCGGTGCTGGGTGAGGATCTCGCCAAGCTCTACCCGATCGTCTACGCCGGGCAGTCCGACACCGCCACCTTCGACAACTGCCTCGAGCTGCTGGTGATGGCGGGCTACCCGATCGCCCACGCGATGATGATGATGATCCCTGAGGCGTGGGAGCAGCACACGCTGATGGACGAGAAGCGTCGGGCCTTCTACGAGTTCCACGCGGCGATGATGGAGCCCTGGGACGGGCCGGCCGCCATCGCCTTCACCGACGGCCGCCAGATCGGGGCCACGCTCGATCGCAACGGGCTGCGTCCGGCGCGCTACTGCGTCACCGATGACGACATGGTGATCATGGGCTCGGAAGCGGGGGTGCTGCCGATTCCCGAAAGCCGCATCGTCAAGAAGTGGCGCCTGCAGCCCGGCAAGATGTTCCTGATCGATCTCGAGCAGGGTCGCATCATCGATGACGCCGAGCTCAAGCACCAGCTCGCCAACAGCAAGCCCTACCGGGAGTGGATCGAGGCGATCCGCATCAAGCTCGACGAGATCGGTGCGCAGCGCGCCGATGTGCAGGTCGACGAGGCGGCCAACCGCCCGCAGGCCTCGCTGCTCGACCGCCAGCAGGCCTTCGGCTACACGCAGGAGGACATCAAGTTCCTGATGAGCCCGATGGCCCAGGCTGGCGAGGAGGCGGTGGGGTCGATGGGCAACGACTCGCCGCTGGCGGTGCTCTCCGACAAGAACAAGCCCCTCTACCACTACTTCAAGCAGCTGTTCGCGCAGGTCACCAACCCGCCGATCGATCCGATCCGCGAGCAGCTGGTGATGTCGCTGGTGTCGTTCATCGGGCCGAAGCCGAACCTGCTCGACCTGAACAACATCAACCCGCCGATGCGCCTGGAGGTCTCGCAGCCGATCCTCGACGCCGAGGACATGGCCAAGATCCGGCATATCGAGCACTACACCGACAACAAGTTCAAGGCCTTCGAACTCGACATCTGCTACCCGCTCGACTGGGGCGCCGAAGGCGTCGAGGCGCGGCTGGCCTCGCTCGCGGCACAGGCCGAAGACGCGGTGCGCTCCGGCTTCAACATCCTGATCGTGTCCGACCGGCGTGTCGCTGCCGACCAGGTCGCGATCCCGATGCTGCTGGCGATGAGCGCCGTGCATCAGCACCTGGTCGACAAGGGCCTGCGCACCAGCACCGGGCTGGTGGTCGAGACCGGATCGGCGCGGGAGGTGCATCACTTCGCGCTGCTGGCGGGCTATGGCGCCGAGGCCATCCATCCCTATGTCGCGCTCGAGACCCTGGCAGCGCTGGTCGCCGGCGGTGGCGAAAGCGCGGTGGCCAAGGCGCACAAGAACTACGTCAAGGCGATCGGCAAGGGCCTGAACAAGGTGATGTCCAAGATGGGCATCTCCACGTACATGAGCTACTGCGGCGCCCAGATCTTCGAGGCGATCGGCCTGTCGCGCGCGCTCGTCGACAAGTACTTCACCGGCACCGCCTCCAGCGTCGAGGGCATCGGTGTCTTCGAGGTGGCCGAGGAGGCCGTGCGTCTGCATCAGGCGGCCTTCGGTCCCGACCCGGTGCTCGCGCAGGCGCTCGACGCCGGTGGCGAGTACGCCTTCCGGATCCGCGGCGAGGCCCACATGTGGACGCCCGACGCGATCGCCCATCTGCAGCACGGCACCCGCTCGGGCAGCTACGACACCTACCAGCAGTACGCGAAGCTGATCAACGACCAGAGCGTGCGCCACATGACGCTGCGCGGCCTGTTCGACTTCCGCTTCGATGCCTGCGCCCCGGTGCCCCTCGAGGAGGTCGAGCCGGCCGCCGAGATCGTCAGGCGATTTGCCACCGGCGCGATGTCGCTCGGCTCGATCTCGACCGAGGCGCACACCACGCTGGCGATCGCGATGAACCGCATCGGTGGCAAGAGCAACACCGGGGAGGGTGGCGAGGACGCGATGCGCTACCGCGCCGAGCTGCGGGCCGGCCGCTCCGTGATCGCCGACGGCGATACCGTGGGCAAGGTGATCGGCGCCGATCGCATCGCGGTCGACATCCCGCTGAAAGCCGGCGACTCGCTGCGCTCGCGCATCAAGCAGGTGGCTTCCGGGCGCTTCGGCGTCACCGCCGAGTACCTCGCCAGCGCCGACCAGATCCAGATC